>WNGR01004894.1_pt1 | contig 14984 bp, 10 predicted proteins | sample 5407581 | NCBI WGS metagenome assembly WNGR01 (sample SAMN13153383, study PRJNA577476) | soil metagenome | isolation source: 80 cm soil or saprolite under Garry oak tree replicate 2 | place: USA:California | collected 2016-06-15
TCGGGCTGGGTTGACGCGTACAGAGTCAGCAGGTCGGCCATCTGGTCCTGTCCCTCGGCTCCGATTTGATGATCAGAGCACTAGCCTGTCGTGATTCTGGCCAGTTGTCACCATCGCGCCGCCGGGACCGCCGCCGGGACCGCCGCCGGGACCGCCGCCGGGCAGGCCGCCGGGGAGGCGGTGCTGACCGGCGACCGGAGGCTGCTGCGAGGATGGTGCTGACCGACGATAGGAAGTGGCAACGACGCGCACCCTGGGAGGTCACGGAAATGGCCACGGTCAGCATCCGGTACATCGTCAACGACGTCGACGCGGCGATCGCCTTCTACTGCGAGAACCTCGGCTTCGCGGAGATCATGCATCCCGCGCCGACGTTCGCGATGCTGTCCCGAGGCGACCTGCGCCTGGCGCTGAGCGCGCCAGGCGGCGGCCCTGGCGGCGGCCAGGCGATGCCTGACGGCACGATGCCGCAGCCGGGCGGCTGGAACAGGTTCTCGATCGAGGTGCCCGACCTGGCGGCCACGGTGGACCGGCTGCGCGCCAGCGGGGCCAGATTCCGCAACGAGATCGTCACGGGCGTCGGCGGGAAGCAGATCCTGGTCGAGGATCCCTCGGGCAATCCGGTCGAGCTGTTCGAGCCCACCGCGCCCGAGGCCAGGCTCCAGCAGCCGTCCTGACAAACGTCCGCACCGGGGTGTGTCGATTCTGGGCTGCCGCGTTCGTAGCGAGGGTAGAGAGCCGGCCAGGACGCCGGCCGACCACATGGTCGAGGGCGAGCCGCAGCCGTCGCAGGAGGCGATGCAGCAGGCCTACAAGGACGTCGACGCCCTCAACGCCGAGATCCAGGCCAGCGGGGCCTGGGTGTTCGCCGGCGGCCTGCACCCGCCGGCGACGGCGACGGTCGTGCGGATCAGCGATGGTGAGGTGGTGACCACCGACGGCCCGTTCGCCGAGACCAAGGAGCAGCTCGGCGGCTTCTGGGTGATCCAGGCCGCCGACCTGGACGAGGCGCTGGCCTGGGCCGCGAAGGCGACGAGGGCCTGCGCCGCGCCGGTCGAGGTCCGCCCGTTCCAGGATGACTCGCAGGACTAGCTCGCCGATGCCGCTCGGTCCCGGCGCGATCGAAGGTCACTTCCGGCGCGAGTACGGCCGGTGCGTCGCTACCCTGGTCCGCTTCTTCGGCGACATCGACATCGCCGAAGAGGCGGTCCAGGAGGCCTTCACCGTCGCCGTCGATCGCTGGCCGGCCACCGGCGTGCCGCCGAACCCTGGCGCGTGGATCACCACGACGGCCAGGAACCGCGCCATCGACCAGTTGCGGAGGGAGGCCTCCCGCCATGACCGGCACGCCCAGGCCGCCCTGCTGTACGGACAGGACGACCCGCCCGGGCAGGTGGGTCCGGTGAGAGACGACCGGCTGCGGCTGATCTTCACCTGCTGTCACCCCGCGCTGGCCCGCACCGCCCAGGTGGCGCTCACCCTCCGGTTGCTCGGCGGCCTGGAGACGCCGCAGATCGCGCGCGCGTTCCTGGTGCCAGAGACCACCATGGCCCAGCGCCTCGTGCGGGCCAAGAAGAAGATCAAGGCGGCGGGCATCCCGTACCGCGTGCCCGGTGACGCCGAGCTGCCCGACCGGCTCGCCGCCGTCCTCGCCGTCATCTACCTGGTATTCAACGAGGGCCACACGGCCAGTGACGGTGACAGCCTGCTCCGGCTGAACCTCTGCGACGAGGCCATCAGGCTGGCCCGCGTGCTGGCCGAGCTGATGCCGGACGAGGCCGAGGTGCTCGGCCTGCTGGCGCTGCTGCTGCTGACCCATTCGCGCCGCGCGGCGCGGACCGCGCCAGGGAGGCCGCTCGTGCTGCTGCCCGACCAGGACAGGTCCCGCTGGGACCGGGCGCTGATCGAGGAAGGCCAGGGCCTGGTCCGGCGCTGCCTGCGCCGCAACCAGCCGGGTCCGTACCAGATCCAGGCGGCGATCGCCGCGGTGCACAGCGACGCTCCGACGGCCGCCCAGACCGACTGGCGTCAGATACTCGCGCTGTACGACCAGCTCATGACCTGCGCTCCGACGCCCGTGGTCGCGCTCAACCGGGCCGTGGCGCTCGCCGAGGTAGCCGGGCCGCGGGCCGGCCTGGCCGCCATCGACGGCCTCGACCTCGGTTCCTACTACCCGTTCCACGCGGCCAGGGCCGACCTGCTCAGGCGGCTCGGCCGCAGCGCGGACGCCGCGCAGGCCTACGACGCGGCCCTGACCCTGACCGGCAACCCGGCCGAGCGCGACTTCCTCGACCGGCGCAAGCGGGAACTGACCACCGGCTGAGGGTCACAGGAACGCTTTGCCCTCGCCCCGGTAGGTCGGCACGGTCGCGGTGACCGCGCCGCCGTCGACCAGGTGCAGGTCGTTGAACCGTTCGCACAGCTCGCCTGCCTTGGCGTGCCTGAACCAGACCCGGTCGCCGATCCGCAGGCTGTCGGCCGCCGCTCCGAGCAGCGGCGTCTGCACCTCCCCGGCACCCTCGTTGCCGTCCAGCCGCAGCCCGCCTGGCAGGTGCGGGCGCGGCAGCCGGGCCGCGTCGCTCGGCCCCGACGCCAGGTAGCCGCCGCCGAGCACGGTCACCACGCCAGGGCCGGCGCGGCGGACGACCGGCAGCGCGAACAGCGCGGCCGGCCGCCCGGAGAACGAGCGGTACGCGTCGAACAGCCCCGGCTGGTACAGCCCGGACCCGGCGCCGATCTCGGTGACCGCGGGCTCGGCGGCCGTCGCCGCGATCGATCCGGTCCCGCCGCCGTTGACGAACTCGATCGGAGCCACCTCGCGCACGGCCGCGACGATGGCGGCTCTGCGGCTGGCAAGCTCTGCGGCCGACCGGCGCTGCATGGCCCGGACGGCCCTGGCGTAGGCGGGCCTGCCCGGCGGGTTGTCGCCGACCCCGGCGATCTGCGCCTCGTAGGCCATCAGGCCCGCCAGCCGCAGTCCCGGCCGGCTCACGATGGCTCGCGCCAGCGCGGCGGCCTGCGCCGGGGTGCGGACCGGCGAGCGCCTGGCACCCGCGCGGAGCCGCCCGCCGAGCGCCTGGTAGCCGGCGTCGATGTCGATGGCGACCCGGACCGGCTGCGGATCGGCGGCGGCCGCGGCCGCCCTGGCGACCAGGTCCAGGTGCTCGACCGAGTCGACCATCACCGTGATCGCCATCGCCGCCTGCGGGTGGCCGGCCAGCCTGGTCAGTGCCGCCTGGTCGGCGGTGGGGTAGGCGACCACGATGTCGTCGCTGGTCCGGCAGTCGGCCAGCCACAGCGCCTCGGGCAGCGTGAACGCCAGGACGCCGCGGAAACCGTCCATCGCCAGCGTGTCGCCGATCAGCCGCCTGCACCGCACCGACTTGCTGGCCAGCCTGATCGGCGTGCCGGCTGCCCGCCGGGTCATGTCGGCGGCGTTGGAACGCAAGGCCGCCAGGTCGACGACCGCGAACGGCGGCTCAAGATCGGCGGTAGCCGCGTCGAGCCGGCGCAGATCGTCGGACCAGACGGCTGGCGTCACTGCTGTTCGGCGGTCAGCGCGGTGTACTCGGTGGCCGACAGCAGGCCTGGCGGCAACTGGTCAGCGGCGTCGAGCTTGATCTTGAACAGCCAGCCGGCGCCGTACGGATCGGAGTTGACCAGGCCGGGGTCGTCGTCGATCTCGGGGTTGACCTCGGTCACCTCGCCGTCGGCCGGGCAGAAGATGTCGCTGACCGACTTGGTCGACTCCACCTCGCCGCACGGCTCGCCGGCCGTCACCCTGGAGCCTTGCGCGGGCGCCGTGACGTAGACCACGTCACCCAGCGCCCGCTGGGCGAAGTCGGTGATCCCGACCCTGGCGGTCGCGTCGGAGATCGCTACCCACTCATGCTCGGCGGTGTAGTACAGCTCTTCAGGAACGCTCATAGTGCCACCCCTTCTCGTGCCAGTCAGACGGGCAGGTCCTGTTATGCCAAAATCTCGGGCGCGCGCCGGAACGGTCAGTTCCCGGCCGGCCGCCGGTAGAACGGGAGCGGCACCAGGGCCGCGGGCTCGGCGCTGCCGCGGACATCGACCGCGAGCCGTCCCTGGCCGTCACCGCCGGCGGATCGTGCCTGCGCCGAGGCCTTCGCGGTGAGGTAGGCCATCGCGATCGGCCGGCCGAGGGTGGGCGACGGCGCGCCGCTGGTCACGGCCCCGCACGGCTCACCATCCCATAGCACCGGGTAGCCGTGCCTGGGAATCCTCCTGGTCTGGGCGATCAGGCCGACGAGCTCGCGTTCCTGGTCGGCGCTCGCCCGCTCGGCGAGTGCGGCCCGGCCGACGAAGTCGCCAGGCTTGTCCAGCTTGACGACCCTGCCCAGGCCCGCGTCGAAGGGCGTGACGTCCCGGCTGAGCTCGTTGCCGTACAGCGGCATTCCGGCCTCGAGGCGGAGCGAGTCCCTGGCGGCCAGGCCGGCCGGAACCAGCCCGTCGCCGGCGCCGGCCTCGGTCAGCGCCTGCCAGACCCCGACCGCGTCCTGCGGGCCGACGAAGATCTCGAATCCGTCCTCGCCGGTATAGCCGGTCCTGGCCAGCAGCGCGTCGGACGCGGCCACCGTCGCCGGGTAGCTCGCGTAGTAGCGGACCTGGGCCAGGTCGGTGCTGGTGAGCCTGGCGAGGATGCCGGCCGACCTGGGGCCCTGGATCGCGATCAGGGCGTAGTCGGCGGTGCGGTCGGCTACGGCGGCGCTGCGGCCGGCCACCCGCCCGGCGAGCTCGGCCGCAACCGTCGCCGCGTTGGAAGCGTTGGCGACGACCAGGTACTCGCTGCCGGCCAGCCGGTAGACGATGAGGTCGTCGATGACCCCGCCGTCCGGCGCGCAGATCATCGTGTACCTGGCGCGCCCTGGCGCGATCGCCGAGGCCTGCCCGACCAGCGCGTAGTCCAGTGCGTCCGGGGCGCCGCCGCCGGTGATCAGCAGCTCGCCCATGTGCGACAGGTCGAACAGCCCGGCGGCGGCCCTGACCGCCTTGTGCTCGGCCGTCTCGCTGCCGTACCGCAGCGGCATCAGCCAGCCGGCGAAGTCGGTCATGGTCGCGCCGAGGTCCTGGTGCACGGCGGCCAGCGGGGTGCGCCTCGGCGCCGGGGACTGCGGATCTGGCATCTGCGGCTCCGAATACGGCGGGGAAGTCGCCCGCCGCCGCGTGGTGCGGTCGCGCGGTGCGGTCGCGCGGTGCGGTCGCGCGGTGCTGGCCTAGCCTATCGCTGCGCGGGCGCGGGAGAACTGGCCGGCGGTTACTGGCCGGCGGTTACTGGCCGGCGTTTACTGGGCAGGGCCGGGGTCTGCTGGAAGGATGGGACGATGACACTGCTGAGCGAAAACGAGATCACGGCCGGCCTCGGCCGCGCCGCCGGCTGGGAGCGCGCGGGAGACGCGATCACGCGGACGGTCAAGCTCGGTGACTTCCGCGATGCCATCGTGTACGTCGGGGCGGTGGCCCACCTGGCCCAGGCCGCGAACCACCACCCGGACATCGCGATCTCGTGGAACACGGTCACGCTGACGCTGTCCACCCACTCGGCGGGTGGTCTGACGGCCGCCGACTTCGCCCTGGCCAGCCAGATCAGCGCGCTGCCCTGAGGGGGTCGACGCGGCGTGGTGGAGATCAAGACCAGGGGAGAGATCGAGGCGATCCGCGCCGCGGGGCAGGTTGTGGCCAGGGCGCTGCCTCGGTGCGCGCGCACGCTGCCGCAGGAACCAGGCTGACCGAGCTTGACGAGGTGGCCAGGTCCGTGCTCGCGGCCGCAGGAGCGGGCTCGCCCTTTCTCGGCTACCAGCCTGAGTTCGCCCCAGTGCCGTTCCCCGCCGTCATCTGCACCTCGGTCAGCGACGCGGCGCTGCACGGGATCCCCAACCGGCGCAGGCTGGCCGGAGGCGACCTGGTCAGCATCGAATGCTGGGCGGTGCTTGACGGGTGGGTCGCCGACGCCGCGATCTCGTTCACGGTGGGGCCGCCGAGCCAGGCGGACGGCCGGCTCATCACCACGGCCCTGGCCGCGCTGCGGTCCGGCATCGGCGCGGCCAGGCCACGCGCGCGAATCGGTGACATCTCCGCCGCCATCGGCACCGTCGGACGAGCCGCGGGTTACGGGTTCAACACGGACTTCGGCGGTCACGGCGTCGGCCGGTTCATGCACGAGGCGCCGTCGGTGCCCAACGAGGGCACGGTCGGCCGCGGCATGACGCTAAGCCCGGGGCTCGTGGTGGCCATCGAGCCGTGGTTGATGGCGGGCGGCAGCGACAAGTACCAGATCGACGACGACGGCTGGACCATCCGATCGGCTGACGGGAGCCGCGCCGCGCATGTCGAGCACACGATCGCGGTGACGGAGGAAGGCCCGATCGTGCTCACCGCCGCCTGACGGGCGGCGGATGGCAAGCCTGCGCCGCCAGACGGCCGGCGACTGCCCCGGCTCGCCCGCTCCCTGCCCCGGCTCCGGGCTCGGATTCCTTGATCGTGGTGGATTCGGGTCGGATAGACCAGTCAACCCACCACGATCATGGAATCGCGGAGTCATTCCCTCTCAGTCAGCGTGTCTGCGCGGGGACTATGCCAGGTCAGAGATCCTAGCTAGCGACATTACGCTCATAAGTTCCCAAAGGGGCCTGCTGCCGAGCGGCTCCGCACCGAATCGCGTCGGATAGATGGCACGGCACGGATTGCTTGGGCGGGCCGTGCGCAATGCCCGCCGCTCCCCGGTCGCCGTCATGTCCTGGCTGGTGTCGCCGGACCGGTCCGAGCCACAAATGTTCGTAGCTCCGGGTGGATCTTGTCCTGCGGACGACGCCACGCCCCCGTGCGGCCCCGTCCGCAGGACAATGACCCGGCCACTCGTCGCGACCTCCGTATATGCGCGTGCCATGCCCCGGCGGATAGGCCGGGGCGGCACCACGCCCCCGACGGAAGGTCCCCCTCCGCGACGTGCGGCTTCCCCCTACCCCCAGCGTCGCGGTCCCGGGGTCCGGCAGGAGCCGGGCTGTGCGCCGCTTGGGGTTCTAGTTATACACGTTACGCAGGCGTGACTACAGCTAGTTACAAGAATGCCGAGGCTTAGTGACTGAGCGCGTTCACCAAATGGGCCCGGTCGCACCCTGTGTACCGCTGGACATCGCCAAGGTGCCGGCGGGATGGTGGCCACCGGGGAGCGGCGGACCGCCAGGGGAGCGGCGGACCGACAGGTCCATCGCGGGCCGCTAGCGACTGGCTGACGGGCTGGCTGACGGGCTGACCGAAGTGGAGCTGGCCGGGCTGCCTGGGTGGCCCGGCACGCCGGGCACGAAGGGCACGAAGGGCACGAAGGGCACTGGCTGGCGGACGGGGAATGTTCGTTCAGGAAGACACCCATACTTGCCATTTGCGGCGCGTGCTGCTGTGCTGCGCTGGGCGGCGCGTGCGCTCCGCCGGACGGCGCGGTCCAAGGATGCCCGATGTGCCTGAAGGGAAGATGCGGGGTTCATGTGAAATCCGACAGAACCCGATCGCCCACGGCATGCTCGCCGTCGGGGCCAGCTCGCCGTCGGGGCCAGCTCGCCGTCGGGGCCAGCTCGCGCTCCTGGCCAAATTCCGTCCCCGCCGGGACTTCACACGGAGTGGGTAAGCACAAACAGTGCATCTCCGGCAGCGAAATGACGGAAAGCCGTGGGATGTCGTTGGCGAGTGCCCGGTCAGGACCGCGGGCCGCTGGACGGCGGTCAGCCGAAGTCGCACTGCAGGTGCTTGATCCCGTTGATGAAGCTCGATAGCAGGCGGTCGGGCTCTCCCGCCGCGCGGATCCCCGGCACCCGCTGCAACAGCTCGCGCAGCATGACCGAGATCTCCCGCCTGGCCAGGTGCGCGCCCAGGCAGAAGTGCGGGCCAGCGCCGCCGAAGCCGACATGGGGGTTCGGAGAGCGGGTGATGTCGAACCGGAGCGGCTCGTCGAATACCGACTCGTCCCGGTTAGCCGACCAGTAGAACAGCGCGCACTTGTCGCCCTCGCGGAACTGGTGGCCATTGACCACCGCGTCCCTCGTCACCGAGCGCCGCATCCAGATGACCGGGGAGACGTACCTGACGATCTCCTCGACGGCTTCTGCGATGCGGCCGTCGATGTCGGCGAGCAGCAGGTCGCGCTGTTCGGGATGGTCGGTGAGCAGCACGAGCGCGTGCGAGAGCGCGGTCCTTGTGGTCTCGTTGCCGGCCACCACGAGCAGGATGAAGAACGAGGCCAGTTCCGCCGGGGTGAGCTGCTCGCCGTCGACGTTGGCGGTGGCCAGCGCCGCGATGAGGTCGTTGCCCGGGTTGCCCTCGCGCTCGGCGGCGAGGTTCGTGACGAGTCCGGCCAGTTCGGCGCCGGCGCTCAGGATCTGCGCGATCGCCGTGTCCATGTCCTCGCTGAGGAACTCAGGATCGCCGCCGGCCAATATGACGTTGGTGTTACGCAGCACCATCTCGAAGTGCTCGTCGCCGATCCCCATCATGTCGCAGATGATCTTCAGCGGCAGCCGGGCCGAGACCTGGCTCACGAAGTCGCCGGGCCCGACGGCCAGCAGGTCATCCACGGTGACCGCCGCGGCCCGCCGCACGTCGTCTTCGAACTTCTTGATCATCTTCGGCGTGAACGCGCGGGAGACGATCCGGCGCAGCCGCGCGTGCCGCGGATCGTCCATGTTGATCATCGAGCCGAAGTACTCGTTGAACTCGGGCGGCAGGTCGACCAGGCTGGTGGCCCCGCGGGCGGAGGAGAAGATGTCGGCGTGCCGGCTGGCCTCGAGCACGTCGGCGTGCTTGACCAGCGCGTAGTAACCCTGGTTCTCGGTCGTGAACGGAGTCTCGGGGTTGGCGAAGAACGCCGGAGCGTCCAGGCGGCGCAACTCAGCGAACGCCGCGTGGCGCTCGGCCAGGGACAGGGCCCAGAACTCGTTCTGGGACAGGTCGATGTTGCTGGCGGTCGGCGTCGGGGATGGTCCTGGCGTCGTCACGGCAGACCGCCTTCCCGATGAGATCGCTTCAGTTCGCTGGTGTCAGCTCAGCACAATGATAGCTAGCTGCCCCTTTATCACGCAGTGATCCACTTTGCGGTTCAGGCGTCGCCCGGGCCGGCCGGTGCCGGTTCCTGCCGAGCGACACGCAGCAGCCCGGCCGCCAGCGGCGGCGGTCCGGCGTCCCGCATCCGCAGCCCCTTCCAGGTGATCAGGCTACGCCCGGCCGCATCGGTGGCGTCGACGTCCCAGCCCGGCCCGGCGGTCTCGGCGGCGCTCTCGCCGGGCGCCGTTCTCGGCCTGGGAACAGGCTCCGCCTGGACCGGCGGCGCCGGGTTCTGCCTGACGGCGCGGATCGTCACCATTCCCTCGGCCTCCTGGCCGGCGAAGACGACATGGTCGCAGCTCTCCATGATCAGCCTGCGGTGCGGGACGCACGCCTGCACGAGCTGAAGTGTCGCGTCGCTCAGCCCGGCACTGCCCAGCACCAGGTGCTGCCGGTCGGCGGGCCCGGCCTGCCGGACAAGGCCGAACCACGGCAGCTCGTCGGCCCCGTCGGCCAGCCCGATAGCCGCGCGCGACCCGGCCAGCCGGACGGTCGCCAGCCGCCCGAACCGGCCGGCCTGGAAGTAGACCGACCCGTACAGCTCACTGCCGTAGGCCGCCTCGGCGGCCTGCTCGCCCGGGTCGGCAGCCGACCGCGAGGCTGCCTGCGGCTGGGGGTCGGCCGGCTCCTGGCCCGCGCTGAAGACGGCGCGGCAGTGTTCGACGCCGAAGCCGCTGTTGTCCGACCTGACGAGCACGGTCACGGCGTCGCCGGCGCGGAGCGCGCAGAGCCTGATCACCGTCTGCGATCCCGGGGTGCCAGCGGGCAGCACGATCGGCGCGCTCATCGAGACCCGTCCAGCTCGCCGCAGCGGAGTTCCGGCCAGCACGGACGCGGCCTGAGCCATCGCCTCAAGCGCCATGGTCGGCGGCAGCACGGGAACGCCGTCGGCCTGGTAGTCGCCCAGGTAGGGGTCGGCGATCAGGGACAGCCTGGCCTCGGCGATCAGTTCGACGCCGGGGTAGTGCACGAGCACCCGCTCGACGAACCGCGTGGACGCGGGCTTGACATCCGCGGAGCCGGGGCCGGGGCCGGAGCCGGGGCTAGGGACGGGAGCGGGGACTGCGGCGGCGATCGGCCGCGGCGCCGGCACGCCGACCCGCCCGTGCACGGCTACCCGTGCGGGCAGCTCATCGGTTGCGAGCAGTTTGAGCAGCTGCCGGGAGCCCTCGGCGACCGGCAGAGGCGTGAACCCCGCCCCGGCCAGCCGCTCCGCCAGATCGGCTCGCTGGCCAAGGCCGGTGCTCGACCAGGCCGGCCAGTCCACATGCAGCGCCCGGCAGCCGGGACTAGCCGCTGCGAGCCGTTGAGCAAGATCGGCGAGCGCGCCGGTCACGAGCGCTCCGATGCCCTCGCCGGCCAGGCCGTACCTGCCGATCACCGAGCCCGAGGTGATGATCAGCCGCAGCCGGCCGGAGCGCTCGGTGCCGCCCCGCGCAGCCGTGCGAGCGGCGGCGGCCAGCTGGTCGAGCGGGTCCGTGTTCCGGCGGACCTGGTCGTCCGCCACGGCCGGGGTCAGCTCGGCCAGGGCGCTGCGCGCGACGGAACCGGCGGCGTGACTGATAGCGGTCACGCAGCCGAACTGCGCCTCCACCCGCCGCACCGCCGCCGTCAGCGCGGCGTGGTCGGCCAGGTCGACGAGTTCGTAGCCGATCACCGCCCCGGCGCCGCGCAGCTGCTCGAGTCCGGCGAGAACCGCGTCGTCGCGGTCCGGGTGGTCGCGGCCGATCACCGCCACGGCGGCGCCCGAGCAGGCGAGCACCTGAGCGAGGACGAGCCCGGCGGCGCCGCTGCCGCGGCTGAGCAGGACGACGTCGTCAGGCCCGAGCGGGAACTCGCCGCCGCCGAGACCGGGCAGCGCGGTCAGCACCGGCTCGGCCGCGGTGCCCCCCGGCCCGACCGACAGCTCGCGGTACTCGCCGGGCGATGCGGCGGCGACCCGCCGCGCGGCACCGATGCCGTCCGGGGTCAGCGGTGCGCGCACGACCGTGATGCCGACGGACGGATGCTCGGCGTGCAGGGTCGCCCACAGGCCGGCCGGGCCGGGCCCGGGGCCGATCACGACCAGCCGGCCGGTGCCGGTCGCGTCCCTGGCTGCCAGTACCGACGCCTCGCGTGCGGCGGCGTCGTCCAGGCCGCCGATCAGCGCGAGGGTGCGGCTCGCGGCGGGATCATGCCGGAAAATCTCACCTGCCTTTTGGCGCAACGGCTCGCACCCGCCGGTGTGTAGCCGCCAAGGCTGGTCGTCGTCGGCGGCTGCCGGCAGCGCCGTCGGCCCGGTCCGTTCCACGTAGCAGCGGACCCACGGCCCGACGCCGGCGGCGGGGCCGCCGGCCCTCGCCTCGCCGGCCGCGGCGGCGGCGCGCGGGGAGTTGCCGGGATCCGCCGGAACGCGCAGTCCAGCGTCCGGCGTCGCCGTGCGCTCGTCGGCACCCTGGGCCGGGTTGGCCGGCTCCCGCACCGGCGCCTCGCACGGGTGGGTGAGGAACACCTGTTCCCGCCAGATGTCGAACGGACGGCTTGGGTGGCCGGCGTACAGCGCCTCCGGCCTGGTCAGCGCTCCGGCGGCGAACAGTGCCGCGGCGGCCTGGGCGACGCTGCCGTCGGCGGGGTCACCGTCGATGCAGATCGCCTGCGGTGCGGGAAGGCGTCCGGCGGGGCCGCCGCGCGCGCCGGGCCTCGCGACCGCGTCGGCCAGGTGCTGATCCTGGCCTGTCAGCACCAGCAGCCCGGCGTCCTCGGCGACGGCGGCGACGGCGGCCGCGAGCGGGTCCTGGTCGTCGGTTCGGCCGCCGTCCTCGCTCTCGGCAGCGGGCCGGGCGGGCATGGCTGGCCGCGCTGGCCCGGGTGGTCGGGCGGGCCAGGTAATCAGGTGCGCGTCGCCGGTGGCCAGCCGTGCCGCGAAGAGCTCGGCGCACAGCACCTCGGCAATCGCCGCGGGCCCGGTGACCTCGCTGCCCGTCGACCCGGAGACCAGCCGGCGGCGGGGCGGCCGGAACGTGAACGTGCTGAACTTGCCGATCGTGCTGCCGAGCTGGCCGGGCGCCGAGCCGGGCGGTGCCGCGAGCGCCGCCGACCGCAGGGCGGTCAGCATCCGGGCATCGGCCGGGGTCGTGCAGCCCGCCCATACCAGGCCGGCCAGCTCGCCGATGCCGTGCCCGACGGCGGCGCTCGCGTTCACCCCGAGCTCGTCCAGCCAGCGCAGCACGGCGAGGATCCGGCTGAGCTGGCGTTGCGGGAGGTCGGGCAGGTCGTCGGGCTGACCGGAGATGACCAGCGCGATGCGGCGGCCGGGTCCAGACGCGCCGCCGCCGCCGGCGGGATCGCCGCCGCCGCCGGCGGGATCGCCGCCGCCGCCGGCGGGATCGCCGCCGCCGCCGGGATCGGCGAAGATGCCGGGCGTCGTGCCGAGCACCGGGCTGGTCAGCCCGGGCAGCAACCTGGCTGCCTCGCTGGCCAGCCCGGCGAGCTCGTCCTGGCCGGATGCGGTCAGCGCGATCCTGACCCCGGCGGCCGCGCTCGTCGCACCGCCAGCGGCCGCGGGGCCTGCTGCGGCTGCCAGGCCGGCTGCGGCTGGCGTGTGGGAAAGCTGGACGGCCAGATCCTGCAGCTGAGAGTCGGACAGCCACGGCGCGATCGCCGCGATCCTGTTCAGGATCGCGATCATCGCGGGCTGATCCGCCGCGCGCAGCAGGTACGCGCTGGGGTGCTCGGCGCCGGCCGAGTAGGCGGCGGCGGAACGAGTCACTGGCAGCCGGAACGCGGGCACGGTCAGGTTCTGGGCCGGGGGCGAGGTCCTGCCCCTCAGCCCGCCCTGCCGCCGCGACCGCGCCGGAGCCGGGGGCCGGGTCTGGACGGCGCGCGGCATGGAGCGGGCGCGCGGCTGCGGCGTGCGGCCGACGGCCGGGGGCCGGCCGGCTTCGCCGCGCAGGACCAGGTGAACGGCGAGGCCGTCCTGGCTGATCGCGCTGACGCCGGCGTGCCTGACGCCGGCCGGCCATGGCTCGGGCGCGACGGGCAGGCGCAGCGCTGCCCGGCCGTCCCGCAGCATCGGATGCGGCGTGCGCACGCCGGTGGACGGCGGCAGCACCCCGTTGGTGACCGCGAGCACGGTCTTGATCAGGCCGGCCGCGCCGGCGGCGGCCCGCGTGTTGCCGATGTTGGCGCTGATCGATCCCAGCGCCGCGACGTGCCGCGCGCCCGCGCGCAATTCGGCCAGCGCGGTGAGCTCGGCGTGGTCGCCAGCCGGGACGCCCGTTCCGCAACCCTCGACAAGCTGCACGTCCGCCGGGTCGACCCGGGCCATCTCGTGCGCGCGGCGCATCGCCAGCAGCTGCCCGGCCGGATCGGGCGCAACCTGCCCGGCCTGCCCGGCCTGCCCGGCCGGATCTGGCCCGATCCGGCCGGCGAGGCCGCCCGCGGCGATCCCCCAGCCGAGGATCTCCGCGTACACCGGCAGGTTCGCCGCCCGCGCGTCCGCCGTCCGCATCAGCAGTACCACGCCGCAGCCCTCGCCGGGCAGGAATCCGGTCGGCTGCTCGTCGTAGACCCGCACGTCGCCGATGGCGAGCAGGCCCGCCTTGGCCAGGCCGACCAGATCCAGCGGGTCGATCCTCAGGTCGACCCCGCCCGCCACGGCCGCGTCGAGCTCGCCCGCCGCCAGCGCCAGGCAGGCGGACGCGGTTGCCGCAAGCGAGGACGCGTCCGCCGCGTCCACGGCGACGCCGCCGCCGCGCAGGCCGAACTGGCCGCAGATGCCCGTCACGATCGACGCGGCCGTGCTGCCCGCGAGCGTGCCGGCCGTGACCGGCGGGAACGGGGCGAGATAGCGATTGGCGGCCGCGGTGAGCACGCGGTCCGCGACGTCGTCAGGCACCCCGGTGGCAGACAGGGCCTCGGCGATCACCCGGCGCGAGTACGGCCAGCGCAGCCGCAACGCGGCGGCGGGCGCCCCGTGGCCCGACATGCTGCTGCCGAGGTACGCGCCCGCCCGCGCGCCAGGCAGGCCCGCGCCGCCGGGGAAGCCTGCCGCCGCCAGGGCGCGCGCCGTGGTCTCCAGCGCCAGCCAGTGCGCCGGGTCGGCGCTCGCGTGCCCGGCGGCCGAGACGCCGAAAGGGGCTGTATCAAACCGCCAGCCTTCGATCAGCGCGGCTCTCGTGCTGTAGGTCGCATCCTCGGCGCCCGGGTCCGGGCTGTAGTAGTCGGCCAGGTCGAGCCGGCCGCGCGGAATCCGGCGGAAGGCGCGCCGGCCGGTCAGGACCAGATCGAGCAGCGCGGCGGGGTCATCGGCGTCCGGATACCTGCACGCCAGCCCGACGACCGCGATCGAGCGTCCGGGAACTTCGGGCGGGCCGGCCGCCGTCACACCGGTCATGGCGTCGGCCCGCCGAGGTGCCTGCCGTCACCGGATCCGCCGTCCATCCGGCTATTTATGACGTCCGGCACTTTCGCGTGCGCAAATGCCAGCACAGAACGCTGAATATCCATCATTCCCCCGAATGCGGACTGCCCGGCAGTGACCCGATCGCGCTGGAGCTGCCCCCTGAATGCCAGGCTGACCAGCCATGATGACACGTGATGGCGAGGATTTGCTCGCGCGGCGGCGGTTCACAGGCCGTCGGCTGACACGCCATTATCTGTGCGCCTGCCAGCGGGGTCAAGGCTCATTATCCGGCTCGCTCGGATAGCTCAATGGCGACGGTAAATGAATTAACCCGCTATTCGCCGACCGTGGCGGTGCCCGGTCGCCGTGTCAGCGCGAACTGATGACATCAGCGCTCAGATGGCGCGGACGCTGCGCGCTGCGATATTCTGTCTCCGTGCGTCCCACCACGCTGCTCCTTAGTTAGCCGCGCCGACCGTCAGGTTTGTTG
>WNGR01004538.1_pt1 | contig 14978 bp, 11 predicted proteins | sample 5407581 | NCBI WGS metagenome assembly WNGR01 (sample SAMN13153383, study PRJNA577476) | soil metagenome | isolation source: 80 cm soil or saprolite under Garry oak tree replicate 2 | place: USA:California | collected 2016-06-15
ATATGTTCAAATTTGGGCAAAAGCTCTATTAGCACTGCCACATGAGAGACTTTACAAGTACTGTGCTAGAGTGGGGAGAGGACTCGGAGGAGTCAGAAGTAGTGTTTGTGGTGATAGACACCACCAGTAGGGCATGTGCCTGATTGAGCCACAGTGACGTGCAAGCAAATTAATAAGTTTTCAGGTTTCAATATGTTTTAGTGGTTTTGGGGGTTTTCCCGCACTAATTTCGAATAGGTTTTCACAGAAATGGACATAGGTTTTTAGGTTTTGTTATTTTAGCCGTTTTTCACCGTTTTAGGCGGTTTTTCGTGGTTTTTCGTGGGAAAAAACCACCAAAAACAAATTTTCACAACTACTGATGTGACCATTTGCATCATTTCCTTGACCACTTTCACATTCTCATCGACGCCCTGAACATCTCTCTTGACGCCCTCCACTTTCTCGTCGGTGTTGTGGACGACCGTCAACACCTCCGCACTCGCCATTCTAGCCTCATCATTTGTCACTTTGTCTAGCTTTTCCAATCCATCATCCAACTTCCTTATTCTTGCCACCGTGAGCCTCGAGCAACCTAAGGCAAAGGACGACCTCACTCGCTCGACTCTGCTTCATTTCCTTTGTGGCCGTCCCAAGGATATCTAGGACTTTGATCATGATCTTCACCATCATTTCTGTCATCGCCGGAGTAGGTGGGACATGGTGTAAATCTCAAGTCTTCGAAAGAAATTTTCGATGCGCTCGAAGACATCGATAAGGATATCTTGGCTTGCTTCGACGTCCTTAGCCGCCTGAGAACCCCCATGTCACAAGAACCCGCACGAGTATGTAAACGGGTGCACTTACCAAGAGGAGAACACCGGCACCAGCGAAAATGACTTTAACGGGAGAGAAAACCTGCCGAATCGGTATCAACGCGAGATCCCCAACAGATCAATTGATATATACCAAGCCAACCCCTTCGCCAAGTGTCGCAGAAAACGCATACAGTACATTGATCGTTGGGTTAAGCCATCGCTGTAATCTCTCATCACCGCTCTGAGATCGCTCGAACAGGTGGACCTGGTCTTGAAGAATGGTCAGAATAGCCGCGGGAGAGTCGCATGCTTGGACCTGGCTGGTGAGAGGATGAACGGTAAGATCTCGTTTGGTCTTTTTTTGGTATGCCTTGAGAGCATTTTCAAAAAATTGGAAGACGATGCTGCCGTTGGGGGTGTCTTGGACATCGAACTAGAATCGGGAGATTGACTCATGTTGTGGGAGTGTTATTATGATGGCGGACGAGAGGTTTAGAAGGCGCTGGAGGGGCATGCGCATGGCCTCTGCCCGTGGAAAGTCTGAAGGTGTCTAGGCCTTACTGGATACAGATGATAGACGCTCAGACTCGAAGAACCAACGATGACACCGCCCCCAGAGGCGATGCATGAGGTAAAGTAAAAATGTACAATGAGATTCTTCTATCGAAGAGGAATGCATGCACCAGCAACCTGAAGCGGAGTACTGGCGGAGTACTGTATCCGTGGTTACGCCGTACGTTTCACTGCCCCCACTTCTCACCTTCCCCCTTATTACTATTCTCAAGTCCGTACCCTCAACTACCGTAGCACCGTTGTCTCATTCACCGTCCCAGGCTACGCTCGCAATAGCTCACTGCCAAAGTCATCTGCGTCATTAAGAAAAACAACCTCGTGCGCGTGTATGGTGTAGTGCTTGAATAGGCTAGTATCGGGAATGAAACTATCGAAGTGCGTTCCTCCCTCTCCACCCTCCCCCCAATACTTGGCGGCGTATCGTGCCGTGCCCTATGTCAGCGTGAAAGCAGTTATCAGACTGCAGAAACACCATAGCACAAGCGCAAAAGTCTACCTCTCGGCGCGCAGTGCTCAAAGGTGATTTCAGGGCTGAATAACTCAGAAAAGCAGGCCATCTTTGTCCTCGGTCTCTCGGATATTATCGCTGTTTACGGGCTGGTGCAGGAGTTCCTCATGTACGTTTTTATCTCCTTTCGTCTCCATCGCATCTGATTATTTTAAGTGCAGAGGCAATATGAACTGCATAGCCATGTCAATAATGCATGTCGTGTAGCTTGTTAGCATGGCATTTGTCCACCTTATGACGCGGTTGTCCGACGAAGACGACTCCGATTGCAGTGTCGTAATGGTACCGCCCAAAGAGAAGGTCATGTCGCACAGGTATAGCTTGCAGATTGGCACCAACGTCACTGGAGAGGACCTTTTCCTCTTCTAGTCAATTGGGGTGTTAGTCGCTCGGCGGGCTGGGATTTCAGGCCACTGGTTATTCACTCAGTTCATGTTGTTTGATAGGACCCTGTGACCAACTTTAGTGATCTTCCCTCATGTGAAGCGACGCTCGATTCAGGTGACGTATGAGTTTCTCAGGTTCATGGACCTGTTCGCCCCAGGCTTTATCGACGGTGCGCGCCTTATGCGCGCGTTGTCCACGATTGTCGCTTCTTCCTCGCAGAGGCGTGGTTCAGTTCAAGAGCCTCCCAGACGATCCCCGACTGCGAATCGCGAGAGCTGAATATCTGTATTGGAACTACGGACGCCGGCCTGCAGGCATACGTGCCATGTTTCTCCCGCTGGTCTTTTCGCGGGCATCAGGTCTGGGATGTGTTGAACGCAGGCGCACGCCAATCGATAACGGCGATCGCACATCCTCGACTCGAAGGTTTCCATATCGTACCTCAGTTGGCTTGTCCCCCAACTTCTCCCGGTTCTTCAATCGCGGAGCAAATCGCAACCCAGCCTAGTTCCTGGCCTTGAACTCTCGATCGACCAGCTTCGGGCGACGATAGTAGACGAAAATTTGATTGTCGGAATCAGTATCGATAGCGGACGGGAACTTCTGCACACTGGCCTGCTCGGTCATCAGATCTGTCGACATGGACAGATTTTTTTCTTCGTCTGGTAATCTTGGTTGGCTCTGGGTGATACATGTGTTGTCCAAAATGATATTGGTTTATCTGACTTTCGTGCGATAACAGGTCTTGGGAGTGGCTCAGTCTGTCCTGTCCCATCCGTGTCCTCGCGGTGTGTACGTGTGGTGTGAATCGTTCTGACTCGATGTAGAACGCAGGGTGGCATCTTTACCACCCTGGGAGACGTGTACACGACGTCAGTGAATATGTAGGCAAAAGCTCTTGGTGAGTATTTTTCCTCCGCGGAATCAAAGTCTTCATTGCCGATGAAAATCAAATTTCTCCTTTGATCAGGATCGAATCTTCACCGTTGTCCCTTGTCCATTATTTTTCGCTTTGTCACTCCAGATTTTCTCTTGGGGAAAATTAGCCGGAATCACGAAGTCTCAAGAATAAAGTCAATTGGCGGGGCAGCTCAGGCGAAAACTCCCTCCACGTCCTTCACGTCCAACGCAAAGATCTTTGGTCAAGATCACCCGGTCACGTGATCCATTCAGCCCGCCCTCAGGCTAGTTTGGTGGAAATCAATACCTGTGCCTAATTTCCCTTTCCTCGATTCCCGACTGTCATTACGTCCTCAGCTCTCACCGAACACTTTCTCCCACTCATGTTCTCAGCATTGAGGCCATGCTGGGTGTGCCAGATCACATGGCCGCCCGTGTCGGAACCTGTGCCAATTCGTCCCTTGTTGCCGCACAGATACTTCGCGTCCGCGAGACTTCTCCAGAGACACGGGCTCGTACGGGACGCGTCCAAATTGCTTCTGCGTTCCTTGCAAGTCTTATTCTGGCACGTTGATCGGCGCGGGTGAGACGGAAGCATGTGTGACGGGTATGTACGTATATGCTTCAGGTGGTCAAGGTCACTGGGACGACGAAGTTATCGAGTATATCGCTGGATCCAGAGAAGAGGCGTGATGTGTTTGCGGCTGGTTAGGAGACGTTGACGTCTAGTAGCGGACGTCGGGTTGCAACAGTCTCACGATACCTCGTCGACAGATATGGATTCGAACCTGGTGGGTCTGTTTTTTTGAATCTTCGAGAATCATCTCTACTGACACGGTCAAGATACCATAATCGTGTCTTTCACTGCCAACTACCTGTCGACTTATCTCTCCCTGGTGCCTTCACCTTCTGATGCTGTCCTCTCATTCGGCCCTATGGATTTTCTCCTCACTACCTCCCAAGTCGGCTGTATAGTTTTTATCTAGATCCTGCCCAGGACCCGAGTGAGAAGCGAAAATATTATGTTGACAAGCAGGTATACCGTAATTTGGCTAGTTGTGTTGTTCCTACTTCTAATCCCATCTCCAGAATTGCGGATGTTCCTCGAGCGCTTGTCAGGGACATGTACACTAAATCATGGAGCGCATTCGACCGCCTTGTATCCGTTGTTCCGCCTGGCGGTTCCATAGGGTATGTCCCGGACTCCCAGGAGCCTCAAATCGCGCCTCACAACAACGCACCAGCCAAAGGATACCCCGGATGCGCAGCGTTGGGAGGTGCAAACGTTGCGCGATGAGTTTGGAGTAAGGGGCGTGGGACGAGTCGCGGGAGCTTCGAGGAGGAAGTCCGGCGGCTGCTCTTGAAGTGCTTGGTGACCAGTGGCGGCACTCCGGTCCGCACTCATGTTGGCGGGGTGACTCCCGCAGGGAGTGATGCCCCTACGGCAATCGGCGTACGGGTTTCGGTGCTGCGATGCTCGAAGAAGAGGAAGAGAATGTGCTCGAGGAGGAGACGGAGCTTCTCGGCGGAAACGCATTTGGCGAGGGGGAGCTCACGGCGCGCTTACGTACTGTAATCGGGTTGAGTGACCACAACGAGCGCAACCACAACGAGCGCGACCACAAGGTACGTCAACGAGCTCAAGTGGTGCGCTCCCCTCGACAACATTTACGGCACCTGAAATTGGAACAACCAACACAAGCTCAGGTGGCGAACTGCACCTACGGTCACAACCGCAACGCTTATGCCAGTCACGGCCCTGCCAACGGGCGAAGCGGAAACGCAAGTTGGGCTTGCAAAAGTGGTGGAGCCAGACGTCGACGCGTTCACGGCGTTCCGGGCGATCGTGCCCGAGAGTTGTCGACTGGAAGGGATGCTAGTGAAGGCGCTGGTGTGGGGGATCGTTGCATTGTATTCTTGCTCTGACCTGCTCTGCTTGCTTGCGAGGTTCTCGTCGTATTGATCGAAGAACAAAGAAAACAAAATGGATGGCGTCATCTATATCACACTTACGCATTGCATATCCACTGCGTAGTAAAATAGTAACCCCTCAACGCTACGATCAACACGACACGTAGCCTACGCTATCCACGAATATGCATCAAATTCAGGATTTTTGTTGGCAATCATTGCCACCGGCGCGGCGGTAGTTGTCCGCCTTACGACAACTTACGACAACCCACGCCCTCGGCCCCGCAGGCCGTAGACTGACATATAGGCTCCCTGGTGACTCACAAATGCGGCCGTCCACATAAGTGCCCCTAACAGTGTCATGATCACCATTTCTGACCTGCCCAGACGGCCGCATTTTTTGTCCAGTCCAGAAAGAACAATTGTCACGCATCTCGGCCTCTTATTTGTGTCTTTGGTCTGTGGTTGAATTACTCCTCGTTGTCACATGGCAAAGCTCCCTGACCTTCCTCTCGAAACCCCTCTCGATATCATTGAGTAGTCTCTACAGTCATAGGGCAACCCTTACGACCACTTCCTTCAGCTCAACAACCTCTCGCTGGTCTGTACGTACTTCTACGATGTCACCGCCCCCATCATCTTCCGCAAGTATAGGCTTCAGCTGCGTGAAGCCCCGCCCAAGCTCAGCACCCCCGACCCTACGTGTATTCTCACCGGTACACCTCTTGACGTGGAACGAAGTCGGCGTTCGCGCCCGTCTCCGAAAATACACGGTTTTCATCTGCGAGCTTCGAATAGTCGACTAGGGTCAGTCAGTCGCTGGGCAAGGTCGGCCTCGGCCTCAAGCCCGGAACCCGGATACCGGACCTGCACCATTCGATCCTGCCCGTGCTACTCGACACTGAACGCGCTCACCGATGCCACTTCGGTCGTCTTTGAGGTTGCAAAGCAGGTCCACAGGTGCACTCATTGACCCGTTGAACTGTGGCATTGGCTGTCGCGGGTCAATCCCGCGAGTGTGTCTTTCGACGGATTCTCGTGTTTCCCTCTGCTCTAGAACTCTTGATCTCCGTTCGATCGATATCTCTTCGCGCTCTTGGTGAAGCGGCTAGAGTCGTAGAAGTGAGTCTTCACATGCCTCTGGGGGAGAGGCGGCATCGTTGGCGCCGTAGCAGGCTGTGCGTACTGCGCTCCTCTATATCAGGGTTGAAGACACTGATCAAAAGGATCACCGTTTCCAAGATTTTTTCTGACCGTATCCGAGTCCTTCCTTGAAACAGTTAGACATCAGATCCCATCACTACGGCAATTGGATCCCGTGCGGCTACTTCGATTTCACGACGTATCCACTGGCAGAACTGCAGAAGACGCTAAACTCGCAATACATATGAAGGTGCCAGACACCGAGACATATATAGAGGCGCCAGTGAGTGCAGCCCGTGCCGTCAGAGTAGCTGCCTCTGACCAGAAAAACGTCGCCTTGATAGGGCGCATGGGCGGCAACGGAAGAGCATCTGAAGCGAGCATTTGACGATGACTTTGCAAAGCTTGATGTCCGTCGCGACGATGGGTCAGACACGTTCGTTATTTCTCGCCCGCCACCGGGACGGGTGGTAGGCATCCGTGACCTCCACCAGCACCTATCGGAGACGGATGAGGACAAAGAGGCGGTGATTGGGTTCGAGCAGGCGGCACTTGCCGCATTACCCGACCACCAACTGGTCAATGGCCCGATTGATGTCGCCTTTTGGAACAGCCTAGATGCTCTATCCGCGAAGGTATACTCTCAAACGTTACATGCCTTCGCCGCGCAGAGCGTGTGGGTGGCTCCAAATACATGGTGCCTCAGCCAAAAGGAGGTGGGTAACTGTTCCCTCATCCTTACCGGTTCTTACGCTCAGTCCCTCATCTACGGACGCTTTACAGACTTCTGGATACCTGATGACTTGCGTCTTTATTCCTCCCCTAAAATGCTACACTTCTGCCCCCGTTCCCTCCGTCGTTTGCATCAAGCCCCAGGCTTCAGGGTTTTCGAAAGGTTATCCCTCCACCTCAAAGGTTAAAGTGCCTATAACTAGTACATCAACGCTTTCCATGTTCAAGGCATTGTAACTCTTCCTGTTGCCCCCGCGCGGGTTTTTTGTTGAGAAAAAAAAGGTGAAACTGCATCTATGAGTCGCTACACACACTCAGGTGAAGCTGCGAAGGCTGACGAACTGATGTGGCTGTAAACGGCGCTCTACGTTACGTTTGACGCTGGCCTGCCCCTCCAGCAAAATTGCCGTCGGGATTTGCACATCTCCCGTCACGCGAGGATTTTTTCTCCCTGTCGGGCTCTTACTGGACTTGGCTCGCGTGCTACTGGCACTGACCACCGGGCACACTGGCCCTAGTAGTTCACACCCAACACCACGACACGGAACACATTTTATGTCAACAAGCTATGACTCTGCACAGTTGGACCAGCGGCAATCCGCGTTTGGGTCACATCATAAAAGGTACAATTATCAATGGAAGGTTTCGCCGGATCACTATCTATAAGGAAGGTAGTCAAGCGACAATGCAGGTAGCACGTTCTATTCTCCCATCACACATCTGACAACAACTCTGCGATCTCAGAAAATCCTCTCGACGACGCAATCTGAAACGGAGTCCGGCCTCTATCATCCTTGGCACCTACATTTGCGCCATGGCTAAGTAGCAAGGCCACGACGTTGTCTTTCAAGGACAAATAGGAAGACGCTGCCAAGTGCAACGGTATCGAGTGTCTCCTATCCTGGGCGTTGACATCTGCCCCATGCCGGATTAGTAGCTTTACAGTGTCGGCACTCCCCTTGGACGACGCCAGATGCAACGGCGTCGAGTGAGTTTTATCCCTCGCAGTCACGTCCGCCCCGTGCTCGATCAATACCTGTACAATTTCAGCCTTCTCGTTGGATTCAGCCCGACGGAATCGCTCGAGAAGTCTCTCGTCCTTACCATTTCCGTCAGCAGTTTGCAGGACCAAGAGTCGCACAGATTCGGCACTCACCTGATAAGATGCTAAATGCAAAGGGGTCCTGTCGCTCCTATCCCGTGCATTGATATCCGCCCCGTGCTCGATCAATAGCCGCATAGTTTCCGGACTCCAGGACGACAACGCCAGATGCAAAGGCGTCGAGTGGTTCCCATCCTGTGCGTTAAGATCTGTCCCGTGCTCGATCAAAAGCTGCACAGTTTTAGGGCTTTGTGAGAACGACGCCAGATGCAAAGGTGTCGAGTGGCTCCCATCCTGCGCGTTGACATCGGCACCGTTCTCGATCAATAGCCGCGTAGTTTTAGGACTCCGTGAGGACGACGCCAGATGCAAAGGCGTCGAGCGGTTCCCGTCTTGTATATTTACATCTGCCCCGTGCTCGATCAAAAGCTGCAAAGTTTTAATCTTTCCCCGGGACGACGCCAGATGCAAAGGCATCGAGCGGCTCCCATCCAGCGCGTTGACATCTGAACCGTGTTCGATCAATAGGTGCACAACTTCAGGGCTCCATGAAGACGACGCCAGATGCAAAGGTGTGTTCTGGCTCCCATCATGCGCGTTGACATCTGCGCCGTGCTCGATCAATAGTTGCACAGTTTCAAGACTCCCCGAGGACAACGCCAGAAGCAAAGGCGTATTGTGGCGCCCATCTAGCGCATTGACACCCGCCCCGTTCTCGATCAATAGCCGCACAACTTTAGGACTCCCTGAAGCCGAAGATGTTGCCAGATGCAAAGGCGTCAAATGGCTCCCATTACGTGCGTTGACATACGCGCCGTGATCGATCAATAGCTGTATGGTTTGAGGACTCCTTGAGGACAACGCCAGATGCAGAGGCGTATTTTGGCTCCCATCTTGGGCGTTGACCGCTGCTCCATGGTCGATCAAAAGCTGCACAATTTTAATCTTCCCACGGGATGACGCCCGATGCAAAAGCGTCTTGTGGCTCCTGTCCTGTGCGTTGACATCCGCACCGTGCTTGATCAAAAGCCGCATGGTTTCATGACTCCGTGAGGACCACGCTAGATGCAAAGGCGTCTTGTGGCTCCCATCTTGTGCGTTGACATCTGCCCCATGGTGGATCAAATACTGGACAGTTTTAGTCTTCCCTAGGGACGACACCTGATGCAAAAGCGTCCTGTGGCTCCCATCCTGTGCGTTGACATCCGCGCCGTGCTCGATCAATAGCTGCACAACTTCAGGACTCCGTGTGGACCACGCCAGATGCAAAGGCGTATTGTAGCTCTCATCATGTGTGTTGACATCAGCGCCGTTCTCGGTCAATATCCGCACAGATTCAAGATCCCCTGTGTACGATGCCAGATGCAAAGGCGCCGAATGGCTCGTATCCAGTGCATCGACATCGGCACCGTTCTCGATCAATAGCCGCACGGCTTCAGGACTCCATAAGGGTAACGCCAAATGCAAAGGCGTATTGTGGCTCCCATCGCGTGTGTTGACATCGGCGCCGTTCTTGATTAATAGCTGCATAGTTTCAAGATTCCGTGAGGACAATGCCAGAAGCAAAGGCGAATTGTGGTTCCCATCGAGTGCGTTGACATCTGCGCCGTGCTTGATCAATAGTCCCGCAATTTTAGGAGACCCCCTTGACGACGCCAGATGCAAAGGCGTGGAGTGAGTCTCATCCCGTGCGGTCACGTCCGCGCCATACTCGAGCAACACTTGGACAGTTTCAGGCTTCCCTTCATGGTATACTGAGGAGTAGCTGTCGTTCTGTTTTTTCATATCAGCCCTGTGCTGTAGCAAGAGCGGCGCAGTTCTGACACTCACCCAAGACGACGCCAGATGCAAAGGCGTGCTTTCCCCCGGATCCTGTGTGGCGACATCCGCCCCGTGCTCCAACAACGGCCGCACAATTTCGACGTATCCACTTTCTGATGCCAGGTGCAACGAAGTACGGTTGTCCTTGTTCTTGGCGTTGACAATTGTGCCGTGCCGTAGTAGCATCCGGACGAATTCGATACGCCTATTCTTCGCTGCTAAATGGAGTGGTGTCTCACAATTGTCCTCTTGCGAGTTTGCGTCTGCACCATGGGCGAATAGCCACTCCGCGATGTCGACAAGTCCATTGGCCGATGCAGCATGCAGTAGAGTACGATTAACGTCGCCCCTAATGCCCGCGTTTGCACCGTGCTGATGTAGTAGCTCTGCAGTGTGGAAGTGTTTGTTGCGCAATGCTGCCACCAGTGGACTGCGATTTTGACCGACTCGCGCATTTACGTGCTGTGGATGATCACCAACAAGGTGTTCTGCCAGGTCACGGAATCCGCACAGTGAAGCATAGTATAACAGAGATCCACGAGGTATATTGCTGTTATAACCCACGAAACTATCCCATCTTGTATCAATGTCATACAACTTGAGCCAGGCTGCGAAATGTGGCCTCGCCAAGTTGAAGAGACATCGCATACCATCTTCTACACTTGTTGACACCTTCCCGAACTGAGCATGGCCCACCCAGTGCCTAGCAGCGTATTTGGCCAGTGGAGAGCGACTTTTGGCCTCGGCATCACCCACGCCGTTGTCCGATTGAAGTAGGATTCCCAAGCAAGCCCCGACAATGATGGTGTGGGCTGGCTCGAGACGGATATGAAAGTCTGAAACGTCTGCGCTTGAAGTAGCCAGGCGATCCGAGGTCAAGAATTCTTTGACCGAAAAGTGCGAAAATTGCACCACCCGGTGACGGCCGTAGTCGACAACTGAAATCAAGCTCGAGCACGTAGATAACACAGCTTCTTGCTGGTCTTTCCACCGCCAATCCTCCTTCAGTTCCGGTATCCCTTTTTTGGCCCCATCATAGTCGAGCGCGAGAATCTCTGCGAGCTCCTCGACACGAAGTGGACGGCTGGCCACTGTAAGGCATTGTAACAGACGGTAAGCGTGGTGTCGGTTGGCAGTCACAATTTCCTTCAACACCCTCTCGTATGTCTCGTCCAACGACGCGGGCAATTCTCTTAAAGCACGCGGGATGTTCTGGGGGAGGCAATGTCGCAGGGTTTCCAGTTGACAGAAAACCCATCGAAACCTCAAATGAAATCAGCCAGAGTTATCAGCACCTTAGAACGCACTTACATTCCGTCAGCTCGTTCCGAGAGCGTCTTAATAACCAGATCTTTGTCCGCGTCCCTCCATCTCCTTATTGACCTAACCGAGTTAGAGTGTACCACTGATTCGACATATTCGGCGATATCCTTCTTTTGTCCCCTTTCGTCGTGAAGAGAGACCGAATGAGACGCGACGCTCTCAAGGGTGTCCTGGATGTCGACCTCCGGACGGCTGGTCACGCAAATATGAAAACTTGGAAGCCGTAGGTCGACGAGGTCCTTCACGAGGTCAAGGACTTGTTCGCGAATGGATGGCACTCCAGAGGTATTGGGACACTCGTCGAGCGCATCCAAGATAAGATAAACTGGGCCTTGATCCGGAAGAGTGAGCATGTCCTTTAGGCAGCCCATTAAGGCGCTGTCACTGGGCTGACGCACGCCATCGTCATGTGCCTTGTAGAGGCGGGAGAGTACGTCACAAAAGGGGTCGGAACGAGCAGAAAGTTGAACAAGAAGTGAGGGGAGTAGATTGCGGCGGGATCTCTTGTCGATATACCGAAAGTCAAAATAAAAATAAGCCATCGAAGCTGATCCGGCCTCATACAGTGTGGCGATCTTTTGAATTACTGCGGAACTACTCAGCAACCTTAAGTTTCCTAGTGCTGCAAGAGTTAAAGCGCGACTAACCATAGGACGCTCTTTCCAGAGCCAGCTACGCAACGAGCGGTCAGTCAGATCACCGGAGTCATCAAAGGTAAGAGGAGCGTACGTTTCCCATGGATCCACAGCAGGGAACCGGTTACCATCCATTCCTCAAAGGTTTTGCCGTCACAGAACCACTCCGCCGTTCCCTCATGTTGGAGATTGCATGCGACGTTGTGATTTGTGGACGGATCGGAAGGAGACTGCCATTTTCTAAGGCTCTCTCGCAATTGCCTCCCTGTGATCGTGTTAGATACTTGACTGTTGGCAAAGACAGGACCGATGACGAACGGTTTACATCGTCTACGTTGTAGGCTATTTGTCGCATCACCAATTTCACTTCCGTTGCTGCTTCCTTTCCGTCTAGTTGATTATATTAGTGACGGTATTAGTGACTAGCTGAGCACAGTTTGCGCACCATCAATGACTATTTGCACCTTTTCCTTGACTATTTTGACATTCTCATCGACGTCCTGGACTTGTACGCTGACGCCCTGAACACCTTTGTTGACGCCCTGCACTTTCTCGTCGACGTGCTTCACTTGGGTCCCGACGCCTTGTACTTTCTCATCGAGCCCCTCCACCTTCTCGTCGATGTTGTGGGCAACCCTCAGCACCTCCGCGTTCGCCATTCGGGCCTCTTCATTCGTCATTTTGTCTAGCTTTTTCAAACCATCCTCCAGCTTCGTTATTCCCGCCGCCTTCTTTAGAATCTTTTCTGATTATACGTGAGCCTCGAGCAACTTAAGGCGAAAGATGACCTCACTGAATCGACTCTGTTTCATTTCCTTTGTAGCGGTCCCAAGGATATCTAGGACCTCAACCATTATCTTCACCATCATTTCCGTCATCGCCGAAGTGGGTGGGACATTGGCGTAAATTTCAAGTCTTCGAAAGAAATTTTCGACACGCTCGAAGACATCGATAAGGAGATCTTGGCTTGCTTCGACGTCCTTAGCCGCCTACGAACCCCTGACGTCACAAGAACCCGCACGAGTAGTAAACAAGAGCAGTGAGCACTTACCAAGAGGAGAACGCCGGCACCAGCGAAAATCACCTTGGCCGGACAGAAAACCTGTCAAATCGGTATCAGTGCGAGATCCCCAACAGATCAATTGATATGTACCAAGCCAATCCCTTCGCCAAGTGTCGCAGAAAACGCGTAGAGTACGTTGATCGTTGGGTTAAGCCATCGCCGCAATCTCTCGTCACCGCTCCGACATCGCTCGAACTGGTGGACCTGGTCTTGAAGTATGGTCAGAATAGCTGCAGGAGAGTCGCATGCTTGGAGCTGGCTGGCGAGAGGATGAGTGGTAAGATCTTGTTTGGTCTTTATTTTATACACGTTGAGGGCTTTTTCAAAAATGACTTTAAAATTGGAAGAGGATGCTGTCGTTGCGGGATTCTTAGAGCTAGAAGTGGGCGATTGACTCATGTTGGGGAGATGGTGGTAACGTTGCGGACGAGAGGGCGGGAAAGCGTTGGTGAGCATGCGTACGGCCCCACCCGTTGAAAGCCTCAGAAGGTGCCTGGGCCTTGCTGGATGCAGATGATAGCCGCCCAAAGAGCCAACCATGCGACGTTACGTGACGACACTCCCCTAGCGCTAAGTACAACTGGGAGGCGAAGGCAGCGACGTCCGACATAGGGTGCGTGTTCGAGTTATCAGGCTGTCGCGTCACACGAGCCAGGCTGAGTAATTTGTTCTGTGTCTGGCTGAATAAATTAGCTTATGGCGTTTTCAGATGGTAAAAATCTATGAGGATGGCGAGACGCCTCGAATCCCTCGATGTGAGCTGATCGTAAGGAAATCATCACTGGCAACTTGAAGCGGAGTGGGAGTAATCATGATCCGCATATTCCCTTCCCTGGGCCATTTTCAAGTCCGCACCACTATTGAGTATAGCCTGTGCCGTCAGAGTGGCTGCCTCTGATCAGCCGTCGCCTTGACAGGGCGCATGGGCAGCAACAGAAGAGCATCTGAGGCGAGTATTTGTGGACGACTTGACGAAGTTCGATGTACGTCGCGACTCAAACGATGGTTCGTACACATTCGTTATTTCTCGCCCGCCACCGGGACGGGTGGTAGGCGTCCGTGACCCCCAACTATAGTAGACGGATGAGGACAAAGAGGCGGTGCTTGGGTTCGAGCAGGCGGTACTTGCCGCATTGCCGGATCACCAACTACTCCGAGTCAATGGCCCAATTGGCGCAGCCTTCTGGAACGGCCTCGACGCCCTGTTTGCGAAAGTATATACCCAAACCTTCGGGGCCCCAGACGCGTGAGTCCCTGAGCACCTCCTCATCACACCGGACGCACTGGCAAGCCAATTCCAACGGAAGTTGGTGGTGGACCACTGGTGGACCCTTTCGCCCCATGGCTAACAGAGCATCCACCCAGTCCCCATCCGAGTCAATGGCCCATTTACGGAATGGATTAGGTTAAGACGGACTTTGAGATACCTGATGTCTGTAGCCGTCTTCACTCCCCTCTCATTCCACACATGTGCCTCCCCCGTCCTCCGGGCCCTTCCGTTGTGAGTGAGTACGAGGAACCCCCAGGCTTCTAGGTTTTCGAACGGTTTTCCAGACCATCTCGGCGCTAGGTATGCATCGGACCCATTTGTCGCTTTCGGGGTGTCTTCACTCTTCACGCAGTGCGCAGGTTTGACATTTCGGCTGTGAACCACGCTCGAAGTTTGACGCCCCTAGTCCGGCACTCGTTTATGTTATGCCCGGACCTTGGACTTTGAGAGGCGCTGATCGCATCGTTTTTGGTACTCAAATGGGTCTATCATACAGTCGAAATTCTCATAACGCATAGCGTGATTCCATGCCAAAACGTTATGCATTATCGTAAATATGCAAGACTACGGTTTTCCCACAGTCCGGGGATATCCGGGTGGCTATCGATTCAACGAGTGTCCGAGGCTCTACAACAAGCTCTACAACGATGACGACGATTCACCAACTCTAAGCCACCCACCCAGCCTCTGCTGGGTACTCTTTTGCAGATCTAGTGTCCTGATTTGAGCCTCAAACTTCCTCAGCACCTTTGAGAGCTCATACGCCACCTCAACCTCTGCACCAATGCAGACCAACCTAAGAGTTTCAGTGGG
>WNGR01005890.1_pt1 | contig 14978 bp, 21 predicted proteins | sample 5407581 | NCBI WGS metagenome assembly WNGR01 (sample SAMN13153383, study PRJNA577476) | soil metagenome | isolation source: 80 cm soil or saprolite under Garry oak tree replicate 2 | place: USA:California | collected 2016-06-15
GCCGCATAAGCGCTAACTTGTTTTAGCGAGGACTTGTTCCTGTGATTTGCGCTTCCGAGGGGCTTCAGTCAAGCTTCTTGAGATCGTGTTCCAGTTTTCCAGCATCTGACGAAGCGTAAGCGCCGGTTCTATGGCTCTTGCAACTTGATGGAATGCAAAGGAAAACTCACGCCAACGGCTGGCGGATCGCTGTGAGTGCCAGTTTGTATCCCCAGGGGGAAATAGAGCTGGCATGCTGGATGAGTTTCTCCGTCAGTAAGGCAACAAACAGCTTTCCATACAGCCAGGCTCGGGCGCTATCGTCATCGTATTTGGGCAGGTGGCCGAGTTGTGCAATTTGCTTAAAGCGCTTGAAGACCAACTCGATTTGCCATCGAAACCGATACGACTCAAGAATCTGTTCCAGGGAGAATTCTTCTCGAGGAAATGTTGTCAGAACCATTACATACTGGGCGTAGATCAGTGTTTCTGGCTGCAACTGAGTGCCATGCTTGGACGCATAGCGCCTGAGTTTCTTATGGGCCAGGGCGATTGCCGTCTGGCTTTTGCGAATCACACATAATCGTGCTGGAACACGGGGATTGTCTTCAAAAGGAATATACGCGGTCCACTCTCGCGCCTGTCCTGCAGTTCTGATCGCTTGCAATCGCGGCAACAATCCAAGCTTGGCTCCGTCGCCAGACTGAAGAATGATGCTGTCCGGATTGAGGCGGACAGTAACAAAAGCTCCTTTGCCTGTGACATAGTGGATTCCACTGGCATGACAGTAACCGCGATCCGCCAGACAGTAATCCTGAGGTTTTAGTGGGTAATGCCGCAGCGTTTCGCCGGATCCCTTTCCTTCTGTCGCTGTGATTTTGAAGTAGTCGCAAGAAAGGGTCGGCCATTGAAAACTATAATGAATTCGCCACAGACTGCCTGTCTTACCGGGCTCCTTGACTACGGTTGCATCAATCAAACGCAGCGTCCGATGCAAGCTTGATTCAACCTGTATGCCTCTTTCCTCAAACAGGGCACAACAAAGCCGATACAGCCACTCTTTGCTTTTCCGCAGCCGTTTGAGCAGGGCTACGTCAGAAAGATCGGCAAGCTTGGCCTGCTTAGCCCGCACCACGGTTTCTCTCATCGAGAAGCCGCAGGCAAGATGCAGCAGAAGGGTGCGAATATAGTTTTCTTCAGATTTGTCCTGACGCAATCCCTTGAGAGCCTCTGTTACCTGCGCCAGTTCCCTCCAGTTTGAAGGAAAGAAGGAGAGCAACAGATTCCAATCCTCGTCGGCGGCATTAGCGGTCTTCATTGACTCTAACGCTATCAAAATAGCGTCGTTGGCGCAATAAACAAGTTAGCGCTTATGCGGCAGAGCCGGGGGCTTCATTTGGTGAGCCGCTCAAAGCGGCTTGCGGGGTCGCTAACGCGGCCCCGATTGATTTGGGCCACCTCATCGGTGGCAGGTCATCGCCACATGTTCAGCTGATCCATCCGTTTGTCTTCCTGTTCCTGGTTGCGGATGTATTCCCGAATCACAGTCTCATCGCGACCGACCGTTGATACGAAATATCCGCGTGCCCAGAAGCTCTGCCCGGCATAATTCTGTTTCTGTTCCCCATACACCCGCGCCAAGTGAATCGCGCTCTTGCCTTTGATGAACCCCACCACCGACGACACGGAATACTTCGGCGGGATCGAGATCATCATGTGTACATGGTCGGCCAGAAGGTGCCCTTCCTCGATGCGACACTCCTTCTGCTCGGCCAGTTTTCGGAACACCTCGCCCAAATGCCTGCGCAGATTTCCATACAACACCTTGCGGCGACACTTGGGGATAAATACCACGTGGTACTTGCACTCCCACTTCGAGTGGCTTAAGCTCTCATATTCGTCCATCCGGGACTCTCCTTGAAGTGTGCTTGGCGGCTCACCTCTCGGAGTTTCTTGGATGGACTCCCGCAAATGTCAAACTGCTACTGCCACCCCGGCAGAGCCGGGGGAACTCCCGTTTGATCAGTCGAGCCGCGGCGTGGTTCCCCCTTGTCGGATTGCTCGTCGGCGGTTTGGCGTCACTCGGCAACATGCTTCTGATCCCGCATTTGGCTCGTCCTTTATGCGCGCTGATCGTGCTCTTCATCATGGTTCTGGTGACCGGCGGTTTGCATGAGGATGGACTCGCTGATTGTGCAGACGCGTTCGGCGGCGGCTGGACGCGGGAAGACCGGCTGCGCATTCTGAAAGACAGCCGAATCGGAAGCTTTGGGGCCATCGCGTTGATCCTGTCGTTCGGACTTCGCGGAACTCTGCTAACGGCAATCCCTGCGAATCAGGTCCTCAACTATCTCATCTCTGCCCAGGTCCTGAGCCGGTGGACGTCTCTGCCGTTGGGCAGCATTCTTCCGTCCGCCCGCGGCTCTGACGGACAGGGTGGCCGGCTCGCTGGCAAAATGTCCTTGTCTGCTGCTGTGATCGGTACGGTGATTACGGCTGTTGTGCTTTGGTGCTTCCTGCGCGTTTCCGCCTGGCAGCCGGCCCTTGCGGTCGCTTTGGTGACGGCAGTGAGTGGAATGTACTATCGCCAGCGCATTGGAGGAATAACCGGGGACTGCATGGGAGCTACCATTCAAATCTCCGAGATAGCCGTGTATCTGTGTGGAGCGTGGATGCGATGAACCCATGCGTTCTAGTCCGCCACGGAGAAACGGAAATGGCAGGGCGGTTTTGCGGTCATTCCGACCCTCCGCTCAACCGTGCTGGTCAGACGCAGATCGAAGAATCCGCAGCTTTGCTGATGTCCACGCCTCCCGAGGTCATTTACTCAAGTGATCTGAAGCGGGCTCTGCAATCCGCTCAACTGCTGGCGTGCCGCTTCGCAGCCCCGATCCATCTTCGGCCCGGTCTGCGTGAAATCTGCTTCGGTGAATGGGAAGGTCTCTCGTGGCGCGAAATCGGACAGCGTTTTCCTCAAGAGGCACAAGCCTGGATAGAACGCTATCCATACGGCGTGATTCCATCCGGCGAGGCTTACGATCAATTCAGCAGCCGTGTCGATGAGGAGACAAACTTTCTCCTCGAGCAGGCCAGGACGCGATCAGTCGTCGCCGTGACTCACGCCGGCTTCATCCGAACAGCGCTCACAGATTTTTGTTCAATCAGCCATGCCGAGGCATACCATCGCTCGGCCCCGTACGCCTGCGTGGTTCCCATCCAATCAGCCGAAAGGAGCAGAAGATGAGCATTGCAACCAAGCGAGGTGACTCGGGACAGACGAGCCTTGCCGGAGGCGTTCGCGTGTCGAAATCGGACCTCCGCGTTGAGACGTACGGGACAGTGGATGAACTCAACACCGTCCTTGGATTCGCACGAAGCATCTGCCAGAACTCCGAAATTCGCACCTGGACTGAGGAGATTCAGCGGACGCTGTTCCGGCTAGGATCGAACCTAGCCACTCCTCCCGAGAGCAAAAAGCAGCCCCCGGCCATCACCAGCGAAGACGTGAATAAACTGACGGATTTAGTGCACGAGATAGAAGCGACGGAAGGCCTGGTATCGGACTGGTCTCTTCCGGGTGCACATCCTGAAGTGGCTGCCTACGAGATGGCGCGGACGACATGCCGGCGTACGGAGCGGGTGGTTGTGCGCTTCATCGAAGCCGGAGCGCAAGTGGATCCGAACGTTCTGGCCTATCTGAATAGGCTCTCGGATCTCGTTTGGCTCTTGGGCCAGCTATTGGAGGTTCAGGCCGGTGTCGATTCCCGGCTTCGCGACGACCAACATCCCGGAGCGCGATGGTCGAGGGCATGGTGATGGAGCGCTACACTGCCGAAGAACTGGCAGGCGTGTACCGCGCCATTCGCGAGCGGCGCGACGTGCGCTCGGGATTCCTGCCCAATTCGCTTCCCGAGGACCTGGTTTTGCGCCTTCTGCGCTCCGCTCATCAGGCCCCATCTGTCGGCTTCATGCAGCCGTGGCGATTTATCGTCATCCGTTCGCGGGAGACGCGCCAGGCGATCTTTGAAATATTCCAGGACGCGCGTGCGCAAGAGCACCAGACGTACTGCGAAGATCGAGCGGAGCTTTACTCAAGGCTCACCTTGCAAGGCATTCTCACCGCCCCTCTTAACATCTGTGTCGTTTGCGACTGCGAAAGCTCGCGTGGACATTCTCTCGGGCGCCACACCATGCCGGAGACTGCGCTCTACTCCGCCGTATGTGCAATCCAGAATCTCTGGATTGCCGCGCGCGCCGAAGGTGTTGGACTCGGCTGGGTCAGCATCATCGATCCCGAGCGCGCAAAGCGCGTGCTGAAGATTCCGCATTCCGTCACACTGGTTGGCTACTTCTGCATAGGGTATGTCGAAGCATTTGCCCCGGAACCCGATTTGGAACGCGCAGGTTGGGAACGTCGGTTGCCCCTTGAAGAGGTTCTCCGATCGGAAACCTTCGATCAAGCGTGGCGTGGTATCGATCCGCAATGAAAACTCCGGCGCTCATGATTCTCGGCACCAGTTCGCATGTTGGCAAATCATTGCTAACCGCTGCGTTCTGCCGCATTTTTTCTCAGGCAGGCTACCGCGTGTCGCCATTTAAAGCTCAAAACATGTCGCTGAATTCAGCGGCAACACCGGAAGGGCTGGAGATTGGTCGCGCCCAGGCCCTGCAGGCCGAGGCTGCTGGAATTCCCGCGTCCGTTCATATGAATCCTGTTTTGCTCAAGCCGTCGAGCAATACAGCATCGCAAGTTATCGTGCGCGGAAAGATCTTTGCGCAACTCACAGCAGAGGACTACTTCCGCCAACACACTGAAGAGCTTGTCCCCGTTATTCAGGAGAGCTACGAACTCCTTGCCGCGCAAAGCGACCTGATGCTCCTTGAGGGAGCTGGGTCTCCTGCTGAAATCAACCTAAAGGATCGCGACATTGTGAATCTCCGCATGGCACAAATGGCAGGCGCGCGATGTGTACTGGTCGGTGATATCGATCGGGGCGGAGTCTTCGCATCGCTGCTGGGGACGCTGGAGCTTCTTGAGCCCGCGGAGCAGAATCTTATCGAGGGCTTCATCATCAACCGATTTCGAGGAGACTTGAACCTCCTGTTGCCTGGCATCACCACCATCGAGCAGCGAATGGGAAAACCGTGCATGGGCATCGTTCCCTTCATCGAAGACCTGCGCCTGGACGAGGAGGACAGCGTCTCGATCGAGACCATGGGCTCGGCGCCCTGGCAAGCCAGGACTTCCGCCAACGGCCTGCTCCGCATCGCAATCATGCGCTTTCCCTTCATCTCCAACTTCACTGATTTCGATCCGCTCTTCGCAGAGCCATCTGTGAACGCACGGTTCTGTCGTACCGCGGAAGAGATGAACGGCGCGGACGTCGTCATTCTGCCGGGATCCAAACAGACGGTAGCGGATCTCCGCTGGATGCGGGCAACGGGCCTAGCGGAGTTGATCCGGTTACATGCGGAGAATAGACCCGTGGTGGGCATCTGCGGCGGCATGCAGATGCTAGGCAAGCAGATCAACGACCCCTGGTCCGTGGAAGGCGCGTGCGCGGAGTCCGGTCTGGGTCTGCTTTCGCTCCAAACGATGATGGGCCGGGAGAAAACAACCCGGGAAGTCATTGGTGAGGCGATCGCGCACGGAATCTTCGGGCAGACGCTCTCCCACTCCGCCGTGCGTGGATACGAGATCCACATTGGAGAAACTCAGTACCTCGATCAGGCCTCGCCGTTTGCACGCATTTTCCGAGCAGGAGACAGCGCGCCCGTACTGGACGGCTGCGTCAGTCACAACGGACGCGTGCTCGGCACCTGTCTCCACGGTATCTTTCACGACGATGCGTTCCGGCATGTATTTCTGAGTGCTGTTCGGTCCGCCTGCGGACTCCCTCCCGCCACAACTTTTCTGAATTGGAAGCAGCTGCGCGCGAGTGAATTCGATCGCCTTGCCGGCACAGTGGCAAAAGCTGTTGATGTCAGGCGTTTGTTGGAGTGTGTAGGCCTCCCCTGGCCTCTGCCCCACGCAAAGGAGGGCACGTGCGCAGCAAAACATTGACGGCAGCGTATCTCCTCGACTGGGCGATCGGCGATCCGGAGTCCTTGCCCCACCCCGTGCGGATCATCGGCAAAATCATTGAGGCTGGCGAGTCTCTCATGCGCCGTTCTGATTCACGACCCGGCCGACAGTTCCTCGCTGGCTCCGCCCTCGCACTCTGCGTCCCTGTTGGTTCCGGATTCGTAATCTCCATGCTGTTACGCGCTGTCCGGCGCCGTAGCCCTTCAATCGCAATGGGATTCGAGGTTTGGCTGGCCGCCAGTTGTCTTGCTACTCGCAATTTGGTCGATGAGGCTCATTCGGTGCTGAAGGCTTTGGAGACTGCCGATCTTCCGACGGCACGCAAGCGCCTCTCGCGGATCGTGGGACGGGACACAGTTGCACTTGATGAAACCGAAATCGCCCGCGCGGTGATCGAGACGCTCGCAGAAAGCCTGTGTGATGGAATCATCGCGCCTCTTCTGTACCTCACCATCGGCGGTGCCCCGTTGGCTGTTTCGTACAAGGCGATTAATACTCTCGATTCCATGATTGGGCACTGGGACGTACGATATCTCTGGTTCGGCAAGACGGCCGCACGCCTGGATGACGCTGCAAACTTCATTCCCGCTCGCATAGCAGCGCTCCTCGCCTTTCTTGAGCCCGGGAATGTTACAACCTCCTGGGAGTGTTGGTGGCGCGATGGCCTGAAGCACGCGAGCCCGAATGCGGGACAGACCGAGAGCGCAATGGCCGGGGCGCTTCAGGTTCAACTCGGGGGCGTGAACACCTACGAGGAAGAACGGGTGCAGGGACCGCTGCTCGGCCCAGGATTCGCGCGTCCTACCTCCCGGCATGCACGCGGGCGATAGCCATCACTGCCATCGCATCCTGGCTGGGTTTTGCCGCGGCTTGCGCATTCCTTGTGAGGAGAAGACATGCCTGAAAACCTGCTCACATGCGCGATCCCCAAGCATGGCGGTCAACTCCGGCAAATTTCTGAACGATTCAGGATCCCGGTTCATCAACTTCTGGATTTCAGCGCAAGCATCTATCCCGGGGGCCCGCCCCCGAGCGTGATCCCGACCCTGGTGGAGGCATTACGGCATCCGGCAATTCTTCGCGACTACCCTGATCTCGAATCGGTTGAATTGCGCGATCGTCTTGGTTTGTACGCGGCAGTCCCCCCGGCAAACATCCTGATCGCGAACGGCGTGGCGCCTCTCATATCGGCCACGATACAAGCGCTTGCTGTGCGAAGGTGTCTTCTCCCTGTGCCCGCATTCGGAGAATACCGGCGCATCTTCGAGAACACGGCAGTAGAAGTCCACCCGTTCCTGCTCTTGCCGGAGTTGGACTTTCGTCCGGACCTGGAAGAGATGGTCTCTGAATGCAAGCGCAATGGCTGCGACGCTCTAATCCTCACCAATCCTTCAGGCTTCACTTTCGATGGAGAACAGATCCGAGTCATGGTGGAGGGCGCTGCCCGCAAAGGGATTCGCGTGCTGCTGGACGAAGCGTTTATCGATTTTGTGCCTGGGCAGAGCATCTCGCCAGAAGTCTCGAAGTTTTCGAATCTGTTTGTCTTTCGCTCGCTCACTAAATTCTTTTCGATGGCGGGCCTGCGCGTGGGCTATATGGCGGCTCCGCAGCATCTCGCCCGCTCCATATCAAACTTCTTGGCCCCGTGGAGTATCTCCTCACTCGCTGCGCTTGCGGCCATCTCGTCGCTCAGCGATGCCGAATATGTGTCACGCACTGTCAACCAGAACCGAGTGGAGCGGGAATGGCTGGCTGGCGAGCTGGACAGCATAGGCATGAAGGTTTTCTCCGGCAGTGCCAACTTTCTTCTATTTCGTCTTCCCATAACGATGCACAACGCAGACACATGGGAGCGCCTCATCGTGAATCATAGGACCGTGGTCCGCAACTGCGGAAGCTTTGAAGGACTCGATGCATCTTACTTGCGCGTCGCGGTGCGCACTCGAAGTGAAAACCAACGTCTGGTCCGGGCGGTTGCTGCTGTGTAGCGCGGCGGTCCATCGGAGATACCCGCTCTCTAAACATCGGCGAAACAAATCTAAGGGATCCAAAACCAAGGGAAGCTACAGGAGGCGCAATGTCGGAGCTAAGATTCGCAAAGCAGTCTTCTTCCTTCCCATCGCGAATCGTTTGCCTGTCAGACGAGGGAGTGAACTCCTGTATCTACTCGGAGAGCAAAATCGAATCGCCGGAGTGTCAGGTTTTTCCACGCGCCCTCTTGAGGTGAGAACGAAGCCCAGGGTTTCGACCTTCCGCGACGCCAACTTCGAGGCGATCGAAAGGCTGAAGCCTGATCTCATCATCACGTATTCAGACGTTCAAGCAGAGATAACGCGAGAGGCAATCTCACGCGGCCTCCCTGTCTTGAACTTCAACCAGAGAAGCGTCACCGAGATCTTCAGTTTCGTCTCGATGATCTCCCGCGTCATCAGGAAACAGGAGAGAGGAGATGAGCTTCTCTCCTCGTTTGAGAGCCTTTTGCAAAAGATTTCAGGGGCCGCAGAATCCTTTGGCCGAAGGCCGCGCGTGTTCTTTGAGGAATGGAACGATCCCCTCATCAGCGGCATTCAGTGGGTAGAAGAATTGCTGGAGATCGCGGGAGGCGAAACAATCTTTCCGGAGTTTCACAATTGCAAGAAGGCGAAGGACCGGATCGCAACGCCCGAACAGGTCATCGAACGAAACCCAGACGTGATCATCGTCTCGTGGTGCGGGATGAAAGCCAATAAGCACGACATCGCGTCGCGCCCGGGATGGGACCAGATCGCAGCCGTTCGCCACGGGCACATCTACGAGATTCGATCGGCCAACATTCTTCAACCAGGTCCGGCTTGTCTCACCGAAGGCATCCGACAGTTGCATTGCATTCTTGCCCACTTCAGCGGACAGCCCGTTGCCGGCGAACTGATGCCAAAAGAACATGTCGATCCAGGTCTGCTCCCGAATACGCTGGAAGATGAGGTTCGATCTGGCTCGCAACTTCGCCACGGCTGAAATTCCAAGCAGCGAATTTCTTCACATTGCGGTGCCTGCAGCTTGCCGGTCGCGCTCAACTCGTGATTTAAAATTGCCGATGTGAACCAGGAGTGCTCTACGCACGTAGGGCTGAGAAAAACCCCTTGCACCCCGTCAGGATAATGCCGGCGTGGGAAGGCTTCAGGTATAGGCGACTCTCGGACTCGCATCGACGGGCTCTCAAATCGCCTCACCAAGATCCTCAGCGAGGCACGGAAACTCCGCACAGCATGAAAATGGGCAGAGATTGGCCAGTTAACAGCCCGAGTCACTCATTGAGCGATTCAGGCAGTTCTATGTCTTCGGCAGATGGCCGAATAACCGCCTTCACGGACAGGTGACTGACTTGGCTAATGAGGTTTCATCGGAAGTAGGATCACTCCGTATTGAGTGGCGAATCGATCGAATTCAGCAGAGGGGTATTTTGATTTTCAGGCCGCTTGCATGGGGATGACCTGCCCAAAAGGCGCATGGCGGGTTTCAGTCGATGCCCATAACACCGGGTACGCAGGGGCCTCATCGGGGAACGTTCCACAAAGATCGGTCAAAAAGATCAGGTTCTGCGGTACGATTCCACGTTTGTTCAACCATGCAAAGCAGGGCGCGAAGTCAGTTCCCCCTCCTCCTGTCGGAGTGAGATTAATGGTTTGCCCCGCCTGATAGGTTTTTGCCTTGTGAACTTCAGTATCGAAGTAAAGCACGTGCACCAGGTTTGGTCGCTGTGCTTCGAGAATCGAGCGGATCTCAGCCTGAAAAAGCCCTAGCTGCCGACGGCTAACGGATCCGGAACAGTCGACAGCGATGACAATCTCGCCGGCACCTTCAGAGATGACACCTGGCAGAAACAACCCTGACCAAACATGGCGCCGGTTGGGCCTCATCCAGCTGTAGTCGGATGGAATTGTGTCGGACCACGCGCGGCGCAACAGTTCGCGCCAATCGACTCCTGCCGCATTTGATTCTTCGAGACTGCGAGGTACACCGGCGGGCAGTTTGCCGGCAAGTCTCGCGACGCTTTCCGCCTGCTCAACGGCAATCTTCCATTCCCTCGCCTGTTCGGCGACGGTAGTGCCTTCATGCCTGTCCGGTTCCGGGGCATCAAGCACCTGGCCAACGCCACCTGGGGTAACCGGTGCGTCCAATTGACTACCGTCATCGTTTGAAGACGCCTGTTGATCGGAAGTCTCCCTTTGGGCCCTGATCAGCTTGCGCTGCTTCTTGAGACGTTTCAGTTCCCTGCTTCTCGATCAGGTTATAGATTTGTTCGGCACTCATGCCTCGAAAGCGATGTTCCATGAGAACGTCCTTCGGCAGCGTGAGGCCGGCATCAATGAGCAGGATTGATCGCATAGTCGCACGCCATGTTCAGACTTACGCCAGACCCTGAGGAGGGTTCGAATCCCTCCGCCCCGACCATTAGAATCAATAACTTAACTATACATACGGAAAGTAGATACGAAATACTCTGATAATCCTTTCCTGTGTATATCAGCGTCAACCTGACCAAAAGAGTGACGACTCCGGAGGGTCGGGAGTCATGCCCGAAAGTGAATCTGGACTCGCTTGAGCGAAAGGACCTGCTGAAGTTTGCGGCATTCCTGAAAGCGACAAAGAAGCAGTCGCCGCGGTCTGTCCACAACAAGTTCGCATGCCTCCTGACATTCCTGTCGGCCAACGGGCTGCCCAAGCTCTTCGGGAAGAATGACGGCCGAACTTCGTCAAGCAGGAAGTTGAAATCTATGAGAACGGCGACCAAGTCCTGATCGCGAAAAAGTGGCCGACCTACAGGCAGCATCGGCGATCACGAAGCCCCTCCTGATATCGTAATTCATCGCCGGCACATCAAACATCAATGAGGTTCGCAGGCGAAACACTACCCTGTCCTGTTACCCCACTTCGGTAGTCCGAAATACATCGGTGGGAACGGTGCCCATCGGAGGGATTTATGGCGTTCAGAGATTTGGGGAAGATCGATCTGGGACCGCCGCTACTGGACTTGCCCATCAACACAGGTGGGACCGGCACGCGCAAAGAAATCGACTCGATGGGAGAAATCGACGTTCCCGCCGATCATTATTGGGGCGCTCAGACACAACGGTCGCTCGCTCACTTCGCGATCGGGGACGAATGCATGCCGAAGAGTGTTTATCACGCCTACGGCTACGTGAAAAAGGCCGCAGCGCTCGTCAATGCGGCTGCGGGGCGGTTGCCGGGCTGGAAGGCTAGCCTGATCGCGAAGGTTGCCGATGAAGTGATCTCGGGAAATCTTGATACCGAGTTCCCGATCTACATTTGGCAGAGCGGCTCGGGAACACAAACAAATATGAATGTGAACGAGGTCATCAGCAATCGGGCCATCCAGCTTGTCGGAGGGGAGCTCGGGAGCAAGCAGCCGGTTCATCCGAACGACCACGTCAATCTGGGCCAATCTTCAAATGACACGTTCCCGACCGCAATGCACATTGCCGCGGTGATCGAATTCGACGACCGCCTCATTCCTGCTCTCTCTGCGCTCAGGGATGCGTTCTGGAAGAAAGCACGCGGGTGGGTCGACGTCGTCAAGATAGGACGCACGCATCTGCAGGACGCGACACCCTTGACGGTGGGCCAGGAGTTCTCGGGCTACGCGGCGCAGTTGGAGGACGCCCTTGCAGGGCTAAAACAGTCGTTGCAGGGTTTGTATCGGCTCGCCATCGGCGGCACGGCTGTCGGAACGGGCCTGAACACATTCCCGGATTTTGGCGAGCGGGTTGCCGCCGAGATTGGAAGGTTCACCGGAAAGCCTTTCATCCCGGCGCCTAACAAATTTGCGGCTCAAGCTTCACTCGATGCAATGGTTGCGGCGAGCGCCGCGATTCGGGGAGTAGCGGTCGCGCTGATGAAGATTGCCAACGATTTGCGCTGGCTCGGTTCAGGACCGCGGGCCGGGCTGCATGAGCTGATACTTCCTGCGAATGAGCCCGGCAGTTCCATCATGCCTGGGAAGGTAAACCCGACCCAGGAAGAAGTGATGGTGATGATTTGTATTCAAGTGATTGGAGAGGACAATGCCGTGGCCTTCGCTGGATCGCAGGGCAATTTCGAGCTGAACGCTATGCGCCCCATCATAGTGCGCAATGTGCTGCACTCCGCCCGAATACTTGGCGACGCCTGTAGTAAATTTCGTGAATTCGGAATAGACGGAATCGAGCTTGATCGGATTCGCATCGAGAAATATGTCGCTGAGTCTCTGATGCTTGTGACTGCCCTCAATCCGGTACTTGGTTATGACAAGGCTTCCGAGATTGCTCACTATGCGCTTAGAGAGAACCTGACACTGCGCGATGCCGCCGTGAAAGGCGGCTTCCTCACCAGTGAAGAGTTCGACCGGATCGCCAATCCCAGGAACATGGTCGGAAATCCTCGCCGCGATGTTGAATTCAATTCCTGAATCCGCGATTGTCAGGTGGACGTGTTCCGAAAATCCTTCACGAAACTTGTCTAGGATGGCCGCAGCTTCCGAAGCTCCGCATCATCGTTAGAGCAGTTCCGGGAGGAATCCGAAACGTTTCTCTCGGGGTTAGGAATAGTTCAGAGCACTTCGGGGAAGGCTCCATTCCCGTTCCGATGAGATTGCGCAGGGATCGCGATCCCCAATGAGCAGCCTGGCTGAACCGATACCGGCGAAGGAGGCAAAGAAATGATCTGGCAATCAAGTCGGGAATAGCCGCGGCAGGGCTCGCATTGATCGTGTACGGGGCTGGATCGATGACAACGACAGAAAGTGCAAGAGAGCCGAATCGCCACAAGCGACCCATATCCGCCTCACACAATCTTTCCGGAACGCAGACATCCCTGCCGTTCAAGTGCAGCGCTCCGGAAGATTGCGATCCTAGTGTTTCATACAGCTACCGCGCGCTTCCGGGAAATCTCCGCCACCGTCTGATACACGTGCTGCGGATCAAGCGCTAACGCAATATCTGCCTGCGCCACGATACCGATGCAGCGCCCTTGCTGGTCAATCACCGGGATGCGGCGCACCTGATGCTTCTGCATGGCGCGTTCGCAGCTTTCGAGATCTTCATCCGGCCGGCAGGCCACTGGATTCTCGCGCATGAACGGCCTGACCGTCGACGCCGGGTCGAGACCCTGGGCAATGATCGTACAGCACAAGTCTCGATCCGTAACGATTCCAGTGAGCTTCCGGGATTCTCGGTCGGTGACGATTGGAACCGATCCCACGTTGGATTCGCACATTGTTCTGGCTACGGTTTGTGCGGTGTCTTCGGGAAGACAACACACAGGGTTGGACGTCATAACTTCTCGCACATTCATCGTATCCTATCCTCCAGATTGTCGGTTGAATTGGTTGCGGTCGGCGCAGCAGAGCCTCAGAGGCTCACCTGCTCGCGTGTGACGGTGTGATGATGAGTTGTGGTCTTGCCCTGTTCGAACAGCGATTTCAGCCGGACCATGTCCTCGTCGAGCGCGCGTTCGGATCGGCGCCGATCAATGAAGCGAGCGAATGGGAAATTACTCTGCCGACAGCGTTATAGGACATGCGCGGGTGAATGCGAGTGCCGCCGTTCTCGGAATCGAACCGCACAACTCCGGCATTGCCAATAGTTGAGCCAGGCTCACGCTCCCATGAAATGACCCGGTTAGGCACATCCTTCTTGACCACCGCTTTCCATTCCGTCTGCCATTGCCTCATCGTTCCGAGCAGCTTACGCAACGCGGTCTCTGACGTCCGCAGATGTGACATGGCGCGCGCAGTCGGCGCAGCAGAAAAAGTGCCCGTTTACCTCGACGCCATGGCCGATTACCTTGCAATCGCAATGCTCGCAAATTGGCGCCATCGCATGGATCGCACATTCGAAGCTGTCAAATGTGTGTCTTGCTCCCGCAGCTTCTACTGTGAAAGCTTTGTCGTATTCGTTCCCGCAAACTTCGCACTGTGCCACACAACCTCCTGCCAGCTCCTCATGCCTGGTTAGGCCGAAAATGCGGACTATTCGGACCAACCTTCGTGGAGCCGGCTCTGCTGATATCAAATAAGATTGACCTTCCCTGTTGGACGTTGTCTCAAGCGATACATGTTTTCTCGCAGATTCATGAATTCTCTGGGACGTATTTGAAACCTCTTCTCCTGATGGAATCGCAAACCGGAATTCTGGATATCTATAACGCGAAATTTACAGGTGAAATTTACCAAACCCCTCGGAATCTTGACCTCTCCCGTACGGGGCCGCGCGCTGCCGTATACCCGAAAAGACTGAAACATCCCGCTCAATACAATGGCTCTTGATTGATCCCCATGATGAGCAAGTTACTTTCTCGACGACATTTTCAGGGAGGGTCGGCGACGATCGATGGTTGCGGTTAGATGAGACGACGCCGGAGGGCGTGCATGACTGCTTCAAGGCGATTGTGCGTCCCCAGCTTTTGGTTGATGTGATGGAGATGATTGCGCAGTGTCTGCGGACTGATGCCCAGTGCTTTTGCAATTCGTGGGGCGTTGCTTCCCGCTGCAAACATCCTGAGGACCTCGAGTTCCTGGGAAGACAAAGGAGCAACGGGCGTTGCTCCTGAAATCGTGTCTTCCATACTGGACACCTCCCTGGAAATGGCAATCATCCGGCGGAATAGTTCCTCTCTCTTCCTCTGGGCATTGATGTCGCGCGCGAGGTGAACAAGCAGCTTCTTTCCTGTCCGCCGGTTCAAGTAGGAGATAGACGAAACATTCACCCAGATCCGCTCCCCGCTGTGAACTGCCACATTCAGATCGAAATTCGGTATGCGGGTCGCTTGGGTGGAGCACTGCAACTTCACGCAGTGTTCAGGGCAAACATTCGTGCCCAAAACCCCTATGCCATGGAGGACCATTGAGCAAGTCCTGCCCAGTACCTCCTCTGCGGGA
>WNGR01035546.1_pt1 | contig 14976 bp, 14 predicted proteins | sample 5407581 | NCBI WGS metagenome assembly WNGR01 (sample SAMN13153383, study PRJNA577476) | soil metagenome | isolation source: 80 cm soil or saprolite under Garry oak tree replicate 2 | place: USA:California | collected 2016-06-15
ATGGCAGGCGGCAAGAGACTTCTGCTGGCGGGAACGAAAGACGGATATATCCTCGCAGTCGATCCCGACCGTGAGGGAACGGTCGTGTGGAAGAAGAAAATATCCGAGAATCGCGGCCGCCTCGATGGGATTGTCTGGGGCGGAGCAGCGGACGATCAAAAGGGATATTACGGATTCAACGCCGGTGGAATGGCTGCGATTCAGTTGGCCACGGGTGACCGCGCCTGGTTCAACCCCATCGTGACTGGCGGTGCCCGCGTCTCCCACGCCGCCGCGGCGTCGGTTGTTCCTGGCGTTGTTTTTCTTGGCGGCTCGGACGGAAAGCTGCACGCGCTCGCGATCTTGGACGGGCACCAGCTATGGGAATTCGATACCGACCAGGAATTCACTACGGTCAATAAGGTTCCCGCGAAGGGCGGCTCGATCAGCGCGGCTGGTCCGGTTGTGGCAGGGGGAATGGTCTTTGTTGGATCGGGCTACTACGTGACCAGCGGCTCGAAACCGGGAAACGTGCTCCTGGCGTTTGGCGTGGAGTAGTGCACGCTAAATGACAAATGTTGGGATGTCCCATGTAGATGTCAAACGACAAAATTACCAAACGACCAAATATCTCAATTAACCCATTTAAGAATTTGGACTATTGGGTCATTCGGTCAATGGGTCGTTTGACATCTACATGGGACATTGTACATGGGACATCCCAACATTTGTCATTTCAAGACGGCCCTTCCCGGAGAGGGGCTTCTGACCCGAGGAATCAATGAAAGACTTTCTCTTCGATCAGCCCGCCGCCCGGATCGTTTTCGGTGTCGGTGTCTCCCAGCGTCTGGGCGAAGAAGTGCAGCGGCTCGGCGCGCGAAGACCTATATTTATTGCGACGCCGGGGCGCCGCAAATACGCCGATGAAGCGGCGCGGAGCCTTCTCAATATGACTCCAGCGTTACATGCTGAAGCGGTGATGCACGTGCCCATCGAGACGGTAAGAGCCGCGCGCGAAGCCGCAAAGCGGCACGACGCCGACTGCTGCATTGCGTTTGGTGGAGGCTCCGCTATTGACCTCAGCAAGGCTGTTGCGCTTGATCGTGGAATATCTATCCTAGCGGTGCCCACGACGTATGGCGGTTCGGAGGTGACACCATTCTACGGTTACACCGAGGGCGGCATAAAGAAAGGCGTGCGCGACCGAAAGATGCTGCCGAAGACCGTGCTTTACGATCCAGCTTTGACGGTATCGCTTCCACCGAGTATCTCGGGCCCTTCCGGCATGAATGCGATCGCTCATTGCGTCGAGGGACTCTATGCAAAGAACGCCAATCCGATCATGACACTCTTGGCGACCGAAGGAATCCGCGCGCTTGCAAGGTCGCTGCCGGTAGTCGTCCGCGAACCAGCAAACCTCGACGCGCGCTCGGATGCGCTTTACGGAGCGTGGCTGGCGGGAGCCGTGCTTGGGACGGTTGGCATGGCCGTCCACCACAACATCAGCCACGTCCTCGGAGGCACGTTCAATCTGCCTCATGCCAATGTTCACACCATCGTCCTGCCGCACGCTGCAGCTTTCAATCGGGAAGCCACCCCAGAAGCGATGCATACGATAGCCGAAGCGCTGGGAGCACAAGACGCGGCGCAGGGAATTTACGACCTCGTCGTGCGCATTGGCGCCCCCACTGCGCTGAAGGACATTGGGATGCCCTACGAAGGACTGGATCGGGCGGCGAAACTCGTCGCCGAAAATCCTTATTACAACCCGCGGCCCGTGGAGTACGACAGCGTCCGGCAGTTGCTCGAGAACGCGTACCATGGCAAACGACCGTCGTAAACGAGAGGCGTCTCATGCGCGCCGCGCTGAAATCCCAACTGCAAACGTTAAGGAGAATGCCGTGCTCAATTTGAAACAACCGGCCGCCGGAATCGTTGCGACAGCAATTGTCATTGCGGTCGCCCTCGAATTCATCTCGCTTTTCGACTTTGCGGCATTTACCGGATGGGTTTCCTATTTTCTCCTCTGCGTTATTCCGATGCAGATCATCGTCGTCGTCATATGGGGATGTAGTCATCCCGATTTCGCTGCGAAACGCAGTCAGCCTGCAAAGGGTGTTCTGCTCACGCTGATCACGTTGGCGGCGGGAGTAATTGTCGCGCCGCTTTACATGGAAATAGCCGGCGGCGGCGTCAATCCGCCGACGCCAATGCTCGCCCAGTGCACTATCGTGTCCGTGGTCGTCACGTTCTTTGGCAGCATCATATGGGGTGGCTACCCTTTCAAACTTCTGATCAAGAACGCGGTGGCGGCCGGCTTTACGTTGTTGGCCGCGTGCTATGCCATCAATTATCTTCTGTTCCGCATCTTCTTCGATTACGGTTTCATGCAGGGCGCACCCGTCTATGTGCCGTCGTTGGATCCGCACGGAATGTTCAATGCTTTAAACGCTCTTGTGTTCTACGTCACAGCGCTCGGAGGAATGTTCCTGATGCTCCACTTCGATCTGTGGCCACTCACGAAGTTTCCCGCGATAATGAAGCAACCGGTGCTGGGCCTTGTGTGGACCGCCGTTGCTCTCGTCATCGGCGGTGTTGTCTTCTATTTGGGCGTAACGATGGCGGGTATGGATGTCATGGCATTCCTTGTGCGCTTTCCTGTGCCATTCATATTTGGAACGATCATCGTGTTGAACATGCTTCAGGGATCGCTGTTTGCGAAACTGCACCAACCGGCGAAGGGTGTTCTGAACGCGATTGCCGCTGCTCTCATCGGAACCGCGCTGGCGCAGGTGTACGGTGTTCTGGCCCCGAGGGTGACCGGTACGCTCAGTGCCGGCCCGCCAGCTTACGATTTCGAAGTTTGGCTCGCCTCGTCGCTGCTGAGCGTGACCTTCCCGTTTCTCATCTTCCATGCGGAGTTCTTCAAACTGTGGCCGATAAAGAAGGCGGAGTGAACGGCAATTTCGGATTTCGGATTGCGGATTTCGGACTGGGGGGAACGACGCCGATTCAAGCTGGTCCCCAAATCCGAAATCCGAAATCCGCAATCCGAAATCATCACTCACCCGGACCGGCGCTGCCGGTAGGCTGCGGGAGAGACCCCGACGTAGCGCTGAAACCAATAAGAAAGGTGGCTCTGCGAGGAGAAGCCTGCCGAGAGCGCCACATCCACCACCGGCATCTCTGTATTTCTCAGAAGTTCCTTGGCTCTTTCGACGCGCCGAGCAAGTACATATCGATGCGGTGACTGGCCGACAGCTGCTTTAAAAGCGCGGGCAAGGTAAATAGGACTGATATCCACTTCGGCAGCCATGGCTTCCAGGCTGAGATCCCCATCCAGATTCTCTTCGATGTACTCGATCACACGGCGTATTCGCCACCCCGAGATTGTCTGTACCAGCGGCATGCGGCCTGGACGCGAGCGTGAAGAATGCACACGGGCCAGATGCACCGCCATCATTTGCGCAATCGTGTCGATGTAGAGCCCATCCTCAGCAGTGCCCTCCCGAAGTGCCGTTGTGATCGCGATCGCCAACTGCTCCAGCATGGGATCCAGAATCGCGAAGCGCGGGACGAGTTCAGCGCCAGAAATATCGCAGTTGTAAATCTCGCTCACTGCTGCCTGATAGATCGAACCGCGCAAATAGACCTGGAGGATCTCCGGGTGACCATGATGCTCCCACTGCGCCGTGGCTTCCCCCGGAGTCAAACAGATGCGCCGCGGGCCGATGAGCTGTTTGTTGCGAAGACTGCCCTCAATCTTGCGCGCTACTTCGGTCGGACGGGTCAAATGATAGATCAGCGAAGGATGCCCAATCGCCGGCTCTGTTGCCTGAAAAGGACCTTCCTCAAGGACGGCGGCGTGAAGCGAACGCCAGCCCACATCCTGGCTGTTCGCGATCAAGCGGTTACCCGCCCGGAACGCCCGTCCATGTGTTTCGCTAACCGCAAAAATCGGGTTCGCCGCACCAAGTGTAAACACGGCTCGCTCACGCGCACTGTGAAATAGTGGACAAACCATACACCAGCACACTTCGGAGATCAAGGCGGGGGAGGTAGCGATTGTCACCGAAAAGGTGGACTGCGAAGCGGTCGAAAATACAAACGCGGGCTAAAGCCCGCGACTACATTTCATATGATGGCTGCGCCCTATCGGGCTTGCATTCGCAGCCGCTCATCTGCGACTACGTTTCGGCCAAGCATGTAGTCGCGGGCTTTAGCCCGCGTTCGCATCGCCGAGGCTCAAGGACAATAGTTCGACAAATAGAGAGCGAATTCCTCCGTCCGTCCCCCCGCCGGTCATGATCCTGTTCACGGAAGTGCCGTTTCTGCAAGCCGTGGACATCTTCCCGCAGGTTTAATAAGATGCCGATCAGCATTCATGGGTCTGAGGGGGTGTTATGCGGAGAGCTTCTTTGCTTCTGCTGGTGTCGACGCTGCTGAGTGTTCCAGCATTTGGACAAATCGATCCATCGGGCGAATGGGCGCCGCGGTTTCACGAGGATCAGCCGGAGCGCATTCCCGGCCCGGAAATCGGTGACTACCTCGGACTTCCTATCAATGACGCAGCGCGCCTGAGAGGCGACAGTTGGGACGCTTCTCTTCTGACCTTGCCCGAGCATCAATGCAAACCGCACCCGGCCGACTATTCCCCACGTGGTCCGGCGAATCTGCGTCTGTGGAAAGAAGTCGACAATGCCACTCAACAGGTCATCGCCTTCCATACGCACATCTCCTGGCAGGCCCCCGAGCGAACCATTTGGATGGACGGGCGTCCACACCCGCCCGAGTATGCAGCGCACACCTGGCAAGGATTTTCTACCGGGAAGTGGGAAGGAGACATGCTCACCGTCACAACCACACTGGCGGAACACTTCATCCGACATGGAGATTATCTAACGCTGATCAGCATCATTGAAGACCCTGTATACCTGACCGAGCCCTTCATTCGAACCACAAATTGGGTCATGGACCCCCGCCAGGAAATTGCCCCCTATCCGTGCGAACCGGTCGTCGAAGTCGAACGCCCCCAGGGATACGTCCCGCATCATCTGCCGGGAACGAATACCTTCCTGAAGGAGTTTCCAGAGAAGTTCGGGCTGCCTGAAGGAGCAGCCAGAGGTGGCGCGGAAACCATGTATCCGGAATACATCTCCAAGAGTCGTGGAACGGCTGCAAACACTAAGGGAACGGACAGATAACACCCCATAGACTTAAGTGCGGGAACATAATAAGATGCCCACCACGTCATTGTCAGAGTCTCGTATGGATAACGCGCTTCGATCTAGGATTGCAGTTCCATTGCTTCTACTTTTGATGGCGTTATTCGCTACTCCGGCTTTAGCCCAAGTCGATTTGTCTGGCGCGTGGACCCCCCGTTACCACGAGGATGAGCCGGAGCGAATACCGGGTCCGGAACTGGCCGATTACCTGGGACTCCCGATCAATGAAGAGGCCCGCCAGTGGGCTTTGAGCTGGGATCCGTCGCGATTGACTGTGCAAGAGCATCAATGCCAGGTGCACACGGTGGCTTACATCTATCGCGGTCCCCTGCAAGTGCGGATCTGGGAGGAAAGAGAGCCCGAAACTCAGCAACTTATCGCGATCAAGCAGTACATCAGTACGTACGAACAAGACCGCACTATCTGGATGGACGGACGGCCGCATCCCCCGGATTACGCGGCACACACCTGGATGGGCTTCTCGACGGGAAAATGGGAAGGAGACACCTTGACGGTGACAACCACACACATTAAACAGGGTTGGCACCGCCGCAACGGACTTCCCTCCAGCGACCAGATCACGTTGACCGAACATTTTATCCGGCACGGAAATTATCTAACGCATGTCAGCGTTGTCAACGACCCCATCTTTCTGGCCGAACCTTTGATCAAGAGCCAGAATTTTGTGCTAAATGATACTGCCGGTGGAAACTGGCTATGGCCGTGTGAATACGTCGAAGAGATCGCGGACCGGCCTGCCGGGGCCGTGCCGCACTACATGCCCGGGGAGAATCCTTTCGTTAACGAGTTCGTCAATCGCCATGGGATACCTGTTGAGGCCGCGATGGGCGGTCCTGAAACCATGTACCCGGAATACCAAAAGAAACTGAAACCGTTACTCGAAAAGATGCGCGCACAGAAGAAGTAAATGACGGATTCCGCAGCAAACACGACAGGAAGCCAGAAGCCGGAAGTCAGAAGCCAGAATGGCAAAGCAATTTCCTTCTTCCGGCGTCTGTCGCTTCTGGTTTCTGGGTTCCTGTTCTTGTTCGGTCTGGCATACGCTTCTTACGCTCAGCACGCAGTTCGCGCCGTTGAGTGACAAGGTCCTCGCGGCGATCCGGCAGCTCTCCAATAAGCCAATCCGCTACATCGTAAATACGCATTACCACGGAGACCACACCGGTGGTAACGAGAGCATCGCGAAGGTCGGCACCACACCTAACGTTGGACCGGGTGCGAACCTGCAGCGGCCGACAGCGACAATCATCGCACACGAAAGCGTTCTGAACCGAATGAGCGCGCCGGCCGGGGTTCAGGCGCCCACGCCCACAGCGGCCTGGCCGACGGATACATACGTCTCGGGACAGAAAGAACTCTTCTTTAACGAGGAGGGTATCGAAGTTATTCATGCACCGGCCGCGCACACAGACGGCGACAGCATCGTGTATTTCCGCCGTTCGGATGTCGTCAGTACCGGCGACGTGTTCGTCACGACCAGCTATCCATATTTTGATCTGCAGGCGGGCGGCAGCATCAACGGCGTAATTAATGCTTTGAATCGCATCATCCAGATAGCCATCCCGAAACATGAGCAGGAAGGCGGGACCTATATCATTCCCGGCCACGGGAGGCTTTGTGATGAGGCGGATATCGTCGAATATCGCGACATGGCGACGATCATTCGCGATCGCATCCAGGCGATGATCAAGAAGGGCATGACGCTGGACCAAGTCAAGGCGGCGAGGCCAACGAAGGAGTATGACCGTCGCTACGGCTCAACAACCGGGCCACGAACCACCGATATGTTTGTCGAGGCCGTGTATCGGAGCCTCAGCGGGAAGAAGTAGGTTTACCGGGCGATGATAGTGAATCAGGAACACAAACAACCTAACCCGGCAGAGCCGCCACCAAAGTCTGGACCGCGAATGGCGCGAATGACGCCAAGGGGCCGCGGGTACCACATTTTTTCTCTTCTTGTTTCTTTTGTCTTTCTGGCATTCCTGGTTGGTTTCGCGAAACCTGCGCGCGCCGAGCAGCAACAAGACTTTGACAACGTCGAAATCCATATCCTGCCTGTCCAGGGGAACGTCTACATGATCGTGGGTGCCGGCGGGAACATAACCATGCAGGTCGGCGATCAGGGTATCCTTCTGGTCGACACGATGTACGCACAGCTCAGCGACAAGGTCCTGGCGGCCATACGCAAGATTTCCAATAAGCCTATTCGCTACATTATCAATACTCACATCCACCCAGATCATACGGGTGGCAACGAGAACCTTCGCAAGGCAGGCGCCACAATCGCCGGCGGCAATGTTGCGGGCAACATCCGAGACGCAGGCGAGGGTGCCGCAATCGTCGCTCATGAAAACGTCCTTAACGGAATGAGCGCCCCCACGGGTGTGCAGGCTCCCGCTCCATCGGGTGCCTGGCCCACGGACACCTATGTCCATGGACAAAAGGACCTTTACTTCAACGGCGAGGCAGTCCAGGTCATTTATCAGCTTGCTGCACACACGGATGGCGACAGTATCGTCTTTTTTCGGCGCTCGGACGTCATCAGCGCTGGTGATATCTTTGTTACCACGACGTACCCGGTCATTGATATACAGAGAGGCGGCAGCCTGAACGGGATTATCGATTCAGTGAACCGTATTATCGATTTGGCAGTTCCAGCGGACAAACAGGAAGGCGGCACATATATAATTCCAGGCCATGGCCGGCTTTGCGATGAAGCCGACATTGTGGAATACCGGGACATGTTGACGATTATTCGCGACCGTATTCAGGACATGATCAAGAAGACGATGACGCTCCAGCAAGTAAAGGCGGCGAAGCCGACCAGCGATTATGATCCGCGATGGGGCGCAACGACGGGATTGTGGACGACCGATATGTTTGTCGAGGCAGCGTATCAGAGCCTCAGTGCAAGGAAGTAGTTCTCAAATTACGATGTCTTTCTCGGGAGGAAAGATTATGAAACGCAGATTGCTTGTTCTACTGATCGTCGCGGCGTTCGTGACCGGGGCTCAAGCCTACGCGCACCACTCGTTCGCGGCGACTTATTTCGAGGACAAGACGGTAAAGATCGAAGGGAAACTGGTCCAATTTCTATTCCGCAACCCGCATTCGTTCGTACACATCGAGGCACCCGACGAGACCGGTGCCATGCAGAGATGGGCTGTCGAATGGGGTGGCGCCGGCCAGCTCGGCGGCCAGGGTGTGACGCGAGAAACCCTCAGGCCCGGCGATGTGGTCACCATCACAGGAAATCCGGGACGTAATCCTGCAGACCATCGGCTCCGCATGGTTAGTCTTCGCCGGAAATCGGACGGTTTTGGATGGGGCGGAAAACCGGGTGAAGTTGTCGACTAGCTCTGATGTTACGGTGAAGCCCACCGAAGCGGCGCGGACGGGGTGGTCGCTTTCGAAGGGCGCAACTTGTGAGCGACCACCCCGTGTGCGCGGGCTGAGGTTGCCTTCGGCAACGTTTTCTTTGCCGCGCAGCCACCCCTCCTCGTCGAGGAGGGGAATAAAAAGTTACGCTGCTGGCGGCACCCGCCAGTGATCCCCCAAATAAAAATTACGACTGAGAGAACTTAGCAACATGTGGAATTTTTTTGCCTGGCTTGAATCGACCGGTTTCTTTACCTGGGTGCGAGAGTCGGACTCCCTCCTGGCCTACCCATTGATTCTGTTCCTTCACACGGTCGGCCTGGGATTTGTCGCAGGTATCAATGGCGCGATCGATCTGCGCATACTCGGTATTGCGGCTCGCATGCCGCTGGCGCCGATGGAGGAGTTCTTCCCGCTCATGTGGGCTGGCTTCTGGATAAACGCCGTTTCCGGAACTCTGCTTTTGCTCGCTGACGCGACAACGAAGCTCGCCAATCCGGTCTTTTACATCAAAATGGGATTCATCACGCTTGCCGTCATAAATATCTTTTTGCTCAAGAAGCACGTGTTCCGCGACCCATTGCTCGATAAACGACCTGTCTCAATGAATGGCAGAGTCCTGGCGCTTACATCCTTGACGTTTTGGATCGGATCCATCACAGCGGGCCGCTTGATGGCCTACCTTGGTCCGGTGAGTGGCCTGACCAAATAAAACGGGTGCGTTATGGTGAAGCGTCGATTTTCCCGTAGGTCGGAGGAAAACATGAATTGCAAAATTCGATGGACGCATGTTGTGCCGCTCTTCGCCATGATCGTGCTGCTTGCGGCCGCGACTGGCCTGAACAGCGACGCCGCAGCGCAAGCCGCTCAGCGCGGGCAACAACCACCGAGATCGCCTCAAGCCGCCGCCCCAATCGATCTCACGGGATATTGGGTGTCCATCGTAACCGAAGACTGGCGCTTTCGCATGGTCACCCCATCGAAGGGAGACTACGCCAGCGTTCCCCTTAACGCCGAAGGCCGCCGCGTTGCCGATACCTGGGATCTCGCCAAGGACGACGCAGCCGGGAATCAATGCAAGGCGTTTGGTGTGGGTAACGTCATGCGCAATCCCGGACGGGTCCACATCACCTGGGAAAACGAAAACACCCTCCGAATCGATACGGACGCTGGTACGCAAACCCGGCAGCTGCACTTCGGCGAGTCGCAGCCACCGGCCCAGCCGACGTGGCAAGGACACTCTGTAGCTTCTTGGGAAATGCGAGCTCAGGGCAGGGGCCAACAACAACCCCGCGGGGGTTCGCTGAAAGTGGTCACGACGCATATGCGCCCCGGATACTTGAGAAAAAACGGCGTGCCCTACAGCGAAAACACGGTTGTCACCGAGTATTTCGATAGACACTCGGATTACGGAGCGGAATGGTTCACCGTGACCACAATCGTCAATGACCCGAAGTATCTCACCGACGAATTCATCACAAGCACTCATTTCAGGAAAGAGCCCGATGGCTCCAAGTTCAGCCCGACGCCCTGCGAAACGCCACGGCCTGCGAAGTGAGGATCGGCCGGCAGATTACGCGGATTCAATCCGTGTCATCTGTGAAATCCGCGGCTCAAAATCTATGAAACGCACGTTAACCGCGCTATTCATGGCCCTCGCGCGTGCCTCCTGAGACAACTCAGCCGGCGGTGCCACTCGTCACTTCGCGGTAAGGTTTTATTTCTTCGAGCCGGACTCGGGCTGTTTCCCCGTCTCTTTCACGGCTCGAGTTCCCAGAAGGCTGTCTTCCATCATTCTGTAGTTGCCTTCGTGGCAGGCATACTCGTACAGATCTTCTGCCTTGCGATAAACCGGATCATCCCCGCGCCAGAGCGTCAAGAATTTGCCCCTGAAATTCCTGCTTGTCGGTGAAATTGGTCCAATCGATCACCAAGGTATTGCCTTCCCAATGGCCACGCGAATCCCCATTCCATTGACGGATGCTCGAGTCGATGTGAGGCGACTTGTCCAGGGGAATGATACGGACATCATGCAAACTCTCGTAGTGGATCACGACGGTGCCTGGAGTCTGCAGAATCTCGAGCCCGTGATTGTAGGATTGTCCGATCCGCGGCATCGGGCGGGCGAGGCAGCGCGTATATGCGGGATGGTCCGTCCACGAATCGTAAAGCGTGTGCTGAACTGAACCAATGGTGACTCGTCTTTCCGTCGCTTCCTTTACGAGCTCGTCACGTAATTTCTTTCCCCGTTCCGTCAAGGGAGGCTTGCGGCCGTCCTCCGGATCGATGATCAAAGCGGTACGGCCCGTAAGTCTTCCCTTTTCGCTCGATGTCCAGAAATTGTTGTACGTGCCCGGGTCGCCAGATCGCGGAGCCCGGCCCTCAGCGGTGATGGTCGCGGTCAGTTGCTCTTCGAGTTCAGCCAGTTCCGCTTCGGTGTAGCTATCTTTCCCTTGAATTCCCCTGGGACGTTCAAGAGGCGTTAGCGTGGAAAACGTATACACGCCCTGTAAATCGGGATCTCCCCAGGCCGTGCGATTCTTTTGCTGTCCCAGGACGGGCATCTGCAGAAATAACGGCACGACCACCACAACCGAGAGCACCCCCAGCGCGTGAAGGAATCGAGAGCTCATCTGAACAACCTCCTACTAGAATATTTCCGGCCAAGAAAATGTGAGAGCGGCGTTCATGATTTCTGGACGGCCCACCTGAACCTTTTGTCCTGATGCGCTGACAATGACCTCTTTGTGAAGAGGATCCAGCGCAATTCCCGATGGCTGGTACTTCGTTAGTTCTTCCACGGGAAGTTTCCATCGGGGAGCAGCATTCCCGCTGTCGTTGATGTTCCATGCACAAAGAGAAAGACTGGATGCGTAGGCCGGGTCGCAACCCGCGATAATCCAATTCTTAGGGGGATAAACCGCGAGCGCGCCACCACCGCCGAGGGTTGGTCCCTTGAGTTCTCTTAAGGGCTTGGCATCTCCGCTGGCGGTGCGATCAAAGATCTGCAGGCCGCCGCGCACGCCAACGATCAAGAGATTGTGCACCGGATCAACGACACCTCCAGCCGAGGCTCCGTTGACAACTCGCTTCGGCGGAACATCGCCATTGGCCTCTCGAGGATAAATCAAAAGGGCTCGCCGGCTGTTACTGGGAACGAGGATCTCATTATTGACCGGGTCCACGGTCACCCGATCGAGACTGCCGGTTTCCCCACCGATTAGCCCGGTGTGAGGTCCTTGGATGACGCGGATCGGAGCTTCCTCTCCGTCGGCCCCTCCGCGAAATACCAAAACTGCCTGGGTGAGAGGGCTGGTTACTACAATTTCATCGTGAATGGCATCGTATGCGAAGCCATGCATCGAACGGCTGATCTTTGTTTTCTGACCCTCCAACGATCGAACCGGAGGCGTATTCTCCTTCGCCAACCTGGCGAAGGCCGCAATCTGCGGATGCATCACTCAGTTGGGCACCAGAATCTGTTCCCGTTTACTGTCGTAAACCACCGCTTGCGTTTTACCGAACTTCAGCGAGACTTTCCCGGCTGCCGCGCTGCGGATCGTGCGGAGCGGAGCCGCGTTTCCGCTTGCCGTTAGCGAATAAACGGTCGCGGAAGCGTTGCCCATATTTGCAACCCACAGCTCTTTGTTCTTTCCGTCGAGAAATACTCCTACCGGCGAGCTGAGTCCAGTCGCATTTCCTTTAATCACGCGAGCCGGCGCTACGTCACCGTGATCGGTTTCGCGGAATACCAGGATGGAGTTGCCGATATCGTTTGCCACATACAAATTGCCTGTATCCGGATCCAACGACATCGTCCCGGGCCAATTGAGTTGTGTTTTCGGACCTTGAATGACACGAAGCGGAGAGGCATCGCCCGTAGCCTCAAGCGGGTAAACCGCAATAGACGGGAGTTCAAAACGTCCAGTGCCAGGAATTTTATAGTCGCTGATATTTCCCCAATTATTCACGAACAACAGTTTGTTCTTCTCATCGATCGCAATGCCGTGGGAATCGGACAGTCGCGTGCTTTCTCCACGTATTTCGCGCAGCGGCTTCTCATCTCCGGAAGCCTTCTTGCGGTAGACCTCTATAGCTGGAGGATGCTGGACCGAAACATACAGCTCGTCCTTTTCCTCATTCGCAGCCAGCGCGTAGGCACGATGGGGGACGTTCAGAACGCGGCTTGGCGCAACGTCGCCTTCGGCATCCTCGGAAAACACTTCAACCGTATTTCCGACATCGTTTTCCACCGTGAAAATTTCGCCGTTCTTCGGATCAATGTAGAGACAACTGTTGAATAGGATGTCGGTCTTCGGACCGCCAATCACACGCTTCGGCTCCGTCCGGACAGCGTTCGTGGGTGTATTGTCCAACCGGTTGAAGATCCGAATGCTCCAGGTGTTGTGGTCTTGCATTAGCACTTCGTTGCGGCGCACATCCACCGCAACGTAGCTATAGATAGGATCCAGATCGCGGACATAGCGTGCCGGCGGACGGTTAAGCACTTGGGTTGCCGGACTATTTTCCTGTCCGGCGGCATACGCTGTCCTTGGCTCGAACGCCGAAAACAGATTTTTGTCCGGTGATAGTGCGGTGTCGGCTTCTGGCGGACACATGTCTCCAATTTCAGGGAATTCCTGCACGGAAACCAATCGCGTTGAGGATGGATTCAACAGCGGTACGGTCACCAAGAAGGCGCCGGCGGCGATCGCGAGCACTGCCACGATTGGTACCCCAAGTTTTTTTCCTACATGCATAAGACTCCTTCCGGAAACGATGTTATCGCATATAACATGTCGCTCAAACTTAGTCAAAGTGGTAAACGGGGGTTGCGCCTCCTTAAAAGTGCACCTTCATCGACCCGGAGAAGTACCTGGGATGGAAGTGCTCTCCGGGCGAAAACACGCTCTCCTGGCAATCTCAAACGCAGTCTCGTATCGCGTCAGTAAAGTACCCCGAAACAGATTGACTTTTTTGAATGCCAGCTTCAGACTACCGGCAATTTAGTTAGACGAATCATCTATTCAATAAACAAACGTTCGAATGGATATTTTCGAAAGTCTTCGTCTTTTTTGTAAACGGAGGTGATCGGATGAACGGATTGTTTGCTAGAACCGCTGCGGTGGTGTGCCTGTTTTTCGCGATGGATGGATTCGCTCAGGTTATCAATGCGACGCTGAGCGGAACAGTAACCGATGCTACCGGAGCATTGATCCCAGGTGTTGAAATTACGGCGACAGAGACCGAGACAGGGGTGGTTTCGACGGCGGTGACTAACGAGTCGGGAACTTACCAATTCCCCAGTCTTCAGCCGGGACCGTACCGGGTTAATGCATCGCTAGCCGGCTTTCAAAGTCAGATATTCCAAATCACACTGGGTACGGCGCAACAGATTCGGCAGAATTTTACCTTGCAAGTCGGCGCCGTCGCGCAAGCTGTCGAAGTCTCCGTCGCGGCCGACCAACTTCTCACCACTCTATCCGCTTCGGTTGGCAACGCACTTCCTCAAAGGGAGGTCGCCGATCTGCCGATCGTCGGCCGCAATGTGATGGATATCGCCACCACGATTATGCCCGGCGTTTTTGGAGATGGCCACGCCAACACCACCTTTGCCGGAATCACCGCAACCGGAGGGGGGAACATCGGCATTTCGATGGATGGCGTGACCATGAACACCGGGACACACGTCCAGGGCCTGAAGACCGCGACCTTTATCAATCCCGACATGGTCGATGAAGTCCGTGTTGTGGTCGCGGCTGTAGACGTCGAGGGGCGCGGTTCAGCACAGATTCAAGTGCGAACGCGATCGGGAACGAACCAATTCCACGGAGGCGCCACGCTCAACCTCCGCAATTCCGCTCTCGATGCCAACACGTGGTCGAACAACAGGCAACGCGTCGCACCTTTGTGGTACAACCGCCCCCAGTACACCGCTTACCTTGCCGGACCAATTATCAAGAACCAGACATTTTTCTTCGGCATGTTCGATGCGCAGGACGGATCGCAAAAGGAAGTTATCAACACCGTTGTGTTGACCGACCCCGCACGTCAGGGCATCTTCCGGTTCTTTCCGGGAGTCAATAACGGTAATGCTGATGCGACCTCTAGCGGTTCTGGTGCGACGCGAGTTGCGCCCGTGGTCGACAAGTCAGGAAATCCACTGCCCTACACTCAGATCTCTGGAGCGACGGGTCCGATGCAAAGCTTCAGCGTATTCGGCGATGCCATGAATCCGGGTGATCCGTTTCGCAGGCGGATGGATCCGAGCGGCTTCATGAACCGATTGATCGGATTAATGCCCCGCGCGAACGCTTTTGACGGTCCGAATACCATTGGCATTACCTCGACCGGCACGCCTTTGCCTATCGAT
>WNGR01004540.1_pt1 | contig 14975 bp, 18 predicted proteins | sample 5407581 | NCBI WGS metagenome assembly WNGR01 (sample SAMN13153383, study PRJNA577476) | soil metagenome | isolation source: 80 cm soil or saprolite under Garry oak tree replicate 2 | place: USA:California | collected 2016-06-15
GGTATCTGAGACGTAAAATCCTTGTATTCAATGATTTACGCAATTTGCGTTCTGCAAAATCGTCATTCTAAATGGGTTACGGGTAAAATCGTCTTTCTAAAAGGTTTATGGGTGATAAAAGCGAAAGCCCCGGTTTTGCCGGGGTTTTCGTTGATTCTGTATTGATTATAGCTCGTTGGGTGAAACTCATGTGCAAACTATATTTCTTTTGTTATCTGATATTTAGATGATTTGGGGCTTGACACGGGATTTTGCTGGGTTTTTCGGAGGTGATGGTGTGCGGCGGGACGGCAGCGACAGGCAGGCATACCCCAGAGGCTAAAGCCTCTTGTCTACTGTGGTGTGGAGAGACCCAAGGCTGAAGCCTTGGGGTACCCAGAAGCGACGGCAAAAGCAAGGGCAGGAATAGGCAACGGCAGGAGCTGATTAGGGAGCGGGTTTTCTCCGCTATGCAGCTCACGATGAGGCTGAGCCGCTCCGGTCGAAATGACATGGTTTTGGTGGTGTCGGGAGAACAATAACAGCAAGAGCGAGAACAACAGCTGGACGGTGTACATTCCCACCTTAGGCGCTTAACCACCCCGTCGAGCAATTGCGCTCGCTGGGGACCCCGGTCAGCCGCGCCGAAGATGGGGACACCCAAACGGTCTTTCGGCTGGTTTAGATAAAGGCAGCGGCAACGGCAAAAGCAAGGACTCCGGCACTAGCAAGAGCAGCAGCCTGTTTCGAGCAAAAGAGAGAGCCAGACCCTTAGGTGGTCTGGCTCTCTCTTTGCAGTTTGCAGAACTTCGTTGACCGGATTACCGGACTACGGACTGGAAGAGCGGTGAGGTGAGGAGGTTGGCGAACTGGCTGTCGGAGGAGGAGTAGGAGACGGTCAGGGTTCCTGAGTTGGAGTCGATGGTGGTGTCGTCCAGAGCCGACTTCTCGAGCGGGGTGCCGGAGGTCTTCTTCATGATGGATACGCCCTTCATGAGCGTAGCGGCGGTGGCGGCGGTGACGGTGTCGGACATGACAACGGCCATGTCGAACTTGACGCCGTTCTGGAAGTCCATGGTGTAGCGGGAGCTCTTCATGCGGTTGCGAACGGTGTCGTAGTCGGCCAGTTGAGCGGCGTCACCGAGGACTCCCTTCATCATGGTCTGGGTTCCCTTGGCGTCGAGCAGGCTCCAGACTGCCTTGGTGTCCACGGAGAGCATCTCGTTGACCATGTCGCCGTTGGAGAGGAAGTTGGAGGTGATGCCGTCGCGGGCGTCGAGGGCGGCTCTGACCGCGTCCTTATCGCCGAAGACCATCGTGGTCTGATTGAGGAAGACGACGCTCATGCCGTTGGAGCCCATGGGGTAGATGCTGTTGTTGCGTAGAGTCTGCGGCTTGGTCTTCGACTTGGTGAAGCTGGCGAGGATGTCGCGGGTGTGGAACTGGCCCTGGGCGATGCCTACGATGTGGGTTCCGGTCCCGCCGTCCGCACGGAAGGCGGCGAAGGTGAGGACGTCAGCGTCCTGATCGACCTTGAGGCCGGAGGTCTTGAGGGCGGTCTCGAGGCGCTTGAGTTCAGGGGGGAGTACGCGGTCCTTGAGGCTCATGGCAGCCGAGGAGTTCTGCATGGCGCGATAGTCGACGACGATGAGTTGTTGAACGTCGCGCGGGATGGCTGCCTTGGCATCGCTCGAGAGCTGCGCCGCCGGACAAAAGACAGCAGAGAGAGCGAGACCGGCGAGGGGGAGGAACGATTTAGCGAAAATGCGCAATGGAATACTCCTTGGCCGCGGGACTTTGCGGCTCAACCCTTCTATTCTTCCGTGAAAAACGGTAATAGGCAAGTAACCTGCCTACTACTTTGGACGTATGTGTGAGAGGAAGGTTGGGATTGGTTGAATACGGTTTGGATAATTGATCAGGCAGAGAGGATGCGGAACAAAGCCGATAGACCGGGCTTTCAGCCCTCGGGCTTGTGACGCCAACACACATGGGGCTTCGCCCCATGCTGGTATAGATTGCGCCGTAGGCGCGGGGCCACCCTTCATTTGGCGATCTGAGAGGGGAAGCCGACCGCTGCGGTGGATTTCATGATGGCGGCGGGTGTGGTCTTCGCATCGTCGAATGCTACGACGAGCTCTTTCTTTTCGTAGTGGACGGCGACCCCGGTCACCCCTTGCTCTTTCATTAACGCTTTCTTGATGGTGACCGGGCAGGTCGGGCAAGTCATACCGGGAACGTCGAGCGTGACCGACCTGGGCGCTGCCCATGCAATAGAGGTGGCCATCGCCATGACACATACAGCAGCACCGTGAAGTCGTTTCAAGAGAGCCCTCCTAAGAGCAACCAGTTTGAATTTGAATGATCAGTAGAAAAAACGAGCGAGGTAAGGAAAGACGAACGCCACAAGGGCAAGCAACGTTACGGCTGTAAATACGATCTTGTGGAGTCTTCGAGAAGCCGGAGTCGAGCAACTCCCACCTGGCTCGCAAGCGGGCGAGGTTCGAAAGATGCGCCGGCCGGCAAGGCCCAGGGCAACCAGAGTGAGTGCGAGAAAGAAGGGGCGGTATGGCTCCAGAACAGAAAGACTGCCGATCCATGCGCCACTGAAGCCCAGCAGTACCAGGATGAGTGGACCGAGGCAGCATGTGGAGGCGAGAATCGCTGCGGTACCACCTAGAGCAAGCATCCCCGAACCGGTCTTCTGGTTTGCAATCATACTTGCTCACCCGTGGACCCGGCAGCTTCCGCCAGTGCACGCCGGATGGAGCTGATAGAGGGGATTCCAGACCTATGACCGGCAGCAAGGTACGTCCGGCAACCAAAGCCAAAGCCCACGGCGGTACGAGCACCTTCCTCGATGTCCAGGCCGTTGACGCGAATCGTCGGAGAGCCAAGGAAGCCGATCTCCTGAGCCATAGTTGCGTCGCGGACTTCAACCTCTTCCACCCCGGCGGAGACATGTTCTTCGCTTACAGCCTTCCAAACCTGTGCGACGGCTGACTCATGGTTGGGACAGCCTTTGAAGTACAGCACCTCAACCTTCATTTCAACTCCTTCCCGACGTGCCCCGGTTTCAAACCGTCAAGGACAGGGCACTCAGTCGTACAACATTTAACCAGAGCTGCACTGCATAGCCGCTGAGCCTTCTCCAATTGCGACTCCAGCCGCCTCAGCTCCGATATCTTTTCATTCACCTGAGCGATCTTTCCCACGATCAGATCCCGCACATGGGAACAACCACCTTTATCGCTATGCTCGATCAGCAACAACTCGCGGATCTCTTGAAGGGTGAAGCCAAGATTCTGCGCTTGACCGATGATCAGGAGCCGCTCGACCTCCTGCTGCTCGTAGACCCTGTAACCTCCGGAGGTCCGGCGAGGCTTTGGAATCAGAGCCTCTCTCTCGTAGAAGCGAATGGTGTCGATGGTTAGACCCGTACGCTGCGCGACTTGGCCAATCTGAAGAGCCAACTATCCCTCTCAGAACTCACTCACATCTAGAGCATAGAGTATGGACTGTACTCCAGTGTCAAGGGGTCCAGAGACTTCCTGGCAGGTTGAGCGCAGCATGTGCGGTGAGCACGGACTCAGGGGGTGGCCCAGGAGAGAGGGTGCTCCAGGCGGCGCTCGAGGACCTTGAGCGCGGGGTCGAAGTTGGGGATCTGGCGGACCCAGTCGGCGTCGGGCTCGTAGGCGTCCTGGGGGATGAGGCCGATGAGTTCGCCGTCTTCGATGGCGACGCCGTGGCGTTGGGCCAGCTCGAGAACTCGGGCGTGGATGTGGTGCATGGGTGTGATGCGGAAGTCGGTGATGTTCATACTGACCTGAGCGCGGCCATTGGCCAGGACACCGAGGGCTTTGACGCCGTGCAGACCTCCGTTGGAGGCGCGGATGTCGCGGGCGATGGCGCGGGCGGCGGTGATGTCCGGTTGCTTCAGATGCACGTTATAGGCGATGAGGAAGCTGCGGGCTCCGACGGCGCTGGCTCCGGCGGTCTCGTGGAGTTCGGGGCCGCCAATGTCGGGGCGGCGGGCGGCGTCACGGCGGGCGGCGTCGCGGAGGCCTTCGAACTGGCCCTTGCGGACGTCTTCAAGCTGGACGCGGTCGGGGCGGGCGGCGGCGGCTCCGTAGAAATAGACGGGGACGCCGTAGGTGCGCCAGATGAGGAGGCCGGCCTGGCGGGCGAGGCCGGCGCACTCTGCGAGGGAGATCCCACTGACGGGGATGAAGGGAACCACGTCAGCGGCTCCGATACGGGGGTGAACGCCGTTCTGCCGGGTGAGGTCGATGAGTTCGGCTGCCTTGCCTACGGAGCGTACGGCCGCCGCCACTACGGCTGCCGGCGGGCCGGCGATGGTGACGACGGAGCGATTGTGCGCGGCGTCGAGCGACCAGTCGAGCAGGCGCACGCCCTCCCCCTGCATGGAGGCGACGATCTTGCTGACCTTGGCTGTGTCTGTGCCTTCGGAGAAGTTAGGCACGCACTCGATGATGGCATCAGGATTCATAGGACAACAGACCAGTTTATAGGGAACAGAGGATCAGGGTTATTTCCACCAGGTGTAACCGAGGGAGAATTGGAGGCTGGCGTTGACGCCGGGGTTCTTATCGCCAAGTGAGGAGCTGGAGATGTGGACGGCGTTCAGGCCGAAGTCGACGGAGCGGCGCGGGGTGATGAAGTAGTGAGCGCCGATGCCTCCCTGGGGGGTGAAGTTCCAGACGCTGGCATCGGAGTTGGGGCCGTCGTTGATGGTGTTGTAGGGAGCGCCGCCGAAGGCCGGGTACTTATGGTTGCTCCAGAGGACGCCTCCGGCTCCCTGGACCCAGGGAGTGATGCGGTGCGAACCCTTGAAGTTCCACCTGAGGATAATGGGGGTAATTGAGGCACCGGTAAAGGTTCCGCCCACGGTGTAAAGGGGCGAGCAGGTGTTTGGTGCGGTGCACATAGCGCGCTGGAACTTAGGCGTGTAAGACTGCCAGAAGGGGAAGACCTCGACGGCGTACTCGAAGTTGCCGTTGAGGGGGCCAGGGCCGTAGTTTCGGGTGAGGACCTTGCCGGCGTGTACGCCTGCCATGAGGAATTTAAAGCCGCCGCGGTTGTCGGTGAGGCCGAAGCCGCCCTGGGCGATGGCTCCGATCTCCCAGGGGAGCTCGGGGGAGTGCGATTGGAAGGGCGTGAGGGAGGAGGCGGTCGGAACTGCCTGTGCTGAGAGAAGCCGGGTGGATAGCAGAAGGGCAGCTATCAGAAAAACGGGGGCGCACAGCGAGGACTTTGCTATGCGCTCGATGCTCTTGATCACTGGGTGGCTCCGGCTTGGAATGGGTTGCTATGGATTAGAGATAGAAGAAAGGCCGCCGATGCGCGGCGGCCTTTGGAAGGTGGATGACCGCTTTGGCTATTGCGCGACCGGAGCCTCGTCCATGTCGAAGTTCGAGTAGACATTCTGCGTGTCGTCGAGGTCTTCGAGAACTTCGAGGAGGCGAATCATCGCGTTGGCCTGGGAGCCCTCGAGCTTGGTATAGGTCGAGGCGATCTTGGTGACCTCGGCGTGCTCGGGGGTGATGTTGGCGGCCTTCAGAGCTCCGGTGACGGCTTCGAAGTCCTTGGGGTCAGTGAGGATCTCCCAGGTCTCGCCTTCGTCGCTGAGGTCTTCGGCGCCGGCATCGAGGACGACCTCGGTGAGCTTGTCCTCGGGTGCGGCGGACTTGGAGACGACGATGACGCCCTTCTTGGTGAACATCCAGGAGACAGCACCCTCGGCGCCGAGGTTGCCGCCGTTCTTCGAGAAGGCGTGGCGGATCTCACTGACGGCGCGGTTCTTGTTGTCGGTGAGGACTTCGACGATGATTGCGACGCCGCCGGGGCCGTAGCCCTCGTAGGTGATCTCCTCGTAGGAGACGCCTTCGAGTTCGCCGGTGCCGCGCTGGATGGCGCGCTTGATGTTGTCGGCGGGCATGTTCTCGGCCTTGGCCGCGGCGATGGCGGTGCGGAGGCGCGGATTGCCGTCGGGGTCTCCACCGCCGCCGGTCTTGGCGGCTATGGTGATTTCCTTGATGAGACGGGTGAATATCTTGCCACGTTTGGCGTCAAGCGCGCCTTTTTTGTGCTTGATTGTGGCCCATTTTGAATGGCCGGACATGCGCTACCTCGGTGTTGATTTTGCGTGGGCTGCGACGAGTTGCGGACCGCAGGCGACCTTGCGATTTTAGCATGTCGAACAGGCGCTGGAGTATGGCTATGGAATCTCGGGGCCGAGGAGGTCGCGCATGGTTTCGCGGCGGCGGATTACTCGGGCAGTGGCTCCGTTGACGAGGACCTCTGCGGGGCGGGGGCGGGAGTTGTAGTTGGAGGTGAGGCTCATGCCGTAGGCTCCGGCGTCGAGGAGCAGGAGGAGGTCGCCGGCCTTGACCGCGGGCAGGACGCGGTCGCGGGCGAAGAAGTCGCCGGACTCGCAGACGGGGCCTACGATGTCGGCAGTGATCGTGTTGGACTTCCCTGCCGGCTGCTTGGCTGATTGCTTAGCTGGTTGCCTGACCGGGATGATCTCGTGGTGGGCGTGGTAGAGGGCCGGGCGGATGAGGTCGTTCATGCCGGCGTCGGTGATGACGAAGGTCTTGGAGCCGTTCTTCTTAACGACGAGGACGCGGGTGAGGAGGGCTCCGGCCTGGGCTACGATGAAGCGGCCGGGCTCGAGGAGGAGGTGTGCTGTTTCGGCGGCGAGGCCTTCGGTGAGGGCTGCGGCGTATTTTTCGACCTGATGATCGGCATGGAAGGCTGTGGTGCCGTAGTCGATGCCGAGGCCGCCGCCGGCGTCGACGTAGCGGATGTTGTGGCCGTCCTTGCGGAGGTCGGAGATCAGGCTGGTGACGCGGGCCACGGCTGCAGCGAAGGGATCGACCTTGCGGATCTGCGAGCCGATGTGGACGCTGACACCGGCGGGGTCGAGCCATTTGGATTTTGCTGCCTTACGGTAAATGGAGCGGGCGACTTTGATGTCGATGCCGAACTTGTGCTCGCTGAGGCCGGTGGAGATGTAGGGGTGGGTCTCGGCGAAGACGTCGGGGTTAACGCGGAGGGCGAAACGGGCGCGCTTGCCGAGGGCTTCGGCGCGGGCGGCGAGGAGGTGGAGCTCGGCCTCGGACTCCACGTTGAAGAGCAGAATATTGGCCTGGAGGGCGTCGTCTATCTCCCATATTTGTTTGCCTACGCCGGAGAAGACGACTCGCTCCAGTGCGGGCTTGTGGGCCTTACGGACGCGCTCGAGTTCGCCTCCGGAGACGATGTCGAAGCCTGCTCCCTGATGGGCGAGGAGGCGGAGGATCGCCAGCGAGGAGTTGGCCTTGACCGCGTAGCAGATGGTGTGGGGACGGCTCGCGAAGGCTTTCTCGAAGAGTTGGAAGCGGTGCGAGATCTGTTGCGCGGAGTAGACGTAGAGAGGTGTGCCGTGGGCGTCGGCCAGGGTGGAGAGGTCGACTCCGTCGCAGTGGAGGGTTCGGTTGCGGTAGGCGAAGGGACGGGGGGCAGTTTCCGGTTCAGCGATTTTTTTGGTCAAGACTTAGTTGCTCTTTACTCTAGTTGCTCTTGGCTGGGAGTGCGTAGGGTTCCTCTGGGATGATGACCCAGGCGATGATGTACGCGATGGCGCCGACTCCGGTAAGGATGATGATGAGCGCGGTGATGATGCGCACGAGGTTGAGGTCCCAGCCGTAGTGGAGGGCAAAGCCGGCGCAGACTCCCGCGATCATGCGGTTGGCGCGCGGACGGAACAGCTTGCCGGTCGACCGGAAGGGATCGGCGAAGGGGCCGGCCGCAGGGGCGATGGTCGCTCCACAGGATGGGCAGAAGCGGGAGGAGGGTTCGAGTTTGTTTCCGCAGTGAGTACAGAACATGGGAGTTCTCCAAGCGAAAATACTACTCTGACATTTTGTCACATCAGGTTCGTATTTAGAGAAGAAACCACTGCAGGGCCTGTTAGTTAGGCTAACCGGGAGGTTTCTTGAAGAGCTATTTTTAGGTGGACAAGGAGAGAGTGCATGTATATACATGTACTATTCATTGGAGGCTCCTATGCGCATCCCCTTTCTCAAGACTCTTTCTCTCGGAGTCGTCTCCTCCGCCTTCGTCTCAGCACAGTCGCCGGTTGTCGCTCCGGTTCCAACCACAAAGATTCTGGCCATTGGGCATATCGTGAGTGCGCCGGACCGGGATGCGATACGCCAGATCATGGCGTCGGAGGTGAAGGACACCGTGGCTCTTTACCTTGCAGGCAGACTGGACCAATGGTTCGTGCGTCAGGATACGAATGGCGTGGTCTTCCTGTTGAACGCTTCGTCGGTCAGCGAGGCAAACGAGATGCTTGCCAAGCTTCCGCTGGTGCACGCGAAGCAGATGGAGTTTGAGCTGATTCCGCTGGGCCCCTTGAGTCCGCTACGCTATCTGCTGGGAGGAACTACCAGTGAGACGAAGCAATAGTCGCGCCAAGGGCATGGGTTGCCTCTGCGCTGCGGTCCGGCGGACGGGACGGCTCCTGACCCGGCGCTACGACGAGGCCCTGCGGCCGGCGGGCATGAATGCAGCCCAGTTTGAGCTGATGAACACCGTCTATGCAGCCCAGCCTGTGAATCAGATATCACTGGCGAAGATACTGGAGGCGGATCAGACGACGCTATCCCGCAATCTGAAGTTGTTGCTGAAGATGGAGTGGATCGAGACCAGCATCGATGCGAAGGACGGGCGGCGGCGAAGCTACCGGGTCACAGCCAAGGGATTGAGCGTGCTTCAGGAGGCGACTCGATGCTGGGGCCGAATCAACAAGGAGATGGAGGCGAGGCTGGGCATGTCCGGGGCTGAGGTGTTGCTTACCCTGGACCGCTTGATGGATGCGGTTCGAGGCAAGCCTGATGTCTAGCCGTCTAGTCTAAGGCAGCGAAGATTTTGTATCGCCTTATACATGTATATACATCTAATTTCACTAGGAGAGACCTACCATGACCAAGACAAACTACGGGAAGTTCCTTGCCTGGCTCATCGCAGCCTGGTTCACATTTTCCTTTGTTGCGTCGGCATTTCATGTGTTTCAGACCGACCCAAGCCGTCCACCGCTCCCCCTGCTGATGGGGGTACTGGTCCCTATCGCACTGTTCTCAGCGTGGTATCTGGGTTCGAGACCGTTCAGGGATTTCATCCTCTCTTTGGATCCGCGAATCCTGACGGTTGTCCATTCGTGGAGGATCGGCGGCTTCGTATTTCTGGTCCTGTGCACGTACGGCATTCTTCCCCGGGTCTTCGCGCTGCCTGCAGGATGGGGCGATATTGCGATCGGGGCAACGGCGATTCTGGCGAGAAAGCTCGCCAGTCCGGACCACCGAAAGAGCTTCATCCTGTGGCATGTGCTTGGAATGACGGACCTCGTCACTGCGATCACTCTGGGAGCAGTTTCCCGATTCATCAGCCCGGCTGAATCGATCACGACAGCGCCTATGACGGTACTGCCGCTGAGCCTGATTCCAACTTTCGCCGTGCCATTGCTGCTGATTCTTCACACGATTTGCATTGCACAAGCCCGACGCTGGCCGGAGAGACATGGAAGTTTTGGGCAAACGCAAGGCCCCGTTGCTGCCTGACCCGTGGCCTGGCGCGAAATACGGCCCCCAACAGACCGTTACCTGCCGGTGTAAGGGGTCTTGAGATATTTGCGGGCGGCGTCGGCCTGGGACTGATCTCCACCTCCGGCGCTGGCCAGTTGGTATTGCTTCATGGCCTGGTCGCGCTGGCGGAGGAGATCGAACATCTGACCGGCGTTGAGCTGGGCGCGGCGACGGAGCCAGTCGCTGCACTTGGGCTGGGCAGCGGCTTCGAGGTAGTTCTGGGCAGCCTCCTCGATCATGTTCTGGCCGCGCTGCGTATCGGCCATGCCGAAGTAGGCCATCTGGAGGCGCGGGTCGATGAAGAAGTTGGGCTTGCGGGCGTCCGCGATGACGGCTCTGTAGGCGGCGATGGCGGCAGGGCCGTCGCCTGAATCCTTGGTGAGGTTGGCCTCTTCGAGGCGGAAGAGATAGTCGCGGGGGTACTGTTCGGCCAGGCCGCGCTGGACCGCGAGAGCTTCGGGATACCGGGCGTCGTGGCGGAGGAAGAGGGAGAGCGCGGTTCGGGATTCGACGACGGTGACGATGCCGTGAGCCGCGGCTTCGCGGAGGAGGTCGAGCCCCTTCTCCTTGTTGCCGGTAACGCCGGTAATGCCGATCATGATGCGCAGGATGCGCGGGAGACTGGCGACGGCGAACTGCTGGATGCCCATGGCCATCTTTGCATCGGCATAGTCGGGATCGATCCTGAGTACCTGCTCGCTGTCGCCCCTTGAGGCATAACCCTGTCTGGCGGCGGCAACGTAGCTGTGGTCGACGAGGGTGATGAAGGCGGCGTGCATACCGCGAGCGTATCCGCGGGCGAAGTAGGCGTTCTTGTCTCTGGGATCGGCCTTGACGAGCTGGTCGCACATGGCGATGGAGGAGTTCGTGAGTGACTCGATGCGGTCGCGCGTGGCCTGTGGGACGGGGACGCTGCGCTTGGAGGTGAGAAAGGAGTCGTGGGCGTAGTAGGTGGTGTCGAGAAGATCCTGGTGGTAGAGCTCGCGGAAGATGAGCACCATGAGGACGTAGTTAGCGGCCATGGGGTTCCGGGGGTTCTCTCTCTGGACGGTCTCGAAGCGGGTAAGGGCGCCGTCATAGTCGAGGTTGTAGAAGTGCTCGTGGGCCTCGCGCACCAAGGGGGTCAGGTTGATGGGATCGGTGTGGGCGGCGGGATCAAACGGCTGCGCGTGGGATGGCGCTGCCAGGGCGAAGGCAAGAAGAAGAGCGCTTATGACTTTGATATTGCGCGAGATCGGGATCATTCTCTCCAGTGCGATGTTTCCGATGCGGGTGCGGTCATACGGCCCTGATGCCACTCCCGAGATGTTAGACGACTCTAGACGTAAACTATACCCTTGGAGTTCAAACGGATTGTATGACAAGGTTTGAGTTGCTTCAGCTCCTGATTGGCCAAGCGCGCGCCAATGGGTTTGAGTTCCGGAGGTGGTACGTCGGCAAGCTTGGCCTGCCGTGGAAGAGTGCGCGGGAGGCGATAGAGATGCTGGCCGGCGAACGGCGCTACTATGCCCTGCTCTTCTCGCATGAGTTTGCGTCGAACTTCTGGAAGGCCGGTGAGCTGATGACGTTCCAGGTGCCTACGCAGACCTTTACGCGGAAGATGGCAGACGGGTCCATCGGCACGGTGAACCGCAAGGGGCATACGCGACGAAGCGCGCGAGAGGATGCGTGGCGATACCATCTACGCGAGCTCGCCGTGGCGGAGGAACCCCTACGGTATATGCGGCGGTATCTGCGGGTGGCGGAGGAGCTGGAGGAAGAGGAGCCGGTAAAGATCACCGTGGATGACTTTGACGAGCCGGAGGAATAGCGCTGGCGACTGCGTGAGCTAGAGGTTGTGAGACGCGCGTATGGCGAGAATCTGCCTGACGTGATGAGTGCCGTGAACCAGATGAAACCTTCGCCACTGGTGGACGCTGAGCGGGCCAAGAACGAAGTGGGTAACGCACGGTCCAGGACCGAAGAGCGCTTCGGCGTTGTTGAGGAGGCAGTCGACGCGGGCTAGATGCTCCGCGACTGAACAGGTGAGATCATCGCCGGAGAGCGGCGGTGCGGGGTGAGGTGGAACGACATCCTCCGGAGCATTGCGGCCGTGCGGGAAGAGCCCGAGCCTGGTGACATAGAACTGGGCGAGGCGCTGCTGGAGAGTAGGTTTGGCCTGGGTTGGCCTGCACTTTGCGAGACGCGTCTCGATGACGTCTGAGGTGCTGGCATAGGTGAGGCAGAGGTGCTGGATGATCTGCTGGATGCTCCACTTGTCGAGGCGCGCTGTGGGGGTTGCCTGGGTCTGGGTGGAGTCGAGCCCCTGGACGGCGTCGTCGATCTCGATCTGGAGTTGCTGAAGGATGGGATCCATGGCAGCAGGACTACCTTACACCGCCACGGAGAGTTCTTGGATTTACAAATTTTGTAGGTCCAGCTATTGCAGCTGGGAGAGTGCCTTGCGGGCGGCGTCGATCTTTAGGCCGTCGGGGTCGAGCTTCAGGTAGGCGTTGAACTCTGCGATGGCTTCGTCGCGCTTCTGCATCTTCCGCGCGAGTTGGGCAAGGGCGAAGTGTGTCTCCGGATCGTTGGGCTGGGATTTTACGGCGTCCTTGGTGCGGAGGTAGGCGGCGTTGAGATTGCCCTTGCCCTCATAGAATTTGGCGACGTTGAGGTCCTCGGCGGCGCGGTCTTCATCGGACTGGAGCTTTTGCACCTTGGGAAGCTTCCTGCGGGTGGATCTGGTGTTTGCGGCGTCATCCGCTGGAGGAGCAGCTGGGGGTGCGTCGGGGTCTGCACTGCTGCTGGGGTCGCTGCTGGAGCTACTCGAGCCGCTGGAATCTGCGCCGGGGAGGGGCGGAGATTGCCGGGGGAATGGGTGTTCGTCTGCAGCCGGCGGGCGGGGCGAACTGGGCTTTGGAGCGTCGGGCGGACCGTCCGATGGGGCAATGGACTTGCTGGGTTCGCCTGGGAATGGGAACTCGTCGGCGGCAGAGGGCTTCTTCGTATCTGCCGGCGGGGAGCAGGGCTTGTCGGTTGCGGACTTGCCGCTGTTCTGATTTGCAGGCGGGCAGGGTGGATCCGCCGGCTTCTGCGTGGGGGCGGTCTGGCCCAGGGAGGTGGCGGCGAGAACAAAGCTGGCCAGCAGGGCGCGAACTGCAGGGCGATTTGTCATCATATCTAGAATACTCGTCCGGTACTTTGACGGTCTTGCGCTGGGGTTTGTTATAGTCAGCTCGGGGACAACGACATCAGTTTGCTTTGGCCGCCTCGGACACTGCCGAAGGACCTATCTTCCGCGGTGAACCGATAAAGGCCGGCAAACCCTGCGCTTCTACCAAAGAACAACAGAACAACCCATTTCTCTGATTGCATGGACCTCATCTAACTATGGTTGATGGACTGATTATTCGCTCTTCGTCGATTCATGCGGCGGGTTGCTACACGACGCAGGCTGTGAAAAAAGGCGCGCGGGTCGTCGAGTATGACGGGCCCCGGTTTACCAAGGAGCAGGCCGATGAGCGGTACAAGGACCGCTTTATCACCTATCTTTTCAGTTGCGGGAACGACGGCATGGTCATCGACGGCTTCGGCACGGCGATGTTCATCAACCACTCGTGCGACCCGAACTGCGAGACGGAGGATGACGGTGGCCGGATCTTCGTGATGGCCATTCGCGACATTGCCGCGGGCGAGGAGCTGACGTACGAGTACAACCTCTACGACAGCGACGATGCCGAGGGCGACTGCCACTGCGGCGCGGAGAAGTGCCGTGGCACCATGTTCAGCGAGGCCGAGGTGAAGCGGCGCAAGAAGCTGGCGAAGACAAAATCCAGGGCTTCAAAGCGGTAGCCGAGCGCGTGCGGCTCGAGCTGCGATGGACGGTACAATAAGGGTTGCGGCGGTTCATCGCATCTTCTTTATGGCATATCAGGTTCTTGCACGGAAATACCGGCCACAGCGTTTCGCGGATGTTGCGGGACAGGATCACGTCACCGTGACTTTGATGAATGCGTTGACGCAGCATCGGATCGCGCACGGCTACATCTTCAGCGGACATCGCGGCATCGGGAAGACGACGATTGCGCGCATCCTGGCGATGGCGCTGAACTGCCGGAATGCGATCGGCAGCGAGCTGCGGTCGACGGCGGAGCCCTGCGAGGTGTGCGAGAGCTGCACCGAAATCAGAGCGGGGAACGCCGTCGATGTGATCGAGATCGACGCGGCGACCAATCGCGGTATCGATGAGATTCGCGAGCTGCGCGACGCGGCACGGTATCGGCCTGCGCGGGACAAGTACAAGATCTACATCCTCGATGAGGCTCATCAGATCACCGATGCGGCCTTCAATGCCCTGCTTAAGACGCTGGAGGAGCCGCCGGACCACATCGTCTTCATGATGGCGACGACTCAGCCGGAGGATATTCCGCAGACGGTGCGGTCGCGTTGTCAGCACTTCAGCTTTCACGCGGTGAAGCTGGTGGACATCCTCGGCGAGTTGCGCGGGATTGCAGAGCGCGAGGGAGTGGAGGCGGATGAGGCTGCGCTGGCACTGCTTGCCGAGGCCGGCGATGGATCGATGCGCGACGCGCTCTCGATTATGGATCAGGCGATTGCGAGCGCTCCGGTGCAGGATGGGAAGCCGGTGCTCGATGCGTCGCAGATTCGCGAGCTGATGGGCACGGTTCCGAATGCGGTGTTTGAAAAGATTCTGGAAGCGGTGGATGGCAATCGCAGCGCCGAGGTGATGACGGTTGCGAACCAGCTGCTTGACGCCGGGAACAGCCCGGCACAACTGGCGCGGCAGTGTGTGCGGTATCTACGGAACTGCGTGATCGCGAAGGTCGCCAATATCGGCGTCGATGGCGTTGGAGCGGATGGAGTCGCAGGGGAGTTGTTGCAGATCTCCGCCGATGAGCAGCGGCGCGCGGCGCGGAGCGCTTCCCTCTTCAGCGAGGAGGAGCTGACGCGCTTTCTGCAGGTGATGCTGCGGACCTTCGATGAGCTGGGTTATCGGCAGGAGCAGCGCTTTCACTTTGAACTGGGATTGCTGAAACTTGTGCATCTGCGACGACTTCTTCCCGTGGAAGAGGTGCTGAGCCAGTTTCCGGTGAGCGGGGGCGGTGCGCAGGTGCGGCCTAAGGCTGTGGCTGCTCCAACTCCAGCGAAAAGTACCGTGAGCACACCAGTGATACCGGCAGCTCCTGCGGTCAGTGCGAAGCCGGCGTTTTCGCCCTTTGAAGTAGACAAGAGCCTGAAGCGGTTTGAGCGTGGAGAGACGCAGGCTCCGGTTGCTGATCACGCTCCGATGAGAGTTGCCGAGCCGGTACCAGTCGCGGTCGTGGCGATGGAGCCTGTTCCGGA
>WNGR01017632.1_pt1 | contig 14971 bp, 17 predicted proteins | sample 5407581 | NCBI WGS metagenome assembly WNGR01 (sample SAMN13153383, study PRJNA577476) | soil metagenome | isolation source: 80 cm soil or saprolite under Garry oak tree replicate 2 | place: USA:California | collected 2016-06-15
GGTCATTTCACCGGCGCCGAATGGGTGGAACTCGTCACCCACTATCACGTTTGCGGCTATTGCGGCGGTCCGGGACCACTGCAGGCTGACCATCGCGTCCCGTTGTGCCGTGGCGGAACGAACTACATCGAGAACATCATTCCGGCCTGCGCTCGGTGCAACCAACGTAAGGGCAGTGAGACCGAAGCGGAATTTCGCGATCGTCTTGCACGCGAGGAGATTCCGCGACCGCCTGAACTCTAGAATTGAGTACCTGCGAGGCTGGGTAGCTCAGTGGTAGAGCAGCCGACTCATAACCGGCAGGTTCGTGGGTCCGATCCCCACCCCAGCCACCAGTGATCCCTTCCGCGATCCGGGCGACCGTCCGCGACTACATCCGCGCGCACCAGATCTTCACACCAGGTCCGGTCGTCGTGGCGGTCTCGGGCGGAACCGACTCGACAGCCCTTCTCCTCATCCTCGCGGAGCTCGCGGACGAGCTCGGCATCGTCATCCATGTCGCCCACTTCGATCATCGCACCCGACCAAAGGAGAGCGCGGAGGACGCGGACTTCGTCGCGAAGCTCGCCAACCGCATCGGCGCGCCGATCCGCGTCGGCCGCGCCGATAAGCCGACGAAGACCGAGGACGCCGCGCGGACCGCAAGATACGACTTCCTCCGGCGCGCCGCGAACGAGATCGGCGCCACCGCGATCGCGACCGGCCATACCCGCGACGACCAGGCGGAGACCGTGCTCCTCCACCTCACGCGAGGCTCCGGGCTTTCCGGGCTCGCCGGCATGCGGCCGCTCCGGGAAGGGATCGCGCGGCCACTCCTCGCGATCGGGCGCGAGGACACGGTCGCGGTTTGCCGCGCGGCACGGATCCGCCCGCGGACCGATCCGACGACCCGCTCGCTGAAGTTCGCTCGTAACCGTGTTCGTCACGAGGTGCTTCCGAAGCTCGCGAAGATCAACCCGAGGGCGAGCGAGGCGATCGCGCGCTTCGCCGAAGCCGCCGCGGAGCTGCAAATCGAAGATGACCTCGACATCGCTAACGCGCTCGCCGACGCGCGCGACAAGGACGCGATCGTCATCGCGGCCCTCGCGCCGGCGGTCCGCGGCCGCGCGCTCGCCCTTGCGTGGCGGGAGGCGACTGGGTCCCTGCTCGGAGCGCGACACCGCACGGCGCTCGAGGATCTCTCCGCGACCGAAGACGGTTCCAGGTCTCTCGACCTGCCCGGCGGCCGCGCGATCCGCGAGTACGGCCTGCTTCGTATCGTTGGCGACAGACCCGTCGAGAAGAGCGATCCGGTGACCCCGATGGACCTCGGGCGGGAGATAATTTGGAATGGCTGGCGGCTAATGCTTGGCGGACCCGCGAAGCCCAACGGAGCCGAGGAGGCCGAGGTTCCGAAGAAGCTCCTAAGAGAGCTGGTCGTCCGGCAGCGGCTCGACGGCGATCGGATGACAGGCCGCCCGCGAAAGAAGCTTCAGGATCTCTTCACCGACGCGAAAATCCCGGCGTCGCAGCGGAGCCGCTGGCCCGTTATTGCGAGCGAAGACGGTGTTTGGTGGGTCCCCGGACTCACCGAGCCGCCGAAAGAAGCGGGCGGAACGCGCCTTGCGGTAGCGGCTCCGGCGCACTTTGGGAACGAGCTTTGGCCTACACGCGTTAGACAGGTAGCATCGAAAGTGGACTCGGTCGCAACGCGACCGCGGAAAGGGCCCTCGAACTGAATCTCGACAACCGGATCTTCAAGAACGGCATCCTGACCCTGCTCCTCGTGGTGATGGGGCTCGCGCTCCTGTATGCCTACCGGTCGCAGACGCAGCCGGTGCCCGAGGTTGACGTGAGCCAGGCCCAGCAGGACGTCAACGCGGGCCGCATCAAGAACGTGACCATCATCGCCAACAAGGCGACGCTCCAGTTCAAGGACAGCGATACCCACAAGGAACAGACGACCGTGCCCGAGCCGGACACGATCCTGTCGAAGACGGTCCAGGACTACAACGCGACCCACCTCGCCTCCGATCAGGTGGCGCTGAAGTTCCAGACCGACAGCCAGACTCTCTCGATCGTCGGCTCGATCGTGTTGAGTCTTCTGCCGGTGCTCTTGATCGGCGGCTTCTTCTTCTACATGATGCGGCAGGCCCAGGGCACCAATAACCAGGCGCTGTCCTTCGGCAAAAGCCGCGCGCGCATGTTCATCGGTAACAAGCCGACGGTGACGTTCGACGACGTGGCCGGCGTGGAGGAGGCGAAGCAGGAGCTCACCTAGGTGGTCGAGTTCCTGAAGTACCCCGAGAAGTTCTCGTCGCTCGGAGCCCGTATCCCACGTGGCGTTCTGCTCGTGGGTCCGCCGGGGACCGGCAAGACGATGCTCGCGCGCGCGGTCGCCGGCGAGGCGGGCGTGCCGTTCTTCTCGATCTCGGGTTCCGAGTTCGTCGAGATGTTCGTGGGCGTCGGCGCCAGCCGCGTGCGCGACCTCTTCGACCAGGCCAAGCGCAACGCGCCGTGCATCGTGTTCATCGACGAGATCGACGCGGTCGGCCGCCAGCGCGGCGCCGGCCTGGGTGGCTCGCACGACGAGCGCGAGCAGACCCTGAACCAGATCCTGGTGGAGATGGATGGCTTCGACACCGGCACGAACGTCATCGTCGTCGCCGCAACGAACCGTCCAGACGTTCTCGACCCGGCCCTCCTACGGCCCGGCCGCTTCGACCGCCAGGTCGTGCTCGACCGCCCCGACATCAAGGGCCGTCGCGCGATCCTCGACGTGCACGTTCGCGGCAAGCCGCTCGACAAGAACGTCGACCTACTCCGGATCGGCCAGATCTCGCCCGGCTTCTCGGGCGCCGATCTCGCGAACGTGGTGAATGAAGCTGCGATCCTTGCGGCGCGGCGCAACAAGAAGCAGATCGGCCAGATCGACTTCGAGGAGGCCCTCGAGAAGGTCGCGCTCGGGCCGGAGCGGCGCTCGCGCGTCATCACCGAGAAAGAGAAGTGGATCGTCGCCTACCACGAGGCCGGCCACGCGCTCTGCTTCAAGCTCCTCAAGCACACCAACCCGGTGCACAAGATCTCGGTCGTGGCGCGCGGTATGGCGATGGGCGTCACCTGGTCGCTCCCCCAGGAGGACCGCTACTTCCGCACCCGCAAGGAATTCGAGGACGACATCGCCGCGGCCCTGGGCGGTTGGGTCGCCGAGCAGCTTCACCTGGGCGGAGACGCCACGACGGGCGCATCGAACGACATCGAGAAGGCCACCGAGATGGCTCGCCAGATGGTCACGAAGTTCGGCATGAGCGAGAAGCTCGGGCCGCTCCAGTACGGCAAGACCGACGAGCTCATCTTCCTTGGCCGGCAGATCCAGGAAGAGCGGAATTACTCGGAGGAAGTCGCGAAGATCATCGACTCCGAGGTCCACGACATCGTCGACCGAGCCCGCCAGAGGGCGTATGAGGTCCTGACGAACAACCGCGACAAGCTCGACCTCGTCGTCAGCAAGCTCATCGAGCAGGAAACGCTCGAAGCGGACGAGTTCAACAAGCTCATGGACGGCGAGCCCGATGCCGGCGTTCCCGTCGCCGCGTCAACTCCGGATCAGACGCCACCGGGCGCGCCGGCTGGAGAAGAGCGTCGCCGCGAGAAGGGTGAGAAGGGCAAAGGGCCCGCGCCCGCACCGACACCGGCTTAGCAAGCGCTACCCGCAACATCCGGCACGCCAAATGCTTGTAACCCCTAGCGATGGCTGATCTGATCGTCACAACACTTGCTCTCGTCGAGCGCAGTGAGCCCGCACGAGTCATTGCGCTCTGGGCGTTCACGGTGTTGCTCGCCCTCGCCTTCCTGGCGCTGTTGGTGGGCGACCAGGTGCGCGCCGCCTCCTACTAGGCAACAAGCGCCTGCGGTACCCCCGGGCGAGTGCGCCTCTTCGTTGCGATCCCGCTCCCGCCTGACCTCGCGGCTCGCGTGTTCGAGATCCTGCCCGCGTCGCTTCCCGCGCTCCGCCGTGTGAAGGCCGAGAACCTCCACATGACCCTCGCGTTCCTCGGGCAGACGCCGGATGAGCGACTCGGCGATGTGACCGCGGCCGCCGCCGACGCCGCGGCAGCCGTCTCTCCGTTCAAGCTGTCGTTCGATCGCGCCGGACGGTTTCCCGAGCGCGGCCGGCCCCGCGTGGTCTGGCTGGGAATCGCAGACGGCGCGGCGAGCGTGATCGAGCTGGGCGAGGGCGTGTACGCCGGCCTCCGAAGCCGCGGCCTCCACTTCGACGACCGTCCTCTCGCCCCGCATCTGACCCTCGCCCGCGTCGCCCCGGACGCGAGCGCGGCCGAGGCCAAGACGGTCGGCGCGGCGCTCTCACGCCTCGCGATCGGGAGCCTCCGGTTCGAGGTCGGCGAGATCGCGGTCGTCCAGAGTGTCCTTTCGCCAAAAGGTCCTCGGTACACGGCTCTGGCGACAGTGCCCCTCGCACACAGATAGCGCCCGGACCAATTCCGATGGCTAAACTCGGAATTCAGGGGGAGCTGAAGATGATCCGAAGGGCTGACCCGTACCGCGACACCGACGTCATAGATGCGCGGGCGCCGCGCACCAACCAGGCGATCGTGGGAACGCTCTCCCTCCTCGCCGCGATGACCGGTTGGTGGCCGATCTTTGGCGTCCTTGCGGGCCAGCTCGCGATCGGCCTTGCCTTCGGGCGCCGCTACTGCGTTCCGTGCCTTCTCTACTTCGAGGTCATCCAGCCGCGCATCGGCGAGGGACCGATCGAGGACAGCCGTCCGCCCCGATTCGCGAACGTCGTCGGGGCTGCCTTTCTCGGCGCTTCGACAATCGCCTATCTCGTTGGACTGAGCCCGATCGGGCTCGCGCTCGGTCTTGTCGTCGCCGCGCTCGCTCTCCTCGCCGCCATCACCGGTCTCTGCGTCGGGTGCGAGATGTATCGCTTCGCGGCGCGCCTTCGGGGTGTCCGCGCGCGGCGCATCGATTCCGTCGACCTCGCCGAGCTTGGCGCCTCAAGTGCCGGCGGTGAGATCGTCGTCGAGTTCACGCACCCGCTGTGCACGGACTGTCGCTCGCTCGAGGCAGAGCTTCGCGCGTCCGGACGCACGGTCGTGACCGTCGATGTCTCGCGGCGTCCCGAGCTCGCTCGCAAGTACGGCGTCGTCCTCGTGCCGACCGCCGTCGCCGTGACCTCCGCGGGTGCGGTGGTGGAGCGTCTCGCCTGACCGACGAGACCAAGGAGTCGAAACTCCGTCGGATCGAGATGGGAGTGGAGGCTCGGATCCGCGAGCTGCAAGACGCGGGCGAGCTCTCCGGATTGCCGGGCGAAGGGCAGCCGCTGCAAAGTGATCCGGACGACACGGCCGGCGAGGCCTGGGCCGCGCGGCACGTTCTTCGTACCTCGGGCGCCCAGCCTCTATGGACCGAGCTGCGGCGGGAGATCGCGGAGCGCCGGACGCGGATCGTGATGCGCCTGCGCGCCCATCTCGTCTGGCTCGAGCGCCGACAAGCCCTTCTCAAAGACCTGCCTGCGGAGCGGATCGTGTCCGAGGTCGCATTGACGAACGAGGCCGACGCTCGGGTGCGCGCGGAAGTCGCGCAGGCGATCGCGGAACTCAATGCACTGGTGAGGCACCACAACCTCGTGGTCACGGCGACGAGCATTCATGTGGCGACCGCCACGCTCGAGGGGCTCATGAACGTCGCGCGCGCGTCTCGCGGCTAGCTACGCGGCGCGGTCACCTCGCGAGCGAAGCGAAGGGGGTCGCACCTGCCCGCGCCGCCGGTAATTCGCGAGCGCGTACCGGTCGCATGCGATCTCGGCGCTCGAGCCCCATCCGTGCGTCAGATAGAGCCACCAGTGGCAGAACTCGTGGAGGTACAGGAACCGGATGACCTCGCGGCGCGTGCGAAAGAGAACGATCGGCGTGCCGTCGGCACCGAGGTCGACCATCTCGTGGAACGGGCGAAAGGGCTCCGGCACCTGGAGCACGATCTCTGGCTCGTCCCAGTATGTGAACGCCTGGAGATGCGGGACCGTGCGATAGCTGAGCGGTTTGACCGTGACGCGGTAGCCAGTCGCGGTGGGCAGGCCCGCGAGGACCTCGCGAATGTCCGCGGCGGTATGCGTCGGGAGCTTGGAGAGCACCGCCATGGGTCCGGCGGGACGGCCGCCGCCGCGCACTGATTTCACGCTTTCAATCTAGCGGCGGCCGCTTGAGCCCAAAGCCGGGTCGGGGCCCCTGCCCCGTCGGGGGCCCCTACCCCCGGGGCCCCTACCCCCGGGCCCCGGCCCCGTCGGGGGACCCTGCCCCCGGTGCTACAGTTTTGGCGAACGTCGCTCGAGCGGGAGCGATTAGGCCGCGGAAAACCGATAGAGAACCGGGAAGAGGTGGAAGCCCGGGCGGCGGAAGCGGCGCGAATGGGTCCCGCGAGACGGCATCCTGAAAAGATCGTTTTAGGGATGCCCGGAAGCCCTCCGTTAGCAAAGGGCGCTCCGTGACTGCGGAGGCTGAGGGTCTGCCAGCGATGGCAGGCCAAGATCGGGTGGCACCACGAGCCCTCGTCCCGTGATCGGGCGAGGGTTTTTGTTTTGGCGGAGGCAGGCCAATGACGACGGTGGTGACGACGAAAAATGCGGTCCGCGAGCTCGTACCGGTCGTGCGCGAGCGCCTCGCCGACCTCGAGACGCCCGTGTCCGCGTTCGCGAAGCTGCGGCCGCTCGGCGGCGCGTTCCTGCTCGAAAGCGTCGAGGGTGGAGAGCGGATGGGCCGTTACTCGTTCATTGGCGTGCTTCCTCGGGCAACGCTCGTCTTCCGCGATGGGGTCGCGTCGATACTCGACGATGGCGGCGTGCGCGCCGTCGACTACACCGATCCCCTGGCTCTCCTGCGCAACGAGCTCGCGCGTTATCACCGGCCGGGCGGGACAGAGCTGCCGCGCTTCTCCGGCGGAGCGGTCGGGTACGTCTCCTACGAGGCAGCGCGCCGGTTCGAGCGTCTTCCCGCCGCGCCGCGCGATGTCCTGCGACTCCCCGAGGCCGCGTTCTCGATCTACGACACCGTCGTGTGCTTCGACCATGTTCGGCACTCGCTCCTCGTCATCGCTCACGAAGTCGAAGGCGAGCGTGAGAGTGCCTCCAGCCGCATCGCGCGCGTGTTCGCGGCGCTCGACGCGCCGATCTCCCTGCCGACCCAAGCCGACCGCGTGGTGCGAGCTGTGACCGCGAACGGGACGGCTGACGAGTACCGCGCGCGCGTCGCGAAGGCCCGCGAGCTGATCACGATCGTCGTCGCGCAGCGATTCGATGTCCGACCCGCGCCCGAGCCGCTCGCGCTCTACCGGGCGCTCCGCCACGTGAACCCGTCCCCGTACATGTTCCTGATCGACATCGCGGGTGCCGCGCTCGTGGGCGCGTCGCCGGAGCCGTTCGTGCGCGTCGAGGGCGGGCGCGTCGTGATGTATCCGATCGCCGGCACGAGGCCGCGCGGTCGCGACGAGGCGGAGGACGCCACGATGGAGGCCGAGCTTCGCGCATCCGAGAAGGAGCGCGCCGAGCACGTCATGCTTGTCGACCTCGCGCGGAACGACATCGGCCGCGTGTCCCGCGCGGGGACCGTCCGGGTGCGCGAGCTGATGCGGGTCGACCGCTTCTCACACGTCATGCATCTCACATCGGTGGTCGACGGCGAGCTGGCGCCCAGCCTCGATGCGCTCGACGCCTTCCGTGCGTGCTTCCCGGCGGGAACGGTGTCCGGCGCGCCGAAGATCCGCGCGATGGAGCGGATCGCCGAGCTCGAGACCGATCGACGCGGGCCCTACGCCGGTGCGGTCGGGTACCTCGGGTTCGACGGCCGCATGGACACGTGCATCGGGATCCGCACTGCCGTGATCGCGGACGGTGTGTGCCGGATCCAAGCTGGAGCGGGGATCGTCGCGGATTCAGACCCGGCCGCGGAAGAGCTCGAGACGCGCGCGAAGGCGCGTGCGCTTCTGCGCGCGATCGAGATCGTCGATGGCGCCGAGGCCGTGCGATGACGACGAAGGTGCTGCTCGTCGACAACTACGACTCGTTCACCTACAACCTCGCGCAGGCGTTCGGTGCGCTTGGCGCGGATGTCACCGTCCTACGCGCGGATGATGTGGCGCTTGCCGCCGCGCTGGACGCCCGCCCCGATCGTCTGGTCATCTCGCCGGGCCCGGGTCGCCCCGAAGCCGCCGGCCGCTCACCCGCGCTCGTGCGCCAGGGACCGGAGCGCGGCATCCCGACGCTCGGCGTCTGCCTCGGACTGCAGTGCGCCGCGGTCGCGTTCGGGGCATCGGTGATCCGCGCCCCCGAGCCACGACATGGCAAGACCTCGCTCGTGCGGCACGACGGCAAGGGCGTGTTCGCCGGAATCCCCGATCCGACAGAGGCGACGCGCTACCACTCGCTCATGGTCGACGAGCGAACGCTGCCGCCGGATCTCGTCGCCACCGCTCGCAGCGATGACGGCGTGGTGATGGCGCTGCGGCATCGGTCTCTTCCGCTCGAGGCCGTGCAGTTCCACCCGGAATCGGTGATGACCGCCGATGGGATGCGCATGTTGGAGAATTTCATTGGACGCTCGTGAGGCCCTCGGAATCGTCTCGGCCGGCCGCACGCTTACTCGCGACGAGGCTCGCTCGGCCATGGCCTCGGTGATGGCCGGCGAAGCCACGCCGGCGCAGCTCGGCGCGCTGCTCGCGGCGCTTCACATCCGGGGTGAGACGGTCGACGAGATCGCGGGATGCGCGTCGGCCCTTCGCGACGTCGTCGTCCGTGTGACCGTCACCGGCGACGCGATCGACATCGTCGGCACCGGCGGGGACCGCTCGAACAGCTTCAACATTTCGACCGTGAGCTCGATCGTCACGGCGGCCGCGGGCGGACGTGTCGCGAAGCACGGGAATCGCGCGGCATCCAGCGCGTGCGGCAGCGCGGATGTGCTCGAGGCGCTCGGTGTCCGGATCGACCTCGGCCCGCAGGGCGTCGCGCGCTGCGTCGAGGACGCGCACATCGGGTTCATGTTCGCGCCTCGGTACCACCCGGCGATGCGGCATGCGGGGCCGGTGCGCCGCGAGATCGGCATCCGTACCGTGTTCAACGTGCTCGGCCCGCTTGCGAACCCTGCCGGCGTGCGCCGGATGCTGCTCGGGGTTCCCTCGCCCGCGCTTGGTGAGAAGATCGCGAGCGTGCTGGTCGAGCTTGGCACCGATCACGCGCTCGTGGTCCACGGCGAAGATGGCCTCGATGAGATCAGCCCGTCGCTTCCAACACGAACGTGGGAAGTGCGCGACGGGTCGGTCCGCGAGGGCCGGATCGAGCCGGAGGACCTTGGCGTTCAGCCCGTCGGACGGGCCGAGATCAGTGGTGGCGACCCGGCGAGAAATGCGGAGATGGCGCGCGCTGTCCTGGACGGCAAGAAGGGTGGGACGCGCGCGGCGATCCTGATCAACGCCGGGGCGGCCTGCTACGTGGCTGGACTCGCTCGGGACATGCGCGAGGGAGCGAGCCTCGCCGCCGAAGCGATCGATAGCGGCGGGGCAAACGAAGTTCTCATCCGTTTTGTCGCGACGAGCCAGCGCATCGGCGCCGCGGAAGCCGCGACGGTATGAGCGACTTCCTGGAGCAGGTGATCGCGGAACGGCGAGCCGATGTCGCGGAGGCTCGAACGCGGGTCGACGACGCGGCGACTCGCGCCCATGCGACGATCTCGTTATCGCGCGAGCGCGATCGGTTTTACGCGGCGCTCCGATCGGATCGTGCACACGTCGCCGTCATCGCCGAAGTGAAACGGGCCTCCCCGGCGCTCGGCGTGCTCGCACGGGGCGTGGATCCCGCAGCGCAGGCGCGTCGGTATGTCGCCGCAGGCGCTCGGGCGATCTCGGTCCTGACCGAGCCGCGTCACTGGGGCGGCTCGCTGGACGACCTGCGCGCGGTCCGCGCCGCCGTGGATGTGCCGATCCTCGCGAAGGACATCATTGTCGACCGCTATCAGGTGTACGAGGCGCGTGCCGCGGGCGCCGACGCGGTGCTTCTCATCGCCGAGGGACTCGAAGACACCGAGCTGCGCGATCTCGTCGCGACCTGCCGAGAGCTCGGGATCGACGCGGTCGTCGAGGCGCACGAGCCGGCCGCGTTCGGCCGCGCCGTCACGTCCGGGGCGCGGATCGTCGGCGTGAACGCTCGCAATCTTCGCAATCCGACTGAGATCGACATCGGCCGCGTACGCCAGCTGCACACGTTCGCTCACTCCGACCAGATCGTGGTCGCCGAGTCGGGGATCGCGTCGGTCGACGACGCGCGGATGCTGCCGGCCCGAGCCGACGCTGTGCTGATTGGGACGGCGTTGATGCGCGCGGACGACCCGGCTCCGCTGATCCGGGGCATCGCGTCCATCAAGAGAGCGGTGACGGTGTGATCACGAAGACCAGGCCCGGACGGTACGGCGAGTTCGGCGGACAGTACCTGCCCGAGACGCTCATGCCCGCGGTCGCGGAGCTCGAGGCAGCGTGGCTCGATGCGCGCGCTGATGCGGAATTCCAGCGGGAGCTCGCGCGGGTGCTGCGCGATTGGGTCGGTCGACCGACGCCGCTCACCGACGCGCCTCGTCTCGCGAGCGCGGTCGGGCTCGCCCGCGTCCTCCTGAAGCGAGAGGACCTCGCGCACACCGGCGCGCACAAGATCAACAGCGCCGTCGGTCAGGCGCTGCTCGCGAAGCGGATGGGAAAGCGGCGCATCGTCGCCGAGACCGGAGCCGGGCAGCACGGCGTCGCGAGCGCGTATTACCTGCTCGGCTCCGCGATCGGCCCGCACCCGTACCCGGCGATGGTGCGGGACTTTCAGACCGTGATCGGCCGCGAGGCGCGCGAGCAGTGCCTCGCGCGGCTCGGCGACCTTCCGGACGTGGTGGTCGCGTGCGTCGGTGGTGGCTCCAACGCGATCGGCATCTTCAGCGCGTTCATCGACGATGCGAACGTGAAGCTCGTCGGGGTCGAAGCGGGCGGGGAAGGGATCGCGAGCGGCAAGCACGCCGCGTCCATCGTCGGTGGAAGCGTCGGCGTCCTGCACGGCTCGCGGACCCTCGTCCTTCAGGACGAGCAAGGGCAGATACGCGAGACGCATTCCGTGTCGGCAGGGCTGGACTATCCGGGGGTCGGCCCCGAGCACGCGGCGCTCGGCCAGGCCGGTCGCGTGCGCTACGCCGCGCGCACCGATCGCGAAGCGCTCGACGCGTTCGCGCTCCTCTCTCGAACGGAGGGAATCATCCCCGCACTCGAGCCCGCCCACGCGATCGCCGAGCTGTCCGCGATCGCGAGGGACGCCGCCGCGCAAAACGTGTTGGTCTGTCTCTCCGGCCGGGGAGACAAGGACCTCGAGATCGTGATGCGGGAGGGTGTCATTCGATGACCGTTTCGACCGCCGCGACAGGGACCGCCCGCATCGCCCGTGCCTTCGCACGAGGCCGCGACCAGCGGGCTGTTGCGCGCCGCGCTCGACGGCGGCGCTGACGTGCTCGAGCTCGGGGTGCCGTTCAGCGATCCGCTGGCCGATGGAGCGACCGTGCAGCGAGCAAGCGAGATCGCTCTTCGGCAGGGAATCAGCCTCGCGGAGTGCCTCGCGGAAGCAGCGACGATCGTGCGCGACCGCGACGCCACCGTGCTCCTCATGGGGTACGCGAATCCCTTCCTCCGATACCGCGGCGGGCTCAACGGGTTCGCGTCGGATGCCGCACACGCCGGCGTTGCTGGAATCATCGTTCCCGACCTGCCCTCGGAAGAATCGGCGGAGTTCGACGCCGCACTCGACCCAGAGGGTCTCGCGCGGATCGACCTCTATGCGCCGACGACCCCTGACGAGCGGCTCGCGCGCCTCGTGCCGCGTGCGCGCGGCTTCGTCTATTGCGTCTCACTCACCGGAGTGACCGGTGCGCGCCGCGCGCTCGGCGCCGACGTGGCCGAGTTCGTCGGCCGGGTGCGCCGTCACACGTCGCTCCCCATCGCGGTGGGATTCGGCATCAGCGCGCCGGAGCACGTGGCGTCGCTGCGCAGCGTGGCCGATGCGGTCGTCGTCGGCAGCGCCGCCCTCGATGCGGTGTCCGCAGCCCATGCGGATCGGCGGGCGGAGGCGCTCCGCGCGTTCGTGTCATCGCTCGCGGCCGCGGGACGGGCCTGATGCCGGTGCGGGGCATCCGCGGCGCGACGACCGTCGCCCGCAACGACGCGAGAGCGATATACGACGCGACGGTCGAGCTGCTCAGCACGATCGTGAGACTCAACGGGGCGCGAGCCGAAGATGTTGGGTACATCTGGTTCACGGTCACCGACGACCTGAACGCGGCCTTCCCGGCGGACGCCGCGCGCGCCGGGCTGGGCTGGACCGAGGTGCCGCTCATCTGCGGGCGCGAAATACCGGTGCCAGGCGCGCTCCAGAGATGCGTGCGTGTGCTCATCGCGTGGAATACCCCGAAGACGCAGCGCGACGTGCGACATGTCTTTCTCCACGACGCGCGCGTGCTCCGGCCGTCGTGGGCCGTCGACCTCCCAGGCGACGCGCCTCTCGGAGTGCCCTAGTGCTCGTCGTCATGAAGGGCGATGCGACCAAGGACGAGATCGATGCGGTCGTCGAGCGCATCAAGGAGTTCGGCATCACGCCGGTGCCGCTGCCCGGCGCCGAGCGGACCGCGATCGGTACGTTTGGGAGTACCTCGCGCGCCGCAGCGGAAGCCGTCGAGTCGCTCCCAGGTGTCGCCGAGGTCGTCCCGATCAGTCGACCGTTCAAGCTCGCGTCGCGAGAGGTCATCGGTGAGGACACGGTGGTCCGCATCGGCGATGTCCCGGTCGGTCACGGCCACCCGCTCGCTGTCATCGCGGGTCCCTGCGCTGTCGAGTCGCGCGAGGTGACGCTCGAGACGGCGCGGGCCGTCCGCGCGGCAGGCGGCGCTGCGCTGCGGGGCGGTGCCTTCAAGCCGCGGAGCTCGCCGTACGCGTTCCGCGGCATGGGCGGAGAGGGCCTCGAAATCCTCGCGGAGGCGCGAGTGGTGAGCGGGCTCCCGGTCGTCACCGAGGTGCTCGCGCCCGGCGATGTCGAGGCCGTCGCCACCGTCGCCGATTGCCTCCAGATCGGCGCGCGGAACATGCAGAACTACTCGCTGCTGGACGCGGTCGGAGAGCAGACCAAGCCCGTGCTGTTGAAGCGCGGCATGTCCGCGACGGTCGAGGAGCTGCTGCTATCGGCGGAGTACATCCTTGCCCGTGGCAACCGCAACGTCATCCTTTGCGAGCGGGGGATCCGCACGTTCGAGCGGTACACGCGCAACACCTTCGACATCAACGCGATCCCGCTCCTCAAACGGCTTTCACACCTGCCGGTGCTGGCCGATCCCTCGCACGGGACGGGGAAGTGGTACCTCGTCGCGCCGATCGCCCTCGCAGCGGTCGCCGCCGGAGCGGACGGCCTCCTCATCGAGGTCCACCCGAGTCCGGACCACGCGCTGTCCGACGGATTTCAGTCGCTCAGCTTCGATAACTTCCGCGCGCTCATGGCCGCGGTGCCGCACGTCGCGCGCGCGGTCGGCCGCACCGAGCAGGTCGCGACACCGTGAAGATCGGTATCGCCGGTCTCGGACTCATCGGCGGGTCGCTCGCACTCGCGCTTCGCGACCGGCACGAGGTCACCGGATACGACAACGACGAGCGCGCGCGTGCGGCCGCGAGGGCCGACGGCGTCCGGATCGTGACTGGCCTTGATCAGCTCGTGCCCGCGGATGCGGTGCTCGTGGCGACGCCTATCTCGGCGATCGTGCCAGCGCTCGAGCAGCTCGCGGCGCGCGCGGACGGCGCGGTGCTCCTGGACACGGGATCGCTCAAGCGCGCGGTCGCGGACTACGCCGCCCGGGCGCCCGTGGGCGCGCGCATCGTCGGCGGCCATCCCATGGCGGGGACGACGTCCGCCGGATTCAGCGCGGCGGATCCGGGGCTGTTCCGCGGGCGGGCCTTTCTGCTCGTGCCGACCGCGCGATCCGACGATGCCGCGATGGCCGTTGCGGGCCTGATCGCCCGCGACATCGGCGCGACGGTCACCGTGTGCTCCGCCGACGTGCACGATCGCGCGATGGCCCGCCTCGTCGCTGGTCCGCTCGCGGCGGCCGCGGCGCTTGCGGTGGCGGGCGCGCAGGCCGAGCCGCTCCTCGGAGCTGCGGGTCCCGGATTTCGCGACTCAACGCGTCTCGCCGATACGCCGGCGGATCTCGCGACGGAGCTCCTTTTCGGGAACGGCGACGACGCGGCGGCCGCGATCGGGTCCATCATCGAAGGCCTCACGCAGCTGCGAGATGCAGTCGAGCGCGGAGACCGCGATTACGCGAGGAGCTTCCTCCACACCGCGCGCTCGGTGCGCAGCGAGCTCGGCTGAGCGGCGTCGCGTGTAACGAGCGCCGTGAGGGGGTAAAACGTAGGCATGAATCGCCTCAGCGACGAAGACGTCGATCGGATCGCGAGCCGGGTCGTGGGCAAGTTCGTCCGGTACGTCCTCGTGCTGGTCGCGGGCATCTGGGTGGTCCCGATCGTCGCCATCGGCGTCCTCGGTTTCATCGGCGCTACGACACGCGATGTGCCCTGGCTTGCGCTCCCGCTCGCAACGACCGCGCTCGCCGGACCCGTTGTGTTGCTGATCTGGATGTGGGGCCGCTCTAAGCGCGCGCGCTGATCAGCCCTGCTCGAGAGACTGAAGCTCGGTGCGGCACCGGAGGCAGGGCTCGCCGGTGGGCTGAGGCTCGTCGCTCATCGCGACAGCTCCGCGAGCATTTCGTAGAACTGCGGGAACGTCTTTCCGACGGAGCCTGCCCCCTTGATCGCGACGCCCGGCACCTGCAGACCGAGTATCGAGAACGCCATCGCGACGCGGTGGTCGCCGCACGCGTCGACGATCCCGTCGTGCAGAGAGGCCGGCTCCACGCGAATG
>WNGR01021558.1_pt1 | contig 14970 bp, 11 predicted proteins | sample 5407581 | NCBI WGS metagenome assembly WNGR01 (sample SAMN13153383, study PRJNA577476) | soil metagenome | isolation source: 80 cm soil or saprolite under Garry oak tree replicate 2 | place: USA:California | collected 2016-06-15
GCGCGAAGGTTGCATACCGTCGTGAAAGGTAGTGTTACAAAACGACCCTTTAGCCCTGTTGTGCAGGTAGGAAAACCATTGAGGGATCGTGTGCCAATTGAGCCGCTGGATTCATCTAACCGTCCTGAATTTAGGGTTTAACGGTCATCTCGGGAGCGACATGCAGGTAATCCGCTTGTACAATGAGTACAGGGTGTGGGGAGGATTCCCCAGGGCACGCAGTGAGGGCGTGGAAATCGGGCCGGATCGCGGAGGCTTCCTGACGATCTGTTTTATTGACCCTTTCGCATGAATCAAACCAAATCGTTAACCAACAGCGGGGCTGCAGCGTCTGTAGTTAAGGCAGGTCCCGAGGGCGACCGGAGAGCTGAATGAATTGGACTAGGATAATCAGTACGATGGCGGCGCTGGTGGGCTTACTGGCGATGTCGGGCTGTTCGAAAAAGAGTACGCAGGCCGCCGGCCTGCCGCAATTTGCGCCGCTCGTTACGGTGACGCGCGCCACGACGCATGACGTTCCGGTATATCTGGAAGAGATCGGACGCAGCGGCGCCTTCGAATCGGTGACCGTAACGCCCCAGATTTCCGGCCGCATTATGGAACGGTCTTTCGAGGACGGCGCCGAACTGAAAAAAGGGCAGCTCCTCTTCACCATAGATCCGCGCCCCTATCAGGCGCAGCTCGATTCGACGCAGGCGCAGCTTGCGCAAAGCAAAGCGGCGCTGGATCTCGCCAAAACGCAATTGAAAATGTATGACAGCATTGCCAACACGCGCGCCGTTTCTCAGATGGACGTGGAAACGAAAAAGAACACGGTGGCCGTTGACGAGGCGCAGGTGCAAGCCGCCGAAGCCGCCGTGGAAAACGCCAAGTTAAATCTGGAGTACTGCTACATCCATTCACCGATCGACGGCCGGGCGGGAATGAGGCTCGTCGATGTAGGAAATGTGGTGCAGACGAATAGCACCGGGCTGCTGCTCATTCAACGGCTGGACCCGATCTACGCGGACTTCACGGTCACCGAGGCCGACCTTCCGGAGGTGCAACGGCAGCTTGCCCGAGGCACCTTGCAGGCTTTGGTGCGCATTCCCGCCGATCCGCCCAATCGAGCACGCCAGGGCAAACTGACCTTCGTCGATAATACGGTGCAGAATGCCACCGGCACCGTAAATCTGCGGGCCACCATTGCCAATGCCGACCACCATTTTTGGCCCGGGCAATTCCTAGGCGTGACGCTAGTGTTAGCGACGGCCAAAGGCGCGGTACTCATCCCGAATCAAGCCACACAGATCAGCCAGCAGGGTCCTTATGTGTATGTAGTCAAGCCCGACGACACCGCGGAACTGCGTCTGGTGACGCTGGGTCAGCGACAAGGCGACGACGTCGTGGTGACTAAGGGCCTGGCAGACGGCGAGCGCGTGGTGGTCACTGGACAGCTAACGGTCCAGCCCGGCGGTAAAGTGCACGTGGAAGAAGGTGCACCGGCCAATTCCCCTGGGGGCGCGCCTGGAGCCGCACCGTCCGGGGCCGCGCCGCCTGATCCCAAGAGCCCGGCAAAATCTTCAGATTCCGGTAATAGAAGCAAGAGCTGAGAGGACCTTGGCGTGAACCTTTCCGAATTATTTGTCCGCCGTCCCGTAATGACGGTCGTTTTGACCGCCTCCGCAATTCTCTTTGGCATATTGGCTTACCTCAGTCTTCCGGTGAACGATTTGCCGGCGGTGGATTATCCGGTCATTCAGGCTCAGGTGAATTATCCTGGCGCCACGCCGGAAACGATGGCCAACAATGTGGCCACGCCGCTCGAACGCCAGTTCATGCAGATTCCTGGCCTCGAGATGGTGACCTCCAACAGCGGCACAGGACACAGCAGTTTCGTTTTGCAGTTTGCTCTTTCCAAGAGCGTTGATGCCGCCGCCACGGACGTGCAGTCCGCGATCAACCAGGCCGCCGGGAAATTACCTGTGGACCTGCCTAGTCCGCCGACGTTCTCGAAGACCAATCCTAACGATCAGCCGATCATCTACATGGGTCTAACGAGCGACACAGTTACCGAAGGTCAGCTCTTCGACTATGCCAATACACAAGTGGGCGAGAGGATCAGCATTCTGCCGGGTGTGAGCCAAGTGCAGGTTTATGGTTCGCAATCGGCCGTGCGCATCAAAGCGGATCCTTCGGCGATGGCCAGCCGCAATATCACCATCGATGATCTGACTGCCGCGGTCAAAAACGGCACGGCGTACACGGGAGCCGGGCAGTTCGATGGCCGGCATAAGACCTTCTTGCTTCAGCCCCAGGGGCAATTGACCAAGGCGGAAGATTATAACGAGCTCATCGTCAGCCAAAATAACGGGCGCCCCGTTTACCTGAAAGATGTCGCCAAGGCCACCGACAGCGTGCAGGACGAGCGCATTAACATGCGCTTCTGGGTACGCGGCCACCAAGTGCCGTCGGCGATCGTCGTGGTCGCGGTTTTCCGCAGGGCTGGTTCCAATGCGGTGCAAGTAGCGAAAGAAGTGCGAGACGCCGCGCCCACTATCCGCGCGACGCTGCCGAGTTCGGTAGATGTCGTGCCGATCTACGACCGTTCGCAAACCATTGTGAACAGCGTAAAGGATGTGCAAAGCACCCTGCTGATCGCGTTTGGCCTGGTGGTGCTGGTCATCTTTATTTTCCTGGGGCGCGCCACCGACACGTTGATTCCCGCGATGGCGCTGCCGTTATCACTGCTGCTTACCTTCGTGGTGATGAATCTTCTGGGCTATAGCCTGGACAATCTCTCGCTCATGGCCTTGACGCTGGCCATCGGATTCCTGGTCGATGATGCCGTCGTGTTTCTCGAAAATACGGTTCGCCTGATGGAGGAAGGTGCGGGAGCGCTGGATGCCACCTTGCAATCAGCGCGAGAGATCAGCTTCACGATTTTGGCCATGACCATCTCGCTGGCTGCCGTGTTTATTCCCCTGGTGTTCATGAGCGGCCTGATCGGACGCATCTTCCGCGAATTCTCGATCACCATCATCGTGGCCATATTCGCAAGCGGAATCGTGTCGTTGACGCTCACGCCTTTGATGTGTTCGAGGCTGCTGAGCGGGCGTGGTGAAGGCGTAAAGAGAACCTGGATGGAGCGCGTGGTCGGAAGGGTCGAGCGCCGCGTTGTGGATCTCTACGGCCGCTCGCTTTGGTTTTTCCTGCGGCAGCGCTGGGTTTCGGTTCTGGTGTGGGTCGTCTGCTTGCTGGGGACGGGATATCTTTTTTACATCGTTCCCAAGGCTTTTCTGCCGATTGGAGATAGCTCCTTCGTTCGGGGCGTCTTTGTGGCGCAGGAGGGCTCGTCGCCGGACCAGATGCATGCCTATCAGTTGCGGTCGGAGGACGCCCTGCATTCGAACCCGGCCGTGGATATGACTTTTACCATGGCCGGCGCCAGCGCGTTTTTCCCCTCAAATCAGGGAGCGATGTTTGTGATCCTTAAGGCTCCGGACCAAAGGCCGCCCATCCAGGCGGTTGCGGGTCAGTTGATGGGCGGAATCAATTCCCGGGTGCCGGGGCTCATGACCTTCCTGCAGCCCAATCCGGTGCTGGAGATCAGCACCGGCGCGACCGCCAATTTTCAGGGCCAATTTGCCTATTCGCTGTCCGGCATCGAGCCCAACCAGGTTTACACGATTGCCGGGCAATTGATGGCCAAGATGCGCGAGTTTCCCGGGTTTTTGTTCATAAATTCGGACCTCTTTAATCACACGCCGAATCTGCAGGTCGATATTTTGCGGGATCAGGCCAAGATTTATGGAGTTTCCGAAGCGCGCATCCTTACGCTGCTGCATAACGCCTATTCGCAGAATTATGCCTATCTCATCAAGCGGCCCAACGACCAATACCAGGTAATTTTGGAAGTGACGGATAAAGACCGCGCCGACCCGCAGGATTTGAGTCTGCTGTACGTCAAGAGCGACGACGGGCAGCGCATGGTGCCGCTGCGCGCGGTAACCAAGTGGACGTCGATGCTGGGTCCGCAGGCCGTCAACCACATCAACCAGTTCACCAGCGTAACCATCTTTTTCAATCTCAAGCCCGGCTACACGATCGGGCAAGCCACGCAATTTGTGGAGAACACCGCCAAGGAAATTCTCCCCATTGATGTTCGCGGCAGCCTGCAGGGCGAGGCCTTGACGTTCCGCGACACCGTTTCGAGCCTGACCATCCTGATGGTGCTGGCGGTTTTCGTGATGTACGTGATCCTGGCCATCCTCTACGAAAATTATCTGCACCCGATTACCGTGCTCTCTTCGTTGCCCGTGGCGTTGGTGGGCGGCTTACTGACGCTCTGGATTTTCAATGCGGAGGCCTCGCTTTACGCCTTCATCGGCATGTTCATGCTGATGGGCATCGTGAAGAAGAACGGAATCATGATCGTGGATTTTGCCCAGCAGCGAGTGGAGCAGGGCATTGAGGATATGCAGGCGATTCACGACGCCAGCATGGAACGCTTCCGGCCCATCATGATGACCACGCTGGCGGCGCTCATGGGCGCGCTGCCCATCGCCTTGGGGTTCGGAGCCGATGGAGCATCGCGGCGCCCGCTGGGTCTGGTGGTCGTCGGTGGGCTCATCGTTTCGCAGTTCATCACGCTTTACGTCACGCCGGCCATTTACCTGTCACTTGAAGAGTTCCAGGAGAAAGTCCTGGATCGCACCAGCTTTTTCCGCTCAACCCGGGGGCGTGCGCCTCAGCCGGAGCATGCGGTCGAGAGCTTCGTTTCGCATGACTGACAGCGGAAGCGCTTTGCGAAGCGGGCTGGGGACCGCAGGCGTGGTCGCGGTCCTGGCCGTGGCGACCTTTCTCACTGGTTGCACCGTCGGGCCGAAATACGCCAGGCCCTCGGCAGCGGCGCCTCCCGCTTACCGAGAGCTTACTCCGGAGAACTTCAAGGATACCGACGGATGGAAGCAGGCCCAGCCGGGCGATGCAAACTTGAAGGGCAATTGGTGGGAGATATTCAACGATCCGCAGCTCAACACCCTGGAAGCGCAGGTGAACGTATCGAACCAGAATATTGCCGCAGCCGCCGCGAGTTTTTTGGCGGCGCGAGCGCTCGTCAGGCAAACTCGCGCGCAATATTATCCGACCATCACCGCGAATCCGAGCATCACCAACGCGCGACCGTCTTCGGGACAATTCGGCGGAGTCAGGGCCGGAAGCTCTTCGGCGAGCCCCGGTTTTGCGCTGACGTCGTTTACCGATTATTCCTTGGCCTTTGACGCTTCCTGGGTGCCCGATTTCTGGGGGAAAATCCGCAACACTTTTCTGGAAAATGCCGCGGCCGCTCAAGCCAGCGCCGCCGATTTGCAAAATGTGCGCCTGACCGCGCAGTCCGAGGTGGCTGTAAATTATTTTGAAATACGCGCCCAGGATGGGCTGAAGCAGCTCTTCGACCAAACCGTGGCGGCCTATCAGGACTCGCTGGAGCTGACGCAGATTCAGTTCAATGCGGGCATCGCCTCGGACGAGTCTGTGGCCCAGGCGGAGACGCAACTCGAGGCCACGCAGGCTCAGGACACCAATCTCGGCATTGCCCGGGCGCAATTCGAGCACGCCATGGCCATGCTGCTGGGCCAGCCCGCGTCGGTTTTTTCATTGCCCGCCGCGCCACTCGCAGCCAATCCGCCGGCCATTCCGTTTGGCGTGCCCTCGCAAATTCTGGAGCGCCGGCCCGACGTGGCGTCTGCCGAGCGCCTGGTCGCGCAGGCCAACGCGCAGATCGGCCTGGCGACCGCGGCGTATTATCCGACGGTTACATTGAGCGCGACGGGCGGATTCTCGAACACTTCGCCCGCCGCGTGGTTCGTGTGGCCCAGCCGCTTCTGGTCCGTGGGTCCGGCATTAGCGGAGACGCTATTCGAGGGAGGATTGCGGCGCGCCACCGTGCAGCAGTTCCGGGCCTCCTACGACCGCAGCGTGGCCAACTATCGCCAGACCGTGCTCACCGCGTTCCAGCAGGTGGAAGATAATCTCGCGGCTTTGCGCATTCTCTCGCAGGAGATCCGGCAGCAAGATACAGCGGTCAGTTCGGCGCAAAGAAATTTGCAATTGGCCATGCAGCGCTACCAGGCGGGCATCGATCCCTACCTCAACGTGATCACCGCGCAAACCTCGCTGCTGACCAATCAGCAGGCCGCGGTCAATCTGCGCAGAGATCAGATGACCGCCAGCGTGCAGTTAATCGAGGCGCTGGGAGGCGGCTGGGATGCTGCGCAATTGCCATCGATGAAAGATGTAAGCGAAGTGACCCCCTCCACAAGCAGCATTAAGTAGCTGCTCATCTCTGCCTGCGCCTGACCATATGCGATCGGGGCTCAATCACGATCGTTCGCGGTTTCGGATAGAATGAGAGCCCACTCGCGCCGCGTAGGAATAGTTTCGTTGGCGCCTTCGTAGCGAGCTGCCACGATGAGGAGATGAAGGTGATGAGAATAATCGGCCGAAGGGGATTTATCGTCTCGTCGCGGGCTGGCCCACGCTGCCCAAGAGCATGAACGGAGGTCATTGGGGCGAAGTAATCCGTGTACATGTGGATACCAAGGGCGCCATTTGGGTCTTTCACCGCTGCTTCAACGTCGTACCGCCCGGCAGCGCTACGTGTATCAATCGGGGACCGGCAAATCCGCCCATTCTGGAATTCGATGCCTCGGGGAAGCTTCTGAAGAGCTTTGGCGCGGGAATCTTTGCGTATCCGCATGGATTCACCATGGATCGAGACGGGAATTTGTGGGCGAGCGATGTAAATGACCAGCCAACGATACTCGGTATGTCCGCGAAGAACGCGGCCGGCGTGATCATGGGGCAGGAAGTGCTCAAACTAAGCCCAGAGGGCAAAGTGTTGATGACCCTGGGCAAAGAGGGCGTGGCCGGAACTGGTCCGGACACGTTCGACCGGCCCACAGGCGTTGCCAATGCTCCCAATGGAGAAATCTTTGTGGCCGACGGTCATTACCCGAACAAGCACGACACAGCGCGCGTGGTGAAATTTTCAAAAGACGGCCGCTTTATCAAATCCTGGGGACACAAGGGTGCGGGGCCCGGCGAGTTCGACGAACCGCACGACATTTTCATCGGCGGCTCGCAGAATCGTTTTCGACCAGGAAGGCAACTTGATCGCGGCGTGGAAGCAATTTGGGCAGCCGAGCTCGGTATTTGTCGGAAAAGACGACACGATTTACGTGGGCGCGTCATTTCCGGATCCGAACGCGAAGAAAGGTGAACTGCGGGGCATCATCATTGGCAACGCCAAAGATGGCTCGCTCAAGGCGTTCATTCCCGATCCTGCGGACCTCGACCAGGTGATCACGGGAACTTCGGCGTCGGGAATCGCCGCGGACGACAAAGGCGCCATCTACGCGGCAGACGTCGGCACACACAACCTAAGAAAATACGTGAAGGTCAATTAGAGGCGCTGGCAGGAAATATACGAGCGATCGAGCGCCTCAACCGAGGGGCAGCCAAGCAACCGCATGGTGCGCTCCAAATCTGTCCTCAGAATTTCAAGGGCGCGCGCCACGCCGGCCTCGCCTGCGGCCGCCAATCCGTAAGCATAAGCCCTGCCGCAAAGAACTGCGCGGGCGCCCAGGCAAAGGGCCTTTACGATGTCCGCGCCGCGCCGAATGCCTCCATCCATGAGCACTTCGATTTGACCATTCACTGCCGACACGATTTCGGGCAATGCTCTCAAGGTAGCCTGCACGCCATCGAGTTGTCTCCCGCCATGATTGGAGACCACTACGGCTGAGGCTCCCTCGTCCATGGCGCGCCGGGCATCCTCTCCGGTAAGCACTCCCTTGATGATGATTGGGCCGCGCCAGGCATCACGAATCCAGCGCAAATCTTCCCAGGTGATCGTCGAGAGAGATAAAGCGGCGCCGACGTCGATCAGCGGCATGGGCCCGCGTCCGGGAACGACGACGTTGGGCAGCGGCCGTACGCCGCCGTCCAGCAAAAAGCTCGCGAGCCAGCCCGGGTGCGCCAGCACTTGCGGTGAAAATCGAATCTTTTCGAGGAGACTGGGGCCGAGCAGTTCCTTCATGCCGTTGCGGAAGTCGCGCTCACGCATGCCCGCGACGGCCGTATCAATGGTGACAAAGAGACCCGCGTATCCGGCATTCCGCGCGCGATCCAGGGCGCCCTCGGCAACCTCGCGGCCTCCCATTATGTAAAGCTGATAGAACACCGATAGAACACCGGGCCGACCGATGCCGCTCTTACGTCTTCCAGCGGGTAACCGGAGATCGTCGAGAGTACGTACGCCGTGCCCGCCTGACCCGCGGCACGAGCCGCCGCCACTTCACCGCCCGCGTGGATGACGCGCGTGTATCCGACGGGCGCCAGGAGCGCGGGAAGCGACAACTCGCAGCCCAAGACCCGAGTGCGCAAATCGCAGTGCGACATCGCTACGGCTTGGCGTGGGCGAAACGTGATGTCCTCAAAGGCGCGGCGATTTTCGCGCAGCGTGATTTCATCCTCCGCGCCTCCGTCAACGTAATCGAAGACGACTCGGGGCAGCCTGCGGCGCGCCAAAGTTCGCAGGTCGGCGATATTCACCACGCGCGGAGATGCCACTTTATGAGCGTCCTTCATCATTTGCAGAGCCCGTGACCTCTGCCGTCAGGAATCTATCATGACCGAGGAGGCAAATGACGCCCATGCCGCGGAGGCGAAAGGAAAAATTGGTCCTCGGAACTGAAGCGCGCTACAATCCCGGCCCAAGCGGGTTCCATGCGGGTTCGCGCTCGCAATTTTCGCCCCCGGAGAGCAAACGATGACGCGATTCGCAGCTCCGGCACTTTTTCTATTTGCTTACATCGCCGCTCCCTTACAGGCGCCGCAATCGGCAACGCCTGCGGGACAGGTCTATCAGCTCAAGCCCTCGCCGAAAACAGTGGTGTGGGGATATTACGATCCGAAAACGCCTCCGGTGCTGCGGATCAAATCCGGCGACACGGTGGAAATCCAAACGCTCGTAGCGTCCAATCCCGAGCGCTTTGAAAGCGCCGGCCTCGGGCCCGACCAAATCGAGCAGCCGCTGCGGGACATTTTCAGGGAGGTCAAGGAGAAAGGTCCTGGCCCCCACATCCTGACCGGTCCAATCTTTATCGAGGGCGCCGAGCCGGGCGACGTTCTGGAAGTGCGCATCCAGCAGATTCGGCTTGCCATCCCGTATGCGATCAACGCCTTTTTGCCCGGGCGCGGCTTCTTGCCGGACGATTTTCCGTATGCACGGACGAAAGTCATTCCGCTCGATGAAAAACGGATGGTGGCGCACTTCGCGGATGGCATCGAGATACCCATTCGTCCATTTTTTGGCAGCATGGGCGTGGCGCCGCCGGAAGTGACCGGGCGCATCGGCAGCGGTCCGCCTTGGATCCACGCAGGGAACCTCGATGATAAGGATTTGATCGCCGGCACGACGCTTTTCATTCCGGTGCACGCGCGCGGGGCCCTATTCGAGGTCGGCGACGGCCATGCAGGCCAGGGGGATGGCGAAGTAGACCTCAGCGCGCTGGAAACTTCTCTGATCGGGACCTTCCAGTTTATTGTGCGGAAAGACATGCACCTCCGCTGGCCTCGCGCGGAAACGCCCACACAGTACATCACCATGGGGTTGCATGCAGACCTCACCGAAGCCACGAAAATGGCCGTGCGCGAAATGATCGATTTTCTGATGCAGGAAAAGCATCTCACGCGCGACGACGCCTACATGCTGGCAAGTGTCGCTGCCGATCTCCAGATCACGGAAGTGGTTGATGGAAACAACGGCGTGCACATGGCGATACCCAAGGCAATTTTTGCCACGAAGCGATGAGCGATGAGATTCCCAGGAGGGAAGCACATCACGTGAGAAATAAACCGAATCGTTTTGGCGCATTCTCCCCGATTTCATTCTGCCTGCTCCCCGGCTGCGCGATGATCGCCGTAATGCTGGCCGCGGGGCCGCTCTCTGCCCAGACGGTATCTTCTCGCCCGGTATCGGGCGCGGACATCTATCAGCAGCGCTGCGCGCAATGCCATGAGAATGCAGCCGCCAACCGCGCGCCTTCGCGCGACGCTCTGCAGAAAATGCCGGTAAGCCGCATCCTGCGGACTCTGGACTTCGGCTTGATGATGGGCGTGGCTTACCCGCTCACGCGCGAGGAGCGCGAGACCGTCGCAAATTATTTGGGAACCAAGGGGAGCGAACCTGGACCGCCGGCCGCCGCCTTCTGCGGTGCTGAGCGACATCCCTTATCCGATCAACCGGCGGGAAATTGGAATGGCTGGAGCCCCTCGCCTGCCAACACGCGCTATCAACCAGCCGGAGGGATCACTAAGGATCAAGTAGCGCGGCTGAAATTGAAATGGGCATACGGATTCGCCGGTGACGTGACGGCATTCGCCGAGCCCACGGTCTTGAACGGCACGATCTTCGTGGGTAGCGCGGGCGGCGTGGTGCAGGCTCTGGAGGCGAAGACCGGCTGCCTGCACTGGACTTTTCAGGCCAATGGGCCGGTGCGGTCGGCGATTGTGGCCGTTGCGAACGGCTCCGATTATTCGGTGCTCTTCGGCGACCAGATTGGTTGGTTCTATGCGCTCGCGGCGAAGACGGGCCGGCTGCTTTGGAAGCACCGCCTGGATGAACACGAAGCCACCCGGCTGACCGGTTCGCCCGCCGTTTACGAAGGGGTGGTATTCATTGGCGCGGCGTCCTGGGAAGAGACTCGGTCGATCGAGCCGCACTACGCTTGCTGCACGTTTCGCGGCAGCGTGACGGCACTTCGCGTGGTTGACGGCTCTCAGGTTTGGAAGACGTACACGATCGATCCGCCCAAAAAGACCAGAGTCAATAGCGCGGGCACGCAGCAGTGGGGACCTTCCGGCGCGCCCGTGTGGTCCGCGCCTACGATTGATGCCAAACGCGGCGTGATCTACGTGACTACGGGCGACAACTATTCTTCTCCTAGCACCGCGACCAGCGATGCCGTGATGGCTCTCGATATTGCGACCGGAAAGATACGATGGTTCCAGCAGACCACCCCGAACGACGCCTATACGAGTGCCTGCCGTAACCGCGGCCCCAACTGCCCCGAAGAAGACGGTCCGGATTACGACTTTGGCTCGTCCGCTCTCCTGCTCTCCCTGCCGGGCGGGAAAGAGATTCTCGTGGCCGGACAGAAGTCGGGCGTGGTGTACGGGCTCGATCCGGACCAGAAGGGCAAGATTCTCTGGCAGACGCGGGTGGGGCAAGGAGGCAAGAACGGAGGCGTGCAGTGGGGAATGGCCAGCGACGGCCAAGCGGTCTTCGCAGCAGTATCGGACTTGGCCGGCGTGCTGAACTCTGGGGGGGCGGTGGGCGGAGCCAAGTTCGATCCCGCGAAGGGCGGCGGCTTGACGGCACTGCGTCCCGCCGATGGCGGGAAGATCTGGTTCGCGGCGCCGCATCCATGCGATCCACCGCGGCCCGGTTGCAGCCCGGCGCAGTCGCAGGCGGTTACGGCGATCCCTGGCGTGGTTTTCTCCGGCTCGGTTGATGGACATTTGCGCGCCTTTGCGGCCGAAGACGGCAAAGTCCTCTGGGACTTCGACACCGCCAAGAGCTATTCCGCCGTGAATGGAGTTGAAGCCAAGGGAGGATCGCTCGACGGGTTTATGTAATTCGCCACTGCGAGTACCCCCCACCCCTTCTATTGTGTAAGTGTTCATTTTGCATAGCTTAGCTGGATTTCCGCAGGTGCGCATTCTCTGAGAATTGGCCGCTAGCTGCGATGCAATTGCGGAGCGAGAGAAGGCAAAAGCCTCAGGCTCTCCGGCAGGCAAAGCATGGGCGGTATGATCTGAGTTACAAAAAGACCCCTCCCCCCTCCCAGTTTTTACGCAAGTGTTCATTTTAGGCGGCTTAAGCACGTCTGTTGTGCAAGTGTTGACTTCGCGATAGTTAGCCTGAGGTTCTTTGCGCGAGCCGAATTCGTAAGACTTCAATCTCCGAGCCGAAGGACTGGAAGGCGGCTGCCACTGCGTTCGAAATGAGGGCAACTGGGGATTCGTTCGGTTGACGAGGATTAATTTTTTAAAGAGAGATCCCTGGCTCACGCTGAACCTTGTTAATGGGCGAAAGATCAACTCGCCGCGGCGAGTGACTTTCGCGGCAGAGCGGCGCGCCCTGGGCTACCAGGCCGCTCGGTCGAGCCCGGTCACCGGAAACGGTCCGGCAGTCTCCACGTCGGGCCTACCGCTGCTTCACTTCGGCATGCCCCGGGAGCCCGTCCAAAAGCAGGCGTATCTCTATTTTACCGCGAGCGTCAAATCAAGAAATCGTGTAGCGGCTCCGTTTCCGGTAATCGACTTGTCAGGACTTGGCCAATTTTGGCCGAGGATGGCAGAACAACCCAGCTACTGGAATACGCGAGCTAGCGATTCGGGAGTTATTAGCGCGTCGAGAGACGTAATGCCGAAACGCTCCTTCATATCGGCAGGTCGGAATGCTCGATACTCGATGGGCCCTGGGAAAATCCGATATACATAAACAACCTGTTCGGTCCACTCAGGCGAGCCTTTCACTTTATCGAAACGTAGGAACCCGGTAGGAGAGAACTGTGCAATGAAAGCCAAAGCCCCAGTTTTTTCGTTGGTCGCGATCTGGCTCGTGCAACGGATCGGTGCGCAAGTAAAAGCGAAATCATTGTCGAATCGCTGGGGATTTCCCTCGCAGTTGTAGCCTTCGCACCGATCCGACGGCGAAATTTCCGTTTGCAGGCGGCGTACATACTCGGCTCGAAACGGATCGGATTGGGGCGGATAGATCGGCGTCAGTGTACCGCTTGAAGGGTCAAAAATGGACAGCTCCAGCGGATGTGTCGGGGCAAAATGCACCATGCTTTTCTGGAGCACGATCGTTCCTGAGGAAAAGCTAGCAACAGGCCAGCCGTATAATGTCTTCTTGAGTTTGAGGTCGCGAGATAAAACGAGGAGGCACTCGGCGGACGGGCTCAGGTGGAGACCAACGTAGAGCATGTCGCCCGCTTCCGTAATTCCGACTGCCGAGCCCAGGCAGGGAGCACGAAGGCCAGCGCCCGCGTCCGTTTCAACGTCGGAGAATTCGGCTGTGTCCCACCTGGCAGTCACCTTGTCATAACGCAACAAACGCAGGGGCGGCTCCAAGCGGTCCGAACCATTCGCCACGTAGTAGGCAAGCATAAATTGATTCGGACGATTGAGTACTTCGTAGCTGGTTATTGGTAGTCCGGTCTCGATGGAAGGACTCTCGGGAAACGGGACACAAGCAGCCTTAAGCACGTCCTGGATTTGCGGCGTCGATTCTGTAACCGCTCCGGAACAATCGCTGGGCGGGGTCTGCGCGTAAACTCCGCAACTCAGCCCCAATGCAATAGTCGCAAGCAATGTGGCGCGACGCATGTTAGGTATCTTGCAGTGATGATACACCGTTATGCCGGGGCAACATCAAGTGCCCCCAGATGAGAAGTAATCCGAGGCCGCCTAGCCAACTAACAGGAGTAGAAGCTATGCACACAGACGCAAACCCTCAATGAAAGTAGATTGTCCCAAACCAACTCCCGCGTATAAGCGTCATTTATCGGGATCGAATCTAGTCCGGGTGGTGAGTCTTTTTAGAGCTGGCACCAATTTGCCAGAGTGCGCAACGACGTGCATCGCTTCCGGCAGCCGTTGGAGAGAAAGCCGCTAGCGCCGCAGGCGCTTCGCGTGCTAATCTCCCGAGTTGCATGCCGCACCGTGAACCCGGGAAAGATATTTTCTGAAAGGAGCCAGGCAATGGAGCCGAAGGAGCCAACGAAACCCAACCTGCCGAGCGAGGCTATAGAACTCTACAACCTTTTTATTCATGGCGTGATCAGTCGCCGCGCGTTTATGACTGAAGTGCAGAAGTTTGCGATCGGCGGTCTGACGGCGGCAACGATTATCGAAGCGTTGATGCCACAGTACGCGTGCGGCCGATCAGTGCCGACACACGAGACGCGATGCCGGCGAAATTGCCCGGCATTATCGTCGTGCACGAAAATCGAGGTCTGAATCCTCACATCGAAGACGTCGCGCGGCGGCTCGCTCTGGTTAACTTCATGGCGTTTGCGCCGGACGGACTGACGTCGCTAGGCGGCTTTCCCGGCGATGACTATAACGGCGGGCAACTCTTCATGAAGGTCGATGGCAAAAAGATGTTCGAAGATTTCGTGGCCTGCGCGATGTGGCTGAAATCGCGCCCCGATTGCACGGGCAGGATCGGCATCACCGGTTTCTGCTTCGGGGGCAGCGTATCCAATAACATGGCCGCCCGGCTGGGAGCCGATTTGGGGGCCGCTGTGCCGTTCTACGGCGGGCCGCCCGCCGACGCGGACCTTCCGAAGATCAAAGGGGCGATTCTGGTCCATCACGGGGAACTCGACACGCGGCTGGCCTCGACGTGGCCGGCGTACGACAAAGCCCTGACGGCCATAAACGTTCCACACGAAGGCTATATCTACCCTAACGCTGTTCACGGCTTCAATTGCGATGCGACGCCGGAACGGTACAACAAAGCCGCGGCCGACCTGGCCTGGGGGCGCACGATCGGCTGGTTCAACAAATACCTGCGTAGCTGATTTCTTCCGTACTTAGCAAAAATAGCAGGCTCCAACGGGGTCAGGGGGGAAAGTGCGCCCGGCAAAATCCTCCGGGCAGGCCCCACAGTTTCCGATAATCCCGTTCTATAAAAGGGGATCTCAAGAAAAACACTTCCCCTGACGTGTGGCTTGAGCAGGTTGTGTAGCCAGGCCGCATATCAGGCACTACCAGGTTTGGTTATCGGTGGGATTTCAGGATATTAAGGGATTCGCCTGAGCCAAAAACGCAGACTTCCCCCACTTGTCATATAAGCCCGTAATAGTCGTAATTGAAACCGTGCCCATACCCTCGAGGAAGTCTGAAAACCAT
>WNGR01004541.1_pt1 | contig 14966 bp, 14 predicted proteins | sample 5407581 | NCBI WGS metagenome assembly WNGR01 (sample SAMN13153383, study PRJNA577476) | soil metagenome | isolation source: 80 cm soil or saprolite under Garry oak tree replicate 2 | place: USA:California | collected 2016-06-15
ACCGAGAGCACGCGTGAGGACTCCGATCTGATGACGAGCGCGAGGTTCTCCAGCGCGAGCTCACGCTTCGTCCGAAAGGATGACCTGGCAGCCCCGAAGGTGACCCGCATCAAGTTCCACACGACACGGACGCTACCCACGCAAGACGCTGCGGCTCACTTGATTTCGTGCGCGATGAGTTTTCGACAGGCACAGGCGCCGTCGCTCCGCTTGACATCCACTACGGACGTCCGTATTTATCGTGTCATGTCACGTCCATCGAACAAGGAAAAGTTGCTCTCCGATGGGCTGCGGTTGGTGCACCAGCGCGGGTTCGGGGCGTCCAGCGTGCGCGACATCGTCCAGGCTGCCGGTGTCCCGCAGGGGTCCTTCACGAACCATTTCGCCTCGAAGGAAGCATTTGGACTCGAGATCCTCGAGCGCTACCGAGAGATGACGAGCGCTGCTGTCAGCGCGACGCTGCGGAACGACGGGCTGCCGCCACTTCGTCGGCTGCGCGCGTGGATCGACGGGCAGCTCGAGTACCTTCGCAAGGAGGACATGCGTCGAGGATGTCTGTACGGAAACCTCAGCGCGGAAGCGAGCGAAGAGAGCGACGCGATTCGCACTCGTGTCGCGTCGGTGTTCGCGGAGAACCAGGCATCCGTAGCCTACTGCCTGGAAGCAGCGATCGATGCGGGCGAGCTGGCCCCCAATACCGACGTACAGGAGCTCGCAGGCTTCATCGTCAGCTCGCTCCAGGGCGCCATTCTCGTGGCGAAGGCGCAGCGTAGTCCCATCCCGGTGGAACGCTTCGAGCGCGTCCTCTTTCGGCACCTGCTCCCCCAGGGCGACGCGGCATCGAAGCGGCGTCGCCCGGTCGCTCGCTGATCGTCCGTGAGGCGTAACGCCAGGGCTGACATGGCCGCGACTTGGAAGCCGGCAATACGTTCGTACATATTGGACACGAACATGACCGCTCATTCAAATGTTGCCGTCTCTCGTCTCGCGACCGCCACCGCGCGGAGGCCTGGCGCCCTCTACTGGCTTGCGCTCGGCGCGTTCGCCATCGGGACGGAAGGCTTCATGATCGCGGCGCTCCTCACGACGATCGCCGCAGACATACGCGTCTCGGTCGCGCGGGCCGGCCTTCTGGTCTCCATCTTCGCGCTCGCGTATGCCACGAGCTCGCCGGTGCTCACGGCGCTCACCGGGCGCGTGGACCGCCGGCAGCTTCTCATCGCGTCGATGTCGCTCTTCGCGATGCTCAACATGGCCGCGGCGATGGCGCACAGCTTCCTCGGCCTGGCAGCAGCCCGCGTGCTGCTGGCCCTCGCCGCAGGCATCTACACCCCGAACGCCAACGCGCTCGCGGGCGCGCTGGTCCCTGCGGAGCAACGCGGACGAGCGATCGCCGTCGTCAACGGTGGATTGACCGCAGCGATCGCCCTCGGTGTACCGCTCGGCGCATTCGTTGGCGAGCGGCTTGGTTGGCGCATGACGTTCGTGGGCGTAGGCGTGCTTTCGGCCACGGCGGCGGCCGGGCTCGCACAGGGGCTGCGGCCCGGCGTGGGCGCCGCGCTGGTCTCGGCGTCGCTTGGTGACCGCATACGCGCTGTGCGCAATCCGCGCGTCGCGCGCACCCTCGCCGTGACCACGGTCTGGGCGAGCGGGTCGTACGCGGTCTACACGTACGTCGCTCCGCTTCTCTACAGCGCGACGCCACTCCGCGGCCCTCAGATCGGTCTGGCGCTGTTCACGTGGGGCCTCGCTGCGGGCCTCGGGTTGGCGGTCAGCGGCAACGCAACAGATCGGCTCGGGAGCCAGGTGGTGCTGCGCGTGAGCCTGGCGAGCCTCACCCTCGCACTCGCGGGCCTCGCTGTCGTCGCCAACGTCATCCCTCCCGCGAGGGCGGTCGTACCGGTGCTCGCGGCGATGGCTCTCTGGGGGATGTCTTCGTGGGCGTTCTTTCCGGCGCAGCAGACCCGGCTCATCGAGATCGTCGGCGTCCCGTCAGCGCCCGTCGCGCTCTCGCTGAACGCGTCGTTCATGTACCTCGGTTTCTCGCTCGGAGCTGCGCTTGGAAGCTTCTCGCTCCTCCACGTCAGCGCGCGCCATCTGGGCTTCGTCGGCGCCACGTGCGAGCTCGCAGCCCTCACTCTGTTGCTCGTGAACCAAGCACGAGACGCGCGATCGCAGGCGGACGGCGTCATCTCGGCAGCGCCGCACGCGACGTCGAACACGACAGTGGAATGAGGATTCTCCCATGTTTCAGCAAATGACGACGTTCGTACGCATCGCCGAGATGGGAAGCATCACGCGCGCAGCGCGCTCGCTGAGACTGTCCCTACCGATGGCGAGCCGTCACCTGCGCTGGCTGGAGCAGGAGCTCGGCACGGCGCTCGTGTACCGCACGACACGGCAGCTTCACCTGACCGGCGCCGGCCAGGAGTTCGCCACGCGGGCGCGCGCGCTGCTGGCGGGGCTCGAGGACGCGAAGCAGGCGCTGCGAGCCGGTCCGAGCCTCGTGGGACGAGTCGTGGTCACTGCGCCCAACGCGCTGGGGACGTACCAGCTCTCTTCGATCATGCCGTCCCTCGCCGCGAGGCATCCGCGCCTCCGTATCGAGCTCCGGCTCGAGGACCAGGCCGTCGATCTCGTGAAGGACGGCGTGGACCTGGCGATCCGCGCAGCGGCGCCGCCGGATCGAGCGTCGCTCGTGGCGCGGGAGCTCGCGACCTACGACCGGGTGGTCTGCGCCGCGCCGAGCTTCCTGGCACGGCACGGCGCCATCGACTCTCTCGCGGCATTGGAGGCGGCGCCCTGCGTCGTCCACGGTTGCGGCCCCGCCGTGTGGGACTTCGAAACTCCCGAAGGGAAGAAGTCGATCACGGTGGACGGACCCTTGTGCACCAACAACGTCGTGATCGTCCACGAGGCGATCCTCGCGGGCGTCGGCGTGGCGTGGCTACCGGAGTACGTCCTCGGTGAGGAGCTCAACGACGGCCGGCTTGTCCGATTGCTCCCCGAGGCGAGGCTTCCGCCAATCCGCGTCTACGGGATCATGCCGAAGCAGGCACGCCAGACCACGACGGTCCGGGCGGTTCTGGACATCCTGGGCGCGGCGCTTCGCGCCAACGCCGCGAAGCTCGCGGCCTGACAGCCGGTGCAGCGGGGCGGAGATCCCACGAGGGCCTCTTCCACGGGGAAGCTAGTCTTTCGTTTCCTGCAAGAGTGTTCGTCAGAATCCGAACCTTTCGCGCCGGATGCGTGTTCACTACGCAGTGTGGGTCATGCCGACGGAAGGATGGGTAATTCCGTGAGCAGGGGAACCGTTCAAGAGCACCAGCCGTTCGACATCGCATGGCGGACCATCGACGGACTCAAGGTCCGCTACGCGGCGAACGGGAGGGGCGACGAGAAGGACGTGCTCTTCAGTCCATGGCCGGAGAGCATCTTCGCGTTCGCTCCTGTGTGGGGCGGGCTGACGAAGCAGTTCGAGGTGCTGGCGATCGACCTTCCTGGCTTCGGGCAGTCGGAGGCGCGCGATGATCTCTTCGCTCCGCAGAAGATGGGCGAATTCATCGCGAAGGCGATCGACGCGTTCGGGCTCACGTCGGTCCACGCCGTTGGACTCGACGTCGGGTCGCCGTCGGTCCTCTTTGCCGCGCTCGCGCGGCCGGAGCTCTTTCGTAGCCTCATCACGGGTGCCGGCGCCTCGACGTACCCACTCGCTGTGGAGGGCGTCCTCAAGTCGATGATCGAAGCGGAGCCGTTGCCACCGCTGAACACCGTGGAAGTGATCGACAGGTTCCTGGCGTCTATTCGCGGGTACGCTGTGCCACGTTTCGTCCGCGACGACTATCTCGCGTCCTATGAGGGCGATCGGTTGACGCGGTCTGCGGCGCTCGTTCGCGCGTACCCGAAAGACCTGGCTGTCCTCGCGCCGCGTCTCTCGTCGATCAATGCTCCCGTCGCAATCGTTGTCGGTCGGAACGATCCGTACGGGCTCGCTCGGGACGCGGCGCTTCTGCGCGAACGACTGCCGCATGCGCGCCTGGATGTTCTCGAGGCTGGTCACTGCGTCTGGGAGGAGCGAGCGCCCGAGTTCGAGTCGATCGTCACGCGATGGGTGAGCGGCGGCTTCGAGGGTAGCAGCACCCGATGAGGTGGACCTATGTCATCGACCCAGACCGTGAGTAATACGACCGCGCCCACGCAGTTTCTGCAGGTGAATGGCCATTCGTACGCGTACCGGCGGTTCGGCAACGGCTCCGGGCGACCGTTGCTCTTCCTGCAGCACTTCACCGGAACGCTCGACAACTGGGATCCAGCGGTGACCGATCCGCTCGCGTCTGGACGAGAGGTCATCCTGTTCGACAACGCCGGCCTGGGCCGCTCCAGCGGGGAAGTACCTCCGACGGTCGCGGCAATGGGGCGGCACCCCATGGCCTTTCTCGAGGCGCTCGGGATCGAGAAGTGCGACGTCCTCGGGTACTCGCTCGGCGGGATGGTCGCGCTTCAGATGGTGCAGGACCGGCCGTCGATCTTCCGGAGGATGATCCTCGTCGGGACCGCGCCGCGAGGCGGCGAGGACATCATGCACCTCGAGAAGCCGAGCCTGACGAAGCGCATCCAGGACCCGACCAACCGCGGGTACGACGTCTTGAGGAAGATCTTCTTCACAGCTTCGCCCTCGAGCCAGGCCGCGGGGGAGGCCTTCGTCCGGAGGCTCTCAAAGCGCAAGGACGACCTCGAGCCTGTCTCGGGCCCCAAGGTCGCGAACGCTCAGATGGCGGCCTTCCGCGACTGGGAACAGTTCGAGGGCGAGCGGTTCGCCGAGCTCAGGGGCATCCGTCACCCCGCGCTGGTCGTGAACGGTGTCGGCGACGAGATGATCCCCGTCTCGAACTCCTACCGGCTCGGCGAGAACCTGGCGAACGCGGTCTTGATTACGTACCCCGACGCGGGGCACGGCTCTCTCTTCCAGTATCCGGAGTCTTTCACGAGACACGCGGCGGCGTTCCTGTCCTCCGACTTCGAGTCGGCCGCCTTCTGAGCGCGAGCCGTAGCTATGAAGGAGCAGCCATGAAGGGGGCGAGGCGGCGAACGTGACACCCGGTGTGACGGTCGCTGTCGTCGGAGACGGCGCAGTCGGGCTTCTCGCGATCCTATCGGCCAAGCAGATGGGTGCCGAGCGCATCATCGCCATGAGCCGCCATGAGGTGCGACAAGGGCTCGCCCGCGAATTCGGGGCTACCGACGTCGTGACGGAGCGAGGCCAGGACGGCGTGTCGCGAATCAAGGAGATCACGAAGGGAGTCGGCGCCGATTCGGTGCTCGAGTGCGTCGGCACGTCGGAGTCGATGGGGCAGGCGCTCGGCGCCGTCCGTCCAGGCGGTTACGTCAGCTACGTCGGTCTCCCGCACGGAGTGCAGCTCGATGGGCAGCAGCTGTTCTTCACGCACGCACACCTGCATGGGGGTGCGGCGCCCGTGCGCCGCTACCTCCCACAGTTGATCAACCTGATCTTCCTTCGCAAGATCGCGCCCGCGAAGGTGTTCGACCTCACGCTGCCCTTGGAGCGGGTCGCGGAAGGGTACCGCGCGATGGACGAGCGCCGCGCCATCAAAGTGCTCCTGCGCCCGAGCGACTCCTGAGCGAGTCTTTCGCTTCCTGCAAGAGTGTTCGTCAGAATCCGAGCCTGTCCAGTGGCATGCCGTGGATGCATCGTTGAGGCTCGCCAACGACCGCGTTCCACGCCACCTCCACCTGAGCCGAAAGCAGGTCGCCGATGCCGACTCCCTCCGAGAACAAAGCCCTGGTGCTCAAGGCTTTCGACACCCTCTTCAACAAGCGAGATTACGAGGCCGCCGCGCGATTCTGGTCAACCAACTACATCCAGCACAGCGCCCATATCGCTCCGGGAAGGGATGGACTCTTCAGTCTCGTAAGGGCGGCACCGGCCGAGTTGCGGTACGAGAACGCCGTGGCCGTCGCCGACGGCGAATATGTCTTGCTTCACGGCCGCTTCACCGGTGACGGGAGGCCGCGCGCCTGGATCGCCGCGGACATCGTAAGAGTCGCGAACGGCGTTCTTGCAGAGCACTGGGATGTGCTGCAAGACGAAGCGACTCGGGAGGAATCGAAGAGCGGGCTGCCGATGTTTGGAGACCGCTTCCCGGCCGCAAGCGCGACAGCAGCACAATCACAGTTGACGGTGGAGGCGGCGAAAGGAATCGTCGGGCCGCTCTATGACGCGCTGAACCAGCCTCAAAGGAAGGACGTCGCCGCCCTCCTCGCGCAAGCCTGCCATCCGGACTACAAGTCCTATTCGACGAATGAAGAATGGCTCACGCGCGATCAGCTCGCTGACGTCTTCAAACAGCTCGGCGCGAGCATTCCCGACCTGAGCTGGACCATCAAGGATATCTGGACGTCCGGCGATCGCATCGTCGTGCGCGGGGAGGCGACGGGAACCCCGGTGGGCGAAGTCTTCGATGCTCGCCCTACCGGCCGGAGCTTCAAAACGATGGCCTTGGACGTGTTTACGGTGAGAGGCGACAAGCTCGCATCTGCATACCACGTCGAGAACTGGATGGGCGCGATGCAGCAGATCCGGTAATGACCCCCAGCTTGATGTGATGGAGAGACACGGAGCATCGCCCTCCCTCGTGACGCATCGTCGATCAGGCGCCCCGATCGGGCGCGCTAGTCCGCTCGCTCGCCACGCGAGCGTGCGCCCCCGTTCAGCTTTGATTCTTGGCGCTGTTGCGTGCAAATCACGACCCAGCTTGGAGAACCACGATGTGCAGCCATCTCAGGAAGTCGGCCGCGCGTGACCGCGAGCCCGTGACGCCGAGCTCACATGGCTGCAAGGAGTGCTTGGAGAATGGGGACTCCTGGGTCCACCTGCGGCTCTGCCTCGCGTGCGGTCACGTCGGTTGCTGTGACGACTCGCCCAACCGTCACGCCACCAGCCACTTCCACGCGACGAAGCACCCGGTCATCAAATCGTTCGAGCCGGGAGAGGACTGGTCGTGGTGCTACGTGGATGAGGAGATGATCGAGTCTATGCCGACGTTCAGCGTTGAGTCACCACCTCGGCACTACCACCCGCCCGGCGACGTTCGGCAGTGAGGTCAGGGTGGCCTTGCCCTCACGACCGATCATCGAGACCCGCTACGACCAGATGTTCCCGACGCTCGATGCGGCGGACATCGATCGGCTACTCCGCTTCGGCGAGACGCGGTCGTACGGCGCCGGCGCGGCTCTGGTGACCGCGGGTGAGGTTGCCCCAGGCGTCGTGGTGATCCTGAGCGGAGAGGTCGCCGTCACGCAGCGCAGCATCGTCGATCCGGAGCAACCCATCGTCACGCATTCGACCGGTTCCTTCATCGGCGAGCTCGCCCAGCTGGCCGGCCGTCCCGCTCTCGTGGATGCGCGCGCGACGAAGCCCGTCGAGGCGCTCGTCATCGCGACCCGCAGGATCCCCGAGCTTCTCGTCGCCGAGGCCGAGATCGGAGAGCGCATGATAGGCCGCCCCGGGCGCGCGTCAGCGCGTCGCGGCCGCGCGCCGAAAGCTGGCCAGAGCGGCCTCGCGGTAGCTCGCGTTGAGCTCGCGGGTAAACTCGCGCGAGATGCCGGCCAGCTGCGGCCCGGCCGACTCCGGCGTGCCCGTGTGGAACGGCGGGTGCGGATCGTACTCGAGGACCAGCTCGACGAGGCGAGCCACGTCCTCGCTGCGGAGTGCGGCGAGCACGAGAAGCGCGGCCTCGAACGAGCCTGTGCCCGGACCGGCGGTATGGAACTTGCCGTCCACCACCACGCCGCCGTTCGCGACCGGGATGGCCCCGAACTCGGAGAGCATCGGAAACGCGTTCGAGTTGCTGGTGGCGCGCACGCCGCGCAGCAGGCCAGCCGCGCCCAGGAGGACGCTCCCAGAGCACACGCCGATGACGTACCGCGCCCGACCGGCGGCGCGGCCCAGGAAGCTCCACGGCCGCCGCAGAGTCGGCCTGCGAGGCGCCGCGCTCGGTAGCCGCGGCGGTCGTAGAGGCAATCGACGGCGAGATCCTCCGCGCGCTGCGGGACGCGAGCGAACGTGGCGAGCTCCGCGCGGACGCGGAGCTGCCCGGGCTGGCCGCGGCGCTCGGGGCTCTCCTGCACTCGCTTTCGCTGCGCGCAAGGTGCGGCCGGCCCGTATCCGAGCTGCAGTCCCTGGTGAAGGCCGGCGCGGCGCTCGTCGCACCCTATCGGCGCGCGCCCTGAGCAGCGCGGCGCTCCGGCGGAGCTCTCCTGGACGATGGCCCATCAGGGCCGGCGAACCCGCGCCAGCTCCGCCAATCCCTTCAGCGCGGAGCGGCGCTCCGGCGTCAATGGATTGCCGGCGTTGATCCGGACGCAGCGCCGGGCAGCGGGTTCGGTCGAGAAGATCTCGCCGGGCGCCACGACCGTCCCCTGGGCCACCGCCAGGCGGAACAGCCGCGAGGCGTCGGTGCCCTCGGGGAGCTGCAGCCACAGGAGGCAGCCGCCCTCCGGGCGCACGAGCGAGCAGCCCTCCGGCAACGTGCGTGAGAGGAGCTCGATGTACTCGGCCACCCGCGCCTGGAGCCCGTTCCGGAGCGCGGCGAGCTTCCTGCTCAGCGAAGGCGACTCCAGGACCTCCGCCACGGCGGCCTGGGCGTGCAGGCCCGTCGGCCCCGAGGCGCGACGCTTGATCGCCCCCAGCCGCTCGACGTGGAGCGGCGATCGGATCCATCCCACCCGCAGCCCCGGGTCGAGCCACTTCGACGCCGACCCGAGGACGAACACGCCGGGCGCGTCGCCCCATGTGCTCAGGTTGGCGGGCCGCCGCTGGGCGTAGGCCAGGTCGCCGAAGGTGTCGTCCTGGACGAGCAGGAAGCCGGCCCTCCTGGACAGCTCGACGAGCCGCCGCTTCTCGTCGTCTGGCAAGATCGTTCCCAGCGGGTTGTGCACGTTGGGCTGGCAGATCACCATTTCGATGCGGCGCGCCTCCACCGCTCGTTCCAAAGCCCCGACGTCGAGGCCGGTCCGGGGCTGGCACGGCACGCTCACCACGACGGCGCCCGCGGCGGCGAGTGGCGCGAAGTAGTCGAAGTAGGTCGGGGACTCGATGGCCACGGCGTCGCCGGGCTTCAGAAACGCGCAGAACAGCAGGAACAGCGACTCGGTCGTCCCGCTGGTGACGAGGAGGTGCTCTGGCTCGGTGGGGCCGTTGACGCTCCAGTAGCGGCGGACCAGGGCCGACCGGAGCGCCTCGAGGCCGAGATCGGAGCCCGGCTCCACGAGGTGGGGGCGCCACCGCGCGAGGGCGCGCCGGATCGCGCCGGTCGGCCGGAGATCGGCACCCGGGAGCGCGACGGCGAGCCCCGGCCCGCGCGAGGCCAGCCGCCGGTACTGCTCGGCGATGTGCAGCCGCGGGTCCGTCGGGTCCACCGCCTCTATCGCGGCGGAGAGCGTCGGCGGCTCACGAAGTCGCCGGCTGCGGACCCGGGTGGCGCTGCGTGGAGAGATCCGGACGAGGCCTTCCCGCTCCAGCAGGTAGAGCGCGCTCCGGACGGTGATGATGCTCAGGCTCCACTCGCTCGCGAGCGCGCGGACGGACGGGAGCGGGTCTCCGGGCCGGTAGCGTCCGGCCAGGATCATCGAGCGCAGCTCCGTCGCGAGCTCGGCCGCCTTGGTCACGACGCCAGTATTCTGTGCCGATCCCAGGACGTCAATCTGATGCTGGTTCCATCGGCCGCGTTCGCTCACCTTGTGACCCATGAGCGATCCCGTGAGCCGTAAGCCCTGGGCGGCGTTCGCCGTGATGTGTGCCGTCTTCGCGACCACATTCCTGGCCATCCGAATCGGTGTCCGAGACGGGGCCTCGCCGTTCTTGTTCGCGGGGCTCCGCTTCAGCGTCGCGGGGGCGCTGCTGCTCGGCGTCCTGCTGCTCCGGCGGCGGGCCGCGTGGAGGGACGTGAAGCGCCTGTCGCCCAGGGCCTTCGCGGTGAGCCTCCCGCTCACAACCATCACCTTCGGTGCCATGTACTGGGCCGAGGGCCGGATCGACTCGGGGCTCATGTCGCGGCTCGAGGCGCTCGGTCCCGTGGTGACTGCCCTCCTGGCGCGCGCCCTGCTGGGCTCGAGGCTTCCGAGGATCGCGTGGCTGGGGCTGGGCCTGGGCGTGACGGGAGGGGTGCTGCTCGCGGCCGCAGCGCAGGGGGGGCAGGTGGAGCCCGCGGGCCTGGGCCTGGCGCTCGTGAGCGTGGTGGCGTACGCGGCCGGGCTTGTCCTGTATGACCGGCTCTTCGGCCCCGACGACGACCCCATGATCGTGAGCGCACTCCAGAGCCTGCTCGGCGGCCTCGCGCTCCTCGCCGCGGCGCCGCTCCTGGAGCGCGCCGTCTGGCCTCCGACGGCTCCCGCGTGGTTTGCCCTAGCCTACCTGACGATCGCCGGGTCGATCCTGGGGCACTCGCTGAGCCTCGTCGTCGTGCGCGACGCCGGCTCGGTGTTCGCCTCCTCGTGGCTCTACGTGTCGCCGCCCATCGCCACCGTGCTGGGGGCGCTGGTCCTCGGCGAGCGGTTCGGGACGACGGAACTCCTTGGCACGGGGCTCGCGCTCTCCGGGGTGTACCTCGCAAGCCGCCGAGTCCGGCGTGTGCCGGAGGCGAGCCTCATGGCCGAGACGTCCGGGGCACGACCTGCGTCCGTCAGGTCCGTCCTCAGTGTTCGATCACAAACGAGATCGGTCGTCGATCTACCGACGGCCGACGGAATTAGTATCCGCGATGGATAGACTCCCTAGGATCGCTTGCGCGTCTCGCTGTGGTTCCGAAGGAGGACTCCCGTGTCCGGCTTCACGTACGCCATTTACCATCCGTGCACGACGATGAAGGGGCTCCCCTTCTCCGAAGCCGTGCAGGTCGGAAACCTCCTCTACCTCGCTGGCCAGGTCGGGCTCGGTGACGATGGCAAGCTCGTCCACGGCGGCATCGGTCCGGAGACGCGGCAGACGATGGAGAACATCCGCGCCGTCCTGGAGCGCCATGGCTCGTCGCTCGACCGAGTCGTCAAGGTCACCGTCATGCTCGCGGACATGAAAGAGTGGGGCGCAATGAACTTGGAGTACGTGAAGTTCTTCCCGACCCACCTGCCAGCCCGGAGCGCGTTTGGCACGAGCGGTCTCGCGTTGGGGGCGCGGGTAGAAATCGAGTGCATCGCGTCGTGTGACGGCTAGCACGCGCTGACGGGCGCCGTGAACGGACGCGTGCTCGGCCGGAGCGAGGTGTCTCCCGTCGACACGCAGGGCATCTCGGTTCGTCGTCACGGCGAACAACATCTCGATGAGGCTGGATTCTGTTCGTCGGCAGGTCGTACTCGGAGCGACACGGTAGAGGAACCGCGCGCGGAGTGAACGACGAACTTCAAGCACGAGGATCCAGATCGGCTGGTTGAGGGTGGGCCAGCGTTTCGCGCGCACGCCGGTCGCGGAAACGCCGTGTTTGCAGGCCTTCCGCAGTTCGACCGCGTCGGAGAGGGACCTGCGTCTCACCCGGCGAGCGGGAGGGGTGAGCCCTTCACGGACGCGGCCGGGGGCACGCCGGCGGCGCGAGCCTCCGCCATCCAGCGCGCGACGGGCGCCGCCTCCGGGCCGATGGCCTCGAAGAGGGCGGGCAGCCCCATGAGATCGCCGACCGGAACCCACGCCCCCTTCACCTCGACCTCGAGGGCCGGGCAGAGCGCGTAGGCGCCGCGCCGCACCCGCTGGAAGAGACGGCGGCCGTACGAGTTGGTCGACCCGACCTCGTTCTTGGAGAGCACGGAGGACAGGTACTCCCGCCGGCGCCGGTAAGCGGCCAGGGTGCCGGGCGGGAGATCCGCCACCAGCCGGGCCAGGCTGGGGGCGTCGATGAGCGGCAGCGCGCCCTGGATGTCTCCGCCACCCACCAGACGCCGGATCTGCACGAGGCAGAGCTGCACGAGGAACCACTCGGCGGTGGTCGGGTCGAGCTTCACCATCCGTTCCCCGAGCTTCACCTTGAGCGGCGCGGTGGCGAGCTGCTCCCACACCTGCTGGAAGGCGGCCGGCTTGACCCGCTCATCGAGCCAGGAGGCCAGCGCCACCCTCAGGGCGGTGCGGCCGGCCGTGTCGGTGGCCTCAGCGTCGGCGCCCTGGGACAGCAGCTCGCCCACCAGGTCGTGCCGGCCGAGCCGGGCCGCCACCATGAGCGGGGTCTCGTTGAGAGGGTTGCGGAAGTCGAGGCCGTGGGCCCGGAGCTGATCCTGGAGCCGCCTGGAACGCCGTGTCCGGTACTCGGCGTAGTGGGTCTCCTCGATGTAGGCACGCCCCGACTCCGGCTTCCGCGCGTGACGGAACCCGGTGGCTACCAGCCGCGGCAGCAGGGCCGCGACGTCGTAGGTGACCGCGAACTCGAAGAGGAGCTGCTGCGCGGCCCGGTCGATCGGCCCGGGGCCCAGCGCCTTCGCCTGGAGCGCGGCCAGGGCGGCGCCGTCGGCGACGCCCCAGGGCACCGACTGGACCTCCAGGATGTCGCGCCGGATCCGCTCCGCCTGCTCGGCCTTGCCCTGCAGCTCGAGCCGCCGCGCCTCCCGCTGCCACTCCTCCCGCGACGACTCCTCGGCGGCCAGCTCCACGTTCGTGCTGGCCTGGTCGACGGCCAGCAGCGCGAGGAGCGGATGGCCGAGGTCGGCCTCGATGACCACGAGCGACTTCACCGCCCGCGTCATGGCGACGTAGAGGGCGTTCACGTAGAACTTGTAGGCGTCGAGGCTCTTGTCGGACTTGTCGCGCGCCCGGGCATACTCGAGCCCCCCCGTGAGCTCGGCCGGCTCCACGCCTCCGGCGCACTCCCGGAACTCCCTGGCCGCGCCGCTCACCAGGTTGAAGAGCACCACGTTCTCGTACTCGAGGCCCTTGGCCTCCTGGACCGAGAAGAGGAGCGGGGTGGAGAAGGCGGCCCGGGCCGCCGGCTTGTCCTCGTCGCGGAGCACGACCACCGCCGTCCGCGCCGAACGGCGGGTCCTCGCCTCGAGCTCGGCGCGCACCTGGGGGCCATCGGCCAGGAGCTCCACCCGCCCCTCCTCGTCGCTGACGCACTCGACGAGGTAGTTGCTCTCGCGGTCCACTGAGCCGAAGCGCCGCTGCTTGACGAGCAGGAGCCGGTTGGCGAGCGCCGTCACCGCCCGCGTGTTCCGGTAGTTGGCCGAGAGGACGTGGATCCTGTCGAGGGGCGAAGGACCGCCCGGGCGCCCGCCGGCGCCGTGGAAGAGGCTCTTCACCCGGGCCCAGGAGAAGAGGTTCGGGTGGACGATCTGGTTCGAGTCACCGCAGAGCAGGAAGGCGCCCTTGTCCTTGAGCGTGGCGAGCGCCAGGCGGAGCTCGACCGGGGTCACGTCCTGCACCTCGTCGATGACGAGGAAGTCGTAGCGCTCGGTGGCTAGGCTCCGCCGCTCCCAGGCGGTCACGTTGGCGTCGAAGAGGCCCTGGTCTCGCAGGTGGGCGAGCCACTGCTCGAAGATGCGGTAGACGGTCCGCCGCTCCTCGCCGAGGAAGATCGACTGCCGGACGCCCAGCGCGAGGTACTCGTCCTCGGAGAGATGCGGGCCGGCCTCGGCCGAGCCGGTGAGGACCCCGGTCACCTCCTCGTAGATCCGGTGCGGCTCCCGGAGCTTAAAGGCGGCCCGGTGGCGGCTGAACCAGTCGGCGAAGTCCTTCCAGCGCGCCTCGCGTCCCGCGGGGACCTGGATGGTCTGCAGGAGCTCCGCCAGTGAGAGGAAGTCCACCTCCTGGCCGTCGTTGGCGTAGTGCTGGGCGTAGTAGAGCGAGCGCGCGCTCTCGACCAGGTAGGAGGAGCGGGTGAGGTAGAGCCCGTGGCCGGGCAGCGTCTTCAGCTTCTCGAGGGTGAGCGCGGTCTTGCCCGAGCCCGCGGAGCCGATGACGATGAGGGGCAGCGGCATGGCGACCACGGCCGCCTGGGCATCGTCGAACGAGAGCGGCTTGTCGAGGACGTGCAGGGCGGTGGAGGCGGGGTTGAGGTAGGCCATCCGCTCGGCCTCGACCCCCTGCCAGCTCCCGGGCGGAGAGGCATGGGCCGACGCATCGATCGGCAGCGCCTCGAAGTCCTCCTCTCGCGGCTCGCGGCCGCCCAGGAAGCGGGACCGCGCGTACTCGTGGTTGTGCACCACCTCGAGGACCAGCAGCACGCGCCGTCCACCGTACTCGCCGAACTTGAAGAGGAGGCGGTTGCGGTCGTCGAGGCGCGCGCGATACAGCGCCGTCCCCTTGAGCTTGCGCGCGTCGGCGGCGCGGAAGTCACCCGCCCGGAGCTGCTCGACGGCGCGGTCGACCTGGCGGCCGAGCTGCCGGACTTCGAGGTCGCGGTAGAGGAGGACGTCGAGGGGCTGAGCGAACACGTGGGCAGCCTACCAGCGACCTCTGCCATCGCACTCGGGGTCAACGGCCGCGTGCGGTGGCCGGGGACGGCCAGGTTTCCGCCTCCACCGGCGCCGGCCCGCCGCCCGGGCGAGCGCACTCCTCCACCCACCGTGCAGCGTCCTCCCGGCCGAGTTTCATCGCCGCGAGCTTGGTCTTTCGGAGGAGGTTCGTGATCGACGTGCTGGGGTCGAGCGCTTCCCGCTGGAGCTGTTCGATCAGAGAAGCCATTTCTCTCCTCCTCATCGCGCCTAACGGCGAAGCCTTGGCGGGCGACGACACGGGCAGAAAGCGCACCCCGGAACGCACCCCGGAAGCAGAAATAAAGAAGCCCGCCACTCGAAAACTTCCGAGATGACGGGCTGTTAAGTGGTCGGGGAGACAGGATTCGAACCTGCGACCCCTTGGTCCCGAACCATGCGCGCACCGTAAGTCGTGAGTGAGGGCGGCAGCGACCTTGGTACACTTGGTACACTCAAGGGGTCGCATCGGGTCGTACCGCCGTCGCAAACGGACGCATCTT
>WNGR01005953.1_pt1 | contig 14966 bp, 13 predicted proteins | sample 5407581 | NCBI WGS metagenome assembly WNGR01 (sample SAMN13153383, study PRJNA577476) | soil metagenome | isolation source: 80 cm soil or saprolite under Garry oak tree replicate 2 | place: USA:California | collected 2016-06-15
CTGCTTCGCGAGGTAGTCGCCGAGCGGCTTGAACTTCCGCTGCAGCTCGGTGGGCGCCTCGTCGGGGATGGCCGAGACGTTCAACACCTTCTTCTCGGCGGCCAGGGTGGGCGCCGCAGGCAGCATGGCGAGGGCGAGGGCGAGGGAGCGGAGTGCGCGACCGGGCAAGGACGACCTCCTCGGAAGAGTGTCGACGCAGCGTAACCAAGCACCCGCGCCGTGGCCACCGCCGGGTGCGCCACGAAGCGCGGCGGCCGGCGGCGACGTCGGATAAGCTCCGTGGCAGCTCACCCCATCGAGGAGTCGTCCTCATGCGCCCTGCGCTCGCCGCCGCCGTCCTCTGCCTCTGCCTTCCCGGCGGCGCGCTCGCCGCCGACGTCACGTCCGCGCGCGCCACGCTGAAGGACGCCCAGGGCCAACAGGTCGGTACGGCCACCCTCACCGGCGCGGGGGGCGTGGTGAAGCTCACCGTCGAGGTGAAGGGCCTGCCCCCCGGCCAGCACGGCATCCACGTCCACGGAGCCGGCAAGTGTGAGGCTCCCGAGTTCAAGAGCGCCGGCGCGCACTTCAATCCCACGCACAAGAAGCACGGCCTCGAGAGCGCCGAAGGTCACCACGCCGGCGACCTGCCGAACCTCACCGTCGGCGCCGACGGGAAGGGCACCTTCTCCGAGCTCGCTTTTGAACCCGGAGGGCACCGCCATCGTCATCCACGCCGGACCCGACGACGGCAAGACCGATCCGGCCGGCAACTCCGGGGCGCGCATCGCCTGCGGCGTCATCGAGAAGGCGTAACCCCACCCGGTGACGCTCACGCCGGGCGTCCTCGCCCTCCTCGCCCTGGCTGCCTTCGCCGCGGGCGTCATCGATGCGGTCGCCGGCGGCGGTGGCCTCATCACCGTCCCGGCGCTCCTCGCCGCGGGGCTGCCACCGCACCTCGCCCTCGGCACCAACAAGGGCCAGTCGGTCTTCGGCTCGGGCGCGTCGCTCCTGCGCTTCGCCCGGGCCGGCCTCGTCGACGCCCGCCGGGCGCAGGTGGCGTTCCCGGGCGGGTTCGCCGGCGCGCTCTGCGGCGCGGCGCTGGTGCTGCTCCTGCGGCCGGCGGTGCTGCGGCCGGTCGTGCTCGTCCTCCTCGTCGCGGTGGCGCTGTTCATGGCGTTGCGGCCCAGCCTGCCGGCCGTCGCGCAGCAGGGCGCGGCGCGTCCGCACCGCCGCTGGCCGGTCGCGGTGCGCCACGCGCGCGGTGCGACGCTCGTCATCGCGCTCGCCATCGGCGCCTACGACGGCTTCTTCGGACCCGGCACGGGCACCTTCCTCATCGTCGCCTTCGCCCTGGTGCTGGGCGACGGGCTCACCCGCGCCTCCGGAGAGGCGAAGGTGGTGAACTTCGCCTCCAACCTGGCCGCGCTGGCGCTCTTCGCCGGTCGCGGCGTGGTCGTGTGGCAGGTGGCCCTGCCCATGGCCGCGGCGCAGTTCGCCGGGAGCACGCTGGGCGCGCACCTCGCCGTGCGCCGGGGCGACGCCTTCGTGCGGCGGGTGGTGCTGCTCGTCGTGCTCGCGCTGGTCGTGAAGCTGGCGCGCGACCTGCTCACGGGGCCGTGACGATCGGTTAGCATCTGCGCATGATCCGCCTCGCCGTCCCGGGCGACCTCCCGCGCGTGGTCGCCATCTACAACGCCTCCATCCCGGGCCGCCTCGCCACCGCCGACACCGAGCCCGTCACCGTGGAGCAGCGCCAGCCGTGGTTCGCCGCGCACGGCGCGCGCCGCCCGCTCTGGGTCGACGAGCAGGAGGGCGGGGTGCTGGGCTGGGTGAGCCTCTCGAGCTTCTACGGCCGGCCCGCCTACGGGGCGACCGCCGAGCTCAGCGTCTACGTGGCCCCCGAGGCGCAGCGGCGCGGCCTGGCGCGCGCGCTCCTCGCCCACGCCATCGCCGAGGCGCCGCGGCTCGGGTTGACGACGCTCCTCGGGTTCGTCTTCGGGCACAACGCGCCCAGCCAGGCGCTCCTCGGCCAGCAGGGGTTCGCGCGTTCGCGCGCTGGGGACACCTGCCGCGGGTAGCGGTGCTCGACGGCGTCGAGCGCGATCTGGACATCTTGGGGCTGCGGGTGGGCTGAGGTCGATCGCGGCGGGGGACAAGCCCCCGCCCTACGAAGCCCTGAAGTAGGGCGGGGGTTCATCCCCCGCCGGTCGCGGTCGCGGTCGAGGTCGAGGTCGGGGTCAGGGTCGGCGCAGCGCCGCCGGCAACCGCGACGCCGCCGCCTCGTCGAGGTACCAGGTGAGGTCGCCCTCGGCGAGGCGGACGCGGGCCGCAGGTCGCGCGCCGCGCCCGCCGAGCACGTCCGAAACCGCCGCGGCCTTGTCCTCGCCGGCGACGAGGAACGCCACCGCGCGCGCCGCCCGGATGAGCGGGAACGTGAACGTGAGCCGGAAGCCACCCACCTGCGGCACCTCGTTCGCGACGACGAGGCGGGTCTCCTCGTCGAGCGCCGCCGTCCCGGGAAAGAGCGAGGCGGTGTGTCCGTCCGCGCCGAGGCCGAGGAGGATGAGATCGAGGCGGGGCAGGCCTGGCTCGACCGGCACCACCCGCCGCAGCTCCGCCTCGTAGGCCGCGGCGGCCGCGAGCGGATCGTCCTCGCCCCTCAGCCGGTGGACGTTCGAGGCAGGGAGCGGGACGTGGGCCAGGAGAGATCTCCGTGCCGCGCCGTAGTTCGAGTCCGGGTGGTCGGGCGGGACGCACCGCTCGTCGCCGAAGAAGACGTGGGTGGCCGCCCACGAGATGCGGCCGCGGAAATGCTCGACCGGATCGGCGAGCAGCGCGTGCAGCGCCTGCGGGGTGTGACCTCCCGAGAGCGCCAGCGTGAAGCGGCCGCGCAGCGAGGCCGCCGCCTGCGCGCGGGCCACCACCTCCTGCGCGCCGAGCCTGGCGGCCTCGGCGAGGTCGCGCCCGACCACCACCCGCGGCGCGCTCAGCCCGGGTTGACCCATCGATGACCGTCCTTGCGCAAGAGCTCATCGGCGGCCGCCGGCCCCCAGCTCCCGGCGGCGTAGTTGGGAAACTCGCGCGCGGGCAAGCTCGCCCACAGGTCGAGGACCGGCGTCGCGATGCGCCACGCGGACTCGACCGTGTCCCAGCGGTGGAAGAGCGTCGGGTCACCCACCATGACGTCGTAGATCAGCCGCTCGTAGCCGGTGGTGGGGACGAGCGGCCCGAAGTCCTGGTACGAGAAGCGCAGGTCCACGTCGGCCAGCCGGATGGCCTGGCCCGGGATCTTCGCCTTGATGCGGAAAGCCATCCCCTCGTCGGGCTGGATGCGCATCTCGAGCCGGTTCCGGTCGATCGCCTCCACCCCGGTATCATGGAAGAGCATCAGCGGCGGGCGCTTGAAGGCGATGGAGACGAGCGTCTCGCGGCGGGCGAGCCGCTTGCCGGAGCGGACATAGAAGGGCACCCCGGCCCAGCGCCAGTTCTCCACCTGCAGGCGCAGGGCGGCGTAGGTCTCGGTCTTGGAGTTGGCCGCGACGCCCGGCTCCTCGCGGTAGGCCGGGACGCGCCGGCCGCCCACCACGCCCTCACCGTACTGCCCTCGTACGGTCGAGGCGATCACCTCCTCCGGCTGCATCGGGCGGATGGCGTCGAGCACCTTCACCTTCTCGTTGCGCACCGCCTCTGCCCCGAGCGAGGACGGTGGCTCCATCGCCACCAGCGTCAGGAGCTGGAAGATGTGATTCTGGATGATGTCGCGCAGGACGCCCGCCTGCTCGTAGTAGGCGCCGCGCCCCTCCACCCCCAGCTCCTCCGCCACCGTGATCTGCACGTGGTCCACGTAGCGACGGTTCCAGACCGGCTCGAAGATGCCGTTCGCGAAGCGGAAGACGAGAATGTTCTGCACCGTCTCCTTGCCGAGGTAGTGGTCGATGCGGAAGATCTGCCGCTCGCGCAGGACGGTGACGAGGTCGGCGTTGAGCACCCGCGCGCTGTCGAGGTCGCGGCCGAACGGCTTCTCGACGACGACGCGCCGCCAGCGCCCCGCCTCCTCGCCGGTGAGCTTGGCCTCCCCGAGCTGCTTCACGATGGGAGAGAAGGCGTCGGGCGGGGTGGCCAGGTAGAAGAGGACGTTCCCGCCCGTGTGGTGCTCGCGTTCGAGCTCCCGCAGGCGCTCGCCCAGCCGTCGGTAAAGGTCGAGCCCGTCCACGTCGCCCGAGACGCAGTGGAGGCGGGCACGGAACTCGGTCCAGAGCGCCGGGTCGATCGGGCCCGTGGCGAACTGCTGGATCTCGTCGCTCAGGAGCGCGCGGAAGGCCTCGTCGTCCATGGGCTTGCGGACTACGCCGACGAGCGCGAAGTCGCGCGGCAGGAGGCCGTTCGCGGAGAGGTTGTAGAGCGACGGGAGGAGCTTGCGCCGGGTGAGGTCGCCCGTGGCGCCGAAGATGACGAGGGCGCAGGGATCGCCCGGGCAGTCGAGGCCGGGCGTGCAGGGGAAGGGCGCCGTCATGGCGCGCGGTCCGGGGCCGGAGCGGGGGCCTCGGCGTGGCCGCCGAAGGCGTGGCGCAGCGCCGACAGGAGCTTGCCGGCGAAGGCGGCCTCGTCGCGCGAGCGGAAGCGCGCGAAGAGCGCGGCGGCGAGCACGTCGGCCGGCACCGCCTCCTCCAGCGCCGCCTGCACCGTCCAGCGGCCTTCGCCCGAGTCGGGGACGTGACCGGTGAAGCCGTCCAGCCGGGGATCCTTCGCCAGCTCGCCGGCGGCGAGGTCGAGGAGCCACGAGGAGACGACGCTTCCGCGCCGCCACAGCTCGGCGATGGCGGCGAGGTCGAGGTCGTAGCGCTGACCGGCCGGCAGGTCCGGCGCGCCGGCGTGGCGGAGGATGTCGAAGCCCTCCGCGTACGCCTGCATGAGCCCGTACTCGATGCCGTTGTGGATCATCTTCACGAAGTGTCCCGCGCCTGGCGGGCCGCAGTGGAGGTAGCCCTCGACCTCGGTGCGGGGCCCGGGATCCGTCCGCCCTGAGCGTCGCGTCGCCGGAGGCGACGCGGAGTCGAAGGGTCCCGGCCCGGCGGGCGCGATGCCCAGGTCTCCGGGCGCGAGCGCCTCGAAGATGGGGCGGAGTCGCTCCACCACCTCGCGCTGCCCGCCGATCATGAGGCAGTAGCCGCGCTCGAGCCCCCAGACGCCGCCGCTCGTCCCCACGTCGAGGTAGTGCACTCCGCGCGCCGCCAGCCGCTCGGCGCGGCGGACGTCGTCCTTGAAGTGCGTGTTGCCGCCGTCGAGGAGGGCGTCGCCCGGGGAGAGGCGCGCCCCCACCGCCTCGACCGCCGCCTCGGTGACCTCGCCCGCCGGCAGCATGAGCCACACCGCGCGCGGGGGTGCGAGCCGGGCCACCAGGTCCTCGATGGAGGACGCGATGACGGCGCCCTCGCGCGACAGCGCCGCGAACGGTTCAGGGGTGATGTTCCACACGAGCGGGGGGTGCCCGCGCCGGGCAAGTCGCCGCGCCATGTTGCCGCCCATGCGACCCAGCCCATACATGCCTATCTGCATCGTTCGCCTCCGGCGGCTCGGACCGCTCGACCAAGATGCGCGGGGACCAGGCGAGGAGGAGGGGCCACATGGGTGTACCTGGACAGCCCTCGGGGGGAGGTTAGCTTCCTTGCATGATCACCATTCGTCATGCAGGCGAGCGCGGCCACTTCGACCACGGCTGGCTCGATACCCATCACACCTTCTCCTTTGCCGACTACCACGACGAGCGCCACATGGGCTTCAGCGACCTGCGCGTCATCAACGACGACGTCGTCGAGCCCGGTCAGGGGTTCGGCACGCACCCTCATCGCGACATGGAGATCATCACCTACGTCCTCGAAGGCGAGCTGCTCCACCGCGACTCGATGGGGAATGGCTCCGTCATCCGCCCGGGCGAGGTGCAGCGCATGAGCGCCGGCACGGGCGTGCGTCACAGCGAGCAGAACGCCTCGCGCGAGAAGCCGGTACACCTGCTCCAGATCTGGATCCTGCCCGGCCAGCGCGGCCTCGCACCGGGCTATGAGCAGACGGCATTCCCGGAGGCCGAGCGGCGCGGCAAGCTCCGCCTCGTCGCCTCGCCCGACGGCGCCGGGGGCTCGGTGACCATCCACCAGGACGCGCGCATGTATGCGACGCTGCTGGGGCGCGGCGAGGAGGTGCGCCTCCCGCTCGCGCCGGGCCGGCGGGCGTGGGTGCACGTGGCACGCGGGGAGCTGAGCTTGAACGGCCAGCTCCTCGCCAGCGGCGACGGCGCCGCCATCGAGCGCGAGGAGGCGATCGTGCTCGCCGGCCGCGGCGTGCAGCCCGCGGAGGTCCTCGTGTTCGACCTCGCCTGATGCTCGGGGTCGCGGCGGGGGATGAACCCCCGCCCTAACGGATGCGCAGAAGTAGGGCGGGGGCTTGTCCCCCGCCGTTCTTCTGAACGGTGCGGGTCACGCCACGGCAGCAGCCACGCCCGCAGGCGAGCCCATCACGAGCGGCGGCAGGGGGCATCCCAGCGACGCGGCGACCGCTCGCACCAGCGCCGCCTCCTCGGAGGTGATGCGACCATCGACCGCGACCGCCACCGCGCATGCGGCGAGGAGCTTCGCCTTCACGCGCGGCGAGGCCTCATCCAGGCGCGCCAGCGCGCGAGCTGGGCCCTCGCCCGCCAGGCGATCGCGAGGGAGGATGCGCCAGCTGGCCCGGCCGCGCAGGTCGCGGGTGGCTGCATCGAGCGCGTCCTGCGCCGGGCCAGCCTCGCGCGCGCCGACCCAGGCGAGGAGCGACAGGACGAGGTGGCACTCCACCTCGACGTCCTCCACGGCGCGGAACTTCACCTTGCCGAGGGCGTTTCCCGCGAGCCGACGCTCCAGCCGGCGCGTCATGGTGCGGTGACAAGCCCAGGACAGCACGGCGCCCTGCCTCGCTTCGGCCGCCACGGCGGCGAGGTCGTCGCGGAGCGCCTCCGCCTGCGCGGGCGAGAGTGCGTCGAGGGCGGGGAGGAGCAGGTCGAGGAGCGCCACCCGCGCATCGCCGCTCTGCCGCTCGAGGAGCGGCACCATCGACCGCAGCTCGCCGGCCGCACCCGCGTCGCGCTCGGCCAGCCGCGCGAGCTGCCGGTCGCGGAGCGGCCCCGCTTTGGCGAGGAGGAGACCGCACGCGAGCGCCCGGGCGGCGTACGGCTCGCGGGCGGCGGCGACGAGCGGCGCCGGCAGCGCTGCGAGGAGCGCGCCCGCCGCCGCGACGTGGGCAGGCCCTGGCGCGCCGGCGGCCGCCATCAGCGCCGCGGACTCCGTGCCCGGAGCGCTGCCCACCCGCCCCTGCGCCCGCTCGCCGCCCGGGGCGCGGGCGATGGGGCGCGCGGCGCCTGCGCCCGCCTCGAGCCGCCGCACCCGCTCCTCGATGGGTGGATGCGTCGCGAACCAGGTCTCGAGCACGCCGTCCACGCCGTTCGCGAACAGGAAGTGGCTCACCTGCGCCGCCGCCGGCGTGACGAGGAGCGAGCCGCGCTCGGACGCCTTGCGCAGCGCGCTCGCCAGGCCGGCGGGATTGCGCGTGAACTGCGCGGCGGCGGCGTCGGCCAGGTACTCGCGCTCGCGCGCCACCGCGAAGCGGAGGAGCTCGCCGCACAGCCGGCCGATGGCGCCCGCCACCGCCACCGAGAAGCCGGCGAAGGCGATCAACGCCAGCGGCGCGGGCGTCCGACGCCCGCGGCCGGACACGCGCAGGAGGAGCCCGCCGGCCTCGGAGAGCGCGGTGAGGCCACCCACCACGGCCAGGAGCCTCCCATTGAGCCGCATGTCGTGGTTCAGCACGTGCGAGAGCTCGTGCGCGACGACCCCCTGCAGCTCGTCCCGGGTGAGCGCGTCGAGCGCGCCCTGGGTCACCACCACCACCGCCCGCGAGGGCGAGGCGCCGGCGGCGAAGGCGTTCACCCCCGCCTCGAGCGGCAGGAGGTAAGCGCGTGGGACGGGAAGCCCGGCCGCGATCGACATCTCCTCGAGCACGTCCAGGAAGCGGCGCTGCCCGGGATCGGCGGCGAGCCGGCCGAGCGGCACGGCGCCCAGCCTCCGCGCCACCGCGTCGCCACCGTCCGCGCCGAGCACCGCCGCGTGGTAGGTGGCGCCGACGGCGGTGACCGCCCCCACCCCCGCCGCCACCCACGCCAGCAGGCGAGCGTTCCACCAGCTCGCGACGCCCAGCTTCATGCCCACCGGCAGGAGCAGCGCCAGATAGACGAGCGCGACCACCAGCCCGACTGCGGCCGCGAAGCCGGCCACCAGGAGGGCGGTGCGCCGGCGCGCCTCGGCTTGCCCGGCGAAGAAGTCGATGGTCGCGCGGCCGGGCGCCATCCGGGACTACAGCGCCACCCGCACCGGTGCCCGCTCGGCCTCGGCGGCGACCTCGTACGGCGCGGCCTCGACGAAGCCGAACGTCCCGGCGAGCAGGTTCCCGGGGAACGACTCGCGCGCGACGTTGTAGTCCATCACCGCGTCGTTGTAGGCCTGCCGCGCGAACGCGACCCGGTTCTCGGTCGAGGAGAGCTCCTCGTTGAGCTGCGCGATGGTGCCGTTCGCCTTCAGGTCGGGATACGCCTCGGCCACCATCACCAGGCGCGACAGGGCCGAGCTGAGCGCCCCCTCCGCGCCCGACAGCGCCTGCATCGCGGAGCGTTCACCCGGCGCCGCCGCCGCGCCCTGCACCGCCGCCACCGCCTGGTTGCGGGCGCGGATGACGGCGTCGAGCGTCTCGCGCTCGTGCTTCAGGTAGGCTCGGGCGGTCTCGACCAGGTTCGGGATGAGGTCGTGCCGCCGCCGGAGCTGGACGTCGATCTGGCTGAAGCCGTTGCGGTAGGCGTTCCGCCGCGCCACGAGCCCGTTGTAGAGGGCGGCCACGGCCACCCCGAGGGCCACCACCAGCGCCAGAACTATGAGTGAACCGATCATCGCTCGTCACCTCGCAGGGATCGAGCATGGCACAGGTGAACCGTCCCCGCGCGGGGAGAGCACGCCCCACAGCGCCGCACAGCGGCGCCCGCGAGCGAGCGAGGGCCTCGGGGCGCTTCGCTCGCGTGGGCGATTCACGCTCGCCCGTCAGTGGACGACGGCGGTGGCGCTCTCGGAGCGAGAACATCCTGGCGTGTGATCCTCGTGGTGGCGTGCGCGGCCGCTGTGCCAGGCGAACGGCTCGGTGCTCTGGTTGCACTCGGGGCAGAGCGCAGCGTCCTGCACCAGCTCACAATCCTCGGAGCAGGTGTCTGCCGTTCCAGGGACCGGCTCACCGCAGACGACGCAACCGAAATGACTCATGACGGGGGGCTCCTTCGCTCGCGGAGGAGTGTCGCGCGGGGATCTGACAGTCGGGGGCGACCCGACCGCGATCCCGACCGCGGCGGGGGATCACCCACCGGCTTCGCCGGCGGGTACCCGCCCGCCCTACTTCGATTCGTAGGGCGGGGGCTTGTCCCCCGCCGCCCTACTCCTCCGCCGGCTCGACCCGCGGCGTCGGCGCGAGCACCGTGCCCAGCTTCTCGTGCCAGGCCGCCGTCGGCGCCGGCCTCCGCCCTCGACGGAAGCGCTGGTGGACCTCGAAGGCGAAGCCGTCCAGCACCTCCGGATCGATGGGGTCGCCGTTCAGGGAGAGCGTGAGTGAGAGCAGGCCCTCCTGCTCCGCCACGTGATGGAACTGGGCCTCGGCGATCTTGTTCGGCATGCACTCGAGCGGTCCCACCGAGACCACCGCGTCGATCTCGCCCCTTCGCCAGGCGTGCACCGGGACGCCGATGGTGAGCACCGACTCGACCTCCAGCTCCTCGCGCAGGTAGGGCTTGGCCGCGTCGAGCGCGGTCTTCACCGAGGCGTGCTCGCCCCAGCCGAGCGGGAGCGCCGCCGCGCCGTGGCAGAGGCCGAGCACGCGGGCGCGGATGACCTGCTCCAGGCGGTCGGCGGGGCCGCGCTTGGAGCCGTTCTTGAACGCGACGTGATCGGCGTACTGCACGAACTCGGAGACCGGCTCCAGCCGGGCGCGAATGCCGCGCCGCTCCAGCGCCTCGGAGACGAAGTCGTTCGCGAACGGATCGGAGCGGACGTAGATCTCGCCCACCACCAGCACGTTCGGGACCTCCTTCTGCGACTTCACCGCGGCGAGCTCCTCGGCGGCCTCGCGCAGGAGCGCCGGGATGCCGTAGACGCGGCCGGTCGCCACCTCCAGCAGGACGCGCGCCGCGGAGAGATCGCCCGCCGCCGCGTCCTCGAGTCGCCGCCAGAGGCGGTCCGCCCACTTCCGGTGCAGCTCGGTGGCGGCACCGTCGCGCGTCTCGACCGGCCGCACGTCGTGGAGCGCCTCCTCCAGCACGCCCGCGCCGCACACGCCGGCGAAGATGATGGCCTTGAAGCCGGGCGGCATGCCGTTGAAGTAGTCGCCGAAGGTGGGCGACCAGAGGTCCACCCGCTCGCCGTGACCGAGCCGGTCCAGCACGAGCTGGTGGAGCTGCTTGTAGGCGCCGAACCGGCAGGGGCCATCGGAGCCCGGCATGAGGAAGGTGAAGTGGTCGTCCTTCGCCTCCGGCCGCTCGATGCGCTCGAGCAGGCTCCCCAGCGTCACCGTCATGGGCAGGCATTCCTTGCCCGAGGTGTGGCGCCGGCCGATGCGGAGGGTGTCGCGGGTCGGGCGCGGCAGGAGCTCCGCCCGCGCGCCGAGCCCGCGCGCCGCTGCCGCCACCGCCTCGGCCTCCGGTCCCATGCGTGGCACGAGCATGCGCGCCCCGGCGCGGGCGAGGTCGAGCAGCGAGCGCGGCCGGACGGTGAGGCGCTCGGAGTCGCGAGGCGCCGCGGTGCCGGGGGCGCGCTGGTCCTCCTTCACGCAGTGCAGGAAGGCCTCGACGCGCGTCTTGGTCCCGGCGTCGCCGGCGTGCCCATCGGTCTCGATGATGGCGAAGGGCCGTCCCTCCATCAGCCACGCGTAGGCGTGCACCGTGAAGCTGTCCGGGCCGCAGGAGTAGTTCGAGCAGAAGATGGAGTAGACGCCTGGCTCCCGGCGCAGGTGCCAGGCGGCGCGGAGGATGCGCTGCCCGTAGCCCCAGAAGACGTCGTCGAACACCGGCGCGTCGTCCGGCACCGGCCAGCAGTCGACGGGGATGGCGATGGCGCCCTGCTCGCGCACGATGGAAGGCACGTGCGAGTTGAGGACCTCGTTGTGGATGGTGTAGCTGCGGCCGAGCACCACCACCGGAGTGACCCCGCGCTCCCTGCAGAAGGCGAGGGCGCGGGCCCCGAGCGCGAGGAGCGCCTCGTCGAAGCGCCGCTGCTCGGCGCGCGCGGCCTTCCAGGCGGCCTTCCAGGTTGCCTCGCGGGAGACGCCGAGCGCCAGGGCGAGCTCGCGGCAGCCGTCGAGGAAGCGCTCCGACTCGAGGAAGCCCGGCCCCATGTCGAACACCGGCGAGACGATGCGCGGCGCGCGCGCGCCGAGGTCCCAGCGCAGCATGTCGGGCGCGGCCTGCACGATGGGGCACACCGACGAGACGCGCTCCTTCTCGTGCGTCCGCGGGATCTCTCGCAACATGGGCAGGAAGAGGACGTCCGGCTTGCCGTCCGTCATCTGGCTGACGAGCCCGTGATATTGCTGCATGGGCGCGCAGAAGGGGACGTTCGCCTCCTCGATGCCGCGCTTCAGCGCCTTGCGGTCGGCGCCCACCACCGCCTGGACGTCGAGGCCGAGGCCGTGGACGAAGGTGGCGAAGAAGGGGAAGAGCCCCTTCAGCTGGAACTCGTCCGTCATCGCCACCAGGAGCCCGCCGCGGCGCGCGCTCACCCGGGCGACCAGCTGCGCCACGAGCTCCTCCCGCTCGCGGAACGGATCGGGCGCGAGGTCCGGAAGCTTCTTCTTGCGCGTCCCCTGGTCCCAGAGCGAGCAGCCACCACCCCAGGTGAAGCGGGCCTTCGCCTCGTCCACCCGCGTCGTGAGCCGGTCGATGCGGCACTTGTTCCCCGCCCCGCCACAGCCCTGCGTCGAGCTGCAGATGAACTGGTCCTTCTTCTCCACCTGCGCGGCGAGGAAGCGCCGCCCGTCGGAGACGGGCAAGGTCGCGAGCGGGAGCTCGTCGAGCGCGAGGAGCGCGATGCCGATGGCGCCCATGAGCCCGGGCTTCGGCGGCACGATCACCTCCGCCCCGGTCTGCCGCGCCACCGCCGCCGCCAGCGCGTCGGAGGCGAAGGGCATGCCCTGGCAGAAGATCACCTGCCCCACCGAGCGGCTCCCCTTCACGCGGTTCAGGTAGTTCGCGATGACCGAGTCGTAGATCCCGGCCACGATCCGGGCGCGCTCGACCCCGGACGCGAGCGCCTCGTCGATGATCTCGGCCATGAACACCGAGCAGTGCTGGCCGAGCGCGACACCGCCGCAGGCCGACATCGCCTCCTCGCCGAGCTGCGCCACGCTCTCGACGCCCTCGAAGCGCTTCCCCTGCTCCTCGATGAAGGAGCCGGTGCCGGCGCTGCACGCCTCGTTCATGGCCGCGTCGACCACCCGCCCCTCGGAGAGCCGGATGTACTTCGCGTCCTGGCCGCCGATCTCGAAGATGGTGTCGACGCGCGGCTCGAGGGCGAGCGCGCCGGTGGCGTGGGCGGCGATCTCGTTCAGGACGTGCACCGCCTCGCCGCCGTAGACGGTGGCGAGGAGCGAGCCCACGATCTCGCGGCCCGAGCCGGTGGCGCCGAAGCCCCGCAGCCGGTGCAGGCCGGCCGGCGAGTCGAGGAACGACTGCATGAGCTCCTGCGCCGCCGAGACCGGCGAGCCGTTGGTGCGGAGGTAGCCCTCCCAGACCGGCTGCCGGGTGGGGATGTCGTAGGCGACGCCCTTCGAGCCGGTGGAGCCGATGTCGAAGCCGAGCACCACGTCCCGCGAACCCTCCAGCTCGATGGGCGGCGGCGCCTGCATGCGCCGCACGCGCGAGAGCGCCGCGGCGAGCGGCGGCACCTTCTCGAGCGTGGTCTCGAGCGGCGGCAGGAGCAGCTCCGCCAGCTTGGGCACCCGCGTGCCGGCGTGGTCGGCCGCGACCAGCGCGCAGCCGATCGCCTCGAGGTAGAGCCCCTCCTCGACGTCGACCTCGGCGAGCTGCATCCCGTGCCGCGCGAGGAAGGCGCGGAAGTGGTCGCGCACCCGCGCCGCCCGGGTGACGCCCCCGGCCAGGTACACGGTGGGTGGGGAGAGGCGCGGCTTCACGAGCACCTGCACGTTCTCGCAGATGGCGTCGAGGAGCCCTGCCAGGATGCGGTCCTTGCCCTCGCCCTTGTTGGCGAGGTGGGTCATGTCGGTCTTGAGGATGACCGGGCAGCGGCCGGAGAGGGGGGCCGGCTTCTCCACCGTCGCGGCGATCGCGGCGGCTTCCTCGACGCCCAGGTCGAAGCGCTCGACGAGCTGGCGCAGGAAGTTGCCCGTCCCCTGCGCGCAGCGCGAGTTCTCGCGGAAGACCTCCTGGCCCGCGGCCCGCAGCTCGAGCACCGAGAAGCCGTGGCTGCCGATGGAGACGAGGGTGGCCGGGTCCTGGCCGTGCAGGAAGCGGTGCGCCGCGGCGAGCGCTTGCTTGACCGGCACGCGCGAGAGCTGCACCTGGCGACCGAGCCGGCCCGTGACCGCGCAGCCGCCCACGCCGTCCCAGCTCCAGCCTGCGAGGATCTCGAGCAGCCGCGGCCCGGGATCCTTGTGGTGCTCGACGAGCGCCCTGCGGCCGACGCGGGTCGAGCCGCCCTCGCGGACGAGCTCCACCACCTTGAGCGTCTCCGCGCCCATGTCGATGCCGATGAAGCGAGCCATGGCGCGTGCCTTTCGATCGCGGCCGGGAAAGACCCGGCCGGGCCGCGGAGCGGTCCCAGGTTCGACGGCACCTCTACCACGTGACGCCCGGGCGAAAGTAGCCGCGTCAGCCGCAGTAGCGAGCGATCGTCTTGAACAGCACTTTCAGGTCGAGTGGCTTCTCGAGGTGGCCCGCCACGCCGAGCGCGGCGATGCGCTCCTCTACCCCCACCGCGGCTGAAACCAGCACCACCGGGATCTCGGCGAGCTCGTCGTCGCCGAGCTGCCGTCGGCGGAACTCCACGCCGTCCATCCCGGGCATGAAGAGGTCGAGCAAGATCATGCTCGGGCGGAGCTCCCGCGCCCGCGTCAGCCCCTCGTCGCCGCTCCGCGCCGTCGCGACCTCGTAGCCCTCGTCCTGCAGCAGCTCCTGCAAGGTCTCGCGGATGTCGCGGTCGTCGTCCACGATGAGCAGATCCACGCGGCCGCGTCGGAGCCGGGGGGACGCGGAAGGGGTGGGGGCGGCATGGTGGATCATGAAAGGCCGAACGTACCTCTCGGCTGCCCCGTCTGAACAGGGGTCGGATTGACCTGGATCAGGCTCCCCTTGACGGGGACTTGACTCGAGTCCGACACCTGTCTCCGCCTCGACCTACTTCTTCTTGCCCCGGCCCTCGAGGTCGATCTCGCCGGAGGCCTCCTGCTTCTCCTCCTCCCTGGCGATCTTCCCCGGCTTCCCGAGCTTCATCTGGAGCTGCCGCGCGAAGGCGGGATCGTTGCGGCGGATCCACTCGAGCAGCATGACCGCGTGCTCCTTCTCCTCGTCGCGGTTGTGCTCGAGGATCCCCTTCAGCTCGGCGTCCTCGATGACGTCGACGCGCTGCTGGTACCAGTCGACCGCTTCCAGCTCCTCCTGGAGCGAGGTGAAGGCGCGGTGAAGGTCGCGCGTCTTGGGGGAGAGCCGCTCGAACGGCTCGTGATAACCGGCAGAGTTGGCCATCGTTGCTCCAGGTCAGAGGTGATCGGGTCCGCCAAGGTTAAGGCGCAGGGTCCGATCCGAGCCGCTCCCCTTTGGGAGGCGACCTCGACCTTCGACCTCGACCTTCGACCTTCGACCTTCGACCTTCGACCTTCGACCTCGACCTTCGACCTTCGACCTCGACCTTCGACCTTCG
>WNGR01008826.1_pt1 | contig 14964 bp, 12 predicted proteins | sample 5407581 | NCBI WGS metagenome assembly WNGR01 (sample SAMN13153383, study PRJNA577476) | soil metagenome | isolation source: 80 cm soil or saprolite under Garry oak tree replicate 2 | place: USA:California | collected 2016-06-15
CACGCACGCAGAGCTTTTGCAAAGAAACGGCGAATATGCTTCGCTTTACGCTATGGGATTCCGCCATACTGCATAGGATGTCCGGGTCGACCGGTGGTCACCATGCTGGAGCATAAGATATACTTACCTGTAGTCTTGTGCAACCTGATCTACACTTCTAACCACGTCACAGTTCTAGACAATGAACCCATACTCAAGGAGGAGTTATCCCTTGCCAGACCTCACGCATATACAATCTATCCGCCAGGAAATGCCCGCCACCACAGCACATATCTACCTCAACACGGGCACCTTTGGTCCTCTGCCAGCTTGCGCGATACAGGCAATGCAGGAACGCATCCAGGCCGAATGGCGCGATGGCCGCCTGGGCGCGGCCTTTTTCGAGTCGTTGGCAAACATCTATAAAAACGCGCGCAGTAGCGTCGCTCACCTGCTGAACGCCGATGCAGACGAGATCAGCCTGACCGACAACACAGGCGAAGGCTTAAATGTCATCAGCCACGGCTTTAACTGGCATGAAGGCGACGAGGTGATCACCACCAATCACGAACACTTCAGCGCCCTCGCCCCGCTCTATCAGCTTCGAGACCGCTATGGCATCGTTATTCGCTTCGCTGACATCGGTCCTAAGGGCGATGCGCCCATCCTCAAGTCCTTTGCCGACCAGGTGACACCGCGCACGCGCTTGATCGTCCTCTCCCACGTCACCTGGACCACAGGTGCAGTACTGGATATTGACGCCATCGGAAACCTGGGCCGCGAACGCGGCATTCCCGTGCTGGTCGACGCTGCTCAGTCTGCGGGGGCCATCTCCGTCGATGTTAAAGCCCTTGCCATCGATTTCTATGCCATGCCCATGCAGAAGTGGTTGTGCGGACCAGACGGAACTGGCGCGTTGTATGTGCGCAAAGAGTCACTCCACCACATCGCTCCCACCTATGTAGGCTACTGGTCCGCTAAGCACGAAGAAGGGACAGAATGGGAACTGGCGGATGGCGCCCAACGTTTTGAATTGGGTGGTCGCCAGACATCAGCCCTGGCTGGACAGTGCGCCGTCCTGCAATGGTTAGAGGAGACCGTTGGCTATCAATGGATGTTTGAGCGCATCTTGACGCTGAGCGCCTATGCTTACCATGCCCTCAAAGTCTTGCCGGATGTGACCATACTCACTCCGCGACCGGGGGAGAGTGGACTGGTCTCTTTCCTTTTGGAGGGCCATGACGTGAAAGAAGTGGTGACACAACTGCGAGACCTTCACAACATCTACATCCGTGATATCCCTTCTACCAGGTCTTTGCGCATCTCGACTGGCTTCTACAATACTGAGGAGGAGATCGATATTCTGGCGCAGGCGCTGCGGGAGATATAGGTTTTAAGATCTGCGACAGTGTTGCAACAACGGAACGCTTCAGAAATCGGGTAGAGGCCATCAAAAAACCGCCCATGTGAGCGGGTGAAGCGGCGACGTCCTATTTTCCCATGAGGCTGCCCCCACAGTATCATCGGAGCTGAAGAGCTTAACGACCGTGTTCGGGATGGGAACGGGTGTACCCTCTTCGCTATAGCCACCGATTCGCCCGCGCATACAGGCGATTGTTTCGACGTCTCGTATACTACTACAGTCCGCGAGAGTTGTCAATAGTTCCAATTCTTCTACATTACTTGTTCACGGATTACTGCCGCCTCCGCTCGCGCCTCGGCAGCTATTTGCTGCTGCATGACATCGCGATAGGCGTCAACCATGGCGCGTTCTTGCTCGGATGACCAGTTATACTCCTTCGCCATGAGCGCGGCAACTTCGTCCAAGGCGCCCAGGCCGCGCTGGTGATCTATAAGGGAGAGCGAGGTACGGCGAGCCAGCACGTCATATGGTGTCATGGCCATTTCCTGGCGACAGGCATATAACACCTCTGCCCGGATATATGGCAGGTCCTCTACCAGGCGTGCTCCCAGCGAGGTATCCCCTTCTACCAGGCTCTGAACCACTTTCGCCTCGGACCCGTAACTCCTCCCCAGGTGGGCCAGTACCTGCCGGTCGAGTCCAAGGCTTGCCCCTTTGACTTCCAGTTCTCGCTGTGCAGCAGGCCAGTCCGCGCTGCCGCGCAAGGGCAGATTTTGAGTTGGATGTACTGGCACCGAGCCATCGCGACGACTGAGCACATCGACAGTATCCTGCGCCATCCGCCGGTACGTGGTCAATTTACCACCGACAATCGAGACCAGGCCCGACGAACTCTCTAGCACGGAGTGAGAGCGTGAGAGCTTTGCAGTAGACTGGTTCGTATTGCGAGGGCGCAACAGTGGGCGGTAGCCTGCATAGGTGCCGATGATGTTTTCCTCGGTCAGCTGGACAGATAGATAGCGATTGAGATGGTGCAGCAGGTACAAAATATCATCACGGGTGGCAGGAAAAGACCAGGTGTACCCCTTTACTCGGCTCTATTTGAACTTGCGGCTCCGTGCCTGTAAGCTCTTCCACCTGCTCGGAGAAAATACCGGTGGCATTGACGATGTGACGAGCATGTATAGTCAATTCTTGCTCGCCAAGGCGGTCCCGAACGCGTACCCCCCGCACCTTCCCCTGTTCAGTCAGGAACGAGGTCACCTCCGTATAATTGGAGACTATAGCGCCATACTGAGCGGCAGTACAGATGAGCGCCATCGTGAGGCGGGCGTCATTCGTCTGTGCATCATAGTAGACAAAGCCCTCTTTCAACCCATCGTGCAGAAGCGCCGGAGCCTGTTTCAATACCTCGCCCAGGCTCAAGTGGTGATGCTTATGAATATTGCGTCTGCCGGCCATTAAATCATAGAGCCAGAGTCCCATGTTGAGAATCCATCTCAGCCCAATTCCGCCCGGTGTAGTAAACGGCATGCCTACCGGGTGCCGGTCCCCCTTGTACATCGGTAAAACAAACGCCAGTGGGTGAACCAGGAAAGGCGCGTTTTGCAGCAGGAGACCGCGTTCGACCAGCGCTTCATGCACCAGTGGGAAATCAAAGTTGGACAGGTAGCGAATACCACCGTGGACCAGCTTGGTCGATTTACTGCTTGACCCGCTGGCAAAGTCAAGCTTCTCAACGAGCGCAACCTTGTACCCACGCGTGGCAGCATCCAGAGCGACCCCGGCGCCGGTGACGCCACCGCCGATCACCAGGACATCGAAACGCTCATTATTCAAGATAGCCAGGTTGCGCGAACGTACCGTTGACGATAGAGGTTCCATACTACTCCCTCCCTGCTCTGTCCGATTTATGCCTGTTCCCAGTGCATGGAGCGCTCGACAGCTCGTTTCCAGTTAGCATAGAGCTTATCGCGCTCGTCCACGCTCATTTTAGGCTCGAATGTGCGATCAACCGCCCATTGCTCGGCTACTTCCTGTATGCTGCTCCAGAAGCCAGTTGCCAGTCCTGCCAGGTAAGCTGCGCCCAGAGCAGTGGTCTCGGCAACTTTTGGTCGCTGCACCGGCACTCCTAGAATATCAGCCTGGAACTGCATTAGCAGGTTATTGACAACCGCGCCGCCATCGACACGCAGAGTCTTCACATGTACATTGCTATCGGCAGTCATTGCTTCGAGCACATCGCGAGTCTGGTAGCACATAGACTCGAGCGTCGCTCGGGCGATATGGGCGGCATTCGAGCCGCGCGTCAGGCCAGCGATAGTGCCGCGAGCATAGGAATCCCAGTAAGGAGCGCCCAGGCCCACGAAGGCCGGCACCAGGTAGACTCCCCCGTTGTCTGGCACCGAGGCCGCCAGAGCCTCAACATCCGCGCTATCTTTGATGATGCCAAGGCTATCGCGCAGCCACTGCACTGCGGCACCGGTAATAAAGATGCTTCCTTCCAGCGCGTAAGTAACATCTTTCCCTATGCCCCAGGCGATAGTCGTCAGCAGACCATTCTGCGACGGCACTCCCTTGTTACCGGTATTCATTAGCATGAAGCAGCCGGTACCATAGGTATTCTTCGCCATACCAACATCGAAACATGCCTGTCCAAAAGTGGCAGCTTGCTGGTCTCCCGCATCACCTGCCATCTTAATGGCCCCACCGAAGAACTCCGGGTTGGTCTCGCCATAGACGTCACTCGAAGCCATCACCGCTGGCAGCATGGCTCTCGGAACTCCCAGTTCTTTCAGAATCACATCATCCCAATCGCCCTTGTAGATGTTGTAGAGCAGGGTACGCGATGCATTAGAAGGATCCGTAACATGGATACGACCCCTGGAGAGACGCCACATCAAAAACGTGTCCACATTACCGAAGAGCGCTTCGCCGCGCTCAGCCTTTTCACGCACGCCAGGCACATTATCGAGAATCCATTTGACTTTGGTGCCTGAGAAATACGCATCGGTTACCAGGCCTGTGCGCTCGCGAATCTCCTTGTCAAACCCTTTTGCCTTCAGAGCATCACAAATGGGGACGGTCAAGCGGCTTTGCCACACGATCGCATTAAATACCGGTTTGCCCGTCTTTTTGTCCCAAATGATGGTCGTCTCGCGCTGGTTGGTGATACCAATTGCCGCCACATCCCTGGCCCCAGATCGCCTCCGGGTCGTGTTCAACCAGCCCGGGAGCCGGGTAGATCTGTGGAAATTCTTGCTGTGCCGCATTGACGATTGCACCGTTGTGATCGAAGAGTATCGCTCGCGAACTGGTCGTACCCTGGTCCATACTTAGGACATACTTCACCATTGACAAAATCCTCCTTACTAATTAAGCTCTGAGTCTCTCTATCACCCTGCCCCAGAATCACCGGTGAGACATCCCCATAATATCGCATAACTATACAACCGTGGGGAGTTTGCTTATAATTAAGTTACCTGGCATAATCCCTCATTAAGAAGGGAAGTAGGATGAAGCAAAATATCCCTAATTTACTTAGTTTGAGCAGGCTGCTGGCAACAGTTCTGGTCGTTATATTGGTACTGATCAACCAACCCCGGGCATTCCTGGTCGCAACGCTCCTATTCTTCCTTGCCTCGGTGACCGATTTTTTTGACGGTTACCTGGCACGGCGCTTTCATGTCGTGTCCAACCTGGGCGTCTTCCTGGATCTGACCGCCGATAAAATCTTCGTCGCCGCCATCTTGATTGCCCTCGTTCAGCTTGGTCTTGTTCCTGCCTGGATTGTTATCATCATCGTATCACGTGAGTTCCTGGTTACTGGCCTACGCTCCATGGCGGCAGCCAGGAACAAGGTTATCCCAGCGGGGGCCTGGGGGAAGCAAAAAACGTTTATCACACTGGTTGCGATAGGAGGATTATTGCTGGCAAAAGGCCTGGGTGCTCAATACCTCTCTCTCTTTCCACCCATGCTCGTTTTTAATAGCCAGACACTCAATTTGCCTGACATTCTGCTGTTGACCGCTGATGTCTTACTACTCGTAGCTGTTTTCTGGACTATTATGTCCGGTGTCGAATACTTCATCAGCGCACTACCGCTATTTCAGCCTGGGCGCGAACCCAATACTGCCGGTTGAAGCTATTTCTTTCCGCTCCGTGGTACAGGGCGACCGCTGCTATGCTTGTGAGTTTGAAGGAGCGCTCGTTGGAGCAGCCGACGCCTCCTTTTGCCCTATCTTGCGTTCCTTTCCTGCCAGCAAACGACCAATGTTGTCGTAGTGGAAAAGAATAACAAGAGCAGGAGCAATCAGCAGGAATACCAGTTGCGCCAGGCTGACCCGGCCAATGAAAGTTGGATTGCTTCGCCCGACGAAGAAGAAAATAATACCGTATAGCATCGCCGTCAGCGAACCAACGATAGAGCCCAGAGAAACATAGCGCGAAATCGCTATGGTACCGGTGGTTGTGACAAGGCAGGCCAGAAAGGCAAAGGGCTCGATAACGAGGAGAGCCCCGGAGCCGGTCATTACCCCACGGCCCCCTTTGAAGCCAATGAAAATTGGGAAACAGTGACCTATCAGGGCCATCAAACCTGCAATTGTGGGTCCCCAGCCAGAGAAGAAGAAGATGGGTATAAACGTAGCCAGTAGCGTTGGCCCCACCCCTTTGGAGAGATCGACCGCGAACACTATCGCGGCGGGTCCTCTCCCGAGCGTGCGTAGAACATTGGTGGCCCCTGTTTTGTGGCTGCCGTAATCGCGTATATCAAAATCTTTTCCGCGCAGGAGCTTTCCCATCCAGTAGCCTGAAGGAATCGACCCCCACAGGTACCCGGCGAGTGCTAAAAGTATCAGCCCAAGGATGATCGGCATAATAGCCTCCTTCGAGAGCGGTGCGAACGTAGCGCTCAGAGAGTTGAAATGCGAGCAGCTCCTACCCCTTTATTATAAGATATTTCGCTGAAAAAGTTAGCAAGGCTATATGGATTACCCGCTTTATCCAGCCATGTGCCCTGCCAGGCTTCATCGATCGCCGGCCACCGTTGCTTCCTCAAGTTTCAATGAGATCAACCGTGAGACACTATCGGCTCCCATAGATACTCCATAAATAACCTGGGCCGACGTCATTGTCACACGATTGTGGGTAATCACAATAAACTGGGTACGCTGCCCCAGTTGTCTCAAGATATCGCAGAAGCGTGTTACGTTCGACTCATCTAGCGCGGCATCCACCTCGTCCAGCAAACAGAACGGCGGAGGATTGATTTCGAGCAGAGCAAAGAGCAGAGCCGCCGAGACAAGAGCCCGTTCGCCACCGGAGAGTAAAGACAGGTCCTGCACTTTCTTTCCCGGAGGCTGGACAATGACTTCAACGCCAGCAGGCACACTGGACGTGGGTGAAGCAGAAGGAGCATCCTCCTCGCTCGTTCTTGGAGATGTCAGCTCAAGGCGAGCACTGCCTCCATGAAAAAGCGTGGTGAAATGCTCACGAAAACGGGCATTGACGGCCTGAAAAGTAACTTCGAACTGCTTCGCCATCATCGCGTCAAGCTGTTCAATAATCGAGTGTAGATGCAGAGCAGCCTGCTCCATATCAGCAATCTGGGAGGAGAGAAACTCATAGCGCGTGCGCGTCTCATCGTATTGCATTGGGGCATCCGGGTCGCAGCCACCCAGAGCCTTGAGGCGGCTGCGCAAACTCTCTACTTGCCGCCGCAGTCGCCGTAACCGGGCCTCCTCCTCCTCTGAGAGCATTCCAGCATCGTCAGCCACTGCAGCTTGCTGGTTTGTTTCTAAGCCTTCTATATTCCGCACCAGGTCTCTGGGGTCTTCCACGCCCATCTCCTCACGCAGTTGCTCCAGCAACGCATCAACGGCATCACGTATTTTCTGGCTTTCCAGCAGGCAGCGGCGATAAATGCTTTCTAACTCTGTCATTGTATGGCGCATCTCGAGCGTTTGTTGTTCCAGCGCCATAGTTTGCTGATCGATTTCACTGGCCTCACCCTCCACCATGCGCAACTCCTCCGCCAGTTTACGTGCTCGCGCCTGGGACTGCTCAAGCTCTACGCGCTGGAGCGATACCGCCTCCAATAATATCTTACGCTGCTGCTCCGCGTCTTTTATGCGTGCCACCCGCTGCTCGACTTGCTCCTTGAGATCCTGCGCCTGGGCCCGGTGTGTTGCCAGTTGTTGGCGCAGTGATTTGGCCTCTTGCCGCTTCACAGCGAGTGCAGTACGTGTACGCCCCAGTTCATCCTGTTGGCTGCGGAAGGTCGCAGCACGTTCCTCAACCTCTTCTTGCAGTTCCTCTACCAGGCCTGCTATCTCGCGTTGCGACTTCTCGTGCGCCTGTACACGCTCCCCAGCTGCCTGCACCTCCTGTTCTAATCCGGCCACCTCGGCAGCCAGTTGTTGTTCAATGGATACAGTCAGTTGCGACTCAGTCTGCACGCGTTCTTGCTCTCGTAGTGTGGTATCTACAGCCTTGCTCAGCCCATTGATGCGGCCGGTAATTTTTTGCAATTCTTTGTCTACAGCAGCCTGCTCTATGTGACGCGCCTCCTGGCTCCGCTGCAGCTCGCTTATCCTGCTATTCAACCGATCTATCAATATCTTTGCATCATCTAGTTGTTGCGGCAATTCATGCAGCTCTCGCTCATAGGCCAACAACCCTTGCTGGGCGCTATCTTTGCCACTGCCACCAGTCAGCCAGCCACCGGCATGCAAGACCTCGCCTCTGAGGGTTACCAGTGCCTCGAGGTGAGCATCTTCGGCTATCAGTGCTAGCAATGCACCGGCGGTCTCCAGGTCTTTTACCAGGACCACCCCGCGCAACAGCCTGTGGAATAAGGCCAGGTAGCGCTGCTCGCACTGCACATGACGCCATGCCAGGCCGGGCACGCGATCTCTCAGCTCTCTCCTTCCTTCCAGGTAGCGCTTGAGAGCATGCTCTTCCGCCTGCATCTGTGCATGATCGTCCCCTACCGGCACGCGATCTCCTTCCAACCACACCAGCATAGCTTTGCCTGCTTTAGCCGTCTGTAAATACTCGAGACAGGCGCAAGCATCGGTGAACGTTCGTACCACGATGGCCTGTAAATACGGACCTAGCGCAGCCTCGAGTGCCGTCTCCATACCTGCAGGAGCTGCACCGAGTTGTGGAACAGGGCCAATCAGGCCGCTTACCCGGCTTTCGGGCGCACGCAGCAGAGCACGCACACCATCTCCATACCCACTCAGATTCTGGCGCCAGTTCTTGAGCATGTTGAGCCTGTCAGAAAACGTCCGCCGCTGGCGCTCGGCTTCAGCCAATGCGGATTGCAGGCGCTCTATTTCTTGCTGGGAATCCGCATTGGCACGTGCCAATGCCTGTTTGCGCTGTATTACTCGCTGTTCCTCGCTGCGAGCCGTACCGAGGAGCGCGCGCTCCTCAACCAGGCGCCTCTCCAGCATACGCAGCGATTGTTGGGCTTGGGCGATAATCTCTCGTCGTGACGCCAGGGCGCGATTGCGTTCACCAAGGTGTTTCTGCTGCCGTCCCAGATCAGTCTGGTTAGCTCCCAGCCGGGCCTGCACCTGGATAAGCTCACTCTGCACTGTACGCAAACGCCTTTCGTCGAATTCGTAGTCCTTCTGCGCAGCGGCTGCTTGGGTCTCCAGGCGTGCCAGGGCAGCAGCGTCTGTGTCTAATGCTTCATCGACAAGGCTGCACTGCTCTTCAAGGTCGATAGCTTGTTGCTGAATAAGTACCAATCGCTCGCGCATCCGTAGCTCTTCTTCTTGCTGCTGGCTGCGCTGTCGCTCTAGCCCGGTGATACGTTCTTCATTTACTGCCAGGTCCCGTTCGGTCTTCTGCGCAAAATCGCTGGCTCCGGTAAAGGCAGTTCGTGCGTCGACAATACGAGTCTGAACGCCCTGCCGCATGCCGCGCAGGATATCCCTTTCCTCGTCAGCAGCCTGCAGGGCCTGCTCCATTTTGCGCACTCGCTCAGCCTGTTCCTGCTCGGCAGCTTCCGCGCTATCGCGCGCCACACGTAGCCGCCGCCATTGCAAGGCATACCAGGTGAGCAACACCTCTTGCAGTTCGCTAGTTAGCTTCCCATACTCACGGGCGCGGCGGGCCTGCTCTTCCAGGTAACCCAGGCGTGGCTCGATCTCACCAACAATATCGCGCAGGCGCTCAAGATTCTGCTCCGTCTGGCGCAGGCGGCCCTCGGCCTCAACTCGCTGTACCTGGAATGGCCGTATTCCAGCAGCATCTTCAAACAATCCGCGCCGCTCCTCGGCGCGCAGGCTGAGCGCAGCATCAACCAACCCCTGACCCACAACAGTATAGGAATCATGACCTATCCGCGCTTGAGCCAGCAGCAAGATGACATCCTTGAGGCGCGCTTTCTGCTTGTTAATGAGGTATTCGTTCTCGCCCGAACGGTAGCTGCGTCGTGTTACCATGATCTCGCTGTATTCCGAAGGCACCCAGCCTGTACTGTTGTCGATGGTCAGCGAAACCTCTGCCATGCCCAGCGCCGACTTGCCATGTCCACCAGAGAAGATGATATCGTCGCTCTTCTTACCGCGTAGTTGGCGCATGCTTTGCTCGCCCAGCACCCAGCGCACAGCATCGGCAACATTCGATTTCCCTGCCCCATTCGGTCCCACTACAGCCGTAATGCCTGTACTGAACTCCAGCACTGTGCGTACAGCAAAGCTTTTAAACCCGAGCATTTCCAAACGTTTGAGATACACAGCGTAGCCCTATCCTCCTAGGCGCGAGCCTTTGTTCACCGAAAATCCGTTCTGGATGCCCGCCTCCAATCATGGGGCGACAGGTATGAACAGCACCGCCGGTGTAAAATCCTTCACTTATTTCTTCTTCTTGACATGCCGTTGAAATGTTGATACAATAGAACATATGAAAACGGTCATTACCGCCAAGCTCAAACTGCTGACTTCCCCCGCACAGTTCCAAGCCTTGCGCCACACGCAACTGGCGTATCGCGATGCCCTGAACTACGTCAGCACGTACGCTTTTGAGCACGGCAAGATGAGCAACCGGGTGGCTTTGCAGGATGGCACCTACGATGAGGTGCGTGCCCGCTTTCATCTGCCTTCCCAAATGGCGTGCTCTGTTCCTCGTCAAGTGGGTGCTACCTACAAAACGCTGTGGACCAAAGTCAAGCAGAATGCTGCACACCGAGAGTCTGGGCAGACCAAGAAACGCTACAAGGGCTTGGACCAACCGCCCAAGTATGTCTCTCCTACCCTGACCTACCAGCACCGCAAAGACTACAGTTTCAAGCGTGAGCAGCACGTCAGCATCCTGACGCTCTCTGGGCGGGTGATCGTGCCCTATACGGGCTACGCCTCTCATATTGCCCTTATCCAAAAGGGACTGCAATCGGTGCTGCCAAGTTGTGGTATGACAAAGCCAGGAAGCACTTCTACCTGCTCATCTCTCTTGAAATCGAGGGAGCAAACCCGACACCTGAGACCCATACGAGTGTGGCAGGGGTGGATGTAGGCGTCCGCTACCTGGCCGTCACCTCGACGACGAAAGGGGAATGTTCCTTCCATACAGGGAAATCCATTGTTCCCAAAGCAAATCATTATGCGAGACTGAGAAAGCGTCTGCAAAAGAAAGGCACTCGTTCCGCTACCCGCCGCCTGGTGGTGATTAGTGGACGAGAGAGACGGTTGAAGCAAGACGCCAATCATGTCGTCTCTAAACGCATTGTTGACCGACACCCCCACAGCCTGATCGGCTTGGAACACCTGACAGACATCCGTGAACGAGGCCGCCGCAAGAAGGGCAAGAAGGCGAGCACGAAGCAGAGGCGTGCCAATGCGGCCTATTCCAAGTGGTCCTTTGCTGAGTTGCAGAGCATGATCGCCTACAAGGCTCTCTTGCATGGGTCGATGGCAGTCAAGGTAGACGCCCACTATACGAGCCAGGCGTGTCCCCTGTGTGGACATACCTGTGACGCCAATCGGCCTGGCAAAGGACTCTTGTTCGTCTGCCAGAACTGTCATTATACCCTCCATGCTGATTTAGTCGGTGCCAGGAATATTACGATGCGAACGTTGCTCGTCCGGCAAGACTGGGCGAGCACGGGGCAGTTGTCAGTTGCCCCTGATGTGTCAAGCGTTGACATCAAAGCTGCACGCCTTCGCCGGTATGCAGAATTGCGGTGGAGCTTAGACACAAGCCCTCAGCTTTAGCTGTGGGGTATCTGACTTTCCCGATGATACCATAGAGCAACGCAGGCGTCGAGTGGTTCCTGGCCAACAACTTTAGCACGGAGGTATTGACATACCCGATAAAGGCACTACAATAGTAGCGATATCCGCTCCACGCTGTCTTGTGGAACAAATGAGAGAGAAGTGTGAGCTACGCCAACCATTGCAGGTGAACTAGTTCATACCGCTATTCGCAAAGAATATCATACGATATGGAACAGGAGAGACAGCGCTGTATCACTTTTGCTTTACAAAAACGATACGGCCAGGGTTACATGCAGAAGGAGGAATGTTTTGATTATTCGCCTGCTGATTTCGGCACTCCTCGGCGGAGCGCTTATCATTTTCGGCGTTGTAATAGGGACCACCTCACACCAGGTCACCTACAATGCAGTTAACCAGGAGACCATCGCGCATTTCCTATCGGGAAACAGCTCCTCATCCGATCAAAGGGGCTACCTGCAATTTGAAAGAGACTCTAAACTCTACCTCATCAATGAGAGCGATTTCACACCCAAAGTTGACGGCAACAGCTTTGGTGATGGCGATGTCATATCTTTCGTCTATCGCACAGATAGCCCAACCACCATCGATGTGAGCGCCACGAACACCAGCACTCACCTGGCAGGAGACGCTTATACGGTAGAGCAGATTACCGTTCCCCCCGGCAGTAATGGCCAGGGCTCGAAGGTATACACTTCCTCGGAGTACAGCCAGAATCCCAGGGGCTTCAACCAGAATAACTGGCCTATAGGGGCTGGTGTGATTGCGCTGGGCCTCATCGTAGCCGCTCTGGCGTTCTTCTTGCCCATGTTACGTGGCAGGAACAGGAACAAGGCACAGCCCGCCAGCATTGCTACACCCATCAGCATTGATATGCCCTTCGGAGCACAGCCGCCGGTCAATGCATATGGCCAGAACCCCAGTCAATTCCCGCAGTACCCACAGCAAACTCCTGCGCAGTTCCAGAGACCGCAGTTCACACCACCTCCTGGCCAATTCAATACACCACCGCAGTACCCGCAGCAACCCGGTCAGTTCAATGTGCCACCACAGTATCCACAGCAACCGGGCCAGTTCAATGTGCCGCCACAGTATCCACAGCAGGGCGGTTCGTACGAGCCGACTCAACGAGCCGATCCGCCGCGAAACTAGCGCATTGGCCAGCGACCTGCCCGGCTTAACAAACTGGCGTTCTCATCTCCATCCCATTGATGGGATGGAGATGAGAACGCCGTTCCTTTTAAACGCATCGCCTTGCCAAGCCGTCTCATGCGAGTGGCAGGATGCCCTGTCTGGAGGACAGGTAATGCCCCCGCTATAGTTCCCCAACCTCTTCGTCTCCCAGTGTCATTGGAGCGAAAATAAACGCACTGACAACATTTTCGCTGGTTAAGATCACCGCATATTACAATAGCAATATTTGGCTGATAGAACGCTCGCTAAGCTCAAGCTCTTCATCGCTCGGATATACTCATGCCTGAGAACAATGCTTGTCGATATGTCTATATAGCGAGGAGAATGTATGCTATCTGCCGTAGTTGCAGTAATTTCGCTGGGCATCGTGCTACTCATTGTTGCCGGGTTCATCATTGGTGCATTGCGTGTGTACCATCGCCAGCATCCCACGCCAGCACAGGCAACATGGGGACAAATCCCCCCTCACCCGCTTGATCGCCATGTAACTGCCGTACTGTACATGCAGGATGGCATTATAGTAGATATTGAGAAACCCAAATCTCCACCTGTCCTTATAGTGCCGTCTTCCTGGTACAAACGTTATCGTATAGCGCTCTCTCTTGGCTTCTTACTCATGTTAGTAACCACGCTGTGTGTGCAAACGAACCTGGCCGGAGGAACGCTGCAAAGCCTGCGCCTCGGTATCCTGAATACCCTTCAGTCCGACAATCTGCAGTCCGACAATCTGCAGACCGCTAATCATTCATCGCTGTATGACAACTATAATGCAAATAAAAGGCTGGTACGCATAAGTCAACTCGACCCGGCCCAGTATAACTCGTCCGCTGAATACAATACCTGGGCATACTCAGCCTGTTCGGCGGCTGCGATGACCGAAGTGTTCAATGCATATGGCTATCACCTGCACGTCACAGATGTTTTGAAGGTCGAGGCACAGATAGGCATGATTACACCCTCACTCGGACTGGTGGACCCGAGTGGCGTCGCACTCACTGCAACGCATTTCGGCTTTAATACTAACTGGGGATTGTCCTGGAACATCGACCAGCTCATCAACACCGCAAACAGTGGGAAACCTGTCATCATTAGCTTCCCACCAGACCGCTATGATGGCGGTCACATCCTTGTTGTGACCGGGGGCGATGCCAACTACGTCTATCTCGCCGATACGTCTTACTATAACCGCCAGTCGTTGACTCACGCGCAGTTCCTGAATTGGTGGGAAGGCTATGCCGCGGTGGTAACTCCGCGCTAATGGCCCTACCATATCGCTCCTAAAGGAGACGAACTTGGAAAGCAAAGTCAAGTTACTGGGGCATCCCCTTCATCCTATCATGGTCGTGTTCCCGCTTGGATTACTGATAACATCTGTGATCTTCGATCTTGTTCATTGGATCACCGGCAATGGCTTCTGGTCAGAAATTGCTTTTTGGGTGATCGCTGTTGGCCTGGCCGGTGGAATCATCGCAGCAAGTATCGGCACGATCGACTGGATTGAAATACCTTCCGGAACACGTGCCAAGGTGGTTGGTCTACAGCATGGCGCAGGCAATTATATCATCCTCATATTATTTGCGCTGAGCTGGTTTATCCGCTCGGGGACCCCTGGAAATCCGTTTTTCGTCGCATATCTACTTTCCTTCCTCGGCGCAGCCCTCTTGGGGGTCACAGGCTGGCTGGGTGGAGAGTTGACACTGCGATTGGGAGTCGGTGTGGATCAAGGGGCACATTTGAACGCCCCCAGCTCATTATCGAAGCTACCGGCGAAACAACACGTGACAAATACCAGACCGCCTGCCACGCGGTAGGCGCCTGTGCGCTCGTCGATGCAGCATTTGCATCACTCTGGTATACTGATAATAGGTCGTCCATGGTGATCATTCCCCACCCCCATGTGACCCTCGCAGAACTCTTCACCTGTTGGGAACCATGTCCCAATTGTCACAATTGTCCCAACTGTCGGCTCCTCGTCAGGTTTCGTACTAAAGATTGGTCACCCGGAAATCACACTCCCTGTAACTGCATGACATCGACTCATATGATGGGTGACACATGTTGAAAGTATCCGTTAGAATAAAAAAATTGACCTGAGCCAATGTGACCATGTAATATATCCTTCAAGGGGGATACCAGCACGTTTTTTCGATGGAACCGGAAGAGGGAGAGCCATGCCCAAAC
>WNGR01004542.1_pt1 | contig 14963 bp, 7 predicted proteins | sample 5407581 | NCBI WGS metagenome assembly WNGR01 (sample SAMN13153383, study PRJNA577476) | soil metagenome | isolation source: 80 cm soil or saprolite under Garry oak tree replicate 2 | place: USA:California | collected 2016-06-15
ACGCCCTGCTGGCCACCGACCTGACCATCTACGTGATCCCCCCGTCGCAGGTCAAGAACCTGCGCGGCCGCTACGGCTCGGCTGGCAACAAAGACGACCGGTTCGACGCCTACGTGCTGGCCGACACCGTACGCACCGACCGGCAACGGCTGACCCCACTGGTCCTGGACAGCGAGTCCACCACCGCGCTGCGCCGGCTGTGCCGCGCCCGCCGCGACCTGGTGGCCCACCGCGTCGCGGTCGCCAACCAGCTGCGCGCGCACCTGGCCACCGCCATGCCCGCCGCCGTGGATCTGTTCGCCGACATCGACTCGCCGATCAGCCTGCGCTTCCTGGCCCGTTTCACCGTCCAGGACGACCTGGACTGGCTGTCGGTCAAACGCATGTCCGCGTGGCTTGCCAGCGTCTCCTACAGCGGACACACCAGCGCCCAAACCCTGCACGGGCGGATCAGCGCCGCACCCCGCGGCGCCACCGGCACCCACGGCCAAGCCCTGGCCGGCATCACCCGCGCCTACCTGGCCACCCTCACCGCGATCACCGCGCAGATCCACGCCCTCAAACAGCAGATCACCACGGCGCTGGACACCCACCCCGACAGCCACGTCTTCACCGACCTGCCCAAAGCCGGCACCGTGCGCGCCGCCCGCCTGCTCGCCGAGATCGGCGACGCCCGAGGACGCTTCCCCACCCCCGACTCCCTGGCCTGCCTGGCCGGCGTCGCACCCTCCACCGCCAGTCCGGCCAAAATCAAGATCGTCGCCTTCCGCTGGGCCGTGGACAAGCAACTGCGCGACGCCGTGTGCGACTTCGCCGGCGACAGCCGCCACGCCAACGCCTGGGCCGCCGACCTCTACCGCAAGGCCCGCACCCGCGGCCACGACCACCCCCACGCCGTACGCATCCTCGCCCGCGCCTGGATCGACATCATCTGGAAGTGCTGGACCACCAACACCCCCTACAACCCCGACCAGCACCGCGCCCTCCAAAACATCCTCAACCCGGACGCAACACTCAAGATCACGAAGGCGGGTTGACACAGGGCAACTCACGCGCGCTCATCAGCGGTCGGTGTTCCACTGGTTGATCCAGGTGCGGATGTCTTTCTCCAACGCTTGGATCGACCGCGAACAGCGTGGTGATGCCGTGGCGTAGGTAGTCGTGGGTGCGCCGCTCGGGCATGCCAGGCATCATCGGCAGGACCCAAGCTGAGCGGTCCAACGCTTGGATCTGTGATTTTTCGGGCTCCCCTGACATGTCCGTGGGTGGGTTACGCAGGTCATAACAGGCGCACGCCGTGCTCCGGCTAGGTTTTGAGACTGGTGAAGGTCCAGAACCAGGCGTTGGAGTACGGCGTGCGTTTTGCCAGTGTATGGCGGGGGTTGTTGGGTGTCGAACGGACGGTTGTGGAGCAGGTCGACTTCGACGCCGAGGCCGGTGTGCTGGTGGCGCATGTGTGCCCGAGTAGGGGCGCCCGGCAGCGCTGCGGCCGGTGTGGTCGGCGGGCGCCGTGGTATGACCGGGGTGAGGGACGGCGGCGGTGGCGGGGGCTGGACCTGGGGGTGGTCCAGGCCTTTGTGGAGGCCGACGCGCCGCGGGTGGACTGCCCCGAACACGGGCCGACGGTGATCGCGGTGCCGTGGGCCCGGCACCACGCCGGGCACACCTACGCGTAGATGACCAGGTGGCGTGGCTGGCGGTGCGCACGTCGAAGAGCGCGGTGCAGGCGTTGATGCGCGTCGCGTGGCGCACGGTCGGGGCGATCGTGGCTAGGGTCGCCGCGGATGCCCGGGTGCGGGTGGACCGGTGGGCGGACCTGCGCCGGATCGGCATCGATGAGATCAGCTACAAGAAGGGCCACCGGTATCTGACCGTCGTGGTCGATCATGACACCGGCTACCTGGTGTGGGCCGCCCCCGGCCGGGACAAGCCGACGCTACGCGGGTTCTTCGACGCGCTGGGCGCCGAGCGCTGCGGGCGGATTACGCACGTGTCGGCCGACGGCGCGGACTGGATCGCCACGGTGGTCGCCGAGCGCTGCCCGAACGCGGTGCGCGGCGCGGACCCGTTCCACGTGGTGGCCTGGGCCACCGAGGCCCTCGATCAGGTGCGCCGCGATGCGTGGAACGCCGCCCGCGGCGGCAAAGGCCAGTCCACGCAGGAGTCCAAGGCGTTGAAGAAGGCCCGCTGGGCGCTGTGGCGCAACCCCCAGGACCTGACCGAGGCGCAGCAGGCCAAGCTGAACTGGCTGGCCAAGACGCATCCGAGGGTGCACCGGGCGTGGCGCGCTGAAGGAAGGACTGCGGGTGGTGTTCACCCTGGCCCGCCACGGCGCCAAGCAGGCCGCCAAACATGCCCTACAGCGGTGGATCTCGTGGGCGCGGCGCTGCCGCATCCCCGCATTCGTGGACCTGTCCCGACGCATCACCCCCCACCAGGAAGCCATCCACATCAGCATCGACCACGACCTGAGCAACGGGCTGGTCGAAAGCGTGAACACCAAGCTGCGGCTGCTGACCCGCATCGCTTTCGGCTACACCAACCCCGATGCGCTGATCGGCCTGGGCATGCTCGCCCTCGGCGGCCTGTGCCCACCCCTGCCCGGCCGCACCACCAAGGCGCTGACGCGCTGATGACCTGTGGGGGCGCCGCCCCCACACCCCCGACCCTCCTCGAAGACCAGCCACCCCCAACCCGCCGGCGCCGCCGGGGTCTTCCCGGCCGGGCACCACAGGCGTACCCCGAACCCCAACCCGGGCAAGGGGCACGCCTCGCTGCGCTCGGTCGCCGCCGGCGACCCCCTGCCCCGGGTTGGGAACCAGGGTCCGGTCGCAGACTGCCCGACCGAGAAGACCCACACACACCCGCGAGATCAAGGACGTATTCCGCAGAAACGATCAGTCAGATACACCCACGGATGTGTCAGTAGGGCCATTTTTGGGCCCTACTGCCAGGACCAGGGCCTTTTCCGGCGGATCCAAGTACAGCCCGACCACGTCGCGGACCTTGTCAATGAACTGCGGGTCGTTGCTCAGCTTGAACGTCTCGGCCAGATGCGGCTTGAGCCCGAACGCCTTCCAGACTCGTCCGATGGTTGACTTCGACAGCCCGGATTGCGCCGCCATCGACGAGCGGGACCAGTGCGTGGCATTGGCGGGAGTTGCCTCCAACGTCTTAACGATCACCTCCTCGACCCGCTCGTCGGTGATCCTGCGCGGAGCGCCCGGCCGCGGCTCGTCGGCCAGGCCCTCCAACCGCCGGTCCAGGAAACGCTTGCGCCACTTGGTAACCGTCTGCGGCCAGATACCCAACTGCGCGGCCACGTCCTGGTTGGCCCGCAGACCACCGTCTTCCGCGCAGCCCAGCACGATCCGACATCGCAACGCCAATGCCTGCGACGACTTCGCCCGTCGCGACCAGCGAACCAGCACCTCCCGTTCCTCATCCAACAACACCAGAGGCAGTTTCGGACGCCCACGGCCAGCCATACACCACACACTACGCTAATTCATCGAACTTCCGGCGCAGGACACTAGTTCGACGGTGAACGACAGGGACCAGGCCGGGGTGGCCGCCCGACCCTCACGCCGCAGCAGCACCGACCCGGCCTCGGTCAGCGTGACGGTGCGGCTGGTGCGCTCCAGCAGCGCCACGCCGAGCGGCCGTTCGGGCCGCCGGATCACCGACGACAGCGACGCGCGATCCCGAGCCGGTGGGCGGCCTGCCCAAGTGCAGTTCCTCGGCGACGGCGACGAAGTAACCGCGGCTCCCGCGTCTCCATGCCGCCACGGTACCGGCGGGACAGCCCGTGCCCCGCCGGGAAGGCTGGCGGCGGGGCAAGGTGGGATGGCGGGATGCCGCAGCAGCCCACAAGGCGCCGACCTCGCGACACGCACGGACGGCCGCGGAGACCAACGTGATCGGCGCCATCCGCGTTACCAACGCGATGCGGTCGATGCTGCGCCGCTCGGCGTCGCCGCGGATCGCGACATGTCGAGCACCGTCGGCTCCCTCACCCGGCAGGGCCGCCGACGCCGCCGAGGTCGCGTCGAGCACGCTGTCCGCCGCGTACGCGCCGACGAAGACCATGCTCAACGTCGTCATCATCCAGTACGCCAAGGAGCTGCGCGACACCAACTTCCTGATCAACGCCGCCTGCCCCGACGCAAAACGAGCTGGCCAGAGTCCGGATTGCTCCGGACTCTGGCCAGCTCGTGCCCGCCGCCGGTGGTTACACGCTAGCGGGACAACCTGTCATGAAGTTCAGCGGGGTTCCAAGGATTTTGCCGGGCATCTCCGCAGTGGCTTGGGGGATGTCCCACCGCCGTTAGCGAGCGGCGGTGGGACATCGCGTTGACTCCACTTCGATCATACGGTCATGTCGGCTTGGTATGGCGGCATCTTGCCGAGAAACGAAGGCTACATCCCACTACCAAGGACGACAAACGGCACCTAGCTGCGTTCGCTAACAGAATCGGCCTGGCACACAGTGGACTCTTTCAGTGCTGTGCCTTACGCCTTGACCTCCGAAAGCTTTGCCTTGCGTATAATAGCTACCGCCAGTGCGCCGTCTAAATTCAAGATGAGCATTAGGGTGGTTGTAGAGCGGGCCGTAGGGCTGCGTTCCTATTCTTGGGCCTCTGACGTATTTATGATAAATAGCAACTGCCGAGGCCGCCATCCGTGCCGCGCCTCCGCGAAACACGTCTCGATGGTCATTAACCACGTGGCTTGCCGCGCCCCACAGCATACCCGTCGCGAACTCAAGAACGATCCCGTTCAAGCCAGCGCCGGGGCTAATGCATACCCAGCAAAACTTGGATCCTAGTAACACGTTCATGAGGTTGAAACCGGCAAAGATCCACCCGGTTGCAAGCATCTTGCAGTGCACCGAGTCACAAAGCGTCATCGCTATGTTGGCAGTGATAATGTGGACGGCTCTCATTCCGAAAGTCCCAAACACCGCCTTAAACGTGTCCTCGCCGGTGAGGTCGGTCTGGTTGATGGGGTCGTCCGGGTAGATGTAGTCGTTGGCGTTACCGCCTTCGACGGGGTCGACGGACAGGAACCGTCCCAGCAGGGGCGAGTAGGGGCGTGCGCCCATTTCGACCAGGGACAGTCCACCGGCGTGTTCGTAGGGACGTTGGTTTTGTCCCAGCCAGCCGTAGTTCATCTTGCCGGGCTGGTTGGCCGGCACCGCCTGCGGGTCGATCGTCCCGTCGGTGCGCATCGGCTCGCCGAACGGGTCGTTGGCGAAGGTTCCGCCGGATTGTCTGCCGGTGCCGTCGGTGGAGAAGAAGATGTCTCCGCGGACGGTGACATGGTCGTATTCGGGTGTGGGTGTTCCTCCCGGGTAGGTGTAGGTCAACAGCACCCCGCCGGGCAGCGAGATGCTGCGCGACAGCAGCCGCTTGGTCCCGTCCATCGTGAGATCGGCCGAGTCGCCATCCTCGGTGTAGCCGTAGAGCACGGTGGCCTGGGTGTCCCCGGCGGTGGCGTCGCGGCGTACCAGGCGGTCGGTGGCGTCGCGGGTGTAGGTGATGCTGGCCACCTGGGTCGGGTCCGTGCTGGTTGTCGACGCGGTCAGGTGCCGGTCCGCGCCGTCGAACCCGAGGTTGGTGGTGGTGGCGCCGTTGGTGAACGATGTGGTGTTGCCGTGGGTGTCGTAGGTGATCCCGGTGAGGGTGGTGGCCCCGGTGGTGGCGATCAGCCGGTCAGCGGCGTCGTAGCAGTACGACGTCGTGGACGTGTTGGTGCCGATCTGGTCGACCAGGCGCATCCGGTTGCTGTTGGTCCCGGCGTTGGCCTGGGTCCCGGTGGGGCAGGCCGGGTTCGCGGTGGAGGTGTAGTCGTAGGTGAAGTGGTGTCCTTTCAGGTACGCGTCGGTCAACCGACCCGCGGTGTCGTAGGCGAAGTCGTTGCCGCCGGTGGGATGATTACTCCCCGACTCCCAGTCGTTGTAGATGATGCCCGCCCGGGTGCGGTCCACTCCGGACGTGATCTGGATCGAGTCCGAGGTCTGCCACGTCAACGACGTGAGCGCCCCGGCGGAGTTCTTGCCGATCGCCGCCAGCGAGGAGCCGTTGCCGTAGGCCACGGACGCCGGTTCACCGTTGGCGTCGTAGGTCGCGGTGGCCAGCGTGGTGGCACCCAGCTTTTCGGTGAGCGGCCGGCCGGCGTCGTCGTAGGTGAACGTCAAGGTCTGCGCGGCATCCAACGCGTTGGGCGGGGTCAGCACCTGTTGGGTCACCCGTCCTGCCTGGTTGTAGGTGTTGGTGGTGACCGTGCCCTGCACGTCGGTGTAGGACACCAGCTGGCCCAGTAGGTTGACCTTGGTGGTCACCGTGCCGGCGGTGTCGGACACCGAGGTGGTCAGCGGGTCACCGCCCACGGCGTAGTTGTTGGTCACGGTGCGCGACCCCGCGGTGGCGTTCGCCGGGAACGTCACCTGGGTCACCCGGTCCCGGGCGTCGTAGGTGGTGCAGATCCAGTCCCCGCTGGTCGCCCCGGCCACCACCCGTCCACTGGCGTCGTAGACCTGCTCCTGGGTGCGGGCCCCGCCCGTGGCCGGGGTGGGTGAGGTGGTGAGCTTCGGCATGCCGGCCTGGTTGGCCAGCGGACTGCCCGTCACGCACGGGTTCGCCCTGGTTTCGGTGTCGCCGTAGTAGGCGTAGCTGTACTGGGAACCCGAGGGCATGGTCGCGCTCGTCTCGCGCAGATAGCCGACCCCGGGGGTTTCGTAGCCGGCCTGGCCGGTCAGGTTCAGCCCGGCCGGCGCGGCGCTGGTGGAGGTACCCAGGGCGTACACCGCGTCCAGGCCGTTGTCGGTGTACTTGGTGGCCGTCACCCCGTCCGGTACGCCGTTGGACTCGGACACCACAGTGGAGGTGGTCAACCCGTACCTAGGGTGCAGGTACTGGCCGGGCACGACCTGCTGCGCGCCACCTGGGGGAACCCAGTCCAACTCCAGCTGCGAGTTGCCCCCGTTTTGGTAGTACTCCACCCGGATCCGTTTGGTGGCCCCGGCGGCGGGACTGGTGTAGGTGCCCTGCGACCACGTGGCCGCCTGGTTGTGCCAGTTATCGATTACCAGGGTGTCGTCCACCCACACCCGCACCCCATCATCGGAGAGCGCCTTGAGCACGTAGCTTCCGGACTGCGGGAAGGTGATGTCCCCGTTGGCGCGCAGCGACCACTGCGTCCAGGGGGTACCCGTGGGGCTCGGTGTCCACTTCTGGTTAGCGTTTCCGGTGCAGTCCCAGATCTGCAGCTGAGTGGCATCCGTGGTGCTCCAGTTGGTATCGTCCAGACATCTGCCGGACTGCGGGTTCACCAGTTGCCCATTGGTGGATATCCATTGTTGGGCGCCGCTGCCGTTACAGTCATAGATCTGAACTTTGGTGCCGTTGGATGTACCACCGCCGGTGATGTCCATGCACTTACCCAGCACGGTGAGCGTGCCGTTGGTGTTCACCGACCATTGTTGGGCGTTGGTGCCGTTGCAGGTGTAGATCTGCACCGGCGTACCGTTGGTGCTGCTCCCGCCCCGCACATCCACGCACTTGCCGACGTATCCGGTGATCGGACCCGTGGTGGGCGCGTTGGAGCCCCAATTCTTGTTCAGGCTGCCGTCCGGCGTCCCGACGCCGGTGGCATACACCTTCGGCGCCCCACTGAGGGTCATGTTGTCGTAGTAGGTCATCGACAACCCGACCACGTTCTCGTCGTAGTTGGTGTGGGTGTGCGGCACCGTCGACGCGCACGCCGACGTGGGCACCTGCCCGTTGAAACACGACGCCGGCGCCGGCCCGTAATTGTCTGTGGGCCGGTCGGCGTAGTCATACACCGTCGTCGACACCCGACCCGCGCTGTCCGTTTTCGTCAACGGCTGATCTTTGACATTCCACGTCTCCGACCGCGTCTTACCCGTGGCATCCGTCAAGGTCAACGGGCGGTAGGAGCCGTCATAGGTCACCTTGGTCGCGTACCCCACCGCCGGGCTCAGCCCCGCCACATCCACAAACGTCTGGCTGTTGGCCGGGTCGTAGCGGTAGGAGTGCGCCGGCCGCGGCGTGCTCGCCCCACCGTCCGGAGCGGGCAACGTCACACTGGTGGCCTTCGGTGGCGTCGACGTGTCGTAGGCGATTTGGGTCTTGGTGGTGGCGAGGTCCCGGTTGGCCGGGTCTACCGCGACCCAGTCCACCGCCAACGAATCACGCAGCGCGGTCAACGGACCCGTCGTGGACGAATACTGGTAGTCCTGAACGTCCTGCCCCGGATTCTCGATCCGGGACAGCGCCTGCCCCGAATACCACACCCGGGTCTCGCTGCCGTCCCAGTACGCGATCCGGCACAACATCTGCAACGGTGCCGTCGCATCCGCACCAGGTGGTGCTGTGGCACCACCGTAGCAGCCATTCGTGCCATCGGTGTTGTAGTACAGCGTATGCGCCCGACCCGACACCGGGTCCTTGATCTGCGTCAGGCGGCTCGGCGTGCCACTGTAAATATTCTGCAACATCGCCGGCTTGCGAGAATCCACGTCTGACGTCTGCGCGGCCAGGGTGCCATCGACATTGAACACATACACGATCCCACCCTCGAGCAGGGTGACGGCGCCGTTGGTGTCCAACGTCAACACACCCTGCTCATCCAGCGGCGGCGCATAACCACCGTCGCTCTGCTTGGTCCAGGTGTGCTTGGTGCCCATAGCGTCGGTGAGCACGACAGTCTGATCCACCACGGCGGCCTTGGCGTATGCGTTACCCGGGCCGTCCAGGTTCGCCGACAGCGTCCACCCCTGCGACAGCGTCGGCGAGTCCGCGGTGAACAACCACGACGGGGGCACCACCTGCGGCGGCACCGTCGTGCCATCACTGGTCTCCACGAACAAGCGCATCCGACCCGCACCGGAGGAGTGATGCAACTCCACCTTGATCGGCACCCGGGCTCCACCGGTCAAGGCGATCGGAGTCCCCGAACCACCGGCCGACGCCAGGCTCCAGTTCACGTCACTGGCGTTCGCTTGCGTGTACACCTGGGTGCCATTCACCCAAATGTTGGCGCCGTTGGCGTGCACCCCGGCGAACTGGTACGTCCCCGTCACCGGAACCTGGAAATAACCCTCCCAACGCACCACATACCAATCCGCGGGCAACACCGGCGGGAACGGTGACGTGGTACCCCAGTCCGCGTTCACCTGCGACTCCGTGCGCACCAACACCGGATTCTGCCCCGCGGGAATACTCCCATTGTGCGCCAGGTCGGCGAAGTACGACGCCTGCAACCCCGCGTAATTCGGCTGCTGCGAGTTGTAGGAGAACGTCAGCCCCGCAGTACCACCCACCGTGACAAACGTCGGGCCCTCGTCCCGGAGGGATACGTTGCCGTTGGCCAGGTTCACCGACACCGGGCCCGGTTCGTCCGTAGGCGACGGGCCGCTCGCACCGATCCGCTGATCCACCTTGAAGTGACCCACCCACGACGGAGTCGTGATGGCCGTCCCGCTCGGGTCGCTGGTCAACACCCGCCACGTGTACGCGACGCCGTCCTGCAACACCCCAGCCGGCACCGTCCACGACGTCGAGGTCTGACATCCCGAGTCGACCACGACCCCCGACAGCCCATCAGCCCGGGTGGACACCTTGAAGCAATACGACGTGGCATCACCCGACGGGTTGGTCACCGCGTTCACCGACAACGTCGGCGTCAGACCGGTGAGCACGCTGTTGTCCGCCGGAGCCACGATGCTGGTCGCCGGCGGCGGGTTTCCGTAGTCGACAACCAGGCTGACCTGCATGTACTTGTACGACCAGGAGTTGCCCTCGTCACCGGTGAGCATCATCCAGGCATTGTTGTCACTGGCCGCGACCCGCCCGGCGATGAAGCTGGTCAACCCATCCGACCACATCGACCCCCAATCCCCGATCGGCGCCCACGCCAACCACTGGCCAAGCGCGTTGTACCCCAGCGGGCTGGTCGCCTGATACAGGTTCGAGTTCCACGACAACGGCGACCCGTTCGGGCTCGCCCACCGCGAGAAATCCAACCGGGCCCCGACCACCGTCGTACCAAACAACGCCGTGTAATCGAACCGCAGCGCGGTGCGCCAGTAGGTGTTCGGATTCCCCTGCGGCCCGGACACGGAGTTACCGACCTGCAGATTGCAGTTGTGGCACGTAGTCCCATCAGACTTGTACGCATACGACTCCGCGCCGCCGCTGTACCCGGAGGTGTAGGTCGGATCCACCACCACCGGAAACACCCGAGCCGGATCCGTCAACCACTTCTGGTCTACCGACACCGTCACCAACCAGGCATTCCCGTCCCGCTTCAGGGTGTACGTGCCGCCGGTCTGCGCCGGCGCCCGGTGATAGTGATCCGTCTCGCTACCGGAGGAGTCCCACGCCTGGACTGGCGGCAACGCCGCCACCACCGCCCCCTTCCCATCGGTGATCACAACCCCACCATCGGCCAACGACGGGGTCAGGGCACCCAGATCCATCCGGAACACCCACGAACCCGCCCCGGCTGCGGGGGCCTTCTTCACGATGATGGATTCCTTGACCCCGCCCGGCTCGACCACATACTCCAGGTCCGTGTCCGGCAACGCCTCGGCATACGTCGCCGTCGAGTCCTTGATCTTCCGAGGCGCCGGCCGCGCTCCCTGCACAGCAATCGATACCGGTGTCCCACCCTGGTTCACACTCACCAGAGCCGCATCATCGGCGTGTGCGGCGAACTCAGGCTGCAAGCCATGCCGCCCGGCCTTCGCCTTCGTCGACGCGGCGTCCTCCGACAGCCGGGTATCCACCGGCTGCCACACACCCCGCTCGTCCTGCACGCTCACCGGAACCTGCGACAGCCTCACCGAGCGGGAGCCATCGGCGTTGATGTACTCCACCGACTTCTCCGACCGGCCCACCTCTTTCGAGGTCTTGCTGTCGAACTTCGTACCGGCGTGCTGCCCGCCCTTCCCGGCGCCCATCAACGGCCGGAAATCCGCATTCGGCTTCGCCGGAGCGAACGCCCGCTCCGGACCCGACGGCGTATGCAACAACGGCATCTCACGCGGATCCCGCTTCACCGGCCGAGGCGACGCCGAGGCTACCTTCGGCAAGACCACCGCCTCCAGCGACGATGCGACCAAAGATAATGCCAACAGCATCGTCATGAAATGAAAACCAGATCGAACCAGAACGCGCAAGCGTGCGCGACGTCTACCAAACATCAAAGCGAGCCTTTCCATCAACCAGATCAACGTCATCAATTCTGTGCTCTGAGTGCTCGCGCAGACAGGACTGTCCGGCTCGCGGGGCCGGCGCGGCGATGCGCGGCGGCATGGGCCAAGCGCGAGGGCAACACCATCGTGATGGCAGCGATGCCGAGCACCATCGCGACTACGGCGGTAAACCCCTACTTGGCGGGCGCAAAACCCACCCGAACGCAGCGATTGCGGACATCACGACGCTTCGCCATAGGACGAAGCTAGGGCCATCCGGCGGCCGGAAAACAGCTCTGGGGCACTTGGCATGCGACACCTTCGGATGCGCACCCGAAGGCGCGCCGACGGCGCCACGGGTCGGTGCACAACGACCGATGGGCCATCCACAATGGACGGTCGGTGGTAAGTCTGTCGCCGTGCCCCCGGCGCGCTGGCACGACGCGAGGCAGGAAGGAAACACCTGCTTCTGGCCGTGTCTGCTGGCGTCGACATGGTGCCGGACTCGTGGGTGAGTGGGGCGGCCTGCCGCGCCACGCAGTGGCGCGTTCGTCCTGCGGGGCCCGAAACGGGCAGAACAGGGCGATGCACTCGTGCAGCCAGCGGCGGTGGATACCGCAGGTGAGGCGGTCGAACGGCAACAGGCCGGTCCGCTCGGCGCGCCCTCGGCCCGGAGCGCGGCGGCCGGCACCCCCGTCGGTCACGCGAGCGTAGAGGTTGACATATCCCATCGGTCCACTCCAGCGGCTGGGCTTGCAGTGCATGCAGCCTCGGACACAGGCCCGGCGCGGAGAATTGGTGGATATACCCAAACGGCTCAGCACCGTCTACGTAGGGATGTCAAGGGCCCTGCAGCTACCACAGGGGTGATCGGGCTGCGGATGTTGGCCGACCGCACCGGGCTGACCCGGGGCCTGTCGCGGGTACTGACCAAGCCCGGCTTCTACCCGGTGCACGACCGGGGCCGGGTGCTGACCGACGTGGCCTGCTCGATCGCCGCCGGAGGCGTCGACTTGTACGACATCGAGGCGCTGCGGGCCCAGGCCGTGGTGTTCGGGCCGGTCGCGTCGGACACCACCGCGTTGCGCGCTGGGCGAGATCAGTGATGCGGGCCTGTACCGCATCGACGCCGCCCGCGCGGCGGCACGGGCGCAACTGTGGAGCCACCTTCCCCACGGTGTGCCGGCGGCCACGTATGCCGGTGGGGTGAGCATGGGCGCCACGATCGTGCTACGGGTCGACGGCACCATCACCTGGCCCACTCGGCCGGCAAGCAGCAGGCGCAGGCCACGTTCAAGAGGACGCTCGGGTTCCACAGCCTCGGGGTCTGGGTGGACAACACCGACGAGCTGGCCGCCCTGATGCCCCGCCCGGGCGGGGCCGGCCGGATCCAACACCGCCAAAGACCTCATCGACGTGCTGCGCGCCGCGATCGCGCAGATCCCCGCCGACCGGCGCGGCGATCTGCTGATCACCAGTGACGGTGCCGGCGCGGCGCACCCGCTGATCGGCTGGCTGCACAGCCTCGACCAGGTACCCGGGCGACAGGTGGCCTACTCCGTCGGGTTCGACGTCGACGAGTACGTCCGCGCCGCGTGCAACCGCCGCCCGGACGACTGGTGGCTGCCATGCCTGTCCAACACCACCGGAGAGATCATTGACGGCCTGGAGTGCTGCGAGATCCCCGACCTGCTCCGTGAACGGCTCACCGGCCTGGACTGGCCGGCCACCATGCACGTCATCGTGCGCCGCCGCGCCCTGTTCGACGACGAGCAGCCCACCCTGTTCGACACCAACGGCTACCGGTACACCTGCTTCGTTACCAACACCCCCGCCCACGGCCCCGAACGGTCTGAACGTACAGCACGCGGATGCCCGCCACCGGGTACACGCCCGGGTCGAAGACGACGTGCGCACCACCAAGGACACCGGCCAGGACACCGGCCTGGGTCGGCTGCCCTCGAAGTCCTGGACAGTGAACAAGGCGTGGTGCGCCGCGGTGACCATCGCGGTCGACCTCATCGCCTGGATGCGGCTCTACGCGCTGACCGGCGCCCTGGCCACCGCCGAACCCAAAACGTTGCGTTACCGGCTCTTCCACACCCCGGCCCGTCTGGTCCACGCCCGCCGCTACCGGTGGCTACGCCTACCTCGCACCTGGCCCTGGGCCACCGCTCTGGCCACCGCCATCGACACCATCCGCCGCCTACCGATGCCCGCTACCTGAGCACCCCCACCACCGACCCCAGGAGAACCCAGGAGACCACGCCCACCCGGCGCGACAGCCGGCCACACCAGCACACCCGATCAGCGAATACATCCACCATCAACGATGCGAGCCGATCGGTCATCGATCAACCTCACACCAGCGAAGAATCAGGGCCGAGCCGGGAATCAGGACAGACCGGTCGCAAATTCCTGACGAACGGGGTTGACCGGCCCCGCTCCCTTCAGGGATGACCTGGGACGATGCGGGTGTCTTACGTCCGTATTTGACTCAGGTCCAGGAGCACTTTCGCGGTGAACGTTACCGGGTGGTCGCGGGGTTTGGAACTCGACTTCGATCTGGTCACCGTGACGGGTGTCTTTACTGCCGAACAGCGGCTGACGAACGCGGATATCGCGGGCCGACCAGGCCCCGTGCTCGCCGCTCTCGCACGGCATCTGCCGTCCTGCACCAGCATCGGCTGGCCACCCCCAGCACGCTGCCGGCCTGGCACCAGCACCTGATGCGCCGGAAATGACGTCAGCCACCCGCCAGGTCCGACCTGCCACCCGGCACCTCGACCAGTCGCAGGACACGGTCGACCGTGTAAGCGATGCGGACAACGACCCAGTTCCACCAGCCGAACCCCGATGACCAAATCGAAAGCGACGGACCCTACCCGGTCACGGGCTCGGCCAGCAACGGTCGCAAAAACGCCAACGGACCAACCGCACTCAGCCGGCCGGCCTCCCCGGCTTCGACCATCTCCACCCTTGACATCCCTACGTAGACGGCACTGAGCCGTTTAGGTATATCCGCCAATTCTCCGCGCCCGGACCTGCGTCCGAGGCTGGATGCAACGCAAGCCCCCTGGAGTGAACCGATGCGATACCTCAACCTCTACGCTGACCTGACGGCCCCACCGAGGCCGTGGTCATCCGCGGAGTCAGCCGAACCGCTCCGTGCTCCGGCGTGCCAGAAGAATCCTTTCCCCGCTTACGTGCTAGCGACGTCGACTCCAGCCGCACGCGGGGTGGTCTCACCGCGGGCATCATCAGTGGCGTCATCCGATATACCAAATCACGTCTGACCACGGTTCTGATCCCTGGACTAGAGCGGCCCTTTCGCGCGCTCCTGGCGTACGTGCGCGCGTGCGAGAGGTGAATGGATTCCGCTCTGTGACAGTACCCCTAGCCAGAAAGGGTAGATCCCATGTCCGCCAAACTGTCGGCACTGGCCGACATGATCCGAGCAATGGAACACGATTGCTTCGCGCGTCGCGAGTCCGCACTCGCTATGCAGCTATTCAAGATTCGGCAGAGCTTGCTTACCTTTGCTCAGGAGCTTGAAGAGGTCAACCGATGACCGTGCCAATCGTAGCTCCAGAGTCCCTCTGACCCGATACGCCGCTGGGCGACTGAGGTGTTCATCCAGCCGCCGAACCCGGTGAGCAATGCTTGAAACCTGTGGATGACCTTGGGAGGCGTACCCTCCCGAGGAAGCCGAATCAGGAATCAAGCAGGCCCGCGTGGCAAC
>WNGR01004543.1_pt1 | contig 14963 bp, 11 predicted proteins | sample 5407581 | NCBI WGS metagenome assembly WNGR01 (sample SAMN13153383, study PRJNA577476) | soil metagenome | isolation source: 80 cm soil or saprolite under Garry oak tree replicate 2 | place: USA:California | collected 2016-06-15
GACAAGGACACTCAGCAGAACAGCCTGTGCCACCAATTTTTGAACTTGGTCCACCAGTTCCCTTCCCAACCTTCTGCGCGCGGTCGTGTGCTTATCCACATCTTACCAGTACCGATTTCTATCTCGCCTGCCCCACCCGAGGACTCTTGACCAGCCTCGAGGTCGGACTGGGGATGCGAGTGTGGAGAATCGCTAGGAAACCGCGGTGTGGCACGGCGCGTGACGAAAGCGGGGAAGACCTTCAAGAGCTGTAATATTTCCGGGTTGGAGAGATCAGGAGAGACCCAAATCCTCATCAGGTCCTCATCAATCTCTGGAGATCCATATGTCGCTGCCTGTCGTGGGTTAAAAATGTCGTCGATTTCCTGGGGTGGTGTGATTGGGCCCGGAGGATCTTCTATGGTATCCGTAAGAGAGGCAGAGAGGGGTACAGCGCTTGATCGGGGAGAAGACGAGTAGGAGCGTGACAGAGCTGGGGTATCGAGAAACGGGTCGCTTGGCGCCCTAGGCCTCTTCGCGAGAGGGGCATCCTGTGTCCAGCGTATGGGAGCGGGTGGTTTCGACCGAAGAGGCTGTGATTGAGACCTAGCATGTGCTGGAAGGGATGAAACGTGTATAGGAGAACTAAGAGTTGATGTTGAAGTGCGCTGGGAGGGGTCCTCTTCGAATCCCAAAACCTAATCAGCATGCGAAAAATCAGAAACTACTCGAGAACAGGGAACGATAAGCGAGCTGACTCCTTTGAGAACATCAACGGCTTCAAGCATAAAGTCTTTACCACTATATAGGCCGAACGGAGTAAGCGAGTGAACTCGCTGATCACGCCAAACGAGCCGGCTTACCCGGCTTCCTTGAAGACAGCATCATCGATTTCCCAGCATATACGGCGCCCTCCGGCGCCGCCAAGGTGTTCAGGAACGACCTGCAGTCTCATAAGAGCCCACAAGCCTTCAAAGAAAGGCTTTGTTCCCGGCATGCCAACGGTGCACCAACCTCGAACAAAGCGCTCGAAGGCTTCGTATCGCTCCTTCTGCGCGGCGCTTCCCGCCGGATCAGCTCGCGATAAGGGCGTAAGTGACCCGCCCGGTAGCGTGGCGGAAAGCTGGGCCTTGAATTCGGCTGTCCGACGCGCGTTGATACTGGCATGATAAGTAGAACGAATAGATGCTTGTAACCTAGAGAAGGGGGCATGCTGAGCTGGTGGCAACGTGGCCAGCGTTTGCGTCATTTGTCGTCCCGCTTCCTCATCCTGATCAAAGTACCTATGGAGAACTCATGAATAATGACAACCAAAAAAACTGTTTACCCAACAAACAAAAAAATCCTGGGGAACTCACCACTTCCTGCATCGGTCTGCGAATGCTTCCAGGTCCGTTTGGACTCTAGAAGGTGTGGCAGAACGGGTTCTCTGGATGGGATGTGGGCTCGCCCCTGGTTTTTTCCTGGAGCGCCCAGTGGAACTTGGCGACGTGGGAGAAGCGACCTCGCTCTTAGATGGAGGGGGAGAGAGGGGGGTAGCCGAGGGAAGGTCGTAAAGGAGTGTTTCAGATTCTGAAGCGGTGGCGGGCCCCGAGAGGTTAGAGGTACGCTTTGCAGACTTGTGAAGGCGGAGAGGAGGCGGTGGCGGACGGCGGGTGGTTTCCAACAGGTAGCCCGAGGCAGACATGGAAAGAATGTATTACTCAGCCTTGAGGGGACTCAACAATGTGCATGCATAGATGGGCCCGACGGAATGGAAGGCTGTGCAAAATAGATTGAGCCGAATACGCAGTATCAGAGCCCAATGAATGATCGGGGGAACGGGAGAGAAAGGCTGTTCCCCAGGTGAGAGCCGGGGAGGGGAGGGAGAGGAGGAAATGAAAGAGGTGCGCGTTGTGGGGTGTTTAGGTGAACAGTTCGTTTTTCGACCGCCTCGGTTACATCTCATCACGGTCACCACCTTCGGCATCCATCCTTCGCGTCTAACTTATGTCTGTGGCGCTGGCACGGTTCCGTTTTATTCGGAAATCAGCGAACTCATCAATACTTTCACTCGCTCCGCAAAACTCAACACCACTCTAGGTCTACTCCCAAAGTGCCAAGACAAGGGTCAACAGACCACGTGATATAAAAATGGCACGGCACACGGGGTCGAAAGGGATGGGCTTTACGAAAACGAACTACTGTACGGAGGAATAGTGGGACGCTCAAATTAATCTCCCTCCCCGGGATCTCGTAGATGTTGTTATAGGTACGGCAACCGAGACAACCATCCGCAGCTGCGTTCCATGCGGCACGCTCCGTTGGAGAAGCTAGAACAAAGCCCAAACAATGACCACGAGAAAGTTGTGCGCGAGTCTTCACAGAGAAGTGGGTTGCAAGGTGCAGATAGAGATGCCCGCGACGGCTAGGGCGAGGATTGTACTATCATCTAACCAGTCATCATCGCACTAGAAAGCGAGTTCCCTCAAGAACGAGCGGTACGGATCTACTGGAGGAAGTTCTACCAGAGAAAAGCGAGGCAAGTTCTATGGATCCGTGGAGAACGCCGTCCACGGAGGCTTGCGCTATGCATACGTACATGCGACAAATGCACTGCAAGAAAGCCTGTCTCACTTGAGCAGCTAGCGAAAGAGCAACTGGAATGGGTTCAGGTTGCGCGAATTCGCTTCGTTGGCTCGACTTATGCAAAGAACGAATATGAGCCTATTAGGACGTAAAAAAAATAACCTTGTGTGACGGGGAGTGAAGTCGTGGCGCAGAGGCGCGGAGGACTCACAGGTCATCGATCATCAGTCATCATGGAATCACCATAAGAGGTAGTCGGGCCGGAAATTAGCACCACTGTCCGACGAAACTCTTGGTCGCTCTTTGACACAAGTTACTCTTACTTGCCTTAAAGGTGTCAACGCAACTTCAAAGTCCCTAGGCGAGTCGGTAGGAGCTTCGTGGACATCCTTAATCAGCAAGGATCTCGCAATGTGATTCATCTAGCTTAGGCCGACAGATATTATACGGACGAATTATGGCAGATGTCACTCATACAGTCTGCCGACTGCCGATACAATATAGTTAAGTAAGTTTGCGGATTGACGCCGAGCCGGGAACCTACTGGGGTGGTTTTTGCAATCCGCACTTTTTGTGGGTAATTCGCGGCCATATTTCGCCTCCGCCGTCCAATTCCAAAGTGCCGCACGATGCTGTAGGTCAAGGAACCTGCCAAGATGAAGCTTACCTCTCAGAATCGAGCGTACGGCATGTAGGTCACGAACTGACGTTCCGACTATCACAGGTCGAACCTAGACCGGCGTTCTACTCGAGTTCGAGCCGCATCGAGGCTGGGTGCACGTAAGGGTGGAGAGACTCCCCGGAAAGGCCGACGGCTCAATGTTATTAATACCCTAGGGGTTTGCTGGGTAGGAAAGGGGTATTTATGTAGACCAGGCTGTTTCGAGCCGAATTCGATCGTCCCAAGTGTGACCAGAAGGAAAATCGTGAATTGCATGCACCCCACCCATCCCGCGTGTCCGCCGCAAACCAAAGCGGGCTATGCCAGACGCCGGAAAAATGTCCTCAACTGCGGGCGGTCGTCAAAACCATGCTGTAAGCAAGATTATGTTGGGGTAAAGTCACGGAGTTGTCGTGTCTCCGCGGACACCATTATCAGGTCCCGCATAAGTTTTCAACACACCTAGGTGCTGAGGGTCCTGTTGTGATGGCTCCCACCAGGCCACAGACTGGATACTGGTTGTCCAAAGCCCATGAGTTTAGAAAAGCGCCGAATTTGTTAGCAAAAAGAGTGCTTCCCCTAAGACATACAGATTTTTGATAAGCGTGTTACTTCTGATGTCGCAGAGGTGTCCTGTGCGTCAATTTAGCCGACGAGCGTTGCCAGATACAAGTCCCCCCAGTCCCCAAGAAGTCTGTGAGGGCAGAAGACCTGTGACCCTGCGTGCAACGGCAAGCCGTCCTCCTCACTCGATGAGTACTGGAGAATAGGCGCCGCCAGGTCGTTGATGTCGTGAGACACGTAACCCGAGCGGCTGCTGAGCGCTTGGTGGGTGCTCCAGAGGCCGTAAGCAAAAAACTGAACTCGCTACTACTTTAGGACAGCAGCTTCAGATAATCCAGAAATTACAGTATGGACTATTTCAGGGCCAGAATGTAACTGATTCCGAGACGTCGGATCTATCCAGTGAATTGAGAGGCGTTTATCCACGGCCGTTCTGTCGTTCAGTGTTTGAAGGAGGGTATGACAGGACTGCTGCACCAACTTGGTTTCGTTACACGACAGTGGTCACCGTAAGTTTCAGGTGACTACTGGGCTTGTCGGGCTGGGAGCACAGCCAGAATCAGCGGCACCGTCATGGCATCGGACAACTATGATTAAGAGCTTGAGCTGATCAATGATGGAGACTCTTACGGCAGATCAAATTATACCATGAAGAGTAGAAGATGTTGTCCCAATAGCCCATCTCATGAGTTGCAGGTCAATTGTGAATTGTATGCATAGTATCCTGGGGGAGGAGGGGGAGTCTATCTGGACTGGGCAACGAACGGGTGGTGAAGCGACCGCGTGGACAGCATCAGGTGTTGCCCACAAAAGGAAATAAGATCCGGGGAAGCGGCTGGTGAAAGACACCGAAAAATCCAGGTAAGTGCAGCCGGGACCGTTGGCACAGTTTTATGAATCCAAAAGAAGAGTGACTCGGGATCCGAATGTCACAAGAGTTGGCCACGAGTATAAGAGGCAAAAGGAAAGGAAGCACACTGTACAGGCACGTTGATTGGAGCGAAGTGTGATGATGGACCGGCTGCGATTTACCTGTATTCGGTTGAAGGGGAAAAGGCGCTGGGGATCAGGTTTGACGATTTCTGGATAAGGAGGTGCATTGTAGTTCACTGCGGCGGGGAGTGGGCGCAAAGAAGGGGATGAGGGGAGGCGCGGCAGGAGGGCCGCTCAAGGGTGATGATTAGAGGAGATGGATGGTGACCATCAGTAAACGGAGATTATTTGAGATCGACCTTGGAAAGACGGTGGACGAAACAGATCCAGATGGCCAAAAGATGCAACCATGTGGTTGTGATACCAGGTAGGAGAGGGATGCCGTTATTGTCAGAAATGGAATTCCTGTGCGGAAGATGCCGCGGAAAGAAATTGCCTAATAAAGAAAATAAGGATTGAGTTGGGAGGGAACGAAATAGATGAAATGGATGAATAATTCATAAGAGCTGGTTGGCAAATGTGAGGCAGTTCAGTCGAGTAGCGCTGAGAGGAGCGAACCAAGGCCAGTTGTTATACGGTAAGTGTTGTGCCTTGGTTTGCCGTACGTACGGATCGTTCCAAGAGGTTGGCGGTTACGTCAGGGTCACCCTTGCTGAGTCGGAGGGACTGGATGCAGTAGAGAGCAGAAGAGAGTGCATATATGCAGTACACGGAGATTGAGAAACGAAAAGACATTATGGGAGAGGAGTGGACGTGAACAGAGACGAATAAGGTTCACTATCACCATCGCCGTCGCACAGGCACGGGCTCAGGTTCGCTCAGACTGAGGCTTAAGCCCAAGGACGAGGAATCAAACACTCTGGCTCAAACTTGCTGCTGGTCCTTTCAAGTTCGGGCGGTATCACCCGGCGGCCTGTTCCCCTCTCCCCACAAAGCAGAATTCATTAAAAAGACGGCCGACTTGTGCCCTTTTCTGAGATGTCCTTCTAGGTCCCCTTCCCTCCCTCCCCTCCTCCCTCACTATTCCCTCCTTTCCCTCCCTCCGCTCTACTTGCACCTCCCTTTTTCTTGTACATGGCACGCGCTGCGACTTGGCGTCTCCCGTCCGATTCCAGATCTGACTTTACTATGAACTCTCCTGATCCTCCATCTTCCCGTCCTGACAACACTCGTTGGCCCGGGGAACTCAGCGAGATCCTCAAATCCAGTAGCGTATCCAGAGACCGTCTCATGTCCGTAGATCCTGCCCCCTCTTCCTCTTTGCCTCACAACACGTCTTCTGCTACTTTCCTTCCCCACCACTTTGACCAACCCATCGACTCTCACCCTCCTCATTCTGCCGGCCACCTCCCTATCCACACCTTTGATAACGACAAAATGGATGTCGCTGAGCATTCCCCCTACGACCTCTTCCCCCACCCCCCTCAACCCCCCTTCCCTCACCAACGCATTCGCTCGAATACCTCTCCCGCTGCTCCTTCATATGGCCACAACTCAGAGCCAATCTACTCGGGCATGTTTTCCCATGATTCTGTCCACTCTTTTCATTCTCAGAATACTGGTCCCTACGACATGATGGGTAGCATATCCTCTTCTCTAAGTAGCGGCAAAGGTACTCCTCTCACTCCCAGCGATCCCATCGGCAGCCTCCCCTTCTCAGCCGGTCCTCCAAATGGTATCAAACAGGACTTTACAGACTTGATTCCGGACAGACGTCTCTCAGTGTCAAACGGTTACCAGTCCGAGTTGCCCGATGACTACCCACTTGCCGTCAACTCACATCCTAACTTTGGATCCACCCCCCTCCCTCCCTTCTCAGATCGCTTGACCCGATACCCTCAGGAAACCTACCTCGGTCAGTCCCAGATGCAGGGCCACCCTCACGATCAGCTTCGTGGCGTCCACCCTCAGGCAACTCATTCTCGCTTCGAAGGTGGTCCGCCTTACGATGAAATCCCCAACTATCTCATCTCAAATCCTTCAAATGACCTAAGTTTGCGCATTCCTAGCGTTGGGGATACCATGATGGGGATGCGTATGGGTCAAATGGGTGCTGCAACCGACCTTCAAACGTTCATCAGGTAAGAATAGGCCGAGTCTAGGTTGCTTTTTTCGAGATTTGATGACGCCATGACTTTTGAATAGACCATACATCGATCAGTACGTTCGAACACCGAATCGCCTAGCATTTGGTGAACGTACCGTCATCGTCATGTCAAGCAAGGTGGCCCAGAAATCTTACGGCACAGAGAAGCGGTAAGTCCTCATAACCGCCCGTGAAACCTTGGTTCACCATTTGTAATCTAGATTCCTTTGTCCTCCTCCCACCGCGATTCTGATTGGCAATTCATGGTGGTCGGACGTTGTCCGTCGCGGTGAAGAGCCTAAACTGTCACCTCCACGTGTCGTTGTATCCATCTCTGGTGAGGCCGCTGGCCAGGAAGGTAACATCGAGTGGTCAGCAGCTATGGGGAAACCTTTCGACGTTTCCGACCCGCCCACTGGCACAACATATATAGGCCGTTGTGTTGGGAAACAGCTTTTCATCTCCGATGTGGACGAAAAGAAGAAAAAGGTGGAAGCTCTTGTTAAGGTCATAGCTTCTATTGGGGAGGATGAACCCGAGAGGGTCATCGGAACTTTCCCCAGTCGGCCGATCAAAGTCATCAGCAAGCCTAGCAAGAAGCGGCAGAGTGCGAAGAACCTTGAGCGTACGTGTTCAGCCACTCCTCGTGACTAGTTCTATAACGGCATCGCCGTCATAGTCTGCATTAATCATGGGTCCACAATTTCCCTCTTTCATCGACTAAGATCTCAAACTGTATCCACCAAATATCTCTGCGTCTCTGGTTCTGGTTCCTCATTTAAGGGGTCAGACGGCGCTCCGTTGATGGGTATTGATCAGCGTAGTCGTGCATCGACGCCCTCATTCATAGCCAAAACATCCAGTTGGGGTGAGTTCCCTTCATGTCTCCCTGTGACTTTATCAGGCGCCAGTTTAACCTCGTTTACGGTAGACCCGTTCGTCATGTACATCGTGGATGCCGAGAAGCCAGCGGGGGGTATGGACGTGCCACCCCCGCCCCCGCCACACCCAGACTACCCGTCACCACCACCAAACGCAATTCCATTTATGAACAACGGTACCCCGATCCCGATCTACTACAATCAGACGGTCGTCTTACAATGTTTGACCTCCGGCGTCGTGTCTCCGGTGCTGATCATCCGAAAGGTCGATCACCAAACCACCGTTGTGGGGGGTGGAGCCCAAGAAGGCTCCAAGGGTGTTGGCGAGCAGTTTTGTGCCCCTGGCGAGGTCTGCGGTGATCCTGTCAGTCAATTGCACAAGGTGGCGTTTGAGGTATTTGAACCTGGAAAAGGCGCTCCTGAGCCAGGGACACTTGGCTCAACTGGCGCATTCCTTTCTTGCATGGGTGAAAAGGTCAACACTTATCGTCCAGTGGATGGACGTCAGTGGCAAAGTGGAGTCGATGGCCCACGCAGTCCCGATTCTCCAGCTGTGCCTAGTTCGCCCATCATCTCGACCCCTGCATCGAATAGTTCTGGCAACGATTACTTCGCATCAGGGCCGTCACCAGCAGTCCGCAGCGAACCTACATCCCCCGTTCCGAACCCCATGGAGTTCCCCTCAAACGACGGGGGACGAGTCAAGAAAGGGAAGCGTGGCTCGTCGAGCGCCGGCGGTTTGTCCAAGAGTAGTGCTTCGTCTAAGACTCGACGACGCCCGACCTCTGCTGGCTCCTCTGGCAGCCGGCAGACCGGTAGTGACTCGGGCGCTTCCTCTGGTGCTCTATGGCAAGTAGACATCGGCGAGACGAGCGTGTGGACTATTGTCGGAACAGGTTGGTTTATCTCCATTCTAGCTCGCCAAATTTCGCTGACTGTATTTCATCTGAACGTAGATCAAGTCCGGTATAACTTCTATGTACCACCAGTCCTCTTCGACAACCAGAATGCTCCACAGACCGGTTCGTTCCCAACACCATCGAAGACCGTCACGCCTTTCCCTGGTGTGGTGAAGTATTTACCGCCGGACCGTGCATCGGAAGCGCCTAAGGGCCACGGGACACGCCACATGCTTGCAAAACCGACCCCACAGTCTTCCAAGATGCTGACCCTTTACGGCGAGAATTTTTCAAAGGCTGAACCGGTGTCGGTCTTCTTTGGATCGGAACCATCGCCTTTTGTCGAGGTGCGGTGTTCGGAAGTACTTGGATGCCTTCCACCAGAGAACCAACCTACAAAACGGCGACCTATTATCCTCGTACGGGGAGATGGCGTCGTCTTCCCATCATCTGTCATGTATCCCTAGTGTTTCGGTGCTTCTATTCGTTTCTGTTTCTTCCTATTTGCTGTCTTGCCTATGCTTTCACTCTGGGCTCGCGTTGCACTATATTATCGAGGGAGAGGCTAGCACCCAAGGTCGTTGATCTTACCTTGTCTCTATTACTCGCCATGTTCCACTCATTTTACCCCCGTGGTCCAGTTGTGTTAGGGGTGATGCCCCTGTTGCTGTCGTTCGTTTTTCTTCGTTCGCTATTTAGTTCTGTATTATCACGTCGCTCGCATTGAATTAGATTGTCAAGTCAACGTTACTTATTATAGTTTGTCTTGGATGTGGTGGTGTAGTAGTCACGACGACTCGTCCCGGTAGCTCCGAAAAAAATCTTCAACTGCTGTTGCAGACACACCATGTCGTCCCCTGTCACTGCACCGTCCCATCTCTGGAATTGGTACGTTGACTACCTTTGGAACTACGATAACAGCTCCTGGGTCGCTACCATCGCTTATGGCTTCCGTATCTGGTCCATCCTTGCCATTTTGCCTACTGTAATACTTTGCCTACTTGTGAGTACCATAGTCCATGGGCGCCTTGGCACGCACAGCCCTCCCCTCTCCGATAGTCAACGACTACAACTCACGTACCATTTCTCTCGAAAAATAGGATGTGACGTCCTATGTCATCGCACGCACGCTCGGTGACCCAACCGCATCGACCTCTCACAAGCCCTCTTTCGCACAAACAGACCCATCCAAGTCCGATCCCAATATCGCCGACACCGCCACCAACGTCCTTGTCACAGCCCCGTCGCCACCCCAGGTGGAGGGGCTCGGGCCCATTGCCGCCGCGGGTGCCATCGCCGACGAGTCCACTGCCACCGCTGCCGCTGGCATCGAGGCGGCCGCCGAGGCACACCCGACGTACTTCGAGGATGACGACGGCGCGGCGCGGCTCGCCGGCGTTGGCGTCTTCACGCCCATCGCGAGTATGCCTGGATCGCCGACGCTCAATCGCCGGAGGAGTTTCCTGGGGGAGGAGGAGGGTTCTACAGAAGGCGAGGAGGGCGGGTCTGTTCGTCGTGTTGTGCCGCCGCCGCCCGAGTCTGAGCACGGGCACGAGCGCACCGCGTCAGGCGGCAGCGAGGTGTATGGAGGCGGGGAGAGCACGAGCGGGGAGTCGTCGTTCACTCTGCTGGAGCGCGAAGAGAGCTTCGAAGATCCCGCAGCGGCGCACATCCGCAGACGCGTCCCAGGCCCCGCTGGCGCTGATGACTGACCACTGACTGACCCCCAACGAACACTCCACTCCGCAGCACACAGAAGTTCGTCACGAGTACGTGTATAAAACATGTATTGTAATCGTTCCTTCTCCTTTCTCTCGGCGCTCCCCAACCTTGACGTGTTACGATAAAATGGGGCGTTTAAAGGGACCTTGTTTCATTGACCCCGAGGTATTTCATTTGTCGTTTTTTATGGCACAAATACAGCTTCATAATAAACACCGACCACCATGACCAATACCTCAATGTCACCTGCACCCTCCACCACCCCTGATCGCCGCTGTCACGAACAGCCACACCTACCACCCGAATCTCAATTGATCACGAGTAAAGCTTGGAGGTCGCCAATTCAAATATTCCTTGAAAAGCCGGCGACGCCTTTTCGCCCTCGATTTCTCATACCGTTCAAGCACCGCATCTGGAAGGCAGATGATGTGTTGGCCTTTGTAATGCTTGAACAGTTGCAGGGTCGTACACCTGACAGCACGGCGATCAGAACCTGGGAGAGCGTTGAATAGACGGAGCAAGGGACATACGTATTCATTACATCGGCGTGGGTGATAGCGGTTGCCTGAGCAATCTCATCGACGCTGATCTCCTCACCGGCAGCGAGCACTGTCTCGACAATCTTGTCCCTCCAGTAAGATCGGTAGCCGAGTAAGCCAAGATCACTAAGGGGTTTCTCTGGGCTGCCCAGCTTGCCTTCACGCTGGCTAAGCAAATAGGAAAAGTCGATGACGAGTCTCCCGAATCCGGATCGTTGGTGCTGAGGCAGGGTCAGAATACACGCCACATTGTAGTTTTCGGCGGACTCCTTTTCCTTGGAGAAGTACCCGACCAAGTGACAGCCCGCAGAGTCCCGCTGACACTAGAGGGAATAAAAATGAGGTCGGCGCAACTGGCAAATAGGGGGTGCGTAATGGATAGGACGTACCATCACGTAGTACATGAACGGTGTTACGTCGTAGTATAAAGTTTTGCTGTCAAAAAGGAACCATGAGAACCAGACGAGAGAGGCATAAAGGGGAGAACGTACTGATCAAGGAAGCACTTGCTCAGCAAACTCAAATTCCTACAATACGTCAACTGTTTCCTCCCATCTATTTCGAAGAATGAGATGTCTTCGTGCCGGTAGATCTCGTTCCCAGGAGGGGATAAAAGGGTACAACGTTTTCGATGCCGAGTTAACATGAAATGGCTAGGGAAGTAGGCAAGGCAAAACTCGCAGATGTACAGCACCGGAAGATGCGCATATTCCTGAGGATAGGGACTGAAATACCAGGCGTCGACTTCGTGCCGGCCGATAGACAGTCTGTTAAGATTCTTCACGCGTGCGATCTCTGAGACAGATTGCGTCATGGAGCCGCTAGTTCGTAGCTTCTCGATCTCTGCTTCCTTAGAGAAGGTGGAGAGTGGTGGTGGTGGGTTAATGGGAGAGTTTGGGGTCGGATCGAGCTCGCCTTCCGCGTCAGCCTCTCCGTCTGCATCTGCATCTGGGTCGGCTTCAGCGTCCACATCAGGATCGGCGTCACCGTCTGCATCTGCGTCTGCGTCCGCGTCGGCATCAGGGTCGGCCTCTCCGTCAGCGTCCGCGTCCGCGTCGGCATCAGGATCCGCCATTTCAATGTCACCGTCGGGTTCCCCAATAGCGTCCTCGTCTTCCTCTTCTTCCTCTTGAGGTTCACCATATGGTGCCTTGCGTTTCAGAGAGCCGCTAGGCGTGGGAGACGGTGATGCGGCAGGGGACGGTGACGCACTGACGCCTCTTGGTGTTCCCCAGCCCTTGCCAATTCCAACAGCGTTATTCAGGGTAGCGCGGCGAAGTAAGTCATGCTCCTTGCTGGACCGGGGCATCTTGCCCTGGCGTTTGTTACCGGGCGGGACGCTTCCATGCTTCTTGGCCACTTTATCTTTCTCCTTTTTGTCCTTCTTCTGGCGCGGCCACTCGAGGTCACGAGAAAGGACTAGACGAGAACCAGCGATCCATTCGTCAAGACGCTTGTTGAACTGGTCCCAGTGGACAAAAAACTCGAATTTATCGAGTTCAGGATTTGGGGGAAACGAGTCAGGAGCAGGAGAGGATGTATGTGGTGTGCCGCTAGTTGAGGCAGATGCAGAAGACTGCTGGCGACGAAGATACGGGTTGTTTACTTTGTCTCGAATTGAGAGAATCTCCGCATGTCGTTCTTCTGGTTCTGACGCATCTGTGTTCCAGCGTTTGGCATAAATCTTGCAGCCAACAGAGATATCCTGGCAGTGGCATTGGCGTTTGTGTCATGACCAAGTCTCCGTATGACTAAGCACGACGTAGCTCACCCGAATGGTGTAAGTTCCTCCCGCGGAGACAGGAGCAGGATCCTGGGATCCCTCCTCTTTTGCCTGCGTTGAAGGAGACATAAAATAATTTCTACGTTGGTCTCCTGAATGTTATTTGCGGGGAAAATGAAAATGTGGCGAGCTGAAGTGGAAATTGGAAAGCTGTGACTCGGACTCGAGTAAACGTGGGTGACTTTGTCACGCGTGATGTCACGCCAACCGAGTCAGTGCCAAGGGTACCAGTGAGACTGAGACTCGGATCGTGCCAGTGGCAGTGGCATCCCCACACCCAAGCGGCCACTGACTTCGTGCCAATTAAATGCTTCAGTTATAACAGTTCGTGTATGTAGAAAACATCGCTTCTGCTGTAGTTCTACGATGCTGTGGACGTTTCCCACTGGCAACGAGAGTCGGACAAGAGCCACCCGGCACACCTTGCGGCACACGGTCACGGGGACATAAAGAGCTCGTGCCAGGGCAAGTTCACCGCAGTCGTGACAAAGGGTTGTGTTGGCCCGAAATCTTTAAAGGCTCGTCGCTATTTAAGTCGTTCCTATCAATCGCTTTGGTGCTCACAGTGCTGCCCCAGGCTTCACACCCCTAAGGTTACGTCAGTGCCGCCGTACGTTACGCCGAATTCCACACAGTACCTCTCCCGATTCTTGTCATATCGGCGGGTCTGCCCAGGACAATAATGGCCGACACACTTGGATCTTCGTCTCACATGATGGAGGGGGTGATTGATATTTCGCCCTCGCCAGAGTCAGAGCCCCAGGTCGTCTATCGTCCCCTACGTCGCAAACGCCCCCTATTCCTTTCCGATGGTGACGACAGTGCGATTGAGCTCACAGATTCTACGGACAGTCAGAGTAGCGCGCCGTGTAAAAAGGCGAAGAGACGAGCTCGTTCTCGCTCGGGACGAAATGCAGAGTCAATTGGTTCATCGAGTAGGGTGCGGTCCCGATCCTTGAGGTGCAGGGCATTTCCGCAGCTTTTTGTCGACCGGGCTGATCTCATGGCATTGCAGGCCCGCAGTAACTGAGCGCACTCAGAGACTAAGAGCTCAGGCTCCTACATCACCTCGGGTACCCATATCACCAAACGTTTTCCCTACTGTCCAGGTGCCACACGCACACCCCGCATCTATCGGAGGAGGATTCATGCAAATCATGCCTCTGGCGAACCCTGATGGTCTTCAGCTGCCATACAGTGAGCTGACTCCCCCTCCCGAGCTCGTTCCGCTGGTCCGTGAGCCACCACCTCCAGTTGCCACCCTTGCTTCAGGGGTTGGGCAAGAACCGCACGAGGTTCTTGTCGAGCGGGTGCGCGAGGTAGTCCCTGACGTTCTACCTGCGCACGTCTTCAAACTCCTCGGTCATCACAAGGCTACCTTTTCCGGCAATCTCCTCGACACCGTCATTCTCAAAATCCTCGAAGAACCATCATACCCCAAGGATCTTAAAGGGAAAGGGAAAGCAAGAGCGACCAAAGAGAAACCCTCGGAGATTTCGGGGGACGATAATACGAGTATAGATTACGCAAATTTAGATGATAATAGGAGCCGAGGATCAGTATACCGGGAGTTATGTTCGGTGCGTCTCGGCACCTCCTTGCTACGCTGTTCGCTGACTTGTCGGGAACAGAAATACCTTCGTAGTAATTTTCCGGCCGTCGATGACACCTACCTCACTGCAGCCCGCTCCTTGCATAAGGGTTGTTATGCTCCTACATACCTCTATCTCTTGCGTCAAGGTGCAGATCCAGCCTCGGCCGTTCCATGCTCCCCGCAAGGGGCGAAGGTAAAACGCAAGATTAATAGCAAACCCTTCTTCGCGGAGCAGGAATTCATGAAGGAGCATACGTGGCTCGTCGAGTATATGGAGGGAATCGAGTGTGGTTGTTGCTTCTCGAACTATCCTTTTGTAAGCTTTTCTGGAAGCCTTCCTACTCCCCATTGATTCTTCTCCCAGGATGAGATGGCCCAGTGCACAGATACCCACCTCTTCTGCAAGAGCTGCGTAACATCCTATGTGTCCACACAACTGGGGGAGCAGAACTCGGATCTGCGCTGCATGGACTTATCCGGTTGCAAGATGACCTTCCCAGATTCAGAGCTCCGCCGCATCCTTCCCGAAAAGCTATTCGGATTATACGAAGACATTCGCCAGCGTCGTGAGATCGAACAGGCAGGCATTGAAGGTCTGGAAGAGTGTCCATTTTGCGACTTCAAAGTCGTCATGGACGCGGACTTTGAGGCGGATAAGGTTTTGAGGTGTCAGAATGACGAATGCGGGAAGGAGAGCTGTCGGAAGTGCAAGAAAGAGGTGAGTAGTATCATGCATACAGGTCTCGCTCTTCGT
>WNGR01004550.1_pt1 | contig 14958 bp, 13 predicted proteins | sample 5407581 | NCBI WGS metagenome assembly WNGR01 (sample SAMN13153383, study PRJNA577476) | soil metagenome | isolation source: 80 cm soil or saprolite under Garry oak tree replicate 2 | place: USA:California | collected 2016-06-15
GCAAACCCTCAGCATCATGATCAATGAAGAGGACCATCTGCGCATGCAATCGATCCGATCCGGTTTGCAGTTGAAACAGGCATTCAAACTCGTCGATAAAATCGACAGCGCCCTAGAAAACAAGCTGGAGTTTGCCTACGATCAGCGTCTCGGATATCTGACCGCGTGCCCTACAAACGTGGGCACGGGAATGCGCGCTTCCGCAATGTTGCACTTGCCGGGTCTTGTTCTGAGTGAGCTGATTAACCAGGTCATCCAGGCTGTGAGCAAGATCGGTCTCGCCGTGCGCGGTCTTTACGGCGAAGGAACCGAGGCGATGGGCAATCTTTTCCAGATTTCAAACCAGACAACGCTCGGTGAAAAAGAAGACGAGATCATCAATCGCCTGAGCAAAGTCATTGAAACCATCATCGAGAAGGAACATGATGCGCGACAGGTTTTGCTCCAAAAAAAATCAAACACGCTTTCGGACCAAATCGGCCGCGCCTACGGCGTTTTGACCTACGCGCACGCGATGGCTTCAAAGGAAGCGCTCAATTTGTTATCAATCATCAAACTTGGTGTCGATCTCGGCACATTTCCCGAAAATCGACGTTTGCCGATAGACGAGTTGTTCATCGACACACAGCCTGCGCATTTACAGAAAAGCTCTCAACAGAAGTTGAATGCAGAAGAGCGCGATCATCTGCGCGCCCAAATTATTCGCGAACGTTTGAAACTCTTCCCCAAACCTGATATTAGTAAGATGGCCAGGGAGTCGGGCAATGGGGCGACTACCGGGTCATCGAATAATGAATAATTTCACGCCGCGCGCTCAGCAAGTTCTGGCGCTTGCCCGCAAAGAGGCCGACCGCTTTAATCACAACTACGTCGGCACCGAGCATCTACTCCTGGGACTCATCAAACTGGGGCAGGGAGTAGCGGTGAACGTTTTGCAGAAGATGGGTCTCGATCTTGAGACCGTGCGCATGGAGGTGGAGAAGCAAGTTGGCTCTGGACCGGAGACCAAGATGGTCGGCAATGTTCCTTATACTCCGCGCGTTAAGAAAGTACTCGCGCTCGCGGGCAAGGAAGCCAAGGCGCTCAATCATTCCTACGTTGGTACCGAACATATTTTGCTCGGACTCTTGCGTGAAGGGGAGGGAGTCGCCGCGCGCGTGCTCAAGAGTCTAGAAGTCGATATCGAACGCACGCGCAATGAAATTCTCAAAGAGTTGGATCCAAATTTCACGCCGCCTGAATCCGATCAGGAAAGCGGCGAACCGACAAAAAAAGACGTCAAAACCCCCGCCCTGCGTGCGTTTGGCCGCGACCTCACGGATCTCGCGAAGAAAGATGAACTCGATCCCGTGATTGGTCGCCGCAATGAAATTGAACGTGTCATTCAAGTGCTTTGCCGAAGGACAAAAAACAACCCCGTGTTGATCGGTGAAGCGGGCGTCGGCAAAACGGCCATCGCCGAAGGCCTGGCGCAGGAGATTGCAAACGGCAATGTGCCCGAGCTGTTGCGCGACAAGAGAGTGGTGACGCTCGATCTGGCGTTGATGGTTGCCGGAACGAAGTACCGAGGGCAATTCGAGGAACGCATCAAAGCGGTCATGGACGAAATTCGCCGGTCTAAAAACGTAATCCTTTTTATTGATGAGCTACACACGATCGTCGGCGCCGGCTCAGCCGAGGGCGCGATGGATGCGTCGAATATCATCAAACCCGCGTTGAGTCGTGGAGAGCTGCAGTGTGTCGGGGCGACGACGATGAACGAATACCGTAAATACATCGAGAAAGACGCTGCCCTGGAACGCCGCTTCCAGACGGTAAAGGTCGATGCACCGACTGTCGATGAAGCGATCCAGATATTGAAGGGGCTGCGTCCAAAATATGAGGCCCATCACAAAGCGAAACTTACTGACGAAGCGCTCGAAACTGCGGTCAGATTTTCCGACCGTTATATCACCGGACGCTTCCTCCCCGATAAAGCGATCGATGTCATGGATGAAGCTGGCGCGCGAGCTCGCATCAACGCGATGACGCGGCCGCCGGATGTTAAGGAAATCGAGAAAGAAATTGAGGACATCAGGCTTGAAAAGGAGGCAGCGATCAAAGCGCAGGATTTTGAAAAGGCCGCAGCGCTCCGCGACAGCGAGAAGCAGACAAAAGAGAAGCTCGATACAATTCTAAATAAATGGCGCGAGGAGCGCGAAGAAAAAGAAGTGGTCGTGACGGCTGACGATATGATGCACATCATCTCGAAAGTCACGGGCGTGCCTCTCCAGCGAATGGAACAGGAGGAAACGCAAAAATTGCTGAAGATGGAAGGGGACCTGAAGCAGCGGGTCATCGGCCAGGACGAAGCCGTCACTGCCATCAGCAAGGCATTGCGGCGTTCGCGCGCCGACCTGAAAGATCCAAAACGTCCGATCGGCTCGTTTGTCTTTCTCGGCCCGACCGGCGTTGGCAAGACCTATCTCGCGCGGACGCTGGCCGAATTCATGTTTGGCGATTCCGACGCATTGATTCAGATCGACATGTCCGAGTACATGGAAAAATTCACCGCCTCGCGTTTGATCGGTTCGCCGCCGGGCTACGTCGGCTATGAAGAAGGCGGGCAACTTTCCGAAGCAGTACGGCGGCGGCCATATTCCGTGGTTCTATTTGATGAAATCGAGAAAGCGCATCCGGATGTGATGCACTTGCTTCTGCAGATTCTCGAAGAGGGCAAAATCACCGACTCGTTAGGCCGGAAGATCGATTTCCGGAACACGATCATCATTATGACTTCGAACGTCGGCGCTGAGTTGCTCAAAAAACAAACGGTCATGGGCTTTGGTGCGCCTCGCGATACACAAGACTACGATTCAATGCGCGATAAGATTCTCGAGGAGACCAAACGCGTCTTTAAACCGGAATTTCTCAATCGACTCGACGAAATCATCGTCTTCCACGCGCTCGGAAGACCGGACCTGATGCGTATTGTCGATCTTGAGGTAGCAAAGGTGAAGGCACGAATTAAGATGAAGGAGATCGATATCGTGCTCGATACGGCGGCGCACGAATTCTTGATCGAGAAAGGGTACGATCCGAATTACGGTGCGCGACCGATGCGTCGCGCAGTTGAACGTTACCTTGAAGATCCGCTGGCTGAGGAATTGCTCAGAGGCAACGTGAAAGCAGGTGACGGTGTTGAGGTCACAGTGGCCGACGGGAAGCTGACATTTCATGTGGCGGAGCCGCATGGCAGCGCTGCGGCGAGCGCAAGCTGACAGGTAGCAGCCTGCCAGGGCCAATCTGTAAGGCGCTTTCGGTTCACCCAGCAGTAAGCCCCACCGATTACGCGCGGGGATGTGCGTCTGCGTAGGCTTTCTTCAGCCGTTCGATGGTGACGTGCGTGTAAATTTGGGTGGTCGAAAGACTGGCATGACCCAGCAATGCTTGCACGCTGCGCAGGTCGGCGCCGCGATCGAGCATGTGCGTGGCAAAACTATGCCGCAATTTGTGTGGACTGATCGAAATCGGGATCGACGTGTGCTGCAAATAACGTTTTAAGATCAGCCAAATCGAGCGCGGCGAAATTCGTTTGCGCGACTTATTTAGGAAAAGCGGGCCCGCATGCACGTTGGCCGCTGCCCGATAACGCGAAATCGCCTCGAGCGCGGGGAAACCGACCGGACAGATGCGTTCCTTGCGGCCTTTGCCGAAGACGCGCACGGACTCAGTGTAAAGATCGACCGTCGCAACATCGAGAGCGGCCAATTCGCTTAAACGCAGGCCGCTACTGTAAAAAAGCTCCATGATCGCGACATCGCGCAGCGGCATCCAAACGGGCGCGGCCCGGTTTTTCGCCATGCGCGTGGGTGCAGTGAGCAATTCCTCAATCTGCTGGCGCGTGAGAACAAGCGGAAGTTTTTTGTCGATCTTTGGCAGTTGGAGCTCGCGCACGGGATCGCGTCGCAAACCTTTTCGCTCGGCAAGAAACCGGTAGAACGTGCGCAAGGCGGAGAATTGCAATCGTATGTAAGAACGCGCTTGCCCCCGTTTCATAATCGCAAAAAGGTAATCGCGGAAATCGTTCGCCGTGCATTTCTTCCACGGTGTTTTGTTTTTGGCGCGAAAAGCCGCCAGCGCTTCGCGATACGCTTTGAGGGTACGCGGCGATGCATTTCGCTCGGTCGTTAGATGGCGAAGGAATTCCTCGACTAGAGGATCGCGCGGGCTTTGCCCAGACAATTGTTTATTCAGGCTTCTCAATTACGTAACGCAGGTCCGCCGCTTGGGCGGTGCCGCGATATTGACTCTTGAAAATCGGCGTCGGATTCGTCGAAATCAATTCGTAACTTTTTAAAACGAATTCCGGATAAACGCCGTTGCTCGCCGGCTCGTAAACATTGTCGCCGCTAAAGTTGCCGTAAAGCTTGTATTCGTAATTGTTGTCGCTTCCGAAACTAAGCTGCTCGCGGTCGGGTGCGAGTTTCTGCTTTTCGTTCAACATCACTAGTTGCGCGCTGCTCCAGGGTTGGCCCGGACGGCGCACGTAGCCCCAAAACTTGAAATCGGGTTTGTAATAGCGGCGGCCGATATAATAATCTCCCGACGGCTCGACCGCGATCCGCTGCGCCATTTCGATTTTTGCCTGCTGAATTCCCTGCGGCACGGTTTCGCAACCGCCGAAAAACAGAGCGCCGAGCAAAAGATTGCCCGCGACCATAAATTGAACGGTGCGACTCATTCGTTAGATCGACATCTTCTTATCGCAGCTTCGTGCCGCGCGCAAACCGTTGAGTCAGCTAACAGTTAAAGCGTTGCATCGTTTCACCATGCCGCTAAAGTTCCGCCGAGATGATCGAGCTCGAAGTTTATGCAGCAGGATTGCGCGACCTGAACAAAATCCTGGAACTGGATCACCGGCTCGAGGCGATTGCAGGCCTGCGCTACAAGGTCGATAGCAATCACGATCTTGTTTATCTCGAGTTCGACGAGCCCAGCATTAACCTCCGTGAAATTCGCGCGATCTTCCTCAAGCTCGGCCTCGACCCACGCTTCGTCGGTGCCATTCCGCCGGAACTTTGGCCGAAGACAAAAACGCAACCGCTAAGCGTCTAAATAAGCTCGGTGTGATTTTCAGAAGTGAATGGTGATCAGTGAAAAGTGAATCGTAAAAGAGCGTTTTCGCATCCGACCATTCACTATTCACTGATCACTATTCACCAGCGCTAACGATGGTTCGATTATTTAACGCGCTCGGAGGAATCTTTCTCGCGTTCTTCCAATATTTGGGCGAAGTCGTGTTGCTGGCGGCGGACACGTTCCGTTGTGTCTTTACGCACAAGCTCCGGTGGAAGTTGTTTCTCAATCAAGTCGTCGAGATTGGATTGCTTTCGCAGCTTGTCGTCGTAATCACCGGTGCATTCACTGGCGCGGTGTTCTCGGCACAAACATTTTTCCAATTTAACAAGCTGGGGATGGGATCGGCCACCGGCGCAGTCGTCTCGGTCGCAATCTGTCGCGAACTTGGCCCGGTGCTCACGGCTTTGATGGTGGCGGGTCGCGTCGGCGCGGCCATGTCCGCCGAAATCGGCACGATGAAAGTGACCGAACAAATTGACGCGTTACGCGCGCTCGCGGTTTATCCGACCGATTATCTGGTCGTGCCGCGCGCTCTCGCGATGATGGTATCGATGCCCCTGCTGGTGGCAGAGTGCATCGCTGTCGGCATCGCCGCCGGCTATTTCGTTGCGATTTTTATGCTCGACATTAACGGCACTTATTACATGGCGAACATGGTGCGCTGGACTCGTAATCGCGACATCATCATGGGTCTGTCGAAAGCGTTCTGTTTCGGGATTGTAATTGTGTTCATCAGTTGCCAGAAAGGATTGAGCGCGCGCGAAGGCGCGGTCGGTGTTGGTCGCGCGACAACCGAAGCGGTAGTGAACGCGTCGCTCTCGGTCTTGATTTGTAATTTCTTCCTCACGATGTTGCTCAACATCATTTACCCGGCGGGATATCAGTAACGCTAGTAAGTTGAGAATTGAAAGTTGAGAGTTGAAAGTCTGAACGTCGAAATGATCGAAGCGCCGTCATCTCCAAAATCGTCTCTCGACCCTCAATTAGTACCGAGCAAACCTTTGCCAATGATTACAGTGCGATCATTGGCGAAGAAAATTGGGGAGCAGGAAATTTTGCGTGGTGTCGATCTTGAGGTCGCGACTGGTGAAACGCTTGCCATCATTGGACGGAGCGGCGGCGGCAAAAGCGTCTTGCTTAAGCATCTGGTGGGATTGATGGAACCGGACGCTGGAGAAATTTGGATCGAAGGGAAAAACATCACCGGAATGAATGAGCGCCAGCTCGGGGCGATCCGGCGGAAGGTTGGCATTCTTTTTCAAGGCGGCGCGCTTTTTGATTCGATGACCGTAGAAGAAAATATCGCTTTTCCATTACGCGAGGCAGGGGAACGCAATCCGGATGTTTTGCGCGCGAAGGTGGATGAGATGCTTGAAGTGATGGAGATGGAAGGGGAGCAAGCGAAAATGCCTGTGAGCTTGAGCGGTGGGATGAAGAAACGCGTCGGTCTCGCGCGCTCAATTATTCGGCGACCTTCCTGCGTATTGTATGACGAGCCGACATCCGGTCTTGATCCCGTGGTCGCGGACAGCATCAATCGGTTAATTCGCCGACTACAGCAACGCTTTGGAATGACTAGCATTGTCGTGACTCACGATATGAAGAGCGCGTTCGACGTGGCCGACAGAATCGCATACCTGCACGAGGGACGAATTTATTTTCATGGAACTTCGGCCGAGCTCCAGGAATCGAGCGATCCACTCATTCAGGATTTCCTGCTCGGACGCTCCGATGGGCAGCGCGGGAACCAAGTTGAGAGTTGAGGTTTAAAAGGTAAGAGTTGAAGACTGATGAATCGGCACGAGCGAGGTTTGGAGTTCAAGGTTGGCGCATTTGTCTTCGTTGGATTAGCGATGCTCGGTGCGCTGATTGTGCAATTCGGGCGTCTCGGCGAAGGCCTTAGAACTTATTATCCGCTCACCGTTCGCTTCAATGATGCGAGCGGGCTGTTGAAAGGCTCCGATGTTTTGCTCGCGGGCGCGAAAATTGGAAAAGTCTCGGGTGGTCCGAGAATGGTTCGCGAAGGCCAGGGCGTGGACGTACCGCTGAAGATTTATGATTACATTAAGGTCCCCGAAGGGACGAAATTTACCGTCGGAAGTTCCGGTTTGCTTGGCGATCGGTTCGTAAATGTAACGATGCCGCCCGGGCAGCCAAAGGCGTATCTACCGCCGAACGCATATATCAGCGGTGCGCGTGAAACTGGCATCGACGACCTCACGCGCGAAGGCGGAGCCCTCGTGAAAGATCTCCGTGGGACTGTGCAGAAGATCGACGTGGCTGCAACGCGGTTGAGTCAAGACACACTTTCGTCTGCGAACGTGGAAAATCTGAAGTCGAGTATGGCGCATTTAAACGAGGCGACCGGTGCGCTCGCAGAATCTTCAAAGAAGCTGGACGGCGTAATCGAGCAAGCCGATTCAACGATGGATTCGGCGAAAAAAGCGGCCGACGATTTGCAGAACGCGATCGCTGACACGCGGAAAGTGCTCCGCAGCGCGACGGAAGGAAAAGGCCTGCTCGCCACGCTTTTGACTAATCAGGAGTTGGCCAGCGATTTGCACGCGCTGATCAGCAATTTACGGGCACATGGTGTTCTGTTTTACCGGGATACCGCGGCGAAAATCCAGGCGAAGGCGCCCGAGCAAACCAAACCGGCCCGCCAAACTCGGAGCCGCTAAGACCGAGAAGCATCCTAGAATCTTTGTCTCACGTACAAAGTGGTCAGACAAAATCATCACCAAGTACTTGACACTTCTTTTCAGGTCCACGTTAAACCGGGTTGAGCGCCGTTAGGTGAGTTGGCTGGTAAAGACCGATCTCGCCCCCGCTCGGAAGCTTGACCGTCGTTTTGATTCCCCATTCGGCCGTTTTTATTTCGGTGCAGCTCACATTCTTGGATTTCAGCGTTTTGACCACCCCATCCAGATCATCGCACATGAGATACAGGATCGCGCCAAGCAGTTGATGCTCTGCGTGAGCTTGCTCGAAATTATCCATGGAAGGATGAAGCGCGAGTTCCGCTGGAGGCAACGCGAAAATCAACCATCCGCCGCCTGCATCGACGGAGCGAAAGCTCAGGACATCGCGGAAGAAGGTTCGATCTGCTTCGGGATCTTTGCTGTAAAAGAGGACGTGTGCGCCGGTAATCATGCTGCGAGTATGTGCTAACGGACGCCGGCCGGCGAGTCTCACGTCAACGCCAGCAAACGGCGCCGGGCGTCTTCTTCGCTTAATCCTTCGATGCGAATTAGTTTGTCCCGCGATTTTTGACCGCGCTCCAGCGCAATGCTCCGTTCAGGAATTTTTAATTCTTCGGCCAGAAAACTGCGCAGCGCGGCGTTCCCTTTTCCTTCGACTGCCGGGGCGCGCAGCTTGATCTTTATCGCTGCTCCATGTTCGCCCATGATTTTGTTTGCTCTCGCATTCGGAACAATGTGAAAACGCAGCGTCGCCATCAAGCAACTGTAGCGGTGGTCTGTGACCGCCGCACTCCCTTGCGCGAGTGATCAATCACCTCAGCTTTGCGGCTTTCATCTTATAATTGCGTTTTCGTTCGTCGACAATCAGTGACCTAACCGAGCCCGACAGCGGCTCGCACCCGCTTCATGACTTGGTCGGCGATTTCGTTCGCTTGCTCGGCGCCGCGCGCGAGCACGTTGTCGATGTAGGTCTTGTTGGCGAGGATCTCTTCGCGGCGTTTTCGCATCGGCGCGAAATATTCCCAAAGCTTTTCGAAGAGTTGCTTTTTGAAATCGCCATAGCCGGTACCCCCTCTTTGAAATCGTTCCCGCATTTCCGCAATTTCGTCTTTCGATGCGAAGAGCGAGTAGAGTTGAAAGATTGTCGATCTTGACGGGTCTTTCGGCGCTTCCAAGGGCATTGAATCGGTCACGATGCTCATAACCCGTTTCCGGATCTCTTTTTCATCGCCGAAGATGTCGATGTTATTGCCGTAGCTTTTGCTCATCTTCTGCCCGTCGATTCCCGAAACGACTTCGGTTGCCGTATGAATCCGCGGCTCGGGCAATTTGAAGATTTGCCCGAAAGTGTCATTCATCTTTACCGCCAGATCGCGCGCGATTTCGATGTGCTGCTTTTGATCTTTGCCGACTGGCACGATGTCGCTGTCATAAATTAAGATGTCGGCTGCCATGAGCACCGGATAATCGAACAGCCCCACAGTTGCGGCCAGGCCCCGCGCGAGTTTGTCTTTATAAGAATGAGCTCGCTCGAGCAAACCCATCGGCGCAATGGTCGATAGAATCCACGCCAACTCGGTTACTTGCGGAACATGCGACTGTCGAAACAGCGCGCCGCGTTCCGGATCGAGACCGCAAGCCAGAAAATCGAGAGCGACAAGACGGCTGTTCTCGCGCAGCGTTTTCGGATCGCGCACACTGGTGAGTGCATGATAATCAGCGATAAAATAAAAGGCTTCGCCCTCCGCCTGAAGGGCAATAGCTGGGCGCATCATGCCGAAATAATTGCCGATGTGCAGCACGCCGCTGGGTTGAATGCCGGATAAAATGCGCATGGTTTTCTTATCTGTCATCCTGAGCGAAGTCGAAGGATCTCATTTTGTAATTACGAATACTGCGCAGAATACTACCGAGAGATTTCTCGACTTCGCTCGAAATGACAAATGTTTGTTTCTTCTCGCAAATCCAAGTCGCAGCCAGTAGATAAAACCGACCATGGCCGAGAAAGAATCGCTGCCCATTTCAGTCGTCACTGGCGGCGCTGGCTTTCTCGGATCGCACCTGACCGACCGTTTGTTGGCGGAAGGCCATCGCGTTATCGCGATTGACAATTTGGTCACGGGTAATACGGCCAACATCGGGCATCTGGCAGGCAGCGAAAATTACCAATTCATTAGGCACAATGTTTCCAATTTCATTTTCCTGCCGGAAGCAAAAATCGATTATGTTTTTCATTTCGCCTCGCCGGCCAGCCCGATCGATTATCTCGAATTGCCGATTCCTACATTGAAAGTCGGTGCGCTTGGCACACACAACGCGCTTGGCCTAGCCAAAGCCAAAAGCGCCTCCTTCATTCTGGCGTCCACTTCGGAGACTTATGGCGACCCGCTCGTGCACCCGCAAAAAGAAGATTACTGGGGCAACGTCAACCCGATTGGCCCGCGCGGTGTTTATGATGAGGCGAAGCGTTTCGCCGAGGCAATGACGATGGCCTATCATCGCTATCACAAGATCGACACAAAAATTGTCCGCATTTTTAACACCTATGGTCCGCGGATGCGATTACGGGATGGACGCGTCGTCCCCGCCTTCATTGGCCAAGCGCTGGGAGGCGCGCCACTCACCGTCTTTGGCGACGGTTCTCAGACACGCTCGTTTTGTTATGTTTCCGATCTAATCAATGGAATTTTCAAACTAGCGATGAGCGATTTTCACGAGCCGGTTAACCTTGGTAATCCGCGCGAGATGACGATCAAACAATTCGCCGAGGAAATCATTCGCTTAACTAGAACAAAATCGACAATCGAATACAAATCTCTGCCCGTAGATGATCCGAAAGTTCGCCAGCCGGACATCTCGCGCGCGAAGACGGTGCTTGGCTGGGAACCTCGCGTCAATTTCGAAGAAGGAATTACCCAAACAATCGAATATTTTAGGGAATCGTTGAAGCGTTAAAGCGTGGTGGCTCTGTTGAAAAGCGCGGCGGGTCATTATCCGGCAGGCAGGATGCCCGCCGGGTAACACAGCCAGGATGGCTGTGCTCCAGCTCGCGCTTTTCAACGGAGCCGAGCGTGGTCAGAAAATTTCGCTGGCGCTGGCGCTTTTTTGGCTGTGAATTAACCCGTGATTAAGCGCGCACTTCTTGCCGGGCTCGGCTTTTTCGGTTTTTGTTTTCCCCTGGCGGCGCAGCAAACGCTGGACGCCACTTCTATCTTGACACTCGACCGACCGGAAATTTTCACGAGTATCGATAGCTCGGTTTTGATTCATGACCTCGCGCTGCTCAACCTTTTGGACGGGCGTTTGCCGGTTTCGACTGCCTTGGGCCGGATGGGAATGGCGCCGCTCGATCTCTTCCCGGTCGCGTTCTTTAGCGCCGCGGAAGGACAGAGAGTAAACCCTGCCCCGATACATCGAACCGATCGAAAGAATAATGGAACGGAGGGAAAGGATTCGCCTAGCGAAATGATGACCCCATCGTCGAATCCGGTTTATTACGGCGGAGAAGTGGGCGTTTTGTACGGGCGATGGAGCGGCAAATTCGGTGGCGATCTTCTGCAGACTTATGTTGTGGGCCAGGTTGGCAACGACAAATTCCAGATCACAGCCGGCGCGGCATACGAGGAGTCGAGTGGGCGCGCACTACGGTTCCGGTCATTCAATTCTCCAAGGTAATTCTTGGCTGGGAACCTCGAGTCAATTTCGAGGAAGGTATCCAAAAACGATCGAATACGTCCGAGAATCGTTGAAGCGTCGTTGAAGAGCGCGGCAGTCGGCGCGGCTTACGGCGAGTCCAGTAGACAGGAAGGTCTCTGTTTAACCACTCATGTCCATAATTTAATCCGACGCCATCTGGCGCCTACCGTGTCGTTTTTTGCGCGTTTCGGCTGGAATCGAATCGCAGAATTGTGGAATCCTTGCACGCTTCGTGGCAAGATCGACACCTCCGCTATGAAAACAACTCTTCGGCGTGCTCTATTCGTTTTTCTCCTCCTGCCGCTTGCCGCATTCGCACAGGGGGCGCGGACGGGGGCCGATTTCCAGATCACGAAGATCACTAAGAACTTAATTGCGACACCGCAATTTACTTATGGGGGTGCGGAACAATATCAAACCAATCAACGCGATCGTTGGCTGGAAGTGGAAGTCCAATTTACGGCGACGCCACAATTTACCGACGAGCTGACTTTTAAGTATTACATTCTCTTCAATAGCAATCTTCTGACCGGTGAAGTGACACACGTGAACATCCCAGCGGGGCGCGAGAATCGCTCGGTCATGTACGTCTGCCCGCGCGCCCTGGTGCGATTCGGAAATAATCGGCCGATCACGACGAACTCGTGCCAAAACATCGCGGTTCAAATTGTGCAGCAAGGCGCGGTGAAAGATGAATCGAGTCTTTCGCGCGCACAGCCGCGATGGTACGCGACCCTGCCGCAGGTCCCCGGCTTCGTTTTGAACAAAAACGAAACGCCCTTTGCGCCGCTTTACTGGGACCGTTACGAACAAATCAAAACCGGGCGTTAGTCATGGCGGCACCGACACGCATCTTCAGTTTAAACCTCGGCTCTCAGACCATAGGCTTGGCAGAATTTCGTGTACAAGCCCACGGTGGGTTGGTGTTGCTCGACTATCGTTTCCGCGAAATCGCGACTGAGTTGGTTGGGGGGGAAATTCGGCACGCCGAAATAACCATTGCTCTGCGTGAAATGATGAACGAGCTGCAAATCAAACACGGCCGCGTCAATTACGCCGTCGCCGGGCAGTCTGTTTTTGAGCGTTTTGTGAAACTGCCTGCGGTGGAGGAGGAAAAGATCGAGAGAATCATCTCGTTCGAGGCGCAGCAGAATGTTCCTTTTCCGATCAACGAAGTCGTCTGGGATTACCAGCTTGTTGGAGGCGGCGGGGACGAGCAAATTCAGGTCGTACTTGTCGCGATCAAAGTCGACTTGCTCGACGGGATCAATAGCGTGGTTGAGGAGGCGGGTCTGCGCACATCGATTGTCGATATTGCGCCGATGGCGCTCTACAATGCCTTTCGCTACAGCTACAGCGATCTGAGCGGCTGTTCGTTGCTGGTGGATATCGGAGCGCGGACGACGAATCTCCTGTTCATCGAGCCCAGAAAAATTTTCTCGCGGAGCGTTCCAATTGGTGGTGGGTCGATCACTGCGGCGATTGCCAAGGAATTTGGCGAGCCATTTGCCGCGGCGGAACTCCGCAAGAAACGCGACGGATTTGTGAGTTTGGGAGGCGCATACGCCGAGCCGGCAGATCCCGATGTTGCCCGCGTCTCAAAGATAGTGCGCGGTACGATGACGCGGTTGCACGCAGAGCTGATGCGTTCCATCCGCCATTACCGTGCGCAACAGCAGGGAAGTGCGCCTGAGCGCATTTTCCTTTGCGGCGGAAGCGCGGGTATGCCTTACATGCGCGAATTTTTTCAAGAGAAACTGCAATTGCCCATCGAGTCTTTTAATCCAATGCGCAATGTGGCGGCGGCTGACTCGGTGTCCGTTGAAAAGCTCACGCGGTCGGCGCATCTGCTGGGCGAATTGGTTGGGTTGGCGCTGCGGACGGTGACGACATGCCCGATTGAGTTAAACCTGCGTCCGGCGAGTGTGGTTCGCATCCAGGAGTTAGAAAGGCGGCGGCCGTTTTTCATTATGGCGGCGGCTTGTTTCATTCTCGCTTTGGTCGGCTGGTCAGCCTACTACACGCGCGCGGCCGACGTGACGCGCAATAGCACGCAACAACTTCAACAAAAAATCGGCATCATGAGAGTCGCCGAAACGCGGCTTGATAAGCTGAAAAAAGAAGCCGCCTCACTCGATAGCATCGCCACGCCGCTCATTGCCGCAATTAACGATCGCAGCTTCTGGCCGGAAATTCTCGAAGACCTTAACGCGCGCCTGCCAGAAGGGGACATCTGGATCACCGAGCTGGCTGCCACTTCTGGTGGAAAACCAGTCGGCGTAAATGAGAAACGTATCGCGGAAATTGCGCCGAATCTCCCGCCAGTCGCTCCGCCGTCTCCAGTTGCAAGGACCGGAACGAAAGCAGCGAGCGTGGGCGGCCCCGTGATCGATGGCATTATTGTGCGCGGTCTTTATTTGTTGAATTCGAAACAGCAGGAAGTCGTCGTCGATTACTTTCGTAACCTGGCGAGTTCGCCATTTTTCATCATCGACGCAAAAAATCCGGATCGCGTGATCAAATCGAACTCAGTGCCGAACGAAACCGAATGGGCGTTTCCTTACGAGCTTCAGCTCACACTGCGTACGCCCCTGAAATTGCCATGAACTGGTTTCAGCAGAATCGGTGGCTTGGCACTTTCCTGATTGTCTTTGGATTTTGCGCGTTGGTTGCCGGGATCTTTCTCTATTTTGCAACGAGCAAGTGGAGCGTTGCCAAAAAGGAATTCGATACCGCTGCGGCGGAACGCCTTCGGCTTGAGCGTCTCGATCCATTTCCGAACGATGCGAATTACCAGAAAATGAAAGTTTATCTCGAGAAGTACAGCGCCGCGCTCGACAAATTCAAAGAAGAGCTCAAGACATCTGTTCTTCCGGCGCCGCCGCTCGCCCCCAATGAATTCCAAAGCCGTTTGCGTCAGGTGACAACCATCACCCGTAGCAGGGCGAGCACAAACAAAGTAAAGCTTCCGGACAAGTTTCAACTCGGCTTCGACGAATTTACCACGACCTTGCCAAATACGGTCGCGGCGCCGCTGCTCGGGCAAGAGCTATCCCAAATCCAAATGCTCATAAATATCTTGGTGGACGCCCGGGTGGACAGCGTGAGCTCCTTTCAACGGGCGCCCTTGCCTGAAGAACACGAAGCCGCGCCTGCGCCAAGGGCAACTCCAACCCCAGTCCCCGGGCGAAAGGCGGCCCCGGCCCGAGGACAAAAGCCGGCTGCCGTGAGCACGGCCGAGCCCAAATTGCTCGAGCGCAACGTTGTTAATCTGACGTTTAAAGCTACGCCATCTGCTGCGCGCAAAGTGTTGAATCAGATCGCAGGTTCAACCGGACAGTTCTTTATCATTCGTACTCTGTACGTTCGGAACGAAAAGGACAAAGGCCCGCCGCGCGAAAAGACGACCGAAGCAACTACGGCTCCGACCGAACCGGCA
>WNGR01004552.1_pt1 | contig 14952 bp, 10 predicted proteins | sample 5407581 | NCBI WGS metagenome assembly WNGR01 (sample SAMN13153383, study PRJNA577476) | soil metagenome | isolation source: 80 cm soil or saprolite under Garry oak tree replicate 2 | place: USA:California | collected 2016-06-15
TCGGCCCCGGTGAGACCGTGCTGGTGCAGATCGAATATCAGGAGCCGGTGCAGCAATCCGGCAACGAGTTCTCGCTCCGGGTGCCGATGGTGGTGGGCCCGCGCTACAATCCACTGCCCCTGGTGCAAAGCGTCGACCTCCGCGCTGACGGCGGCGGCTGGGGTGCCACCACGACCGATCCAGTGCCGGACCGCGATCGCATCTCGCCAACCGTGCTGGATCCCGCGCAGAACGCGCCGATCAATCCGACCAATATCACGGTGCGCCTGCAGGCCGGCTTCCCGCTCGGCGAGGTCAAAAGCCATCATCACGCCGTCAAGATCGACAGCCCCGATAACGCGACGCGCATCATCAAACTGGCCGAAGGCGTGGTGCCGGCGGATCGCGATTTCGAGCTGACCTGGAAGCCGGCGGCCGAAAAGGCGCCGTCGGTGGGGCTGTTCCGCGAGCATGTCGGCAACGCCGATTACCTGCTCGCCTTCGTCACCCCGCCGTCGGTGGAGCAGGCCGAGAAAAAACCGTTGCCGCGCGAAGTGATCTTCGTAATCGACAATTCCGGCTCGATGGGCGGCACCTCGATCATCCAGGCCAAGGCGAGCCTGCTCTACGCGCTCGGCCGTCTGCAGCCGGGGGATCGCTTCAACGTGATTCGTTTCGACGACACGATGGACGTGCTGTTCCCGACGCCGGTGCCTGCCGATGCCGGGCACGTCGGCCATGCCGTTGCATTCGTCGGCGCGCTGCAGGCCCGAGGCGGCACGGAAATGGTGCCGGCGATGCGCGCGGCGCTGTCAGACGTCAGCGGTGATAGCAGTTATGTCCGCCAGGTCGTGTTCCTGACCGACGGCGAGATCGGCAATGAGCAGCAATTGTTCGAAACCATCAGCGCGCTGCGCGGCCGCTCCCGCGTCTTCATGGTCGGCATCGGCTCGGCACCGAACACCTATCTGATGACGCGCGCAGCCGAACTCGGCCGCGGTAGCTTCACCCATATCGGCTCGGTCGAACAGGTCGAGGAGCGCATGCGCGGCCTGTTCGCCAAGCTGGAGAATCCCGCGGTCACCAATCTGACCGCGAAATTTTCCGACGCCGCGGCCGACATTACCCCGGCCGCGATTCCCGATGTCTACCGCGACGAACCGCTGGTGCTCGCCGCAAAGCTCGACAAGCTACAAGGCTCGGTCGAGATCAAGGGTCGCGTCGGCGACCGTGCGTGGGTCGTGACCCTTCCGCTGGCGAATGCGGCCGAAGGCAAGGGCCTCTCGAAATTGTGGGCACGCCGCAAGATCGCAGATGCCGAAGTCGCGCGCACCACGCGGCAGGAGAGCCCGGAGGATGCCGACAACACCATCCTCGCACTGGCGCTGGAGCATCAGTTCGTGACACGGCTGACCAGCCTCGTCGCGGTCGACAAGACGCCGAGCCGCCCGGAGGGCGAAACCCTGAAGCTCAGCGAACTGCCGATCAACCTGCCGGCCGGTTGGGATTTCGCAAAACTGTTCGGTGAGCGTCCGCATTTGCCTGTCGCGCCGACGGAGCGGCGCGCCGAAGCCGGCGCCCGGGTTCAGGTCGCCGCGCTGAAGCGCGCAATGCCTGTCGTCATGACGGCGCCCGCCACAGTCCAGTTGCCGAAGACGGCGACCGACTCCGAGCTGAAGATGATCGCCGGCTCCATCCTGCTCATGCTCAGCCTGATCCTGCTCGTGTTCAACCGGCGCCAGACGCTTGCGCGTTGACGCCGGATGAAAGGAGGAGGCGTCCCAACCTCCTCCTTCAAGCGCGCGCGGCCTCCCGTCCCCCGGGCCGCGCGCGCGATTTTTTCCGAGGGACTACGTCATTGCGAGCGAAGCGAAGCAATCCATCGCACCACAAAGAGAAAGAATGGATTGCTTCGCTTCGCTCGCAATGACGGAAAGAGTTACCTATGCCCCGCTTCGCCGCCCCTCTCGTTCTCGCGCTCGCTGGCCTCATCCTGTTCGGCCAGGGCGCTTACATCCACGCCAAGGCGGTGCTCGCGCAGGTGCTGTTGGAACGTGCCTTTGCAAAGACCATAGCCACCGGCCACCCGACAAAGCCCTGGTCATGGGCCGACACCTGGCCGGTCGCGCGCATCGAGGTGAAGCGGATCCACGCCAGCACCATCGTGCTAGCCGGAAGCAGCGGCCAGGCGCTGGCCTTCGGTCCCGGTCATGTCGAACTGACGGCAAACGCTGGCGAGCGCGGCGTTGCTGTCTACTCCGCGCACCGCGATACGCATTTTCGCTTTCTCAAATACGTCGCCATCGGCGACGAGATCGAAATCGTCAGAAGCGACGGCAGTACTTTCCGCTATCGCGCGGATTCGACTTCAATCGTTCGCTTCGACGCATCGGGCATCGATCCCCTCGCAGACGGATATGAGCTGGTGCTGTCGACCTGCTGGCCCTTCGATTCGCTGACTTCCGGGCCGGACCGCTATCTGCTGCATGCAACCATGATCGTATCAGGCGGGCAACAGCTGTGACGTGACATCACACAAGGGCAGACGCTGAATATATTATTGAAAAATGGAACTTTTTCGGCCCGCTTGGGCCCGGAACATTTCCAGCGACTGTTGCCCCCGCGCGACAGCCCTAGAAGGGGTTCCCAGTTATTGTTTCTACATATTTCTGGCCCTTTGTGGGAGTTTCACATGCCAATTCGTAAAGCCGTTATCGCGATTTCAGTGCTGGCATTCAGTTCACTGACGGCGTCTGCCGCCGACATGGCCATGCGAACCAAAGCGCCTCCGATGATTGTCGATCCGGCCTACAACTGGTCGGGCTTCTATGTCGGCGCAAACGTCGGCTATGGCTGGGGTAACGCCGATACCTTCTTCAATCCGCTGCCGAGCGCGACGACGTTCGTCAATTTGTTGCCGCAAACATTGGGCCCTGACCCCAAAGGTGTGCTCGGTGGCTTGCAGGCCGGTTATAACTGGCAGTCCGGCAAGTTCGTCCTGGGTGTCGAGACCGATATTCAGGCATCGGATATCCATGGCAGCACGGTCGTAACCCCGATCATCCAGAATACCGGCCTGCCGTTCCCCGGCGCCGCCTTCCTTTCCGCCAGCCAGCGCATCGACTGGCTCGGCACACTGCGCCTGCGGGCAGGCTTCACGCCGGTTGACCGGTTGCTGCTCTACGTCACCGGCGGTCTCGCCTATGGCGACGTGAGCTACAACGCGACGACGGATTTCAGGCCGGTAGGGACCACGCAATATCTGGCTTCGTTCCGCAACACCAAGACGGGCTGGACCGCCGGTGCCGGCGCCGAATGGGCGTTTGCGCAGAACTGGTCGGCGAAGGTCGAGTATCTCTATGTCGATCTTGGCAATGCATCCGCGACAGTCAATGCGATTCCGTTGCTGCCACCGTTCCAGGTGGCCTACACTTGGAAGACCACTGAGCACATCGCGCGCGTTGGCGTGAACTACAAGTTCGGCTGGGGCGGACCGGTGGTGGCGAAATACTGATCTTCACCTGAGCCCTGAATAATAAAAGCCCCGGCATGGTCCGGGGCTTTTATTGCGACGAAGCCATCACGAATGTCGGAGCCAGCCGGTCGCGAATTGTTCGCGCGCCGGGATATCGGCCGTCACCGACAACGACGTCTGCAGCAACGTCGGTTGCCAACCCTCGCCAAGTCCCAATAATAAGAAAATCAAAATCATGGCACGGCGCCCCCGACCGCGATCGCCTTGCCAAAGGAACAACAACGATAAGGGCAGGCTCCATGGAAGCTCAAGCAAGCAACGCGTCCCGTCAGGCCGAAAAATGGTCGCCCTCCCCTGACGCCAGCGACATTGTGAAACGCATTCATGCGATGCTGCACCCGCGCAACGTCGTGCTGGTCGGCGCGACCGACAAACCCGGCAACTATGCCGAGCGGATCTGGAACAACCTCATCAAGTACAAGTACGAAGGCGGGCTGTTTCCCGTCAACGCCAAGCGCGAAACGATCTGGGGCGTGACTTGCTACAAGGATTTCACCAGCCTGCCGGAAAAGCCGGATCACGTGCTGGTGCTGGTGCCGGCGCGGTTTGCGGTGCAGGTGATCCGCGATGCCGCGGCCGCCGGCGCCCGTTCCGCCACCATCGTCACCTCCGGCTTCAGTGAACTGCAGGACGAGGAAAGCCAGCGGCTCGCGGCCGAACTGAAGCTGGCGGTGCAGGAAACCGGCCTCGCGGTCACCGGCCCCAATTGCCTCGGCAATCTCAGCGCCGGCGAAAATCTGTTCACCAACATCGACGACCGCATTGTCACCATGGAGGCGGGACCGGTAGCGATTGTCGGCCAATCCGGCGCGATCGTGATGGCGATCCGGCAAACGCTGGAAGATCGCGGCGTCGGCGTTGGCTATATGGTCACGACCGGCAACGAGACCGGCCTCGAAACGCCCGACTTGATGGCCTATTTCGCAGCCGATCCGAGCGTGCGCGTCATCGTGGTGTATCTGGAAGGCGTGCGGAACACGAAAGTGTTTCGCGAAGCGTGCAAAGCTGCGCGAGCCGCCGGCAAACCCGTCATCGCCCTCAAACTCGGCACCTCCGAAGGCGGCCGTGCGGCGGCGATGGCGCATACCGGCGCGCTCGCCGGCTCGATCGAAACATTCGACGCGATCTCGACCCGCGAAGGCGTGATCCGCGTTCGCGGCCTCGACGAACTGATCGAAACCACCGAATGCTTCGTGTATGCTGATCCGCCGAAGGGCAGCCGGCTCGCCGCCGTGTCGCTGTCGGGCGGCAAGCGGGGGCTTCTGATCGATGCCTTCTATTCTGCCGGCTTGAATTTTGCGCCGCTCAGCGCCAGCGCCACCGAAAAGCTGGCAAGGATGCTCGGCCCCGGCAGCATCATCGGCAATCCGCTCGACGCCGGTTTTGCCGCAGTGGTCGATCCCTCCGTCTACATGCAGTCGATCAAGATCATGATCGACGATCCCGACACCGACATCGTCATCATCGATGCGGAATTGCCGAAGGCGCCGCATGAGTTGCGGGAGCGCAATCTGCGCATCGTCAACGGTATGGCCGGCGCGGCCTCCAAGCCCGTGATCTATATCAGCACGATGTCGATCGGGTTTACTGAATTCACCAAGGGCTTGCGCAAGTCGCTGCCCCACATCGCTGTGATGCAGGGCCTCGACCGCGCGGTCGGCGCGATCAAATCGCTGATCGAATATGCCGGCTTACGCAAGGAAGTGCCCGATATCGTCTCGAGCTCGAAGGCGTCCGCCCGCGCGGTGCTGGAGAAGACCCTGAAGGGCGCCAACGGCGCCGCCGCGCTCGACGAGGTCGCCTCGAAAAAGCTGCTCAGGGCGTACGGCATCCCGGTCTCGAAGGAAGAGATCGCGCAGAGCGCCGCAGAGGCCGCACAGATTGCGAAGAGGATCGGCTTTCCCGTGGTCGCCAAGGTCGTGAGCCCCGACATTCTGCACAAATCGGATATCGGCGGCGTGGTGCTGAACCTCAACAGTGCAACTGAAGTAAAGAAGGCGTTCGACGCCATCACCGCGCGGGTGAAGAAGCTCAAGAACAAACCGAGGATCGAAGGCATCTTGATCGCGCAGCAGGTCAAGGCCGATCTTGAGCTCGTGATCGGCGCTTCGCTCGACGCCGAGATGGGGCCCGTGGTGCTGTTCGGCACCGGCGGCGTCGACATCGAATTGATGAAGGATGTGGCCCTTGCCGGCGCGCCGCTCGATGCCCAGGAAGCCAGGCACCTGATCCACAAGACCAAGGCCGGCGTGAAGCTGAAGGGATATCGCGGCAAGCCCGTGCTGCATGAGGCTTCTGCGGTGAAGGCGCTGGTCGGCCTGTCCAACCTGATGGCTGATGCGGGAAATCGCATCGCCTCGATCGACGTCAACCCGTTCCTGATCAACAGCAAGCTAGGCGTCGCCGTGGATGGGTTGATCGTGCTCAACAATGCCGCAGCCCACAAGGCGGCGGGGCATTAGCATCAACTCGTCATGCGCGGGCAGAGGCGCGAAGCGCGTCTTCGCGCTAGATGACCCGCGCATCCATCAAAGGTGAATCTTTCGCAGCAGATGGATTGCTGGGTCAAGCCCGGCAATGACAGCGCCTCAAAACCCCGCGCCCCACTGCCTTGCCGTCTGCGCGAGCCAGTCGCGGTACAGCGTCAGCGGCGTGACGCCGGTCATGCCGCCGCAACCTGCGCTGCCGTTCGGGCCTGTCGACCAGCTGATGACGCCGACGATGACGGGTCCGCTCGGCTTGTCCTCGAACACCGGGCCGCCGGAATCGCCGGTACAGGCGCCCATCCCCTCGCGCGTGCCCTGGCCTAGCGGATCGACCAGGCGAATCTGCAGCGTCCCCGGCTTGCCGGTTGCAACGAGGCCGGCGACGCGAATGGTGCCGCCGCTCTTGCCGTCGCCACGCACGGTAACGCCGATGCCGGCGATGGTGAAGCGGCCGCCGACAAGGATGGGAATGTCGGGCATGCCGAGCACCGACGGCGCCTTTCCGGTCGCGGGCGCCGCAAGCTGCAGCAGCGCCACGTCGGCAGTGGCGCGGTGCGACTGCATCGCTTCCATGTTGAAGGCGGGGTGAACCGCAACGGTCTTGACGTCCTGCAGCTTCGGTTGCCGGTCCGTACCGTAGTCGACGATCTTGTAATCCGCGCCGGGCTGCACGCAATGCGCCGCGGTCAAGACCACCTTTGGCGCGATCAGCGCCCCGGTGCAGAAATTGCCGCGTGAACCGACGATGGTGACGACGGAGCGGCCGACGCCGTCGGTGGTCGGTACGCCGCCGCCGACGATGGCGTGGGCGGGAGAGACGAGCAGCGCGAAAGCCGCAATTATCAGGAAGCAGTTTCTCATCGGCGCAGCATTAGCGCGCAGCGGTCTCATCGCCAAGCGGCGGATCGGACTGGTTCCCGTCATCGTTTCGTGTTAGCCGCTCCCCAAACGCGCAACGATGCGGGCGGAAAATAATGATCGAGGCGGTGATCTGGGATTTCGGCGGCGTGTTGACGACCTCGCCATTCGAGGCGTTTACGCGGTTCGAGACCGAAAATGGTCTGCCGGCCGACATCATCCGGCGCACCAATGCCGCCAATCACCTTGAAAACGCCTGGGCCAAGTTCGAGCGCGCCGAGATCGACATCGACGCCTTCGACGAACTGTTCGCCCGGGAATCCCGTGCGCTCGGCGCGGAGGTGCGCGGCAAGGACGTGCTGCCGATGCTGTCGGGCGACCTGCGGCCCGACATGGTCGAGGCGCTGAAGCGCGTGAAAGCCAAATTCAAGACCGGCTGCATCACCAACAATCTTCCCGCCAACGCCATCGGCAGCCATAGCGGCCGATCGCTCTATGTCGCAGACGTCATGGTGCTGTTCGATCGCGTCATCGAGTCGGCAAAAATCGGCCTGCGCAAGCCCGACCCACGCATCTATCAGTTGATGGTCGAGACGCTGCAGGTGGACCCGAAGCGTTGCGTCTATCTCGACGATCTCGGCGTCAATCTGAAGCCGGCACGCAAGATGGGCATGACCACGATCAAGGTCTTGAACGCGGCACAGGCGATTGGCGAGCTCGAGACCGCGACGGGGCTGGTATTGCGCTAGGCGGAAAATGCCGGAACCGGCGGGCTCCGTCGCCCAAACTTGTCTTGTTCTTTGCCGGGAACGCGGGCAGAACTGGTCGATGCCCAGGCAACCCGGAGCTCAAATTCGTGGCTGATATCAGGCCCTCGGCCGCCATCGAAGCAGTGGAAAGCGGCCTTGCCGCGCAAGGCTATATCGCAAGCCGGCAGATCGCGACCGCGGTCTATCTCTCGCAGCAGATCGAGAAGCCGATCCTGGTCGAGGGACCCGCAGGCGTCGGCAAGACCGAGCTTGCGAAGGCGATCGCAGCGTGGCGCGGGCTGAAGATGATCCGCCTGCAATGCTACGAAGGGCTCGACGAAGCCAAGGCGCTCTATGAGTGGAAATACGCCAAGCAGCTTCTGTACACCCAGATCCTGAAGGACAAGCTCGGCGAAGTGCTCGGCGGCGCCGAGACGCTGCATGCCGCGCTCGGTCAATTGCACGATTTCGGTGACGTGTTCTTTTCCAAGGAATTCGTCGAGCCGCGGCCGCTGCTGCAAGCGCTGGAGCAGCCGGCCGGCTGCGTGCTGCTGATCGACGAGATCGACAAATCGGACGCCGAATTCGAATCGCTGCTGCTGGAAATCCTCAGCGATTTCCAGGTCACGATTCCCGAGCTTGGTACGGTATCCGCAGTGGCGCCGCCAACCGTGATCCTGACCTCGAACAGCGAGCGTGACCTCGGTGACGCGCTGAAGCGGCGCTGCCTGCATCTTCATATCGGCTTTCCCGAGCAGCGGCTGGAAGAGCGCATCGTCGAAAGCCGCGTGCCCGGAATTTCGCAGGCGCTGCGCCGGCAGATGGTCGGCTTCATCCACGAAATCCGCACGCTGGATCTGAAGAAGCTACCGTCGGTGAGCGAGACCATCGACTGGGCGCGCGTGCTGGTGCTGCTGCAGGCCGCCGAACTCGACCACGAGATGGTCAAGGATACGCTCAACGTGCTCTTGAAATACGAAGCCGACATCGAGGCCGCGCTGCCGCAGGTCTCCAGCTTCATCGCAAAAGCGTCGCGGCAAAACGTCTTCGGGTGAGTCCGATGCGGGAAAATCTCCATCGCTTCTTTCGTGCGGCGCGGGGGGTCGGGGTCCGCCTCTCGCCCGCCGAAAGCATCGATGCGATGCGCGCGGTCTCCAAGGTCGGGATCGCCGACCGCGGCATCCTGCGCGACACGTTCCTGCTGACGCTTGCCAAGACCCAGGACGAGAAGCGCGCGCTCGGCGATTGTTTTGACCTGTTCTTCAGCCAACCCGAACCATCACAGGCAACGCCCGAACAGGGCGCATCAGGCGATTCGGAAGAGACCAACTCCAGCGCCGCCGCCGATACGCATGGCGACACCGGCGGCGGCGAGCCAAGCGAAAGCCTCGGCCCGCTGGCGCAGATGCTGCTGTCGCAGGATCGCAACGCCATCTCGGCGGCGATCGCCAACGCGTCAGGCGCCGCTTCCTTGCCGGATATCCGTTACTTCACCCAGCGCGGCATCTTCTCCGGCCGCATCCTCGATGCCGTGGGCATCCAGCGGCTGCGCGACGACCTCGACAATCTGACCGCGACCAATCCTGCGCTGGCCGAGCGGCTACGGGCCGCGCTGGGTGCGCTGCGCGAAACCGTGCGCGACACCGTCTCGCAGGCACTTCTGCTCTATGGCCGCGAGGAGGCCGAGAATCTGCGCAACGAGATCCTGCGTAACGCGCCGCTATCGCGGATCGAGCCGCGCCAGGTCGAGCAGATGCGTTCCCTGATCCGGCAGATCGCCCGCCGCCTGCGCGAGCGCTACTCCAAGCCGCGCAAGCGCCAGCGCCGCGGCCATCTCGACGTGCGGCGGACGTTGCGGCGCAACGCGGCCTGGGGCAGCGTTCCCTTCCTCACCGCCTGGAAACGCAAGCATCGCGACCGGCCGAAGATCATCGCGATCTGCGACGTCTCCGGCTCGGTAGCGCGCGTCTCCGATTTCTTCCTGCTGCTGATCCACAGCCTGCATGAGGTGGTCGACGACGTCCGCTCGTTTGCTTTCTCGGGACACCTGATCGAGGTCAGCGATATCCTGGAATCCAAATCGCCTGAGGCGGCGATGGCCGAGATCATGTCCAAGGTCGGCTTCGGCTCGTCTGACTACGGCAGTTCGCTGGCCGATTTCGAGAAAGGCTGGATGAGCGCGATCACGCCGCAAACCACGGTGATCGTGCTCGGCGACGCCCGCAGCAACAATCTCGATCCACGCGCCGATATCCTGCGCCGGATCGGTGAGCGCTCCAAGCGGCTGGTATGGCTCAACCCCGAGGGCCGCATGGCCTGGGGCCTTGGCGATTCCGAAATGCCGCGCTACGCGACCTTCTGCAGCGTCGTCCGCCAATGCGCCACCGCCAGGCAGCTCGAGCGTGCGGTATCGGATATCGTGGCGACGTATCAGTAGCAGCACATCGTCGTCCCGGCCTTGAACCGGAGCGAGATTAAATCACTTTCGCACAGGCGATTAATCTCAATCTCTCAATTGAAGATTGAATCGGGATCGCGTACCCTAGCGGGCGGGACAGCTGCATATCGGGGGACAAACGATGCCGAAGGATATCGTCATTTGCTGCGACGGCACCGGTAACGAGATCGCCACCACCATCTCGAACGTGCTCAAGTTCTATCGCGTGCTCGAGAAAGACGAGCAGCAGCGGGTTTATTATCATCCGGGCGTAGGCACGATCGGCCTGCAGAACTCCTGGGGACGATTCAAGCAGGAAGCGCGCGGCGTGCTGGGTCTCGCCACCGGCGCCGGACTGGATGAGGACACGCTCGCCGCCTACCGCTTCCTGTGCACGACCTGGGAGAAGGGCGACCGCGTCTGGCTGTTCGGCTTCAGCCGCGGCGCCTATACCGTGCGCGTGCTCGCGGCCTTCATTCACGTGATGGGGTTATTGCCACGGGACCAGATCGACCTGGCCGGATATGCATTCACGACCTACAAGAAGTCCAGTTCAGACGCCGGCGGCGCCGACGGGTCGCACGACAATTCAGGGCTGGAAGAAGCCTGGCATTTCAGCCGGATCGCAGGCGGACGCGCCATCGAAATCGAGTTCATCGGGGTCTGGGACACCGTCGCCTCCGTCATCGTGCCGCGGCAGGACAATTTCCTGTTCGATATACAGACCCTGCGTTTCACGCGCACCAATTACAGCGTCAAGACGTTGCGGCAGGCCATCTCGATCGACGAACGCCGCCGGATGTTCCGGCTCAATCGCTGGATCGATCCGCAGAAATATCGGCCCAACCCGTTCGACGCATCGAGCGCGATCGACCAGGATATCCGTCAGGTCTGGTTCGCCGGCGTCCACTGCGATGTCGGCGGCGGCTATCCGGAAGATCAAAGCGCCCTTTCGAAATTTCCGCTGCTGTGGATGATCGAGCAGGTACGCGTAGCCGGCCTTCGGATGGATCAGGGCATGATCAATCATCTGGTGTGGGGGCAGCCGTTAGCCCACAGCAAGCACCATTACGTGCCACCGAGCGCGACCGGCCCGTTGCACGTTTCGTTGACGGGCGCGTGGGAAATCCTCGAATGGCTGCCGAAGCGGGCCAAATGGAAGGAATGGCCGGAGCGCAAATCCTATTTCGGCTGGTATCTGCCGCGCGGCGAGCCCCGGCCGATCCCGGAAGGGGCGCTCATTCATCGCTCGGTCTTCGAGAAGCAGGCCCTGGACCCGACCTACCGGCCGATCAACCTGCCGAACACGTATACGATCGAGGATACGCCGCCGGCCCCGGCAGCGCCTGTCGCAGTTTCGCCCGGAACTGAATCCACGAATAGCGAGGTAACCGCTCCAATCGGCGCATAAGTCTGTTGCAGTCTTCGGCCGTTTGTTGTTGAGGTCCATCCGGCCATAGACCTCAAAGGCTGCCTTCGGGAGCCCTGGAGCGTGACGGCTCTTCTTCGAATCGTCATCCCGCTCTATCTTGTTGTTTGAGCATGATCTTTTCGGAAAACCGGTTCCGGATCGTGCTCTAATCGGACGAACCCAGCCGCATGCCTGTTTCCGCAGCCCGTGATCCCGAGCAAGGCCACGCCCCCGGCGCTTTGTCCCTGCTCAACTCGGTGTTCGGCCTGCCCGCCTTTCGCGGCGCGCAGGAGAAGATCATCCGGCACGTGGCGGATGGCGGCAATTGCCTGGTGCTGATGCCGACCGGCGGCGGCAAGTCGCTGTGCTATCAATTGCCGGCACTGTTGCGCGAGGGTTGCGGAATCGTGGTGTCGCCGCTGATCGCACTGATGCGCGACCAGGTCGCGGGGCTGATCGAGGCCGGCGTCAACGCCGCGGTGCTGAACTCCACGCTGTCGTTCGCGGAGGCCAACGAGGTCGAGCGGAGGCTGATCGCCGGCGATCTCGACCTGCTCTATGTCGCCCCCGAGCGTCTCTTGACGCCGCGCTGCCTCGCGCTGCTCGCCCAGGCCAAAATCGCGCTGTTCGCCATCGACGAGGCGCATTGCGTCTCGCAATGGGGCCATGACTTCCGTCCGGAATATATCGGCCTGTCAGCGCTTGCCGAGCGTTTTCCCGACATCCCGCGCATCGCGCTCACCGCGACCGCCGACGAGTTGACGCGCAAGGAGATCGTCGAGCGTCTCTCGCTATCGGGCGCACCGCATTTTGTCGCGAGCTTCGACCGGCCGAACATCCGCTACGAGATCGTCGACAAGCAGAACGCGGTGACGCAGCTGAAGAACCTGATCGCCGAGCGTCATTCCGGTGATGCCGGCGTCGTCTATTGCCTGTCGCGCGCCAAGGTCGAGGATGTCGCGACCGCGTTGAGCGGCGCCGGCATTCCGGCGCTGCCCTATCACGCCGGCCTCGATGCCAGCGTGCGCGCCCGCCACCAGGACCGTTTCATCAACGAAGACGGCATCGTGATCGTCGCCACCATTGCGTTCGGCATGGGCATCGACAAGCCGGACGTGCGCTTTGTCGCACATCTCGATCTGCCCAAGAGCATCGAGGCCTACTACCAGGAGACCGGGCGCGCGGGCCGCGACGGCAAGCCTTCCTCCGCGTGGATGGCCTATGGCCTCTCCGACATCGTGCAGCAGCGCCGCATGATCGACGAATCCAACGGCTCGGATGCCTACAAGCGCGTGTCGATCGGCAAGCTCGATGCACTGGTCGGGCTCGCCGAAACCGCGGGCTGCCGGCGCAGCCGCCTGCTCGGCTATTTCGGCGAAACACCTGGTGCCGGCAATTGCGGAAATTGCGACAACTGCCTGTCGCCGCCGCGCGTCCGCGACGGCAAGATTCTCGCGCAGAAAATCTTGTCCTGCGCCTATCGCACCGGGCAGCGCTTTGGCGCGATGCACCTGATCGACGTGCTGGTGGGACGCCTGACCGAGCGGGTCAAGCAATTCGGCCACGAAAAGCTATCGGTGTTCGGCATCGGCCGCGAACTCAATGAAAAGCAATGGCGCGCCGTGCTGCGGCAACTGGTGGCGATGGGCCATCTCTACGCCGACAGCGACGCCTTCGGCGCGCTCAAGCTGACCGACACCGCGCGGGGCGTGCTGAAAGGCGAGACCGAGGTGATGCTTCGCGAGCAGGTGGAAGGCGCGCGCAACCGCGCCGTCCGCTCCAAGTCGCGCCGCGGCGAGCTCGCGGCAACCCCTGCCGGTCAGACCAACAGCCTCGACGCAGCCCTGCACACCGCGCTGAAGGCTTGGCGTTCCGAGGTGGCGCGCACACGTGGCGTGCCGGCCTATGTCGTGCTGCACGATTCCACCATCGACGGCATCGCCGCGGTCCGCCCTGCGAGCCTTGCCGAACTGCGCGGCATTGCCGGAATCGGTGACAAGAAGCTGGAGCATTATGGCGACGAGTTGATCGCGCTGGTGAGGACGACGGCGCATTCATAGGCTTACCTTAAGGCGTCACCTTCTCCGTTTTGAATTGAAGAGCATGATGACAGCCACCCTTCAGGATTTGACCAACCGCATCGGCGCCGAGCATGTCGAGCAACGCCTGAAGACTGAGCGGGAGCACGAAGCGCAGCTGTTCGGTCAGGGAACGATTTTCTTCAATCTCGAAAACGCGCCCTTCTTGGCGCAGATCATCAAGACTGCATTGCAGCTGACCGGTCTTTACGGCCGCGCGCGCAGGAACGCGGACCGCGTGTTGGTCAGGCGCAACAACATTATTTCGGCCAGGCTGCCTGAAAAGTTTGATGGCTTCACCATCCTCCACATCAGCGATCTGCACGCCGATATCAGCGTGGGCGCCATGCGGTATCTGCTCGGCCTGGTCGGTGGCCTCACATACGACATCTGCGCGCTCACCGGCGACTATCGCGGCAGGACCTATGGCCCCTTCGACAAGAGCCTCGAACATCTCGACACATTGCGCGCGCGGCTGAAGTATCCGGTTTATGGCATTCTCGGCAATCATGACTCTATCCGCATGGCGCCGGCGATGGAGGCAATGCGGATCCGGATGCTATTCAACGAGTGCGAGATCATCGCGCGCGGCGACCAGTCCATCCATCTGGCCGGCATCGATGACGCGCATTTTTATCGCGCCGACGATATCGAGAAAGCCGCCGCGGACATTCCACGCGAGGCGTTCTCGATTCTGCTGGCGCATACGCCGGAATCCTATCGGCAAGCGACCGAGGCCGGCTTCGATCTGATGCTGAGCGGCCATACCCATGGCGGCCAGCTCTGCCTGCCCGGCGGATTTCCGATCAAGCTCGAAGCACGATTACCGCGATCGATGGGCGCCGGCGCGTGGCGTTACGGCGATATGGCCGGCTACACGTCAGTCGGGGCCGGCACCAGCCTGTTGCCGGTGCGGCTGAACTGCCCGCCGGAAATCACGCTGCATACGCTGCGGCGTGCGGCGTAAGGAGAGCCCGCGTCAGTTGCCCGACTTCTTCGCGCTGGCGCTCTGCTCGACCGCGGTGCAGGAAATCAGCAGCGTGAACCCCCGCGCATTTTTCGCGATCTCTGAAGTCTCCAGGTTGTTCGCATCGCGCCGCTCGGTGACCCGGTACATCACCGCGCTATTGTCAAGAAAGTCCCGCAGCGCGCCGGTCTTGATGGCGAAGTTGATATTTTCAGGCAAGTTGCCGGTCGCGCGCGCCACCCTGATCGCGTCAAGCTTGGCTGCAACCACGCCGACCACAGCGCCGCCGGCGTCAAGCAGCGGTCCGCCGCTGTTGCCCGGCTGCACCGCAGCGCTGATCTGCAGATGACGGGTATCGTTGAAGAGCCCGCTCAACGAGCTGACGATCCCGGTCGTCACCGTGAAATCGGAGGTCAGCATCCCGTGATAGGGGTAGCCGATCGCCACCACGC
>WNGR01009177.1_pt1 | contig 14943 bp, 13 predicted proteins | sample 5407581 | NCBI WGS metagenome assembly WNGR01 (sample SAMN13153383, study PRJNA577476) | soil metagenome | isolation source: 80 cm soil or saprolite under Garry oak tree replicate 2 | place: USA:California | collected 2016-06-15
GGTGGGCTCTCGAGCTGTTGCCTCTCCCAGAGAGCGGGGCGAGGGCCGAGGAGATCGTGGCCTTCTTCGAGGATCGCATACAGCCCTATCCAACCTTTGGCCTCGGGCACCCACGCGGCTTCGGCTGGGTCGCCGGAGGCTCCGACCCGATGGCCGTTCTCGGTTCGTTGCTTTCAGCCGCGCTCAACGCCAACTGCATCGGGGGAGATCAATCGGCGACCTACTTGGAACTGGCCGTGCTTCGCTGGCTCAAGGAACTGGTCAGCTTCCCCACGGAGGCAAGCGCAGGACTGCTCGTCAGCGGAGGTACGCAGGCAACGCTGATCTGCCTCATGGCTGCCCGCCATGCGGCTGCTGTTGCAGCCGGGTGGAACCCACGCACGGAGGGACTGCAGGGATACCACACCCCGCTCGTGCTGTACGCCTCTGAGCAGACGCATCATTGTGTTGCCGGGGCAGTAGAGGTGCTGGGACTTGGCCAGCACCACCTGCGCAGTATTGCCTGCACCGACGCCTTTCATCTTGACCTGGCGGCGTTAGACGCCGTCGTACGGCGCGACCGCGAGGATGGCCTGCAGCCGTTCTGCGTGGTCGCCAACGCCGGGACCACCAACACGGGGGCCATCGACCCGTTTGCCGACATCGCGGACTTCTGCCAGCGAGAAGGGCTCTGGTTGCACGTCGACGGCTCCTACGGGGCCTTTGGACGACTCGACCCGCTGGTCGCCTCCAGGTATCGCGGCATGGAGCGCGCCGACTCACTGACTCTTGATCCGCACAAGTGGCTGTCGATCCCCTATGAGTGCGGCTGCGCTCTGGTGCGAAGCAGGGAGCAGCTGGTGGCGACCTTCGCCGTTCCCCCGCCCGATTATCTGCGCGAAACGCTCGGTGAGATCCGCTTTACCGACTACAGCATGCAGCTCTCCAGGGGCTTCCACGCCCTCAAGCTCTGGATGACGCTCATGTCTGCCGGTCGCTCCGGCCTGGTGGCGCTCGTCAGCCGGCACAACGCCCTGGCACGGCGGCTGGCCGAACTGATTGAAGGTACTCCTGACCTGGAGCTCATGGCTCCCGTAGAACTCTCCACCGTGTGTTTTCACGCTGTTCCTCCACCTCAACGCGGCGATGACGCCGCGTTGGACGCCTTGAACAAGGCCGTCATGCGGGGGGTACAGCTTGAGGGAGATGCTTTCCTGACAGGGACGACGCTGCGGGGACGCTTTGTCCTGCGGGCGTTCGCGTGGTGCGCCTGAGTTTTAGCGACCTGCACGGGGTGTGTCGTAGCAAGGACATACCCCTGGAGGTGTTCGCATCCACGCGCGGCAGTGAATTCGCGGCCGCGATCTTCGCGCTGGATCTGGCGAGTAACGCGCTCGATACGCCTGGCTCGCCTTTTGGCTCCACCGCCGGCTATCCGGATACGCGGGTCGTGGCGAGAATGGAGACGCTCACCAGGCTCTCCTGGGAGAAGGATACTGCCTGGTGCCTCGGCGATATCGCCGAGGACAGCCCGGTGCACACGTACTCGCCACGCGCCCTCCTCGAGCGGGTTGTTGCACGCTACCGGGATATGGGGATGGCGCCGGTCGTGGGACCCGAAGTGGAGTTCTTCCTGCTGTGGCACGATGAGCGTGAGGGCCTGCAGCCCTACTTCGACCGGCCCGCCATGGTCTACACGACGGGGCACCTGAGTGACCCTGCGGGCATAGTGCGTGCGCTGCTGGAGGCAGCGGAGGCCATGGAATTGCAAGCGCTTGCTTCGAGCGCCGAGTTCAGCCCGGGCCAGTTCGAGATCAACCTCCTGCATGGCGAGGCCCTCGATGCGGCGGACCGGGCCTTCCGCTTCAGGGCGATGGTCAAAGAGGTCGCGGCCCGCGGCGGATTGCTGGCGACCTTCATGGGAAAGCCGCTCGCCAATGCGGCGGGCTCAGGCCTCCACCTGCATGTGAGCCTGAACGACGAGCAGGAGAGGAACGCCTTCGACCAGCCCGGCGCCGAAGATGGAATAAGCGCGCTCGCGCGGTTCTTTCTCGCCGGGGTGCTTGACCATGCCCCGGCGTTAATGGCCATCCTGGCCCCGACCATCAACGCCTACAAGCGCCTGGTTCCCAACAGTTTTGTGCCGCTCGCGGCCACCTGGGGCTTTGATAACCGTACCGTGTTTGTTCGCGTACCGCCGGGGCGGGGGACAGAGACGAGGCTGGAGGTCCGCGGGGCAGATGCTTCGGCCAACCCCTACCTGGCTGTGGCAGCAGTCCTGCTGGCAGGGCTGGACGGCATCCAGCGCAAGCTCGACCCTCCGCCACCGGTGCATGGAGACGTGTCGGGCGCGATCCCACGGGCAGGAGCGCTCCCGCGCAGCCTCGATGCGAGTTTGGCCTCCCTGCGTGCGGACGGCTACCTCTCCGAGGCGCTTGGTCAGGCGCTGGTGGAGGCATTTTGCGCCATCAAGGAGTCAGAACTGCAGCGCTTTCACGCCACGGTAACCGACTGGGAGGTACGCGAGTATGCCTGGCACCTCTGAAGCTCTCTTGCAGGCCGGAGAGCGGCACGAGGGGATATTCCACTCCTCTCTGTCCCCTGGAATCAACGCTGATTTAGATAGGAGGAGTACAGACATGAGAGAGCGAGAAATCAGCGCGCCTGGACCCGCGAGACTCTTGGCTCATATCCAATCGGGCAGTAGAGTTCGTCCTGCATGTCCGTCTAAGTCGGCTGGAAATACCAGAACAGAAAAAGCCAACCTCCTATCGTCTTTAAGAGTGATGAATCGGTGGTGGCAATCTTTCTGAGCACCGCTGTACGTGAGAGGGAAGATCTTGCCACCCATACCAGAGGAGGAACACGAACATGGGAATCACCGAGCAATATATCCGCGAAGAACTCGGCCTTGGCCAGCTTTCGGGACGGCATGCATGGTCGATCATGGCGGCCCAAATTATGCGGCAAGAGGCGCTCACGACCCTGCTGCCAGCTGTCTGGGACGATCCAATGGCGCGGCAAGCTGTCGTTGAAGTATGCAAAGATCACCCGGATGCAGGGTTCTGGCTGCGCCACCGGCGGGGCTTTCACGAGCTCGCTTCCAGCCATTGGCCTGCGGTGCTGAAAGAAGAGCTAGAGCGCAAGGTGAAGCAACTCACCTTCTGAATGCAGGAAGGCAGGAAGAGAAAATGACTATGCAGACAAAGCCGGTGCCAGGAATACTTACTAACCTGTACCATCGCTTCCGCGGTGACGCGCCCGGCCTGCTTGAAATGTACCGCACGCTGCAAATGCAGTGTCCTGTGCTGCATGACCAGGAAACCGGTTACTGGCTGGTGCTGCGTTGCGGTGATGTCAGGTCGGTCTTAACCGACCCGGGTACCTTTGCCGCTTCGCGCAGTGGGGCCTTGCCCAGGCGTCCACCCGGGACGCTTGCGGGGATCGTCCAACGGCAGTTCTTATTCCTCGACGGCGAACAGCACAGGGCTTTGCAAGAGGTGTTGCGCAAACCGCTGGGGCGCATGGCCGGCCAGCTCGGCCCCTTCCTGCAGGAAACGATCTCGGCCTTGACTTCCCGCGGGCGGCGCGACGGTCGCATGGACCTCGTCGGTGGGTTCGCCGCCCCGCTCTCACGACGAGTCATCGCCCGGGTCCTGGGGATGCCGGTGCACGATGACGAGTTGCTCGCGCGCTTGGAGCGCTGGTCGGATGCCTTTGCCGACGTGACCAGCGGACACCTGAAGACAGACCTCAGCTCCGTGCTGTCGCTGCACGACTATTTCCGGCGCCTCACCCAGGAGAAGCGCAGGCGGCCCGCCGACGATCTGCTGAGCGTCTACGTTGCCGCATGCGATGAGGGGCTGAGGGACCAGGAGGAGGTGGTATCGGACGCGATGATGCTCTTCTCCGCAGGCAGAGTCACGCTGCGCAAGCTCATCCCCGCTGTGCTCTGGCACCTGCTGCGCCAGGATCCCGAGAACCTCGCCGCTTTGCGACAGGAGGTGCAAGCCAGCTCGGCGCGCCTCACGACGCTCACCGAGGAAGGGCTGCGCTGGGGAACCCCCACCACCCGTGTGGCGCGCTGGACCACCCACGAGGTGTCGCTCGGCGGGCAGGTCATCCCCGCGGGTGAGAAAGTCTTCGCGCTGCTCGAAGCGGCCAACGTTGATGAGCGCTGCTTTCCCGCCGCCACGCGCTTCGAGCCTGCCCGCCGCCCCAACCGGCACTACACCTTTGGCGCGGGGTCCCACGTCTGCACCGGGGCTCCCGTCGCACGCACAGCCGCCCGGGCCGCCTTTGCCGCCTTGTTGGCGCTGCCCAACCTGGCTCTGGAATCAACTGAAGTTCCCCCACTGTACGCCAATGACACCATCGGGGGGATACGCACGTGCATGCTCGTCTTGTAACGACCACCCATCTGTAGAAGGAGAAAGAAATATTTATGGCAACCACAGGAGCAACGAACACCAGAGAAGGCTGGACGAAAAGCGAGCAGGAGCTGATACAGGCAGGAGCTGTTTTCGGTCCCCGCGCTGACTATCCACAGCGAGGCTTACACGAGTGCGTCGAGCGATACGCTGCCAGTTCCCCGCATGCGCTTGCGATCCTTTTTGAAGGGGAGGATTCCCAGGTCGTCTCCCTCTCATATGGTAGCCTGAACCGGCGGGCAAACGCGCTGGCCCACGCCTTACAGACGGCATGGGGCGTCGGGTCAGGCGACCTGGTAGGAGTGTGCCTGGAGCCCTCGCTTGACCTGATTGCACACGAACGCGCGGGGGATCCCGAGCACAGCGGTAGCCTTGATTCCCTCGCCTATGTGATTGCCACGTCGGGCTCGACAGGCGTACCCAAAGCCGTCCCTATCCGCCAGCGCGGCCTCGCCAACTACCTGGCAGCCCTCAGTAGGCTGCTGGGCGTGCGAGCAGGCGAGCGGGTGCTCAACGTCTTTTCATTGCACTTTGACGCCGCCATCGAGCAGATCGCGCTCCCCCTCTTCTCCGGGGCAATGCTCTGCATGGGCACACGCGCACGGCTCTCGAGCGGACCCACGATCCTCTCCTTCCTCACGCGGCATCGCATTACCCACGCGGCCTTTACCCCATCGTGGCTTTCGGCCCTGCCTGAGGCCTCGCTACCGGATCTGCGCAGTGTGATCTGCGGGGGCGAGCGCTGCGCGCCCGGCCTGGCGGACGAGTGGGGACGGGGACGTCAGTTCATCAATATCTACGGACCGACCGAGTGTACCATCGGCGCCACCTTTGCCGAATGTTCTCCCGGTGGACAGGGGGAGCTTCCCATCGGTCGCCCCGTGCAGAACAGCTGGGTCTGCATCCTCGACGAGCAGCAGCGACCACTGCCGTACGGGAGGATGGGCGAGATTGTCATCGGGGGCCTGGGAGTGAGCCCGGGATACCTCAATCGTCCGGACCTCACCGCCGGCCAGTTCATTCCCCTTGAGGGGCACACCTGCTACCGCACGGGTGATCGCGGCCTCATCGATTCGGAGGGCGTGCTCTGGTACCGGGGCCGCCTCGATGAGGACCTGCAGGTCAAGGTGACAGGCGGGCGGCGCTTCGACCTCGGTGAGCTGGAAGCGAAGCTCCAGGAGCACCCGGCCATCCTGGCGTGTGCCGTGGCAGAGTGGCAGGGGCACCTCGTGGCCTACCTGGTCCTCCGCAGCGAGCACCACCGCCCCACGGTCGCCGAGTTGCGCGCCCTCCTCTTGCGCTGGGTACCCGAGTACGCCGTCCCGCAGTTCTACCTGTGGCAGCGGTCTCTGCCGCGCACGTCGGGTGGGAAGATCGCAAGGCAGGCCCTGCCTGTGCCCGATTGGACCTCCTTTGCCCATGACGGCGCGTTTGCCGAACCGCGCACCCCTACCGAGCAGGCGCTCGCGGAGATCGTCGCTGCGCTGCTGGCCCCACTTATCCCGTCTCCGGAGAGCATGAATGCGCTCTCCACGTTCGCGCAGTACGGGCTGGATTCGCTCTCCGTGACCGATCTCCTCTTACGCGCCCAGGCTGCCTTTGGCCTTGATGTGGATGTAGACGATGGACGGCTGTTGCATGTGACGATCGAGGCGTTCGCGCGGCTGATCGACGAGTGGCGAACAGCCGCCCAAGCCGCGCCGGCATCTGCCGGTCAGGACGGAGGTGAGCAGTGGGCGTGGTCGTAAGCAAGGAACAGGAGGAGCGTATGGCGCAGGTCATCTGTCTTCGCCCACGCCCACAGGCCAGGGTACGCCTGGTGTGCTTCTCACACGCAGGGGCCACCGAAGCGGCCTTTGCCTCCTGGCCGGACCGGCTTTCGGGAGATATAGAAGTGGGAGCAGTGCGCAAACCGCCCCTTGCTGACTACCAGGAACTCACCGAGGTCCTCACCGATGCGGTGCTTGCCTACGTGTCGCAAACGCCGCGTGTCCCATTTGCGCTGTTCGGTCACAGCCTGGGCAGCCTCCTGGCCTTTGGTGTGGCGCGTCTGCTGCGCCAGCGTCATGGCGCACAGCCCTGCTGTCTGCTGTGCGCCTCGGCCTCGGCTCCACAGCTCCCCGCGGCAATCTGGCCCGGCCCTTCCCCGCAGGACTGGACCATCACGGAGCTCGCGGCCTATCTGCGCCACGCCGGGGGAACGACAGAGACAGTACTCGGCAACGCTACCTACCTGCAGCGGTTGCTGCCGCGCATGCAGGTAGATCTGGCCGTGCGCGCCTCCTGCAGCTACACACAGGCGCCGCCGCTCTCGTACCCACTGGCGATCTTCGGTGGGCTGCACGATGCGGGCATTTCGACCGCTGACCTGGCGGCGTGGGGAGAGCAGACGAACGCTCACTTCTCCCTGTACCGTTTTCCCGGCGGACATTTTTTTCTGCATCAACGAGGGACACAGCGGCCTTTCCTGCAGGCCCTTTCCTTCGAGGTCATGCGCTGGCTCGAGTAAGAATCCGGAGTGCAGGCGATGACACTACTCCAGAGAAGAAGGTGAAGACCATGACACAGCAAGAAAGGCAAGCTGATTCGGGTGTGCGTATCATACGCACCGCTGATCGCGCAGAGCGGCACAGCTACTTCGCTTCTGATTAGATCCCACATGCGACGCCCTAATTTGGGAAATGTAGATGAAAAGCTAATGTCGATTGAACAGTAGATCTTAATCTCTGCTTTGGCGCAGCCCTTGACAAGCCCCCTCTGCATTCTGACTGCGGGATGTGGGTTAGATAGGCTTACAAATTGCTAACTGGAAAGGAACCTTTTGAGGTGTTTCGTCAATTCATCAGCACAGCTACTCCTTCAGGGTAAGCCAGAGGTCCGGTTGTGTTTCATGTGCTGTTAGCACAACACCCTTGGGCAACAAGAGTGAGAAAACCTCACGTACTGACCCTGCCTCGCCAACAAACTCTATAGCGGCAGCCATAACGTAGAATGGCACATACTTATTTCGAAGCTCAAGCCTCTCTTCACCACAGACGATACCACCTTCTGAATAACATTGCATTAGACATCCATCCGCCTGAGCTGCGAGATAAGGGTACAGGTATTGACCAAAACTTGAGCTGGGAACAGCATATCTAAGGCGGAGTTTTTTGGACGGGAGGGCTGCTTCAAAGCCCGCAAATGTAGACTGCTGAATCAACCGTTCTTGCTGAGGCGTATAGGTATGATGCCAAAGAGCAAGCGCACATGGCCAGAGGTTCGTCTTGACGAGTTGAATTGCTGTCGCCTCACGAGAGGCTTGGAACATGTCTGCAAACTCGGCCACTGTGTCGAGGCTGATTCCCTTTGTCTCAGCCTGAGGCCTGAATAGGGCCGTCGGCATAAGGAGCTCGGCTGCAGCTACATCGCACAGGTACTCTTCCTCTTGTCCTTGCTGATACTGTCCAGTGACAAGGTCCTCAATGATATAGGATTTCGTTTGATAGTTGAATAGCAGCGTATGGCCGATTTCATGACCAATGGTGAAGTTTTGTTTTCCACGCGTATGGCTTACATTGACCTGGATAATGAAATCACAGCCATCCGGTATCAGCCTTCCGGCAGGGACCATTTTTACTCGTTGGATATCCTTTACCCGTTGGAACGAGCCTAAGAGACGCAGATCTACGGGAGGTTTGTTAATCTCCACTTCTCCTAATAGGTCAGCCGCACACTGTATCATCGCGTCTCGCGGGTCGTTCATACCTGTAGAACGCATCAAGTTTCGGGCGGCAGTGCTATGCCATTGATTCCTTCTCATAATTCAGGCTTATCCTGTGGTACACTACGTTTGATCGATTCATAGAGAAATTTCCAATCCTCTACTTTGCTTGGACGTTTCCCTCGATACTTAATCTGCGCCAGCATCCTTACATCCGCCTCTGGTAATTGTTCAGCAAAGGCAAACTGCCTTAGCTCCTCTGGAATGTCAGTTAGTTCATCATTCGTCTGTACAATTTTCTTTTCGAGTAGTTCACCTACTGAAGTCCCCAGGGCAAAAGCAATCCTGTAAAGAATATCTGCTGACGGGCGCGGCCCATCGGGGCTGCTCTCCAATTGACTGAGATAGCCCTTTGATACCCGCGCTCGGTGTGCGAGTTCAGTTAGACTGAGGTTTTTCTCAAGGCGCCGCTTTCGAATCTGATCAGATAATGCCATAACACTACTCCTTTGTATTGTCCGGTTCCTACATTAATCTTACCATCAACGTTTTTGAAAGTAAACAGATATCGTTCTCTATACTTGACACAATCATTTCCCGCCTGTATACTATATCAAACAATTAGTGTTAGCTAAATGAAACAAAATTTTTACTGATAACGGCAGAAGAAAGTAAAGTGTGATATCCTAGGAGGTATGGGAGCACCAAAGAAAGCCGATTGGCGAGAAGAACGACGTAAACAGGCCTGGAAGTTGAAAGAGCAAGGCTGGCAACAGCAAGACATAGCTGTGGCATTGGGAGTAAGCGAAGGAGCGGTGAGTCACTGGATGAAGCGAGGGCGAGAAGGAGGCATAGAAGCTCTCGAAGCGCATCCGCCCAAAGGAGTGAGCCCACGGCTCACGGCGGAGCAGAAGGCTCAAATCCCCGAGTTGTTAGCCAAAGGAGCAGAGAGCTATGGATTTCGGGGCGACGTGTGGACGGCCAGACGAGTGACAGAGGTGATCGCCAAGACCTTTGGCGTGCGTTACCATCGAGATCACGTCGGGAGGTTGATGCGTGAGGCAGGCTGGAGCCGACAGAAACCTGTCGAGCGTGCGAGCCAGCGCAACGAAGAGGCGCTCAAGAAGTGGTCGCAGGAGCGGTGGCCCCAGATTAAAAAAAAGCCGATGAGGAGCAAGCGACCATCCTCTGGGTAGACGAAGCGGGGTTTTATCTGCTGCCGATGGCCGTGCGCACCTGGGCACCACGTGGGCAGACGCCGATCCTTCAGGTGAAACTCACGCGCGATCACCTCTCGGCGATCAGTGGCATTACGCTGGATGGACGACTGTTCATGCAAGTGCGTCCCGACTCCTATGATGCAGAAGCGGTGGTAGGCTTCTTGCGGGTGCTCTTACGCAAGATTGCGGGCAAGATCATTCTCATCTGGGATGGCTCACCCATCCACCGGGCGAACGCGCTCAAAGACTTTCTCAAGCGCGGAGCGGCCAAACGTCTGCATTTGGAGCAATTACCAGGGTATGCGCCTGATCTTAATCCGGATGAAGGTATCTGGAATTATCTCAAGCGCGTTGAGTTGGGTAATGTCTGTTGTACTGATCTCAATGACTTGTCTACCCAGCTTATTCGCGCCAGAGAACGTTTGCGACACAAACGCGACATCATTTGCAGTTGCTCACGACAATGTGGGTACTCGGTTTAGTTTCTTATCACGTGATCAGTAAGAGGCTGTGTGGAAAGTGGTATAATAGAGTAGAAGAAAAAGGGGAAAGATAGAGGAGGTGGAGAAATGAAAAGACTCAGCTACTGAAGTCGATCTGACCGAGAAAGAATGGGCCGTCCTCGAACCGCTCATCCCGCCCGCCAAGCCAGGAGGACACCCCCGAACCACCGATATGCGCGAAGTGCTCAATGCCATTTTGTACCTGGACCGCACGGGGAGCCAGTGGCGAGCTTTGCCACATGAGTTTCCGCCCTGGTCCACGGTGTGGAGCTACTTCCGCACCTGGCGTAACATGGGGATCTGGAAGCGCATGCACACGGCCTTACGCGAATGGCTGCGCCTGAAACAAGGGCGCGAGCCGACTCCCAGCGCGGCGATCATCGACAGTCAATCAGTGAAGACAACGCAAAAAGGAGGGGTTCGTGGCTACGATGGCGGGAAAAAAGTCAAAGGCCGCAAGCGCCATCTGCTCGTCGATACCACTGGGATGATCCTGCAGGTGCTCGTCCATGAGGCCAACATCCAGGACTACCGTGGCGGCAAACGCTTGCTTGCGCCGCTCAAGGGGGTCTTTCCGCGTCTCAAGCTGATCTGGGCTGATAGTGGATACAAGAAGGAAGGCTTCGGCGAGTGGGTCAAGGCGACGCTGGGGTGGGATGTCGAGCTTGTGGAACATCCCTGGAGTGGCTTACGAGGCGTCTGGGCTCCAAAGGATGCGGTCATTGATTGGGAGCAGATCCGTCCCAGCGGTTTTCATGTGCTTCCACATCGCTGGATTGTCGAGCGCACTTTCGCTTGGCTTTCGACCTGGCGCAGGCTTGCCAAAGACTATGAAGTGCTCCCCAGCAGTGAAGAAACCTGGATTTTCATCGCGATGATCCGTCTCATGCTCAGACGCTTGGCTCAAACCCAGACCTGAGGCCTTTCCACACAGGCTCTTAACGGACTGGTTGGAGAATACATTCAAACAGAGCGTGCGTCCTCGTACCTACGAACGGTATGAGGAGGTGATACGTTTGCATCTTGTCCCTGTCCTCGGGAAACATCAACTCCAGAAGCTATCGGCTCAACACGTGCAGGCATTTTATGCCAGGAAGTTGAAAGAGGGTCTCTCTCCGACAACGGTCATCTACTATCACAGCGTTTTGCACAACGCTTTGGCTACTGCCGTGAAATGGGGGCTGGTTGCCCGCAATGTCTGCGATCTGGTGACGCCCCCTCGTAAGGCGCGCTTTGAGATACAGCCTTTCACGGCAGAGCAAGTGCAACGTTTCCTGGCTGCATGTCGAGGACATAAGTGGGAAGTTCTTTTTACACTTGCTCTGGCTACTGGAATGAGACAGGGTGAGTTGCTAGGCCTGAAGTGGCAAGACATTAATTTCGCAACGGGAACGCTTCAGGTACGCCGCGTCCTGACTCGAATCCCTCGCGAGGGGTCAGGGGTGAGAGAGTTTCGTGAGGAAGAACCAAAAACGGAGAAAAGCCGCCGTAGCATAACGATCGCTTCCATGGCTCTTGAGGCACTCAGGCAGCATCGTGTGCGTCAACTAGAGACCAAGCTGCGGGCCGGCCCTCTCTGGCAAGATCATGATTACGTCTTCTGTACGCTGACCGGCACGTATCTCAGACCTAACCATGTGGTCGATGAATTCAAAAAGCTTTTGAAAAAGGCGGATCTGCCGGATATTCGATTTCACGATTTACGCCATAGCGCTGCTACCCTCTTGCTCAGCCTCGGCGTCCACGCCAAGGTCGTCCAGGAGATGCTCGGCCACACGCAGATCAGCATGACGATGGATATCTACTCACATGTGTTGCCGAGCATGCAGCAGGATGCGGTGAGTCGGCTGAATGAACTGCTGATCAAGCGCAATGAGGATGATGCCGACGGGATCAATAAAAGCGTATAACACTATCGTTTCTTCTTTGTACTCGGTGATAAGCGGAGATCAGCGCTCATCGGCTTGCCTGGTGCTTCAACAATGGTGAGGAGACCTTGTAGATCTTCTACTTGAAGCGTGCCGTACGCCACCTGAGAATCTTTGAAGACTGCGTGCCGCAAATCGACGGGATTACGTTCATCAAGGTGAACAGACACAGCAACGCGTAATAACTCCACTGTACGCCTGGCGCCTGCTTTATCGATGATCTGACACTCCCCGGCTTAGAAAGCCGAGGGTTCCTGGTTCGGCGAGATGGCTTGCTACCGTGCCCTCTCAAGCGCGGTAGTAGCGGCCACCTCTCCCCAGGCGTTCCCTCCTCCAAAGAGGAGGAGGCTGTGATGAGGATGTTGCGTGCGGCATTGTGGTCGCGGTCAAGGATGAGTCCGCATCCAGGGCAGATGTGCGTGCGTACGGAGAGGGACTTCTTGACAATGCGGTGGCATCGGCTGCATTCCTGACTGGTGAAGGCGGGTTCCACCGCCAACCGGGATGTCGTGAAGGATGCCATAGTACTTCACCCACCGCAGGAAGGCGCTCCAACCCGCATCCTGGATGGACTTGGCGAGGTGGCGGTTCCTGAGCATGTTGCGTATCTTGAGGTCTTCAAAGGCAATCAAATCGTGAGATGAGACCAGCGCGTTGGCCTGTTTGCGGGCGAAATCCTCGCGCTGCCGTTGCACCTTGAGATACTGCTTCGCCAGAGCTTTCCGGGCTTTCTTGCGGTTCTGGCTCCCCTTCTGCTTGCGGGAGAGACACCGGTGGAGCCGTTTAAGTCTCTTCTCCCCCGTGCGATAGTAGCGCGGGTTGGCAAGCGTGCTGCCGTCCGAGTCGGTGTAGTAGGACAACAGGCCCAGGTCGATGCCGACCGCAGAGTCGGTGGGAACATGCTCGACCTTGCGGGTAGCCTCAACCGCGAACTGGCAGTAGTAGCCATCGGCGCGGCGCAGGATGCGCACGCGCTTGATCTGCTTGATGGGGAAGGCTTCGATCTGCTGTTTCTTGTTCCCAACAAGCCGGAGGTTGCCGATGGAGCATCCGTCTGTGAAGGTGATGTGCTTGCCGTCCGGTTCCAACTTCCAGCCCGTTTGTTTATACTCCACGGAGCGGTTGTCGTGCTGGAAGCGGGGATAGCCCTTCTTGCCGGGCTTGTGGTTTTTGCAGTTCTCGTAGAAGCGCTCGATGGCGAACCAGGCGCGCGAGGCGGCGGCTTGCCGTGCCTGGGAGTTGAGCTTGCGAGCGAAGGGGAACTCCCTGGCAAGGTCAGCGCAAAGGCATTGGAGGTCGTTCTTGGAGGTGCCGCGCACCTCCATCCAGAAGCGCAAGGCTTTGTTGCGGATAAACTGGACGACGCAGATGGCCTCCTCGATGGCGGCGTACTGCTGTGGCGTCCCGTCTAATTTATACTCGTAGATCAACATGGCTCGCGTGCGTCCCTTCCCGTTTTCATCGCCTCTCACTCTATTCTTTTTCTCTGCTCCCATTGTGGAGATGCCTCCCCAACCCTCACCCCGAACAAGGAACGGCGGTTCATCCCCCGCATGAATGACGGAGGCTTTCCCGCTCGGCCTTCTGCAACTACCAGGTGGAGGTGTATAATCGAGTCCGAAGAGATAATCCCCTGGCTCTTATGAAGGTATCTAGAATGTATTCAACTACAGAGTCGGCTCGATATGATCAGGTTGTCAGGCGAAGTCTCACTTGCCCATCTAGAGTAGGATGACAGCTTCTGCTAGAATAGAGGGGAGGGAAAAAGGATAGGCGGTTCAGACATGACGTTCGCACAGGTACGGCAGCGCATTGGAGCATTTTTGCTTGATTACCTCTTCATTGCGGCCTACCTAGTCCTTCTGGTCATCATAGGCGTCGGGCTTGGGTTTGGACCTCTCCGAAGCGTGTTCCGGGCAATGTTTGCCAACCCAAATAGCAGTGAGTTCAGCGCGTTTCTCCTGTTAGTGTTGCCGGTCATTCTCTACTTTACCCTGTTCGAATGCTCCTCATGGCAAGCCACCTGGGGCAAACGTAGGATGGGATTACGAGTCATTGATACACATGGTGCCCGACTCAGCTTCCCGCGCTCGCTCGTGCGCTCTCTCCTCAAATTTGTGCCCTGGGAATTGACCCATGCCTGCCTCTGGCGCATTCCTGGTTGGCCCATTGCCCCCAGCACTCCTTCGCCCATCATCACGGCTGGGCTGGTGCTGGTCTGGATCCTGGTGGGATCCTACCTGGTGAGCATGCTCGTGAGTAAGAAACACCAGGCACTCTACGATTGGATCGCTGGCACCGCTGTGATCGTCGTGCCGCATCCTGGCCGTATCCAGGCATCCGAGAAGCGCGCTGGATAGACGAACACGGGGAGCAAGAGGACTGACAATCGACTCTCAACCACTCTCTGTCAACGCGTCAACGAGCGGCGAGTACGCTTGCCCGATGGTCCTCTAGTGGTGTTCTCGGTGAAAGAGGCTCGTCGTCCCATTCTGCATGGATAGAAAAGACTTATTGCCTAACGTTCTGTTAGAGCCATGAAGAGTAAGCCTGCTTGAGGTCTATCTGGCATATCACTTGTCCAAGATCCTCGAATGTGACACGATATCGGTATCTCTCCCATGGGTGGAGGCAGGTGGAGGAGCGTCCTCTGGCGTCTACGTGAAACCAGGATAGCGAAAGGAAATCGATGAAAGCGCTTCGTCTTGCGCTGCTTGGCTTTGGCACCGTCGGCCAATGGCTGGCAGAGGCGCTGCATACCCGACGAGCCTGGTTACAGCAAGAGTATGGGGTGGTCGTGACCCTTATCAGTGTCGGGACGGCTCACCATGGCTTGATTTACCGCAGCGAGGGGCTGGATATCCCCGCCCTACTCGATCTTGTTGCGACACGACAACCGCTCACTGCTCATCCCTCGGTCACCCACTGGACGAATGTCTTGGAGGGATTGCAGGCAACTTCCGGCGATGTGCTGGCCGAGGCCACTGGGGCCACGCTGCGCCGTGGAGAACCTGGCCTCTCGTATATTCGCGACGCGCTTGCTCAGGGCATGCATGTGGTGACCTCCAGTAAAGGCCCCATGGCTTTGGCGGGACTGGAACTCCTCTCCCTCGCACGGACGCAGGGCGTGCAACTGCGCATGGAGTCGACGGTGATGTCGGGAACGCCCGTGCTCAGCAC
>WNGR01005101.1_pt1 | contig 14939 bp, 12 predicted proteins | sample 5407581 | NCBI WGS metagenome assembly WNGR01 (sample SAMN13153383, study PRJNA577476) | soil metagenome | isolation source: 80 cm soil or saprolite under Garry oak tree replicate 2 | place: USA:California | collected 2016-06-15
TAATTTTTCCATTTTGTTCCACGATCCGCTTCCGGAACCGCACGTATCCTCCAAACCCCGCTTTCGATCCCACGCAGCACCGTAAACTAGTGGTCTCCGACACACAGATGATCATTCATGTGTTTTGAAAGGGCGCGACTTCGTCCTGCCGCAAACAGCTATGTGTTTTGAAAGGGCACCACTTCAGTCCTGCCGCAAACAGCTATGTGTTTTGAAAGGGCACGACTTCAGTCCTGCCGCAAACAGCTATGTGTTTTGAAAGGGCACGACTTTAGTCCTGCCGCAAACAGCCCGAAATGAGCGGGGCTTTAGCCACTGAGGGGTGCTTTTCGACAAATCAGCTCCTTTTCGAGCCTTGTGTAAATGACGTTGGTTTTGAAAGGGCGCGACTTCAGTCCTGCCGCAAACAGCTATGTGTTTTGAAAGGGCACGACTTTAGTCGTGCCGCAAACAGCCCGGAATGAGCGGGGCTTTAGCCCCTGAGGGATGCTTTTCGACAAAGCAGTTCCTCTTGGAGCCGTTTATAAATGACTCTGTTTCCGGCGGCCTACAATCGTTTGCCCCTTATCAAAACCTGTCCCCATGGGCTAATCACGCCCAGGAAGAGAGTCGAATTTTCCATCTCTCGCGAAGGACTCCCGTCACCGCGCCCCTCTTGTGCTACCCTCAACCCAATCCCGTGAATCCAGAAAAAAACAAGCTCTACTACGGCGACAACTACGAAGTCCTCCAGCGCTACCTCAAGGACGAGTCCGTCGACCTCATCTACCTCGATCCGCCCTTCAACTCCCGCCAGGACTACAACGTCCTCTTCGCCGAAAAAGACGGCTCCCAGTCCAGCTCCCAGATTCACGCCTTTGAAGACACATGGGAGTGGAACATCGACGCCGAACGCTCCTATCAGCACATCGTCGAGCGGGGCGGCCGCGTCGCCGACGCCATGCGCGCCTCCATGCGCGCCTTCCGCACGTTCTTAGGAGGCAGTGACATGATGGCCTACCTCGCCATGATGGCCCCCCGCCTCGTCGAACTCCGCCGCGTCCTCAAGGAAACAGGATCGATCTATCTCCACTGCGACCCCACCGCCAGCCATTATCTGAAGATCCTGATGGATGCCGTGTTTGGACCGCAAAGCTTTCGCAGCAACATCATCTGGAAGAGAACAAGCAGTCATAGCAACGCTTCTAGAAACTACGGGGCGGTGAATGACGATCTCCTTTTCTACGTCAAATCGGGCGCCTACACGTATAACGTTCAGTACGTTCCGTATTCGGAGGAATACGTAAAGGGCTTTTACAAGCACCTAGACGAAAAGGGGCGGCGCTACCGAATCTCCGATCTTCGAAATCCCAGCGATCGCCCGAATCTAAAGTATGAATACAAGGGCTACAAACCGCACCCAAACGGGTGGGCCATCTCAAAAGAGCGGATGGAAAGGATGGACCGCGAAGGCCGACTTTATTTCCCAAAGTCGCAGGACGGACGGATTCAGCTAAAGCGATACTTGGATGAAATGCCCGGTATGCAAGTCTCGAACATCTGGGATGATCTCCCGGTCATCCATGCGCAAGCTATCGAACGTCTCGGCTACCCCACCCAAAAACCCGAAGCCCTCCTCGAACGCATTCTCAAAGCCAGTTCCAACGAAGGCGACGTCGTCCTCGACCCATTCTGTGGCTGTGGCACCACCGTCCAAGTTGCTCAGCGCCTTAACCGCCGCTGGATCGGCATAGACGTAACCCACCTGGCCATCGGCCTCATCAAGAAGCGCCTCTCCGACACGTTCGGCCCGGAAATCAAGACCACCTACGATGTCATCGGCGAGCCCACCGACTACCAGGGCGCTGCCTCTCTCGCCGCCGAAGACAAATTCCAGTTTCAAGCCTGGGCTCTCGGACTCTGCGGTGCGCGCATCGCGGACAGCAACAAGCGTGGAGCGGATCATGGCATCGACGGCCGGCTCTATTTCCACGACGACCAGTCCGGCAAGTCGAAGCAGATTATCTTCTCCGTCAAAGCCGGTGGCGTCACCGTCTCCCAGGTGCGCGACCTGCGCGGTGTCCTCGAACGCGAAAAGGCCGAGATAGCCGTCTTCCTCTGCTTCGAAGAACCAACCCGCCCGATGCGCCACGAAGCCGACCAGGCCGGGCTCTACAAATCTCCCGACCAATCCACTTACCCGCGCATCCAGATCCTCACCATTCAGCAGGCTCTCGAAGGCAAGCAGCCCGATTACCCACGCCACCGCGTCGATGCCACCTTCAAAAAAGCTCCTCGCAGCAGGCCCACCGTTGCCGAAAACCTGACCCTGCCCCTTCTGCCCGCCGAAAACTGACCTGGCTGTCCTCCGCCGTAAACTGGACTCATGCTGGACTACGAAATCTCCCCCGCCGAAACCGCAAACCTCATGCGCGAAAACAAGGCCAGGCTCATCGACGTGCGCGAGCCATGGGAGTTCGAGACCGCCCGCATCGCCGGCTCCGTGCTGATGCCCATGGGCGACGTCCCCGCCCGCGCCCACCAGGAACTCGATCCCGATGAACGCCTCGTGATCCTGTGCCACCACGGCATGCGTTCCCTTAACGTCACCATCTGGCTCCGCAATCAGGGCTTTGAGCAGGTGCAGTCTCTGCGCGGCGGCATCGACGCCTGGTCAGCAGAAGTCGATCCGGCGGTCAGCCGTTATTGATTCAACCGTCGTCCGGCACAGCGAGATGCCGCCCTCAACGCCTATACTTTCCACGGTTCATCTTCCAAACGGAGGCTGTTGATGTCTTCACCCGCTGTCGCCTTTGCGCACCAGAATCACGCCCGCTTCCTTGAAGAACTCAAGGCCCTGTTGCGCATTCCCTCCATCTCCACGCTCCCCGAACACAAAGGCGACTGCCACTTCGCCGCCGAGGTGCTGGCCGCCGAACTCATGCGCATTGGCATGGAAAACGTCCGCCTCATCGAGACCGGCGGTCACCCCCTCGTTTACGCCGATTGGCTGCACGCGGCCGGCAAGCCCACCGTGCTCGCCTACGGACACTACGATGTCCAGCCGCCCGATCCCCTCGACGAGTGGCTCAGTCCGCCCTTCGAGCCGGTGGAGCGCAACGGCAATCTCTATGCCCGTGGCGCGGTCGACGATAAGGGGCAGATGTACATGCACGTCAAAGCGCTGGAGTCGCTGCTTGCCACAAACCGCGCTCTTCCCCTGAACGTGCGTGTCCTCCTCGAGGGGGAGGAAGAGGTTGGCGGGGAGGGAATTGCCGGGTATGTCGCATCAAAACCCGCTGACTTGAAGGCCGACTTTGCCCTCGTCTCCGATACCGAAATGTTTGCGCCCGGCCTGCCCACACTCTGCGTCGGGTTGCGCGGCATGATCTATACCGAGCTCGAGGTGCGCGGAGCCAAAACCGATCTCCACTCCGGCATGTATGGCGGCGCGGCGCCCAACCCATTTGTATCGCTGGCCCAGATTATTGCCCGTCTCAAAGACGAAAACGGACACATCCTCATTCCCGGCTTTTACGACGACATCATTCCCCCCAGCGCGGAGGAACTCGCAGCCTGGCGCAGCCTGCCCTTTGACGAGGAACACTACCGAATCACTGAAGTGGGATCGCGACAGCTCGTCGGAGAAGAAGGGTTCAGCGTGCTCGAGCGCACCTGGGCGCGCCCCACGCTTGACGTGCACGGCATTCCCGGCGGCTTCACTGGTGCCGGCGCCAAGACCGTCATCCCCGCCAAAGCCCTTGCCAAGGTCTCCATGCGCCTGGTGCCCGGAATGACGCCCGCCAAGGCATTCGCCCAATACAAAGCCTATGTGGAGCAGGTCGCGCCCGCGGGCGTGGATGTCACTGTCCGCATGATCCACTCCGGCGACCCTTGCCTCATTCCCGTCGACAATCCCTATATCCAGGCGGCGACTCGCGCGTTACATAAGGTCTGGGGCAAAGATACGGTCTTTATCCGCTCCGGCGGATCCATTCCCATTGTCGGCGACTTTGCCCGCCACCTCGGCATGCCCAGCGTCATGATGGGCTTCGGACTTCCCGACGACAACCTTCATGCCCCCAATGAGAAATTCCACCTTAAGAACTTCGAACTGGGCATTGAATCCATCATCCGCTTCCTGGAGGAGTCAGGGCGATGACAGATGCTGTCGGATTCGTCCTCGCTGGCGGCCAGTCCAGCCGGATGGGTGCCGACAAGGCCCTCGTGCAGTTTGGCGGACAGCCGCTCATCGCTCATGCTCTCCGTATCTTGCGGGATGCCGGGCTGGCATCTGCGATTGCCGGGGCCCGCTCTGACCTTTCTGCCTATGCGCCGGTGATCCCGGATGAGTCCCCAGGACTGGGTCCCCTTGGCGGCATTTGTGCGGCCTTATCAGCCACCTGCGCGCAATGGGCAGTGTTCATCTCGGTGGACCTCCCTCTTCTGCCGGTGTCTCTGATTCGCTGTCTGCTCTTCCATGCGCAGATCACGGAGTCGCCGATCACGATTGCGTCAATCAACGGCTTTCCCCAGACGTTTCCCGCCGTAATCCGTCACGAGGCACGGCCAACTCTGGAACAGGAACTGCAATCGGGCAGGTTGGGCTGCTACGCGGCCTATCAGGCCTCTGCATCCCAGTTGGGTCGAGAAACGAGCGTTCTACCGGTCGAAGTCTTGGTTCAGTGCGGCCAGGTTTCGGATCCAGATGGTCTTGAACCCCCCCGATGGTTCTCTAACGTCAACTCACCAGTCGACCTGGCTCGCGCTGCGGCCCGCCGCGTCACCCCCCATCGAGTAAGCTGATCTCACGGCTATGGTTGATGACCCCCACAATCTTGACGAACCTATCAAACCCGACCAGCAGGTTCCTCCGGCGGAGGTGCCCCATCCAGTGGCGGTGGAAGCCGAGGCGCCTCGCGAGCCGCTCATCGTGTTCACCGATGTCTCCATTTCGTTTAGCGGCCGATCGGTTCTCGAAGACGTGACTTTCTCCGTGAGTCGTGGCCAGACGCTTTGCATCCTCGGCCGTAGCGGCGCGGGCAAATCGGTCGCCCTCCGTATGCTGATGGGTTTTCTCCGGCCTGATTCCGGTTCGATCCGCGTAGACGGACAGGAAATTACTCAACTGAGCGAAGAAGGCATGCAGGCCATTCGCAAGCGAATCACGATGGTCTTCCAAAATGGGGCACTCTTCGATTCGCTGAGCGTCCGTGAGAACGTCGCCTTCCCCCTGCGAGAGCGCGGGGGGCTCGATGACGGGCAGGTTCAGCAGATCGTCGACCGGCTCCTCGAACTTGTCGGGGCCGACGACGTGCAGGACTCTCTGCCGGCCAGCCTTTCCACCGGTCGCCGCCGGGCAGTGGCAATAGCCCGCGCTCTTGCCGCCCAGCCTGAGGTCGTGCTCTATGATGAGCCCACCACTATGGTCGATCCAATCATTGCCCGGCGCCTCGGTGGGATTATTCAACGACTCAAACACCAGCTAGGATTTACCAGCATTGTGGTCACCCACGACATGCGCTTTGCTGAAAGATTGGCTGACTTTGTCTTGTTCCTGCACCAGGGACGAGCGCAGTTTTTCGGGCCGCTGAAGGCTTTCCTCGCCTCTGAAGATCCCGACATTCAGCAATTCTTGACCCTTGATGCCTACGCATTGCCTATGGAATGAGTCAATTATCTTCTCGTAACGATCAACCCTGGCGATAATTAACTTGCATCAACGAGGCCTTTCGCGCGATGCTGGATTAAGGTTCAAAAGCCAGTTTTCGGCAAGCCACAGGATTCCCACAAACGTGTGGGTCTTGTACCCGGCTTGAATACTACTCAGGTTACGATCCGCACTCTGGTAATGCATTTATTCGCACTTTGGTGTACTCTTCTCTTACTAATCGGACGAATGAGATTCCAGAAGAAGTCCGTCAATCTAACTTTAAGTTTTGTTCGAAACAGGTTCTTACGAGAAAGCAATAAGTCATGCACCGCACATAAGGCGGGCGTGATCCACCGAAACTAAACGGGGTTTTGGGCCAGTGTTCCCCAGGTGCGGCCCGCGACCAATATATCCGTTTTCACATGTCTCCGGGCCCAGCGGCAACAAGGCTTCCTGTCCCTCGCGCAGGGTCGTGTCATGGGAACGGCGCCTATTTTCCGCGGCGCTTTTTTAACTGTTGAGGTCGGTGAAACGCTTATGGCATCTTCGGATTTCTGGCAAAGAGTATCCGCCTCTGTAACTGCTCCTGAGTGGGTGGGGGGCGCGACAGGGAATTCCACGCGCAGCAGTACCAGTCTGAGCCCGTCCAGGCTTTGGATGGTGTTGGACGCAATTACCGTTCTGGCCTCCGCTATGGTCGCCACTCTCTGGGAGATTCACGCCAATCCCGTGGATGGAGTGAGCGAGCTTTTGGACGGAACTCTCATCCGGGGCCGGTCTGTCGGAGTTTTGCTTGCGCTCCTTTGCGGATTCATCCTGTCCCTCATCATCACAAGTCGACGGCTTAATCTCTATCACCCCACCCGGCTTAACGGCTTCCTGAATGAGCAGCGCCTTACCGTCCAGGCGTGCTTCACCTCCGGACTTTTGCTCACCGGCACAATTTATCTGATTCATGGTTCCGACATTCCTCGGGGCTTAGTCGTGCTCACCTTGACCCTGGTTGTCTTCGCCCTGAGCCTGCGCCGCCTGGTGTACCGCATGATGCTCTACCGCAGGTTTGAGCGCGGCATGGGGACACGCAATGTGCTCATTGTGGGCACCGGTCCTGAGGCACATGCGCTTCGCCACCACGTGGAAAGCATTCGTCACCTGGGTTACACGTTCAAGGGCTTCATCGACTTTCCAAACTCGAGGTCGAGATTTTCATCCACTTCCGGAGACGTCGTTGGCACGCTCGATACGCTTTTTCAAAGCGCCCGCAAACAGTTTGTCGATGAGATCTTCTTCACCACTCCGTGCGAGCGGGGTATTGTGCAGGACGTACTCGAAAAAGCTCGCGCGCATGGCGTTGATCTGCGGGTAGTGCCCGATCTGTATGACGGCTTGGCCTGGAACAGCCCTATCGAATACATTGGACAATTCCCGACCATCCCTTTGCATTGCGGCCATGTTCCCGAGATGGCGCTGTTGCTCAAGCGAATTCTCGACATCGTGTTTTCAAGCATCGTGGTGATTCTGCTTGCGCCCGTTGTGGCCGTGATCGCAATTGCGATCAAGATCGACTCCCCTGGTCCTGTCTTCTACTCTTCAGAGCGCATCGGCAAGAAGGGCCGAGTCTTCCGCTGCACCAAATTCCGCACCATGGTTTCAGACGCTGAGAAGAAGCGCGCAGAGATCATGCACATGAATGAACGCGATGGGGTCCTGTTCAAGATCAGCAATGACCCTCGCATCACGCGAGTGGGCCGGTTTCTGCGCAAGTATTCGCTCGATGAACTGCCTCAGTTCCTGAACGTTCTTCACGGCGATATGAGCGTTGTGGGTCCCCGGCCGCCGATTGCCAGTGAGGTTCGAGAATACAAACTCAACCACCTGCGCCGCCTCGATGTGACTCCTGGAATCACAGGACTGTGGCAGGTTCAAGGTCGACAGGATCCCTCCTTTGACAGCTACATCTCGCTCGACGTTACTTACATCGAGAATTGGAGCGTCTGGTTGGATATCAAAATCATCGTCCGCACCATCGCGGTGGTTTTTTCAGGAACAGGGGCATAAGGCCTCGCTGACCATCAGCCCTCGTCGAACATCAGCCCTCGCTGACCGCTCAGTCCTGGTGTGCATCGGCCGCTTGCTGATCGAACGACTGCATGGGATTAAACTGGAAGTGTGAAGATTGCGCTTGCCCAGATCAATCCAACTGTTGGGGATTTCACGGGAAACATCAAAAAGATCGTCGCCACAAGTCATCGCGCCGCCGACCAGGGTGCGCGACTCACCGTATTCTCTGAGCTTTCAATATGCGGGTATCCTCCTGCCGACTTCCTTGAGAAGCCGAGCTTTCTGGCCCGCTGCCGCACTGCGGTTGAGGAATTGGCCGAAGCCACTCGCGAACTGCCAACCGCGGTGCTGGTCGGCGTGGCATTGCCTGCGGACGGCACATCAGGCAAACCAGCCGTCAATGCCGCGGTCCTGCTCGATCGTGGGCAGATCCTATTGGAACAGCACAAGCGGCTGCTGCCTTTTTATGATGTGTTCGACGAGCAGCGCTATTTTTCGCCGGCGCGCTCTCAGCGGGTTGTCGAACTCGATGGAGTGAGACTTGCTATCTCCGTCTGCGAGGATGCTTGGAACGACAAGAACTTCTGGCCGCGTCGCCTCTACTCCATCGATCCGATGGAAGAGCTCATGAGCCAGCATCCCGCTCTGCATATCAACCTGTCATCCTCGCCGTTCTGGCACCACAAGCGCGAAATTCGCCGGGAAATGCTGAGCGCTATTGCACGGCGAGATGGCATTCCGGTGCTCCTCTCAAACCAGGTTGGCGGCAATGACAGCCTGATCTTCGATGGATCCTCGCTGGCCCTCAATGCCCAGGGCGAACTCATTGCACAGGCTGCGGCCTTCGAAGAAGACCTGGTCTTTGTGAACCCCTTCGATGCGGCGCCAATTGCGCCTCCGCCGCAGGACGATACCGAAGCTGCCTACCGCGCTCTGGTGCTGGGCACGCGCGACTACGTGCACAAGTGCGGATTTCGCAAGGCGATTGTTGCCCTCAGCGGCGGTATCGACTCCGCGTTGGTGGCCGCCATCGCGACTGAAGCTCTCGGAGCCGAAAACGTGATTGGCGTCGGAATGCCCAGTCCGTATTCCTCGCAGGGTTCCATTGACGACAGCCGCGAACTGGCCTCCAATCTCGGCATTCGCTTCGAGCTGATCGGCATCACTGCGCTTTTCGATGAGTACATTCGCTCCCTGGGCCCGATGTTTGCCGGTTTTAAGGCGGATACAACCGAGGAGAACATCCAGTCCCGCACACGAGGCAACCTGCTGATGGCCCTCTCCAACAAGTTCGGAGCCCTGGTACTCACCACGGGAAACAAGTCGGAGATGGCGGTTGGTTATTGCACGCTTTATGGAGACATGGTGGGCGCCCTCGCCGTCATCGGCGACCTCGTCAAAACCCGCGTCTATGCCATCTCACGCTGGCTCAATCGCGAAAAGCAGGTCATTCCTGCTGCGATTATCGAGAAGCCGCCATCTGCCGAACTGCGGCCTGACCAAAGAGACACCGACTCCTTACCGCCCTATGACGTGCTCGATCCCATCCTTGAAGCCTACGTTGAGCGCTACGAAACTCCCGAGCAAATTGCCTCTGCACACGGCTTTCCTTCTGAAGTCGTTCAGCAGGTCGTTCACCTCGTAGAACGCTCTGAATACAAACGGCAACAGGCCGCACCCGTTCTAAAGGTCACTTCCAAGTCGTTCGGCATGGGCCGCCGGTTTCCCATCGCTGTCAAGGTTCAGGTATAAGCTAATAGCCGGGACTATTCCCGGATTCAAGCGGTTCTTCAATCTCAACTCCATCTGTTGTTCAACCCGGTTGCTCAACCACGATGGCTCCGGCAGTGATCGGTGCGTACTCAGCGCACCGCGGCTCCGGAGGAGATAATGGAACGAGCCGCCCTCAAGGAGAAACCGTTTGACCCGTCACTTTGGCCGTATTTCCAGCTTTGCCCTGCTGGCCGTCCTTTCCTCTCCGTTCTTCAAAGCCTCTGCCCAGCAACAGGTCCCGGCCGCGCCGTCGCAGACCCCCACCGCCCCATCCCAGAGCACCACCGCACCGGCCCAGCAGCCGTCCGCGCCCGCACCAACCGGTCCTCCTGTCTTTCCCAAGCCTGACCCCAAGAACTTCACCGCCACGAGCCCTTCCAAGGAAGTAATCGACAGCTTCCTTCAGGCAAGCTGGGGCTACGATCCAGAGCGTATGTGGCAGGTGCAGGGAATTCTCAAGACCGCGGTTGAAGGCGTAAGCAAGGTTGTGGTCTACATCGGTGACAAGAGCGGAAAGCAGAAGCCTACGGCCTTCCTGTTCTTTGTGCTTCCTGACGGAAAACACATCATCGCAGGAGACGACGTCTATCCCTTCGGCGATCACCCGTACGCTGCCAACCGCGCTCTGCTGCAGCAGAACGCGAATGGTCCCTACCGTGGCTCGGCATCCAAAGATCTCGAACTCGTCGAGTTCGCCGACTTCCAGTGCCCTCATTGCAAGACGGCCCAGGCCAACATGGATAAGCTCGTCGCAGATTTTCCAAAAGCACGCATCGTGTTTGAGAACTACCCGCTTGAAAACATCCACCCTCAATCGAAGAAGGCTGCCAACTATGCCGTCTGCGTAGCAAAACTGGGAGGCAGCACGGCATTCTTCCAATTTGCCGACGCCGTATTTGAGGGTCAGGATGGCCTTGCCACTCCAGACGGTACGACACTCACTTTGAATAGCGCGGTGACCAAGGCTGGACAGGACCCCGCGAAGGTCGCGGCCTGTGCGGATACGCCTGCGACCGCGCAGGAAGTTGCGGCTTCAGTGAAGCTCGCACAGGACCTCAACATCAACGAAACTCCCATGCTGATGATCAACGGCCGCCAGGTCCCCATCGGCGGAATTCCGTATGAGACTCTCAAGAACATCATCGCCTACCAGGCCAAGACGGACGGCGTGGCCCAATAACACGGTCCCACGTTCATAACGATCGCCAATAAAGATCGCCCCTGCATCGCACTCCTTCTGCCGCAACGAGTGCCAAATCAGGGGCGATCTTGTTTCTGCTTGAGGCAATGGATTCAGTTTCACGCGCCGTCAATTTCTGTGCTCCGTCGTCACTAAAAAGGGGTTGTGTCGAGAGCTTTCTCGTGTAGGATTGCTGTAACACACCCCAGACCGGTTGCCTGCCGGTTTAATTTTTTTGCTTGAGCGGAGATGACGTTTTGGGTTTAGAAATAGCTCTCAGAACGAACCGTCTCGTAAGAATTTGATTAGAAGTTGTAATAGGACTTGCCGGAATAAGCGTGTCGCACGAACCTCCACCTTCCGCCGGTAGACCTTCCACAATAGAGGTTCGCTGAGCAACTCAAATCTGACGTTGTCATCGTCTGGAGCTCAGGACAGCCCATGCAAATCACGAAAGTCCGTTCGCTCGTTCCCTGAGCGTAAATGGGAACGGTGCGCTTGAGTGCTCTGTGGCGAAGAGTTGTACTTGCATTTCCTTCCGTACAGTCTCGTCCGTCGGCCTCCACAACCTAAATAGCCGCACCCGCTGCGCAGAACATGCATGTGGCGTAGCAAAGGTGTGTGCCTCGATTGAGGTCGATTTGCACAAGTCAGCCGCACGCCTTCTGGCAAATGCAACGAACTGCAGACCTCCGGCCCCGAAAGGCCAAATTTCTCCAGCGAAGGTGTTTCGATGAAGCTTTTCAGGACTCTCTCTCTAGCCCCTCTGATGCTCTTGACCGCGATCGTTCCAGCTCTTGCGAGCACAATCATTGTCAGCCCGGTCAATGGGTCGCAAGTTCCAAATCCATTCAACCTCACTATGAGCGCGGACACGTGCTCCTCACGGCCCGTAACTTACGTCGGATACTCCCTTGACAGCAGCACTTCGACACCGGTGTTCGCAGGCCAGAGGATGAACGGTCCTGTCAACTCTCCTATCGGATGGCACACGTTGCACGTTAAGGTCTGGAACGACTGGGGTGCCATCTGTGTGACCGACGTCTCATTCGACGTTGCCGGAGGAGCCACTTCTATCATCCCGGCAAATGCAGTGAAGGTGAGCAGCATCCAGTCTCTCGGCAATTGGATTAAGGTCCATGACGGCGGTACACCCGGAACATCGAGTGGCTGGACAGGGACGCAGAGTGCGCCGTCGATGACCGGAGTGGCGAGGGAGTTCGCATCAGCCTTCAACTATTACGGCGGCCAACGGTACTCCGTTCAGTTCGATGACGATACGACCTCCACGAACTTCTTCTACGACACATGGTTCTATATCGCCGGCAACGCCGATGGCTTCTCAAATCTCGAGTTCGATTTGAATCAGACCATGTCGAACGGTGAGACGGTCGTCATGGGATTTCAATGCGACAGCTGGGTCGGCCGGTGGGACATAGCGCGCAACACCGTTTCTCCCACCGCTTTCAACGACACCTGGGCCCACTCCAACGTTCCATGCAAGGTTCATACATGGGGAACCAATCAGTGGCACCACCTGCAAATGTGGCACTCGCACGACTACTCCGGCTGGGTGACATACCACGCGGTGTGGCTTGATGGGGTCCGACACGATATCAACGCCACTGTCTTCTCTGGATATGAGCTCGGATGGGCGCCTGCCATTGTGACCAACTTCCAGATCGATGGCGCGAGCAGCGGCAGTTCATCTGGCATCGTGTATTTGGATGCCTTGGCCGTCTATCGCTGGTAACACCGGTGTTCGTTGCGACTGCCGGCCATCAACAAAAATGGGCCAGAGAAACCGTACTTCCGAATTGTCCAGGATCCGACCGGAGCCTAAAACACACCTCATTTTGGCTCAGTGAGCGCATTCGCCTGTTGGGAACAGTTGAGTCTCACAGACATTGCAGTTCCGAATAGATCGGGACTAATGTGATGTGGTCGGCACATCGGAAGGGAGTCCACCGCACTAAGAGCGTTCATGCATATGACACGACCGAACACGCAGGGCATTTCGCCCTTCTTCATCGTCAGCAACGTCGATCAAACCATCGCCTTCTATCGCGATAAGCTTGGTTTTGAGGCGAGATTCACGGAGCCGGACCTGGCTCCTTTTTTCGCCATTATCGGCCGCGACGGAGCGCAAATCTTGGTCAAATCCGACAAAGATGTGTCGCCGCTCCCGAACCCCAAGCGTCATCCCTCCATGAGGTGGGATGCCTTTGTCTATGCGCCAGACCCCGATGCGCTTGCCGCCGAATTTGCCGATCATGGCACAGCATTCAGCGCACCGCTTACGGATACACACGACGGTCTGCGCGGTTTCGAGATTTGCGACCCCGACGGCTACGTTTTGTTCTTCGGCCGTCCAAGGTAGCCGAGCCGTCGACTTCGCCGCCAATGGTCCCCCAGGGGCTTGCGTACACTTGATCCATGATTCGTCAGATCGCACCTCAGTTCTTCACCACCGACATTCCCGGCGCGCTCGCCTACTACAAAGACAAGCTTGGCTTCGAGTGTCTGGGGACCTGGCAGGATCCGCCGACCTACGCCATCGTAGCGCGCGACCAGCACGCGATTCACTTCCGCTGCGCTGAGCCGCCCACAGCCAATCCCGACAAATATGCGGACGAACTGCTGGACGCATACCTCTTTGTCGAAGATGCAGATGCGCTTCATGCAGAGTACGCAGCGAACGGCGTGGAGTTCACTCGGGAACTTGCGAACATGCCATGGCGCTCGCGAGAGTTTGTAGTGAAGGATTGCGACGGACGTCTGCTGGCCTTCGGCTCGAACTTGTAGTGCGTTTCTAAGCTAAAAGCTAGAAGCTAGAAGCTAGAAGCTAGAAGCTGATTTGCCGATAATTTCCCCCTCCCCGCGCACAATAAGGAAGTACAGCCATATTCCAATCGCAGAGGGAGAAAACCCGCATGACCGAAGATATTCAGACCGAAGACGAACTGACAGAAAACGAACTGACCAACGAACAGACCGGAAACCTGCAGGTTCAAACAAGAATATTTAGTCTGGACGTTTCCGGCCGCGGCGCCGAAAACCCCGCCGTAGCCCTCTGTTGCGCGGCGTACACCAAATCCTTCCTCGCTACTCTTGCCAAGGACTCCGAAGACGAAGTGTGTGCCAGGCTGGATGGCGAAGAAGCCTACCGCAAGGCCATGCCTCCGCTCCAAGGCTCCCGCAACACCCGCGACTTCATTACCTGCATCGCGCACGGCGTGCTCGTCGATGCGATCGACAATGCCCGCGCCGCCAGGCTTCTCTGCGCCGCTAAGGTCGCCCACGCGATGAGCCGAAGCAAATCCAGGAAGCAAAAAAGCGCCTCTGGAACCAAATAACCCGGCATATGGACCATTTAAAACGCACGTCAAACGAAGATAAGTATTTAGTAATCAGTTCTTTACCGCAGGGAGCGGTCATCAAAAAAATATTATCACCCTCCCTGTTGGGCCGCAAACCTAACGCCGCATGGTGCTCTTGTCGATCCGTACCATCAGCGAGCGGCCTTCCGCATGGGGACTTCGAACCACGTGGGGCGTGACGATAATCAGCAGCGTCGCGTAGTTCGCCTGCGTGTCCTTCTCGGTGATGTTGTTCATGCCGGGAATTTCAGTGAGTCCGGGCACTCCGCTGAGTGCCCGGCTCTCCTGTTTGTCCACCTCGCTTGCAATCACCACGGCCTCGCCCTGCCGAACCGTGACCACGCCGGAATAAGCGCGATTGGCGAGCACAGGCACACCGTTGACAGATGAACCTGCGAGCGCAGAAATCTTCATGTCCAGAGTCAGTGCAACTTCGCTTGAACGCATCACCTTGGGCGTGGCCTTCAGCGTCAAACCCAGGTCCTGATACTGTATCTGCGGGATCGACACAGTGGAGCCGGAAAGCGAAGAAAGAATAGACGAGAGACTGCTGGAGGTTCCGGCGCTGTTCAGTCCCGGGATATTCAATCCGCTGCCGCCAACCGTAGAGTATTGCCCTGTTTGGATCGGATAGCGGGAACCGTTGCGAAGTGTGCCCGCTTCGCCGTCTTGCAGTCGCAGTTGAAACTCATCCAGTTGTCGCGAATCCGATGAGTTCAGACTGAGGTTGGCAGTTATCGGTTGTGGAGAAACTCCCGAAAGCGTGAGGCCGCCGCCGAAGAGTGCCACTCCATTACTGAAAAGGGAACTCGATACCTGGCCCGACGCCAGCAAAATTCCAAGGATTGCCAGCGTATCGCCCGGCGCCGCCAATCCTGAAGAGATAATCTGTTGCACCAGCGCCTGGTTTGCA
>WNGR01004557.1_pt1 | contig 14938 bp, 10 predicted proteins | sample 5407581 | NCBI WGS metagenome assembly WNGR01 (sample SAMN13153383, study PRJNA577476) | soil metagenome | isolation source: 80 cm soil or saprolite under Garry oak tree replicate 2 | place: USA:California | collected 2016-06-15
TGCTCCCGTCGCGTCGTAAACGGGCTCGGTCCGTGAAATCGTAACGGGCTCACCCAGCATGGCTTTCACACGATCCACAGCGGCTTGCTCCGTATTTACTTTGACGGTGAAAACGATGTGACCGTCATCATCGCTTGTTTGGCGAATCGCTTGACCATCGGGAATTCGCATGAACTCTGGACGATCATTGAAGATAGCGGGCGGTGTGATGAAGATGAAGCCGAGAATGACGACGCAGATCACATCGTATTGAACGGACCCTCGCTCAAACGACCATAATAGTAAACGCTTCATACACTGCGAGAAAACGCGTCACACGCTGGGCGCAGGCTGTGCCAGTTCGCTCTCAGTGTCCCAGGAAACAGAATCGTTGTCGCCCACGATGACGCCGTCGCGCATCTCGATTAGCCTGTCGGTGAAAGCAGCCAGTTCGGGATTATGCGTGACCAAAATAACGGTCTGTCTGAATTTGCGATTCAATTCCCGGAACATGTTCAAGACGACTTCGGAATTTTTCGAATCCAAGCTGCCCGTGGGCTCGTCCGCAAGCAGGATGGCGGGTTGGTTTGCCACAGCTCGCGCAATTGCGACGCGCTGCTGCTCGCCGCCGGAAAGCTCGGAAGGCTTTCGTCCCATCTTATTCTCGATCATCAGCAACTGAAGGATCTCGCGTAAATGCTGGTCGTGACCGTTCGAACGGACGCCGTTTCCGTGTATATAACGGGCGATGTCAATATTGACACGAGCCGTTAAGGTCGGAAGCAGGTTGAATTTCTGGAACACGAAGCCGATTTTATCCCTTCGAATTCTAGTGAGTTCGTTGTCACCCATTCCCGAGATTTCTTGACCATCTATGACGACCTTGCCTGCGGTGGGCTTCGTCATGGCGCCGAGAACGTGCATCAGAGTGGATTTGCCGCACCCGGATGGGCCCATGATCGCAACGAGCTCACCTTCACGAATTCGGAGGTCAACTCCTCGAAGCGCCTCGATTTGAATTTTGCCGGCCGTGTAGACCTTACGAAGACCGGCTGTTTCCAGCAAAGTTTTCATTGATTAAGTCCAATATTCACAATTTTTATCACAAATGCTACTCGTAGGCGAGAGCTTCGACCGGGTCCTGCTTTGCCGCCTTCAATGAAGGATACAGCGTTCCGATGATGCCGCTAAGGACAGCGAATATCACTGCCCTTGTTATCCAATCCGGTGTAATCAAGATCGTCAGTGTCGGAAACACCGCCATTATGATTCTGGCAATCAGGAAACTGGATCCGATTCCGATCAGGGCGCCGGCCGAGCAAACAGCAGCCGATTCCTCGAAAATCAAAGTAACGATGAACGTCTTGGAAGCGCCTAAGGATCGCAGAATACCGATTTCGCGGGTACGCTCGGTGATTGTCGTGTACATCGAAAGGAAAATCACCAGGACTCCGATGCACAATGCAATAAACACCACGCTCGAAATAAATGCGTCCAACGCCGGCATGCTGTTCGACATCATCAACCTGGCGTATTCCCGAAGAGGAATCACGCCATACCCCTCGAGAAGCCGTTTGATTTCCGCAATGGCGGTTTCGACGCGATCCGGATCGGTCAATTTAATGAAAAATAACGAAGCCTTCCCGGTCTGTCCCGTCATCTCTTGCGCCGTCTTCAACGAAATGAACAACCTGGCGCCTTTTCCGTGTTCGACAACGCCGCATACCTTGAACTTATGGTTCACAAGCTCGACGGTATCTCCCACGGTAACGCCTTTGGCCTTGGCATAGATATCGTCCACCACCACGTCATCCGGCGCGTTGAAGAGCCGTCCCTTGTGCCAAATAAAGCCATTGCTGACCGCATCGAATGTGTCGGGCTCGATTCCGTAAATAATCTCCAGGCCCGCTGATGAATTGACCAGAGTCTGTACGGGAGTAATAGCTTTGATGCCCGGCAACTCGCGCAACCTTTCGCGGAGCACGATCGGCATTGTCGTGTTGCTCAATGCAAGGAACAACGATGAATTCGGCGGCTGCAAAAGAATATCAGCGCCAACCCCTTCCGTGCGTCTCCCGGTTTCATCGGAAATACCGGACGTCAACCCCACCACCACCAGGATCAGGACCACTTCAAGTGCAACCGCGAGAAGACTGACTGTAGTCCGAACGGGCCGCGCTTTAAGACCCGCGATGATCATTTGCTTGTTCATATCGAATAAATTATTCAGGGCGTAAGCCGTACAAGCTCAGAGCCGTCCGGACGCTCCAGGTTGAAAGTGTCATCGGCCAATTTCTGGTTAAACGCCGCCTTCAGAAACGTCATTTTCACCGTGTACTCTTCAAGCGGCCGTTGAATGACGACGGTTTGAGGAAAGGATTCGGCACCTTCGGATTGGTAGTCCAAGTACTCCACGTCGGTTTCGAGTCTTCCCTCTTTGGCGAATACCTGTTTCCGCGATACTTGCATATCGGTCCGGTCGATCCACAATTTCTCCATCAATTGTGCTTCGGAACCGCCAATGTTGATAAAACTGAACACATAATAGCTGCGGCGCCCCTGAACGGCCTCCTCCAGGACCGACTTCACCTGCGCTTTATTTAAGTATGGCCGCACATCTATAAAGAGTCCGTCCAACAGATGCTGCGGGCGCAAGTTTACCAGGGCGGTCTTGGAATTTGCTGGCGCATTCACGTCACCGACGAAAAACTGGTTCTTAACGGGAATAGAAACCCGATACTGTCCCCCGTCGGATACCATATCTACTATTGTAGACAATACAATTGGCGCCACGACTTTGAAACGGATCTGCTTCGGCCGGTCGACCACTACATAGCCGGTCGTCTGATGGTATTCCGTCAACACGCCGGACTTTGCACCGCCTCCGGAAAGATCTAGAGACACCGTCCCCTGAAGTGTTTGAATGGAATTGCTCTTGGCCTCCAGATCTTGAACCAACTCGCCGCGAGTCGCCGTCTTGGCTGGAAGCAAACGCTGCTCTTCGGGAAGAACACGCTTTCTAGAGATGCAGCTCGCTGGAAACAGCAAAAGTAATATGAGCACAATCTCGGCTTTTAAAGTTATTCCTGTTCTCACGCTTCACTACTGCGGACTCGACGCCTTGTAAGAAAAAATATAATTGCACCCGCGACAATCAGGAGCGCCAGCCCAAGTCCCATCATTCCGTAGTTATCCTGCACAAAACGAATCGCCGCGGGCCCATACACAACTGCGAGGAGCCCTTCTGAAAAATATCGAATGCCCCGTCCGATCACGACAGCGGTCAGAAATTTGGGCCACGAAATACCAAATGTTCCCGCTGAAAGGACGAATATTTTGAACGGCGTGGGCGGCGGAAGCAGCGAGGGGATGATCACCGCCAAGACTCCATGCCGCTGATACCAGCGTCGCACTCTCGCGAGCCTCTCGTGGGCGATACTCCGACGCAGGAACGCCTCGCCGCCCTTTCGGCCGACAGCGTACAAAAGTGCACAGCCAATGACGGACCCCAGCGTCGTCAATAATGCGAACTTCACCATAGCGTCGGGCTCATTGATGGAGAACGTCATCAGCAAAACGTCGTTAACTTCAGGCAACGAAAGAAAAGACGAATCGCACATCGCCAAGGCCATAAGACCAAACCCACCGTAAGGAAGCAGAGCATTTCTGAGCCAAGCTGATATCGCTTCAAAGTTCATCAATCTATATTTTGGGGGGATCCAAATGGCCTAAGTCTGAGGCAATACACCGAGACGGATCCGTAATCGGGCGATCAACAGTGCGAGTGTAACACGTCGTCGGCCCTAGTGGACCGGTAAATTTGCCCTCAAAGCCTATGCGATCCCTTAACTAGAATATACGCCGCATGAGACAAAATGCATGAGCAGCGCCATGGTCGATGAAGGCGTGAAGGAATTGAAATTGACCCTACCCTCTCCCAGAGTGAGAGGGAGCCGCCAACCCCCAAAACTGCGCGCCACTTTCCCATAGACACCGCAGAAATTTCTGAGTTATAAAGCATAAATCTCGGCACAACGGAGTGCTGGTGGAGCGACTACGAAGTCTTCGATCCCAGTAAGGGCGGTCGAAGACTTTTTTTATTCCGTCGATTTCGAATGTAGAAGATGGCAAAATGCAGCGTTTGTCTTCATTGAATTCTTTGTCACGGACTCGAATAACAACAGAATAAATCCGGGTTTCTGCAAGAAAGGGAGGTTTCCACGCATGACACCGAAACAGGTTGTCGAATTTGCCCGCGAAAAGGGCGTAAAGATCGTTGATCTTCGCTTCATTGATCTTCCGGGCATATGGCAGCACTTTTCAATTACCACGGGCGAATTGACGGAGGACGTCTTCGATGAGGGCTTGGGCTTCGACGGTTCCAGCATCCGCGGCTTTCAAAAGATCCAAGAGAGCGACATGCTCCTGATCCCCGATCCGAATGCCACCTTCTTGGATCCTTTCACCGAGGTGCAGACGCTGAACATCATCTGCAATGTCAAAGATCCTATCACCGGCCAGGCTTATTCGCGTGATCCGCGTTACGTTGCGCAGAAGGCTGAGAAATATCTCCAGACCACAGGCATCGGCGACACCATCTACTTCGGTCCAGAGCCTGAGTTTTTCATTTTCGACGACGTCCGATTCGACCAAAGCGTCAACTACGGCTTTTACTACATCGATTCCAAGGCCGGCGCTTGGAATTCCGGAAAAGAGGAGAATCCAAACCTCGGTTACAAGCCCCGCTACAAAGAAGGGTATTTCCCCGTACCGCCGATGGATCATTTCCAGGACATCCGCTCTGAGATCGTCCTTACACTCGAGAGCATCGGCGTACAGATCGAGGTGCACCATCACGAAGTCGCCACCGCCGGCCAGGCCGAAATCGACATGCGTTTCGACAAGCTGACGCGAATGGCAGACAAGCTTCAAATGTACAAATACGTGACGAAGATGGTCGCGCGCCGCCGCGGCAAGACCGCCTGTTTTATGCCCAAGCCCCTCTTCCAGGACAATGGCTCGGGCATGCACTGCCATCAGAGCATCTGGAAGAACGAAAAGAATCAGTTCTACGAGGCGGGCGGCTACGCCGGCATCAGCCAGACCTGTAAGTATTACATCGGCGGTCTGCTGAAACACGCTCCATCGATTTTGGCGTTCGCCGCGCCAACGACGAATTCCTATCGTCGTCTGGTTCCGGGCTACGAAGCACCGATCAATCTGATTTACTCGCAACGCAACCGCAGCGCCTGCGTCCGGATCCCAATGTATTCGAAGAGCGAGAAGGCAAAGCGCCTCGAGTTCCGGTGCCCCGATAACTCATGCAACGCGTACCTTGCGTTTTCGGCAATGCTGCTGGCGGGTCTCGACGGCATTCAGAACAAGATCGTACCGCCGGATCCCATCGACAAGGACTTGTACGATCTCGAGCCTCATGAGAAGGAAAAGATTCAATCCACACCGGGCAGCCTTGAAGAGGTCTTAAACGCGCTCGAGGCCGACTACGCCTACCTCATGAGGGGCGATGTCTTCACGAAGGACGTGATTGAAACCTGGCTGGAATACAAGCGTTTGAAGGAAGTGGACGCCGTCCGCCTGCGGCCGCATCCCTACGAGTTCGCACTGTATTTCGATATTTAAGAACTGCCGGCCACAAAAAGGCACAAAATCCGCTTGTGCCTTTTTGTGGTTATGAATTCTCCTCAAAGCGTTTTCGCACGGCTCCGGTTATGCGGTGGTAGTTCTCGAGAAAATCCCGCAAGTGCAGCATCTGGCCGAGAGCCTCCAGGTCCTTCCGCTCAAATCGTGTGCTCGCGACAGCCGACCACAAACGCAACATGCATTCTGTATCCCGCAGGAACTCATATTCCTGCGCTAAATCCATGCGAAGCGCCTTCATTGCCGCGATTGTATTGGGTATGCGGACGTTCTCCTGAATCTGCCGGTATTCAACCATGAACTCGATATCCACCAGACCGCCCCAGCCAAGCTTGAGGTCCCAAGCATCACTGGTTTCTTTGGCTAACTCGTTTTCCATTCGGCGGCGAATCGCATTCATTTCTGCAATCTGCTCCTTTCCAAATGGCCGGCCGTAGACGAACTCGGTGATCAGAGGCTCTATCGTCGAAGCCAATGCCCGATTGCCGGCGACGAAACGCGCTTTAGTCATCGCCATGCGTTCCCACGTCTCACCGCGATCTTGCAGGTATTCGCGATAACGGGCAGGATTCCACACCAGCGAACCCTTCTTCCCTTCGGGCCGCAAACGCAAATCCGATTTGAATTGCGGCGCCATTTGCTTCACGAGGCTTTCGACAGTACCAGCCGCGGTATCATAATCGCCTTCATAGAACGCAATCACATCCAGATCCGATCGAAAACCGAGCTCGCGTTCACCGAATTTACCTGCCGCGAAAACGGCGACGGCGGAATCACCCGAAATGTGTCTCTTCAGTTCTCGCTCGGCGAACCGGCTGAGAATACGGCTGGCATGACGGCGGGAAATGCTGCCCAAAAAGTACTGCGCGCCGGCGTAGAACTCCTGGAGTTTCCGATCCACAGCCGGAAATGGATTGCGCGACTTTTGTTCGAATCTCGATTCATCGATCAGAAAATCGATGGCTTCAGGCGATTCCAAAAGAATGTCGGAAAGGTGCTCGGATAGCGCTAATACCCGCGACAGCCGATAGATCGATTTCGGGTTCTCCAGCAGTGATCTGTAAAACGCTTCCCGGGCGCCCACACCACGCACAATTGTTTCGAACCGGTTCAGGACGGCATCGGGCCGAACCAACCCGCCAATGCTTTCAAGAAGCAATGTAAGGACATTCGAAAGCAGATTCTTCATGCGTGCCGGAGAATGGCTGAACGCTGGTGCATCGCGCAATAATTCGAGGTTGTGAAGGGACTGGGCGGGATCTTGGAAATCCAACGATGCTAACCATTCGATGGCCGCATCTCGATCCATCTGTTCGTTCACCAATCGGTGGACGGATCCTGGGATCCCGCCGTCCATTGCCGCCTTCGCACCAAACAAGTCACGAAAGATTCGCTGGACAGCCGAGCGGTGTTTTTCCAATGCTGTCTGGAATTCTTCCAGCGGCATATGCATGCGGCGCGCACATTTCTCGACTTCCAAGGGATCTGCCGGTATCTCATGAGTCTGAAGGTGGTGCACGATTTGCAATTTGTGCTCGAGATTGCGCAGAAAGACGTAGGCTTCACCTAGTTGGCCGGCAACTTCGCGATTGATAATGCCGGTGCTCTCCAACCGTTCTAACGCGTCAAGCGTCGATCGCGTACGAATCGCGCGTTGCTCGCCGCCATATAACACCTGCAACGCCTGTACGAAGAATTCAATCTCGCGAATTCCGCCGCGGCCCAATTTCACATGGCGTTCGAGTCCGACAGATTTCTGCACTTGTTCATCAATCCGGACCTTGATATCGCGAACTTCGTCGATCGCGGCAAAATCGAGATACTTTCGATAGACGAAGGGCGTAATCAATTCAATGAAGCGTTCACCCGGCTCCGGATTCCCCGCCACAACGCGGGCCTTTGTAAGGGCGAGGCGCTCGAATGTTTCGCCCCACGAATCGTAATAAGTCTGAAGCGTGCGCAACGGTGATGCGATCTCGCCGCGGCTGCCTTCGGGTCTCAAACGCAAATCGACCCGGTAAAATGTGCTTTCACTGGTAGGCTCTGTCAGGATTTCTGTAATTCGCCGCGCGAGCCGGGTTGAACGATTGCTCGAGGCTCCGTCGGCAAAGATGTAGATGATGTCGACGTCCGAACTAAAGTTCAGCTCCTCGCCTCCGAGCTTGCCAACTCCGATGACGGCAAACTGGTCTTCGCTGGGTCCGTATTTTTCATCAAGCTCGCGCCGCGCATATTCCAGCACCATTTGAATGATGGCGTCGGCCAGCCACGACAATTCATTCGTGATATCGCGCATGGGCACCCTGCCGGAAAGGTCGCGTGCCCCGATTCGCAAAATTTCCCGCATCTGAAATTGGTGCAGGCCGGGCAGTCCCGATGCCGCAGCTATTCGCGCGGAATGCATAAATTCGGGACGCGTCCTCTTGCGGCCGGTTATCAGCTCGGTTGAAAGCCAGTCTGCATAATCCGGATGCCGGACGAGAAGGTCGGAAAGGAAAGGCGAGTCATCGCGGGAAATCATCATCGTTGGGCATCGGTCCCTATCCCAGAGGGAGAGGGCGCATCTTTGATATAATCGCACCCTCTATGAAACTCATCAAAGCGATCATCCGGCCGAACAAACTCGAAGAAGTGAAGGACGCCTTAACCAAGCTCAGCATCGCAGGCATGACTGTGACTGAGGTTCGAGGCCATGGACGGCAGAAGGGGCACAAAGCGGTGTACCGCGGAACCGAGTACAGCGTCACACTCCTGCCGAAGATTATGATCGAGCTGGTTATCACGGATGAGATCGTTGATGACACGATCAAAACCATTATTGAGACGGCGCGGACGGGCGAGATCGGCGATGGCCGTGTCTTCGTTCTGCCTGTGGAACAGGGATACAACATTCGTACGGGCGAACGCGACGTCGTTTGACGTCGTTACCCCCAGCGGGACTTAAACAACCGGCGCCAGCGCTCGATTAAAATCGGCTTCCAGCTGCGACTCCTCATCCTGGGAAAGCTTCTTCCCCTCCCGAGTAATGTAGAAAACGTCGATTGCCCGGTGGCCTTCCGTTGTGATGAGTGCGACTTCAATGTTACAGCCATGACCGGAAATGACGGATGCCATCCGGTACAGTAGCCCGAATGCATCCTGCGTCACGATTTCCATGATCGTGCATCGCTTCGAAAAATCGTTATCGAAATGAATGGTGGTCGGAACGCTAAGGCCCTTCTTCGGTTTGAAAACCACGCTCTTGAACTTTCGATCGAGCAATGCATTCAGCTGAACGCGCCCGCCGATAACGTCGTTGAAAATCTGCGTAAAGTGATCGACCTCGGATGGATTCTTCTCGAAATACGAATCCGGATCTTCGAATGAAATCAAGTCGAAAATCGTGCCATGCCGATTCGAAAAGGCCTGCGCTCGAATAATATTCATCCCGAAGAACGAAAGCACGCCCGTCATTTTCGAAAACAGTCCCGGCCGGTCCGCCGTCATTACAAGCAGGTCGTAGACGGCGCCGTTCTTGGCGATGTGCATCACCATCGGACGGTCCGCCAGCTTGCGTGAAAGCAGGAAGTGGTCGGCGATCTGTTTTTTCGCGGTCGTCCTCAAATACTGGCGAGGGAATCCGTCTAAAAAATCCCGGATTTGTTGTGACGGCGTTCCCTTTGGAAGTAAGTTCGTAATCGCTTGAATGTCGCTTTCCAATTCCTGTTGCTGCGTATACTGATCATCAGCCAACCCCAACGTGAGGCGGTTATACGTCTCAACGTACAACTGCCAGAGAAGATCCTCCTTCCAAGGCGTGACAACTTCATTGTTGACCGCCTTCATGTCGGCGTACGTCAACAGGCACAGCATGCGAAGATTGTCCGGGGTTGCCACCATATCGGCGAATTGCTGGATCACGTGCACGTCGCTGAAATCCCGGCGCAGAATAATCTTCGACATCTCCAGGTGGTTTTGGACGACAAAAACAACTTTCTCCGCCTGCTCCGGCGGGATCTCGAGCCGATCGAGGATGACTCGTACGCCTTCGGTACTCGGATGTACATGATTGCCCTCGTCGTGACGATGCGATTTACCGATGTCGTGAAACAGCAGCGACAACAGAAGCAACTCCGGATATTCCAGTTCATTAAGAATGGCGGAAAAATGGTGCGAGGCCGGTAACTGTTCGATGTTCCGGATCGCGATCAGTGAATGCTCGTCAACCGTGTACTTGTGGAAGAAATCCCGAATGACGCGGCACCGGATTTCTTCGAAATCCGGAAACACTTTACCGAGCAACCCGACGTCGTGCATCGCCAGCAATGTGTCGTATATTCCCTTGCGATCCTTCATCATCTCCAGGATCAGGCGGCCCGCTTTCGGATGATTGGCAAGAACACCATCGGAGGAGACCACACGCTGCCGAATGGCGGCCAGCGTTGCGGAATCGAGCCGGGCTTTCTTGCGATGCGCTTCCGCAAACGCTTTGATCATGTCAAACGGATCCGAAAAATCGGAAGGGATGCTGACGCGGCTCGGGCTACCGATGACCGCCTCTTCCCAAAGGCTGGCCTGGCGGGCAACTTCGCCTGCCTTCAGGAAATAATCACGCATCAGACTTTCAGCTGCCTCTCCGCGCTCCGAATCTTTGTAGCCGAGTTTCTGGGCTATCTGCTCCTGAAACTCAAAAGAAAGAACATTGAAGTTCCGGCCTGAGTGGAAATGTAAGAAATTTCGAATGCACAGATGCAATCCCAGGGCGCCGTCGGGAAGACATCCACTGGTGAACTCCAGCGCTTTCCGTACCCATCCGGACCAATGCACATCGCGTAAGCCGCCGGGGGCGTCTTTCAAGTCCGGCTCGAGCTGAAAAATCGTCTCGCCGAACTCTTTATATCGATGTGATTTCATTTCCACCAATGCCCGCAAGAAGCGATCGCGATTGCTTCTGATCATTCCACGAAGAATTTCGTACTCGAATTCTTGTGCAACGGCGGGATCGCCCATCAAGAATCTGCAATCGAGAAACGCGGTATACGACTCCATGTGAGTTTCATCGAATTCCTTGAAGTCGTCCGCGTGCCGGGTTTGATGCCCGACCTTGAATTGCAGATCCCACAACGGGTGGAGGATGCGTTTAATCGCCTCTTCGTCAATTCCGTCCTTGAAGAAAAATAGAAGGTCGATATCCGATTGCGGATGAACAGCGCCGCGGCCGTATCCGCCGATGGCGAACAAGCCATACGAGCGGGGAGGCTCTCGATCAGCCCAAAATTCTTGAAGGACGTGGTCGATTTTGTCGCTAATGATGCTTTCGACCGGAACGGTTGCAGGATTCTCCAAGAATTGGATCTTCAGCTCGTCCAGGAACCTCTTCAGATCTGCCCGGGTCGTCATGGTGCTCACGGGCCTATGTTAGCACGGCGCAGAATGCCTCTCCCTCTGGGAGAGAGTACTAATTCACGTTCAGATTGAGCGCGGAACCGTCGTTTTTGAAGAACCGCAGATCTCCACTCGACGTCTGGCCCGCGCTTCCGCTGAACAGAATGAACTGTGTTGTGTAGCCAAGGCTCCCAACAGAGCCGTTGATGAAGATCGGGAACAGGAGCTCGGCACTGCCGGGCACGCTGCCTTCGTTACTCGGAGGAGTCGTTGTCATCAGGAAATCGCCGCGCTCATTGTATCGTAGCCGCAGCCCGACGACGGCCAAGCCCGCGCTCGTCCCGCCACTGATGCGGATGATTCCCTTAAACGGAAACGTCATATTGAAAAGCTCATGAGCGAATTTAGCAATCTGGCCATTTCCGGGAAGGTTGACGGAAACCGGCGGTCCCGCCGACGCGCCATCCAGTGTCATGAGCTCGAGATTCACGGTCGTTGCGGCAGCGTCAAGATTCGCAATCGCGATTCCCGTTTGAACGGTACCGGGATCGCTGCCCGCCGCATTTGTTTCGGCATACATCCGGAACGTACTTCCCTGCATTGCCGGCACACCCGCCTCGGAAACCGTGATGTTGTCCTTTCTGTAGGAAAAGACGACCAGCGCGGAAGGTAATACCGAGCCCGTTGCCGAAGTCACGCGGACAGATCCTAACGTACCAGCTAGACCTGCGGTGGTGAGCTTGAATGAACTTTGTCTCGGAATGTTGTAAGAAAAACTTGTCGCGGTCCCTAAATTTGTAGCGATCGCTATCGGCCCCGCAGCCGCCGCCGCAGTTCCCTGCCCGAAAAATTGCATCGTGCCGGCTATTGCGCTGTCCGTGGGATTCACCAAAATAACCTGAGAAGTTGCGCCCGAACCGTCAGCGAAATGGCCGAGGTACGCGGTCCCCGACGCGGTAGGCGCCGAGAGATCGGTCACGGGCAAAGTCGTAAGAAGTTCTTCTCCACGTTCATTTCGTAGAAGACGCAGCGCCACGACGGCTACCGGTACGTCGGAGCTAAAAGTGAACGTGCCTTGCAATGTCGTGCCGGCGGCGAGTCCGAACGCCGGCTCATTGAGATATTTGGCAATCTGGCTATTCGCGGGAATCGAAATGGTCTGATCGGCACCAACACCGTCGCTGGCCGCGAAGTGAAATGCGATGTTCGCCGGTTGGGAATTCGGATTGGCAATAGCCAATCCCGTATTCACCGACGCATTGATCTCCGCATAGATCCGCGCCAATCTGAGGAGTGGGGCTGCAGGTACACCAGCCTCGGTAAACAGCACGTTATTCGAGCGGCCGCCAAAAATACCAACGCCTGTCGGCGTTGTGTTTCCGGCGGCGGGCTGAATCCGCGAGAAACCGATATTAAAATCTCCTCCTCCGTCGGTAATAATAGAGGACCCGCCGCGATCCACAATCGTGAACGCACGCGTGGACAAATCCGGCGGGGGAGCAGCGGCCGTGACGGGCACGCGATAAATATTCGTAAAGATATAGTCACCTTGATTCGTTCCATCGCCATTCGCAGCGATGCCCGCGACATTGAACCGGATCGCGCCCAGGCTTGCGTCGGCCGGCGCAGTCCAATTGACCGTAAACGTTCCCATTCCGCTGCCGGACTGAGGCGATCGGTGTTCCGCAAATTGAATAGCGCTCGTATTGCCGCAGCTCGCCGGAACTGAAGTGAGACTGCCGCAGATGACCTGGACATTACCGGCGATCCCAAAAGACCCGGCCTGCCGGTTTGTTGCATCAACGACGGCAGAAAGCTGGAATCCAAAGGCTCTTTGGCTGGACCGTTGAATTGTCACTGTCAGTGGATATGTCTGACCGGCGTCCCACGCCGATGGCAATCCAGATACGGAAACGCTTCCGCTTGGATCATTTAATCTGAACGAGGTATGGCAGCCCGCCGTGTTGCATGTTTGCGATGCCCCATTGATTCCATTCATTGCCGGGTCGGGACCGGTGGCGTACGCGAAGAGATACCCTGTCCAGGCCAAGCCAAGCATGAGTGTGAATAGAAATGTATGTTTGACCTCCATCGAAATCGCTCCTCTCAGGATTAATGGGCGCCGGTGGCCATTGAATTAGACATCCGCCTCGGCTGCCGCTGATTAGACGGTGGTGTGCGCAATTTAGACTACTATGACCGGCTGTAAAAAAACTGTAAAACTGCCCGGCCCGCCTACTGTAGCGGCGCTCTATGAGCGCCGGTTTTACACAGAATCAACGAAATACCGGCGGTTATAGACCACCGCTACAGTTGAAACCGACCCCCACTAGATTCGTTACTCCTTGACATTGGGGCGGGCCAGAATTTAACTAATTGCCGGTATTTGTCTTCACCACTAGTCCAAAGGAGCAACGACATGAAAGCGGTGTTGAAATGCAGGTTCCTTTATCTGGCTTTAGTGGCCTCGTCCGTCCTGATGGCTGCCACGCGGGGCACGGTGGTCTTTGCAGCACAGACCACGGTAGCGACACCGCAAGAAGTGACGTTCACCAAACACGTAGCGCCGATCTTACAGCGCGCCTGCCAGAACTGTCACCGGCCGGATAACATCGCCCCCATGCCGCTGCTGACATATGAACAGGCCAGGCCCTGGGCAAAATCGATCAAAGAGAAGGTCTTGCTGCGGGTCATGCCACCCTGGTATATCGACCCCAACGTGGGCATTCGGAAGTTCAAAAACGAGGGCGGACTCTCGGATGAGGAAATCGCCACCATCGTGAAATGGGTCGACTCCGGCGCGCCTCGAGGAAATCCGGCCGATATGCCGCCCCCGCTGGTGTTCGACGACAGTAAATGGAAGATCGGCGAGCCCGATCTGATCGTGCAGATGCTGCCGAAAGATCTGGAGATTCCGGGATCGGGTCCCGATCAGTGGAGAAACTTCATTGCCGATAGCGGCCTGCGGGAAGACCGCTACATCAAAGCCGTCGAAGTGAAGCCGATCAAGGGCGCCCGAGTCATCCACCATATCGGCACCAGCCTCGTCTATCCCGACGGCGGCGGACAAGCTGTGATTCAAGCCAAGAACGGCAACGTTTTCGATGACGGCTCTGGCCGTCTGATGAAGGCGGGATCGAAGGTGAATTTCGGACTACATATCCATCCGTATACCGGCCAGCCGACAGCGACCAACGCCGCCATTGCTTTCAAGTTTCATCCGAAGGGATACGTTCCGAAATTCGTCGCGATAACGGAGCTGATGGGTGACGATTCCGAACTCGATCTGCCGCCCAACACCGACAACATCCGTACCGATAGCTATCTCATCATGAGCAAACCCACGCGCCTTCTCACGTTCACGCCACATATGCACACTCGCGGCAAAGCTATGTGTCTGGAGGTGATCTATCCCGAAAAGTCGAAAAAGCGAGATGGGAGCCGGATCGAACTGTTAAGTTGCGCGAACAATTTCAACTTCAACTGGATGATGTCGTATGAGTACGCGTCGGACGTACAACCACTGCTGCCCGCAGGTTCCGTCCTGCACTTCACGAGCTGGCACAACAACACAACATCCAACAAGCTGAACCTCGATCCCGACAACTGGATTGGCTACGGGCAGCGTTCAATCGACGACATGAGCGTCGCGTGGGTCACCTATTACAACATGTCGGAAGAAGAGTTCAAGCAAGCCGTCGCGGAACGGAATGCGATTTCCAAACAGAACCTTTCGTCCAAGTTGGCGCAGTAATGCGGTTCGATTGCATTTCGATTTTGTTATGTGTGGGAATACTCGCAGCTCTGCCGGTTCGGTCCACAGCACAGACGCCTCCTTATGCAGACCGCGTTTCGCGCGGCGGCGATGTGACTCCGGCATACGAGGGATGGAGGCGCAACTCGGACGGAACGTTTACGATGTACTTCGGGTACATGA
>WNGR01004854.1_pt1 | contig 14938 bp, 15 predicted proteins | sample 5407581 | NCBI WGS metagenome assembly WNGR01 (sample SAMN13153383, study PRJNA577476) | soil metagenome | isolation source: 80 cm soil or saprolite under Garry oak tree replicate 2 | place: USA:California | collected 2016-06-15
GCACGTCGCAAACGGCGAGAAGCAAAAGCCCGTGGCGGCGACGACCAACTGATCGGCGGCGTTCGAGGAGGGCCCAAGCACGGCGCCAAACGCTACACGATTGCCGAAGGAAATCACAGGATTCGAGTTTGGAACAAGCCGCGAAGCGGTGCCCGCACTGGCCACAGGGATGAAGTCTGTTTGCGGCGTACAACCCGGCAGTTGCAAAAAGCCCGAGCTGCACGTGGTACGCAGGAAAATCCGCGAGCCGGAAGTTCCGCCGGAAACGAGATTCGTCGCGGTCGACGCAAAGGCGACTACAGCGCCAAGGGCTGCCGCCGACGGCGTGATGCTATCGCCGCCCGTGGCCAGATTCCCTTGCACGTCCACGGAAACGGCGATCGTGGCGTTCGCACCACAGGGCGGCGCTCCGCCGGCAGTAGCTGGTATTGGCAGATTCAGGCACAGACTGCGGAGATAGACTTGATGGAAGCCGTTCCCCGGCATATTGCCCACGATATTATCCGCGAGAGACTCGAAAGCAACACGGAGGCCGATTAGATCCAGCGACGGGTTGATGGAATCCTTGTCTCCCGGCTTGCCGCTAGAGTCGAGCGAGGCCACGCTCGTCGTAGGCGTACAGCCCGGGAACATACCGCCGGTCTGACCCAAGCCTGGAAAGGAATTCGCCGGACAGTTCTGATAGAGATAAACCTGTTGAACGCCAACGGGAACGGCCATGCTCGTCAGATTCGTTGCTGTGGATTGGTACGCAACAAACAAGCCAAAACCAGAAACGGCGGGATTCCCACTGGGCGCGTTTCCAGGCTTGCCATCCACTCCCATCGAGACCAGACTTGTCTGCGGCGTGCAACTCGGTATCGGCCCAAAGATGCTGTCGCATGTATCGCGCAGATAAATCTGACTTACCGCCTGCGTGACGCCCGCTACGAGATTGGTGTCGTCCGATTCAAACGCCACGAGTCGACCGTCAGGAGAGACGACCGGCCGCTGGCTGCCCGTTGTGCCTCCCGCGCCGGCGCTGCCGTCGGCTGCGACTGAAATCAGCGTAGTTTGTGGCGTGCAATTGGGAATGACGCCAAAGCAATTCCTGCGCTCGTAAATCTGCGAAAGGCTGCTCGTAGCCTGCGGATCCAGATTCGTCGCCACGGAATCGAACACCACGAGTTCCCCACCCGCAGACACCGAAGAGCTTGTACTCGCACCGTTGCCTGCCACTGGGGGGACTTGCGTTGTTCACGGAGTCCTCGATCGGGAATTGGCTCATATTGATTACCAGGAAGCACTGTGGAGCCGAAGTACCACCCGAAGCTCCGGGATTCGTGATCGAGACTGGTACGGCCTGTGAACTGGCAATGGCTGAAGATGGAACTTGCACCTGAAGCACACAAGCGGAAACAGCAACACAGGGAGTCGGCTCTGTGGGCGTGAGCGTTTGCGAACCGAAAGTGACCGTCGCACCGGAAGCTACGTTGAGCGCAGCAATCGTCAGCGGGAAAGAGGTACCTCCCGCGGGTGCCGCCATCGGAGAAAAATTGATGATGGCTGGGGCGCCGGATCCGGTTGTTGAGGTCATAACCGTGAAAGTCGCACTGTTTGAAACAACCGACGCATTGGCAACGGAAACACTAATGGTTCCTGAGGAAGAGACGTCCTTCGAGGGCACGATTACCGACATCGTCTCGCATTGTGCCATGCTGGCCATGCTGGCTGGGCAATTGACTGGCGCTGAAACCGATGAAGGTGAAAGCGTGTCGTTGCCAAAACGCACGATCTACGTCACAAGCAGGCCCGTAATCCCGAGCGTGAAATTGCCGCTGCCCGCGGGAACGCTTGTGGGCGAAATCGAGAGAATGGCCGTAGTAGTATCCGAAGGCGGGACTGCGGTGCCACCGCCGGATCCAAGGAAAGAAATCGCGATCCCGGCGAGGGCCCAAAGAAGAACCACCTTGCCCAGCATGTTCCACCGCCCGCCGGCTTGGCTGCGGGACTCCACCGCGCCGGCATCCGCGAGGTCGCGATCCTCAATGATTGAGGAAAGGGAGGCTGGGTGCACAACCCGAAATATGCGATGCCGGACAATCCGCTTTGGTTGCCATCGGTCGACGGCTTGGCTTGAGGTTACTCGGCGTTTTATATTTTGGCTTTACGGAGAGACAAAATTCAGGTATCAGGGTTGTGGCGCTACCGGAGCGATGCGCGAGAACCCCTTTAGCATTGGAAAAATCAACGGCCCAAGAGCCAAGTCCTTCAGAATAAAAGCGGCTGGGAATCCACCCTCTCCGCCAGAAAGATCCTTTCCTGAACCTTAATGATCCTTCGCACCGTTGTGCAGGTCCGCCGCATCTTCCTGATCCTTGTTGGGTTCACGTTACTGCTCCTGGGAATTATGATGATCTTTACGCCGGGTCCGGGCACGCCTGTGATCTTGATGGGCTTGGGTTTGCTCGCTGCCGAGTTTGTCTGGGCAAGGCGCATTGTGGATCGCATTAAGCGCGAAAGCGCGCGCTTGAAGGATATTTTATTGCCCCCGGAGAAATAGGAGTCATCCACTTCGTTATTCCTTGGAACTTGAGGAGGCTGATTTTGTCAATTCACAAATCGTCTGTGGGAGAGGCCTGGTCCGGAAAGTGGGCGCTGGTCACCGGAGCCAGCGCAGGCATTGGAGTGGCTCTTGCAGAGGAACTGGCAAACGGAGGAACGCATCTTGTGCTGACGGCGCGCCGCAAAGACCGCCTCGAGGCGCTCGCCGAAGGGCTGACCTCGACCTACAAAATCCGAACAGAGGTTCTTCCCGCCGATCTGGCCGATCCGGCGGCTCGGGAAGGGATCTATGCTTTCACGCGAGAAAAAGGAATTGAAGTCGACCTGCTTATCAACAATGCCGGCTTCGGCAAATTCGGCGAATTCCCATTCGTTGATAAGCAGCGCCTCCTCCAAATGGTTCAGGTAAATTGCGCTGCAGTGGTTCATCTCACCCATCTCTATTTGCGTGAGATGACCGCGCGACGGCGCGGCGATATTCTGATACTGGCCTCCACTGCCTCTTTCCAGGCGGTGCCCTACATTTCCACGTACGCGGCGACGAAGGCTTTTGATCTTTTATTTGCCGAGGGGTTGGCCGAGGAAATGAAGCCTTACGGCATCCGCGTTTGCGCACTTTGCCCCGGCTCGACCCAATCCGAGTTTCATGCCGTCGCGGGGCAGGAGAAATTTATTCATCGAGCGGAGACCGCGCAAAAGGTCGCGCGAACCGGGTTGCGGGCTCTCGCCGCCGGAAAAAGCTACGTCATCTCCGGGCTCGGGAATTATCTGGGCGCGCACGGCGAACGGCTGGTTCCCCGTCGCTTGGTTACGCGCACCGCCGCCCGCATGTTCAAGCCGAAAGAAAAAAACCAGGCAGGCAACTGACAGTTGGATCCGAGCAGACTCGAGCCGCATGAGGTGCGACGACCTAGCTCACTTGATTCAGCAGCTAGACTGACTGATTTGATACATGGCCAGTTAGCGGTGCGATGACACCGCCTGATACATCTAACTCATTGTAATAGAAGGACTTCCGGTAGCCCGTGACCTGGATTGACAGCGGGGAACTTATCCACTACGCCGCAGGAATGTACATTTGGGGCCGGGCAGAACGTCTTACCCAGGAGAGATGAGCATCGCCGACCAAGAAAGAGACGACGTGCTGCTCCGGCGGGCTGCAAAGGGCGACGAGGAGGCCTTTACGCTCCTTTATCGGCGCAATCAGGCGGCGCTCTACCGCTTTGCCTTGCGCATGACCGGAAGCACGTGGGCGGCCGAGGAGATTGTCCAGGATGTCTTTATGATGCTGATGCGAGATCCGAGGAAGTATGACGCCACACGCGGCACGCTCGGTGGCTTCCTCTACGGCGTGACTCGCAACCGGGTGTTGAAGCATCTCGAACGCCTACCGCGAGAGGTGCCTCTCGAGGAACAACATGACAACGGAACGGGACTGGGAATCGTTTTAAGGGGTGCCTCCACTCCGGCGATGCAAGCCGAAGAGCACGAGCGCGTCGAACGAGTTTGGGCGGCAGTCCTGGATTTGCCTGCAGAGTTTAGGGAAGCCGTGGTTCTCTGCGAACTCGAGGAGCGCAGTTACGAAGAAGCCGCGCAGATGATCGGCTGCCCTATTGGCACGGTTCGCTCGCGGCTGCATCGCGGACGAGCCTTGCTAATGGCCCGGCTGGAAATGCTGCGTGGTGCGCCCCGGCGCGCAAACGCGGCAGCCGTGAATGGTTTTGAAAGTAAGAAGGAAGTGCGCAATGACCTGCGATGAATTTGAAGCAATTGGATGGGATGCGCAGGGCAGCGCATCCTCGACGGATGCCCAGCGTGCTGCCGCTGCGGAGCACGCGGTTTCGTGCGCTCGCTGCGGAGCACTACGGAATTCCTGGGAAGCCACGCGCCTGGAATTGCGCTCTCTTGCCCAACTGACCACCTCAGTAGAGGCCCCAGCGCGTGTGGAGATGCGCCTCCGACAGCAATTTCGCACGGAGTATCACACCCCAAAAGTACGCCGCACGGCTGTCGTGACCGCCTGGACCTTGGCAGCAGCCGCTGTTTTGGTCGGCGCTGCAAGCTGGGTCAACTGGCGAGCGAGTCGGAACCGGAACATCGCGGTCCGGCCAGACACTCGCGTTTTGAATGGGAGTCCAACGGGACAAAACGCTGCAGCAGAGTCTCAGAGCGTCATGGCCGACAGTGAATTGAGCGATTTCACGTTGTTGCCGGGAGTTTTGCCAGCCGATACGGATGACGCCGCCATCCTTCGCGTTCGCCTGCAGCGTGGCGCACTTGGCGCGCTTGGCCTGCCCGTGAATGAAGACCGCGCCAATGAATGGATTCAGGTGGACTTGCTCGTCGGGAACGATGGATTGCCCGAGGCTGTTCGCATGCGCGAGTAAGCACAAGCTTTTTTGGCAGGTCGGGAGAGAAGAGAGGAGAAGAAAGCATGAACCTGAGATTAACCGTGAGCGTGACCGTTGGGTGCGCTCTTGTGCTCTGTGCGGGAATGGCCGGAGCGCAACAGGCGCCGTCTTCGCCCCCGCCGCCCGAGGTAATGATGCAAGCCGGACCGGAAGGCGATTTTGTTCCGCCTCCTTTCGGAGAGGGGATGGAGCTGCTTGGCTTCGGTGGAGTGCACGGCGGCAAAATCGTCACTGGCGCGCCGTTCAGCGCGGTAGCCGTATCGGAAACCGCCCAGACGCTGGCCGATGGCAATCACCTCTCGCGAAAAACACAGAGTAATCTTTACCGCGATAGCCAGGGCCGGGTTCGCAGAGAGATAACGCTTACGGGCTTTGGGCCATTGGCGGCTTCCGGACAACGAAAGTCGTTCGTGGTTATTAACGATCCGCTTGCGGGCGTCACCTATCTGCTGCATCCCGACCAGAAAACCGCCGAAAAAATGGGAAAGCCTTTCGCCAAGGTGGGAGGGGCTATGCGGGATGCCATGAGGAATAAGAGGAGCGCCCGGGAGCAGCAGGAGATCGCCAACGGGAATCTGCAAGAGGAAGACCTCGGCACGCAAACCATCGCGGGAGTAACCGCCCAAGGAACGCGCTTGACGCGCACCATCCCTGCGGGACAAATAGGAAATGAAAAGCCGATTACCATCGTTCACGAAAGATGGTATTCCAATGACTTGCAAATGGTGGTTATGAGCAAACGCAGCGACCCGTGGTCCGGCGAGACCACTTACACGCTTACCAATATTAACCGCACGGAGCCGGATGCATCGCTGTTTACCGTGCCCTCGGCCTACACCGTAACGCAAGGTCACCGGGGGATACCAAGAAGGGGCCGCAACCAGGCGCCTGCGGAACAGTGATTTTTAGCGACGTTCCTCGTAACCACGGTCTTCTCTCCTGAAGACGGCACGCCCTTTTCGCGGCAACCCCCATCGCTGCGGGAAGGGCGCTGCCGTTTTTGGACGAAAATGGCAAGAAAGAAACGGACGGATATAAAATTGTACGCATGGACGAGAAAAAGCTGTCCGCAGAACTGCAACGCCAAGGATTCTTGCAAACGTGCGTCTGGCAAGATGCTCCCGGCACGTTTTATCCAGAACATACGCACCGAACCGAGACAGCGCACATCGTTCTGGAGCGGCGAGATGAGCTTGACGATGCATGGCCGCACGGTGACCTATGGCGCGGGAGGCCGCTGCGATGTACCCGCCGGAACGGTACACTCGGCAAGGATGGGGCCACAGGGCTGCCGCTATTTGATTGGGGGGCGGTGAAGCAAGGCGATCTATGGCGCTATCGCGCAGCAGGATTCTCGTGTGGCGCGAGAGCGCGGTCAAGTAGCTCAACAACGTGCAGGACGTCTTGGTTCGTTCGGTGGAGGGAAGTTCCGGCGCGCAGTTGCAAGATACAGCCAGGGTTGGCAGTGGCAACGATCTGAGCCCCGGTCGACTGGGCGTGGCGCATTTTCTCGGCGAGTAACTCGAGCGACGCTTCGGTCTGGGTAATGTTGTAGGTTCCCGCCGAACCGCAGCAAACCTCCGAGTACGGCAGTTCCACAAGGTCGAGATGTGGAATAGCCCGCAGCAGTTTGCGCGGAGCTTCGCGAATTTTTTGCCCATGCAAGAGATGGCAGGAGTCCTGGTAGGTGACGCAATGGCGCAGCGGATAAAGTTTGGCGGTTAGTCCGAGATTCGCAAGGAACTCGGTCACGTCGCGGGTTTTTGCGGCAAACGCCCGGGCCTGCTCGCATTCGGGTTCCATTGGCAAAAAGAGGCGACCGTATTCCTTGAGCGCAGAGCCACAACCCGCGGCATTCGTGACGATCGCGTCGAAATCCTCCAGCCGAAAGGCGGCCAGATTCCTTCGCGCCAGGTCGCGCGCCGCCTCGTGAAATCCCGCGTGCACGGAAAGAGCGCCACAGCAGGTTTGTTCTGGTGGCACGACCACTTCGCAGCCGTTGGCGGTGAGCACCCGGATGGTAGCTTCCTGCAGTCCGGAAAAAGCCACGTTGGCAATGCAGCCGGCAAAAAAGGCAACGCGTGCACGCCGCCCTCCCACGGGCGCAAACGTCGACCCAATGCGACTAAAGAAAAAATCATCGTCGATGCGCGGGAGGAAGCAGTCTCGTTCGGCAAGGCCAAACAGCTTGAGAATCCCGATGCCGCGTGCGATCGCTTGCAAGCCGGACCGTTGGTAGAGGCGGAAAAGACGGGCCGCATCTTCGATAAAATGGGGAGCCGAGAAAAACTCCTTGAAAAAGAAGTCACGTGTGGCGCGAGCGAGCCAGGAGCGCTCGTAACTGCGTTCGATACGCGCGCGGGCGTGTTCGACCAGCCTCCCGTATTCGACGCCGGATGGGCAGGCGGTTTCACACGCGCGGCAGTCAAGACACTTTTCGATGTGCTCGACGAACCCATCGCTGATGCGCGCTTCCGCAACTCCCTGGCCGGTGAGTTCGCCTTGAAAGACGTGGAACATCTGCTGGATGCGGCCACGCGGCGAATCCGCCTCGAGATTCCACAGTCGATAGGTGGGGCAGGCATTGAGGCAAAGGCCGCAGCGGATGCAGCGAGTGTAGTCCTCGTAGACCGGCGTCGGGCCAGGGATAGAGTTTACAGGCATGCTGTCCGCTGCTAAGCAGCATCATTCTACGGAAGTTTAAGGGAAGGTACGAGGCCTAGAGTTCCGTTCCCCTCGAGGACGCCAATTCCACGGCAATTTCTACTGCTGTTGCGGGTTCTGCGGATTTTGAGGAGGCGGCGCGCCTGGAGACCCGCCCGACGGCCCCGCTGGCTGGCCGATAGGCTGACCAATTGGCTGACCAAGACCGGTGCCTGTCTGCATGCCCGGTTGCCCTACGCCCAACATATCTTTCGACGGGTCCCAGATAAATTCGAAAAGGCGGTAGTTCTTCGCGTGATCGTAAACGATTACAGACTTCCTGTTGATCTTGCTCCCGACTCCAATGATGTTTCCGCCTATGATCGGCGAAGCATCGTCGCTAGGAATGGGAGGATCGGCGTCCGAGCTCGTATCCGTTCCCTGATCTGCGGAAACGGGATTTCCGCTTGTAGCCGGAGGATTGCCAGGACTTGCCGGCTGCGTCCCCGCTGGTCCTTGCGGAGTGAGTCCGCCAACCTGTCCCGCCACCTGCCCGACAGCCGTGCCAAAACCGCTGTTTGGAGCACCCGGCGCTGCCAAGGCAGCTGCGGGCGTGCCCATTCCGGGAACACGGCCAAACTGAAGATTCGGGCGGGGCTTCAAGCTACCGATGAGCTGCCCGCCCGGACCGACATAGATGAGTCTCCATGAACCATCCTGCGTGTTCATCGGATCTTTGTAAGCCTGGCGCAGGAAACGCAGGGAGCCGATTTTTGGTTTGGTTAGGTCCTCCAAGCTGGTGGGGAAACGGCCCATCTTCCTGTAATACTGCTTCACGGCCCGCGCATACTGCCGGCCGCGCCAAATCATTTCTTTCTCTTTTTCGCGCTGACCTTCTGTCTTAATGTTTGGCGCTGCCATCGTGGCAAAGACGAGCAGAATGGTGGCCACGAAAATCACCAGCAGCAAGGCATACCCCTGCTGCCCCGCCTTTCGCCGAGCAAACCCACGCCTTGCCGTCATCATGGCGAACCTCCAGCCTGCTCCTCGAGAGGCGCCGTGGCGGTGCGTCCGGAGGAAACTTCTTCAAATTCCACACTGGCGTTCCCAATTCTCAGAATGCGGAAGCGCTGCAGCAAGACTTCGCCTTCGGCTACGACGTAGACCTCTTGTCCATCGCTAAAAAAGGCGAGGCGCGAAGTGCCGTTGGGCACAGTGCCAAAACCATAGAACTTCACACCGCTCGGCAGGGTCAAAGGAGGCGGAGGCGGGGGTGGAGGTGGAAGCTGGGGACCTGGAATTTCGCGTTTCTTGTCGGGACGAGGGACACGCGGCGGAGGAGCTTGTATCGAGCTAAACGGATTGCGGCCGGAACTCTTGTATTCCGTCTTGCGGGCACGTGCGATCTCATCCATGCGAATCTGCGGATTGTCGACGCTGAGCACGGGGTCGTCGTCCTTGACGGGGGTATCTGCAACAACTGCGCGCGGCTTGCTGTGGAAATTCCATAGCCACACAACGAGCGCGATGAGCACCAGCGCAAAGAGAATTCCGATTTGTCGCTTTTGCTTCACGCGGACGTCCGGAAATAAGTCTTGAGGTGTAAACCAACCTTTATGACGTTGGCAGGCCCCTTATTGTCCTTCTGTGGGGCCAGCGTCAAAGACTCTACCTCATAGATATTGGCGGAACGCTGCAAGCCATTCAAGAAAAGAATTACGTTCTTATAGTCGCCCTCTATGGTGGACTCCATGGCCACTTCCGTCAGTCGGCGCTCGGGAATCGGTGTTCGCTTGAAGGATACACCCTCCAGCCTGACACCGCTTTTCTTTGCAATTTCCACCAGTTCGGAGGAAACCGAGGAATATCCCGACCTAGCCAGCAAAAGCATGCGTTCGAACTGCTCGCATTCCCGCTGCGTATCCGGCATTTCTTCTCGGATCTTCCGCGCCCGCGCAATGGGAGCCTCCAGCTTCTTGAGCCCCATTTCCTGCTTCGAAAATTGCTCCGGAGTCGTCAGTGTTTCCGAGGCCAACTGCGAGTTGTAGTAAGCCAGCGCCAAGTCGGCGAGGACCAGGCAAATTATGCCGCCCAGGATGGCCCTTTTGCGGGTTGTGAAATCGCGTGGCATCAAGCCCCCGAATAAAAAGTCGACAAGTGAACGACTCTGTCGCTGCTCGGGCCGTTTCCCGTCGCCGGCTGAACATCGCTGTCGACTTGAACATCCGAAAACTGCCTTGAAGTTTCCAGGGCGCGCAAGAACTTTAACTTGACGTCGTCATCGGCGGCACCAAAGGTCAGATTCAGCTCGACGTGCCCAGATACCTGCTTGGGCTCGATACTGATAATGCGCACGCCGCCTGGCAGAATGTGCTCCAAGTCCATGAACATTTTCGTCCAGTTGAAACTGCGCACGGCAATGATGCCGTTAATGAAAGCGGCGCGGTCACTGAGGCCCTTGATGCTTTTTTGATCGAAGAAGCGCTTCAGATCGTTGCGCTCCTCCTCATATCTGGCGTACTCCTCGCGTATCCTTTCCGTACGGGCGCGGACCTCGGTCGCGGCTTTGCGAACCGAGTAAACGTGCCAGCCGAGCATGACAAAAGAGACTGCGGCGACGAAGGCGGAAAGGCCGGCACCCACAAGGAAGCGACGGTGCGATTCCAGCGGCTTAGTCGCCAAGTTAAGACGAACTCTCATTCCTTACTGCTCCTCCATTTCACAAAAACCGTTCTCAATTGCGGTGCAGCATCCAGCCGACCAGGCCTTCCAGATCACGGTCGGCAAGCTGCCTCGCATCGTCTTTGATGCGCCCCTCAGAATGCGCGGAGTTCAACAACGACTTTACCTCACAGCGCAATTCCTGTTCTAAGGGACGGGCAAACTCATCGAAGCGGGCGCCGAGACCGGCAATCCGCACCGAAGAAATTCCCGCCTGCCAGGTGTCTTGATAGTAGGCTGCGACGGGAAAAATTTCTTCCAAAAGCATCTGAGGCATGAGGCTCGCGCCGTACGCCGGGAGCTCGGTCGAACGGTAACCGCAGAGCAGTCCGGAACAAACAATGGCGGTCGTCAGCGCAGAACCGGAAATGCGTGCGAACAAAACCGGCTTTTCGCCATCCAGCAACGAAAGGGCCGCCAGGGAGGAACTCAGGACGACACCCGGCTGCAGCCCGACACGCTCGGCCAGAGACTCGTATTCTCGAATGATGCGGAGCCGCGCGACCGCGGTAACGATATCCACCCCGGCTTCGCGCGGCGCCTGGCGAAAATAGGAAATGATGGTTTCATCCGCTTCAAACGGCACGCTCTTCTTCAGCTTCCAGCGCAACAACGGAATCGCTTCTTCGGAAGAGCGGGGGAAATCCTCGAAGTGCTGGACAAACACGCGGATCACCGGGTCGGGAAGAATCAAAGCTGCCTCTTCGGGCCCCGTTCGGAGACGCTCGCAGGCTTTGGCAACGGCCGCCTTCGCCTCGGCAGAGTTCACCAGATTGGTTTCCACGGCGGATGGAATGACCGTCCCCGGCGGCAACACCTCGACGGCGAATGCGTCGAGCGCTCCGGAACGGCCCCACCGCGCGACCGCAACCCGATCCGAGGCAATCTCCATGGCCACCGGCGGATGCGGGATGGCGTCGAGCCAACGGGCCATGCGGCGCGCGAGCCCGCTCTTATAAATCCCCTGATGGACAAACGTCGCGCTACTCAACGAAAGTCACCTTATTGATTTCTTTGACGGTCGTAATGCCGGCCCGGACCTTAGCCAGCCCGCTCTCGCGAAGCGTTGCCATTCCTTCTTCCCGCGCAGCTCGTTTGACTTCGGAAGTCGGGCGCCGGTCCACAATCATTTCGCGGATGCGATCGCTCAGGTCCATCAATTCGCAAATCGCCGTCCGCCCGTGGTATCCCGTGCCCGAGCACTCCAAACATCCCACACCTTCGACCAAGGCACCGTTTCCCCACACCGCCGGATCGAGACCGGCTTCTTTCAAATCTTCCGGCGTGTAATGCTTGGGGCGCTTGCAATTCGGGCAGATCACGCGAACCAGGCGTTGCGCCATGATGCAGTTTAATGCAGAGACAAAGTTGTACGGCTCGACGCCCATATTGACGAAACGGCCGATCACATCCGTCACGTTGTTGGCGTGAACGGTAGTAAAAACCAGGTGTCCCGTGAGCGCCGATTGGATAGCGATTTGAGCTGTCTCCTGGTCACGAATTTCGCCGACCATGATCTTGTCCGGGTCGTGCCGCAGAATGGAACGCAAGCCTCTGGCGAAAGTGAGGCCTTTTTTCTCGTTCACGGGAATCTGCGTAATGCCTCGAACCTGATACTCAACAGGATCTTCAATGGTAATGAATTTGTCCTCGTCGCTCTTGATTTCATTGATAGCCGCGTACAAGGTGGTGGTTTTGCCGGAGCCTGTGGGGCCGGTGACCAGCACCATGCCATAAGGTTCATGAATGTACCGACGGAGACGATGGAGCTCCTCGGGAGAGAAGCCCACCACATCCAAAGTCAAATTCGCGAATTTCTCGGAAAGCGTTTCTTTGTCGAGGACGCGAAGAACCGCGTCCTCCCCGTGACTGGCGGGCATGATCGATACGCGCAAGTCGATGAAGCGGCCTTTGTATTTGACGCGGAAGCGGCCATCCTGCGGGACGCGGCGCTCGGCAATATCCAGTTCGCTCAAAACCTTGATGCGCGAAAGGACCGAGGAATGGTGCTCCTTAGCGATAGGCTGCATGGCGTGCTGGAGAACGCCGTCAATGCGATACTTGACGGCAACTTCTGTGTCGCGGGCCTCGATGTGGATGTCGCTGGCGCGCCTTTCGAGCGCCGTGAAAATGATGGTCTCCACCAGGCGAACCACCGGGCTGGCCGTGCTATCGCGCGTCAGGCGATCGCCGGAAATAGTCTCTTCGCTTTCCTCTTCTTCCTTGGGCGCCTGGAGGGCAAACGCTTCCGTGGCCTGTTCGAGAACGCGCTGCGACTGCTCGGTGCGTTTCAGCACATCGGCAATCTGGCGTGCTGTCGCAACTCGAATCAGAAGTTTCTTTCCGAGTAACAGCGGCAGTTCGTCGCTGCTCTGAACGAGGCCGGGATCGGCCGCGGCGATGGTCAAAACGTTGTTATGCGTCTCGAGGGGTACGAAGTTGTAGCGGAACATGAGGTCTGCAGAGATCGTGCGAATCAATTCCGGGTTAATGCGCTGTTCTCGCAGGTCGATAAACGCGTACCGGTATCTTTCGGCAAGCTTGCGGGCAATCTCGCGCTCTTGTTGCTCTTCGGCGGCGGTAGTTCCGGTTGTGATGATGTTCGCGTGTTGGTCGGTCGTGGCCATAATTCCTACCTTGCTCATTTAACAGAAAACGAGAAGATTGGCAGATAAAGTGAAATCAGAATGAAAGCAACGAACATTCCCATGATGATGAGCAAGACCGGTTCGATGATGGCGACCATTGCGCCCAAGCGCAAATTCACTTCTTCCTCGTAGAACTCGGCGACGCTGTTCAGCATCGGCGAAATGGCGCCGCTCGATTCGCCGACCTCGATCATATCGACGGCCATCTTTGGCATAACGCCTTTGGAAGCAAGCGCCGCGTGCAGGGACTCGCCTTCGCGAACCATTTGTGTGGCCTCGGCAACCGTGGACTGCAACAACTTGCTGGTAATGGCCTCGGTGGCCGTTTGCAGCCCGGCCACGAGCGGAGTGCCGCCGGTCAAAAGAGTTGACAGCGTGCGGGAAAACTGTGCGACCTGAAATTTCAGCAGCGTATCGCCAACGAGCGGCAAGCGAAACTTAAAGCGATCGAGAGCGGTTCCGCCTTCATCCGTGCGAGACCACAGGAAAACCCCCATGGCTATCAACGCCAACAGGGCAACAAATCCTAAGAATAGGAAACGATAGTCGACCGTCACGGCGATCAAAACGCGCGTGGGCGTCGGAAGCTCCACGTTCATATCCCGATAAAGAAGCGCAAACCTGGGGACTACACCCGTCACCAGGTACGTGACGATGATGATGGCCACCGTAATCAGCAAGACCGGGTAAACCAGCGTGGCAGCAATTTTCTTCTTCACGCCCGTGCTTACGCGTTGATAAGCAATGTAGTAGTCCAAGACGCCTGGCAGGTTTCCGCTCTTCTCTCCCGCCAAAATAGCGGTTGAATAAACTTTGGAAAAGACGCCCGCTTCGTCAACTGCTTCGGACAGGGACTTCCCTTCCCGGACGTGATCCCGGATCTGCTCAACGACCGGGCGAAGCCGGGAAGAACTTGCCCTGGTCGCAAGAAGATCGAGCGCCCGCAGGATGGGCAAACCCGCTTTGATCAGCGTATTGAACTGTTGATTCAGTATCAGGAAATCCGAACCGCCTATCTGTCGCCCGGTTCGGCGGCGAAGCAGACTACCGATCCGCCCGCCACGCGCTTCAACGGAGTAAACAAACAGACCCCGTTCCGCGAGCTTCTGGCGCGCTTCGTCAAGAGTGTTCGCAGCCTCGACGTGCGAAAAGACACGCCCGTCGGCATCGGCCACGCGACAGACAAATTCACCCATACACTTTCAGTTTACCTCATCTAGATGACATGCGTAGGGCTCCTGGGGCTTGGCCGTTCCTAGCTGGAAAGGGCGCCGCGCCTACGGGGGAGTTGGACTTGCCATCTGGGCTGCTCCCAGTTCCCCATTCACAATGGCAACACCGGGAGGAACTTGGAAGCTAAAAAGCGAACCGTCGAGCTGAGGATTCAATTGCCAGTTAGCGAAACGGAATTCGATCCCTACGCCGCCTGGATCGCTCACCAAGACGCGGACCAGTTCTCCTGAACTCTCCTGGACTTCCAGGTAAACGATGTCCCGCCCCTCAGAGCATAACATCTGCGGAATATTCGGGGGCTTGAGGTTCCGCAAGTCCTATTTTATTACAAAATCGCGAAACCTTCATTTCCCCAACCAGAAGGGCCAGGGGCGTGCGCCAGTCCGTGCTCTTCTTTGCAGGAACCCGCGTGACGGTATGGTCTGCTGGAACGTAAAACCAGGCATTCTTGCCATCGATCACGAAAACATTCTTTTCAGGGGATTCGTAGTCCCAGCGCATCTTGCCAGGGCGTTGGAAGTAGACTTTGCCAGCCTCCACGCGAGTCAACTGCCCATTCTCGATGTAGCGCTCCAGGAAGGCAGCCTCAAGACGGGCGGCGCCTCGGTACTTCGCCTCTAATCGACGCACAATCTGCCTAGCGTCGGTTCTTTCGGCCTGCTCGCTTGCGTCCAGGACCGCTTTCTGACTCCACAGAAATGGACAGAGGGAAAGCAACAAGATCGCGCACGAGTCGAG
>WNGR01004559.1_pt1 | contig 14936 bp, 12 predicted proteins | sample 5407581 | NCBI WGS metagenome assembly WNGR01 (sample SAMN13153383, study PRJNA577476) | soil metagenome | isolation source: 80 cm soil or saprolite under Garry oak tree replicate 2 | place: USA:California | collected 2016-06-15
AAGCTGTGGTCCGGAAAATACAAGACCACGGGACACGGCTCCCTGATTGTCACGAATCTTCAAGGCCGCATAACGTTCGTTTCCGAGCCCGTTACCGGCAACCAGCACGACATGGCAAAACTGAAGGGATCAGATGTCGGGAAGATCCTGAAGAAGGCAGGCGGAGTGTTCGGTGATAAGGGATTCATCGGGACCGATTACATCACCACTCCTATCCGCAAGCCGCAATGCCGTCAGCTCTTGCAGTGGGAACACGAGTGGAACAATCAGGTGAGTTCCTTCCGCGCGCCAGTCGAGCGGGCCGTCGCCACCCTGAAGGCCTGGCGGATTCTCTTCACCGACTACCGCAGGCCGCTGAAGACCTTCAAGTCTTCATTCCGCGCCGCAATCGGCCTTTACTTCTTCAAGGAGAGTTTCGCATAACCCTCAAGGAGTTGTCGGCCATCCATAACGGCGGGAGTGTGCGCGCTTACGGAGTCTTGGAACTACAGGCGACCAGAACGGCGGGTTCGCGCTTCTCAGGGCCGGTTACCTGGCGTGACATTAGCGCTCGCCGATGGGGAACGCGATCACTGGGGATAAGCGCAGGGGAGCAGGTGAGCGCCGCAAGCCGGTATGGAGATCACCAATCTGGGCTGCCGCGGTTGGGTGGGCTCGTAGCATCGCCACCGTGGACATCGATGCCCTTCGGGCGCAAACACCGGGCTGTGCTGGGCGCATTCATCTGAACAATGCTGGGGCGGCGCTGCTGGCGCAGCCGACGCTGGATGCGATGACCGCCCAGTTGCGCCGGGAGGCGGACATCGGCGGGTACGAGGCCGCTGCCGAGGCGGCTGAGGAGATCGCCGCCACCTATACGGCGCTGGCCGAGCTGACCGGCGGGCGCAGCGAGGAGATCGCACTGTTCGATAACGCCACCCACGCCTGGAACGCGGCGTTTTACTCCGTCCCGCTGCGGCCGGGGGATCAGATCCTGACTGGCCGCGCCGAGTACGGCAGCAATGTGCTGGCCTACTGGCAGGCCGCCCGCCGCACCGGCGCCGAGGTCATCGTCGTGCCCAACGACGAGCATGGGCAACTAGATGTGGCCGAACTGGAGCGGCTAGCAGGGGAGCGGACAGCGGTAATAGGGGTGTCCCACGTGCCCACCAGCGGCGGCCTGGTCCAGCCCGCCGAACAGATCGGTCGGATCGCCCGCGGCTGCGGCGCGCTGTATCTGCTAGATGCTACTCAGTCGGTCGGCCAGTTCGAGGTGAACGTGGACGCGGTCGGCTGCGACCTGCTGACCGGCACCGGCCGCAAGTTCCTGCGCGGCCCGCGGGGCACCGGGTTCTTGTGGGTGCGCACCGCCGCGCTGGAGAAGCTGGATCCGTTCGTCGCCGAGATCGGCTCGGCGACCTGGGACGGACACCAGGGCTTCACCTGGGCCGATGGCGCCCGCCGGTTCGACACCTGGGAGCACAGCTACGTCAACGTGCTGGGCCTGGGCGCCGCCGTGCACCAAGCTCTCGGTCTGGGCTTGGCCGAGATCGGGCGGCGCGCCATCGCGCTCGGCGCCCGGCTCCGCGGCCAGCTCGCCGAGCTGCCCGGCGTTACGGTTCACGACCTTGGCCGGACCCGCTGCGCCATCGTCACCGCCAAGATCGACAATGTGCCAACTGAGCAGGCGGCTCAGGAATTGAGCCGCGCCGGGGTCAACGTTTCCACCACCGTCCCGGAGGACAACCCGCTGGACACCCAAGACCGAGGCGTCCACCCGCTGATCCGGTTCTCCCCGCACTACTACAATACCGACGATGAAATCGACCGCACCACCGAACTGGTGGCCGGCCTGCCAAGGTGACCGGCACCGCATCAGCCCTGACGTCACAGCGGCCCCGCCAACGCTCACCCCTCGCCAGAACGCGCAGCGCCCATGGCGCTCCTAGTCGAGCACAGAACGGCGGTGTTGCGCGCTTTGACCTGTGAGACCGGTCGTTACCTTCCGTTGCCGGTTCGTCGTTGATCCTCCTGGCGCGGCCAGGCTGGGGATTGGCCGGGTGCTGCCGGGCCGGCCGGCGCAGGCGTGAGGGACAGGAAGTCGGCGACGTTCAGGATCCGCAGTACCTGCCGCTCGACGGGCCGGATGGCAGAGCGGCTCTGGTCGTGAAACAGGCGCGGTGAGCCCAGCGGGATGGTCTGGCCGCGGGTGCGGAGTTCGCAGCCGCCTGCGGCCAGGACGTTCTTGACCCAGTCCGTCTCCGGGCCGTAGGTCAGTGCGATGACGTAGCCGTCGCCCGCGCGGAACACAGTGACCGGCGTCTGGTAGCAGCGCCCAGACCGGCGGCCACGGTGAACGACCACGCCCAAGCCAGGCATCCAGGGCGCGATATGCCGGGTGAGGTGGTTCAGCCCGGCCTTGTTCCATCGCCCGGCCACCTTGGGTACCGGCATGTCAGCTCCTGTCTGCCGCCGGGCATCCAGTTCCCCGCAGGACCAGCATTCCATCCTTGGCCGGGCGGCATTCCACCCAGCGCAGCCGGGTGCAAGAGTGGTCGCGCCGGGCCCGCAGATCACTCTCTCATCCCCGTGGTGGTGCGCCGGAAACCGCGTTCGTTGGTTGCCAGACAAGCGGTTGCCGATCGCTATCGGTTCGCCGTCGGCTGCGGCGCCGGAGGTGCTGGCTGACCTTGCGGCTGCCAGGCCTCCGCCTGGCCGTTGCGGCCCGGCCAAGCGGAGGCCGCTGCTGGACAGCAGTTCCTACCGGGATGCTCCCGCGACATAGGCCGCAACTATGTAGGTGGCGTGCCGGCCGGGGCTGCCGCGGGCACGGTCGTAGCGAATCGTGGTCCTCGGGTCGGCGTGGGAGGCGGCCTCTTGAACATCGCGCAAGGGGACGCCAGCATCGAGAGCCGCGGTGATGAATGCATGCCGGAGTGTGTGCGGCCTGACCGGTTTGGCGATCCCGGCGCGGCCAGCGATCCTTCGGACGATCCGGGCGGCGCCGTGCCGGTCCAGCCGCCGGCCATCAGGAACCAGGAACAGTGGCCCGTCGCTGCGCTCACCGATGGCCAGGCCGGGCGCCCGGGCGGTCCGCGGCGCCAGCGGGATGGTGACGACCTTGCCGCCTTTGCGGGTGATGGTCAGCGTCCGGTGGCCACGTTCGGTGCCCAGCGCCTCAATGTTGGCGCCGGTGGCCTCCGACACGCGCAGCCCGTTCAAGGCCAGCAAGGAGATCAGCGCGTGCTCGGCTGGGCCGCCGAGCCCGGCCGCGACCAAGATCGCGCCGAGTCGTTGCGGTCCAGCCCGGTCGCGTGGGACTCATAATCCACGCGGGGGCGCCGGACCTGGGCGGCCGGGGAATGCTCGATCAGGTCTTCCTCCACGGCGTACCGGTAGAACCCCGCGATCGTGCACAGTCGGCGGGTGATGGTGGCGCGGGCCCGGCCGCGGGCTTCCATGTCACGGGCGAAGCACGCGATGTCGGCGCGGCGGGCCTGGAACAGGCGCAGGCGGCGCTGCTGGCACCAGCTCGCATACTGGCGCAGGTCCAGCGCGTAGGCCTCATGGGTCAGGCCGGTATAACCGGCCAGGAACCCGGCCAGCGCCAGCCGCTCGTGGCTGGTAAATACCGGCTCGGTGACGGCAATCGCGGTGGATGCGGACGATGTGGTGGTGGTCATCGGGTACCTCCCGGGTCGGGCTGAGACCCCAGAGGCTGGGCCAGCCAGGGCCCCAGCGACGATGATTCACCTCACCGTCAGCCCACCCAGGCGGCCACGCAAGGTTACTGCAGTGCTCCTGACCGTTTACCCATACCGCCGAGTATGCGCTTATTCACCGAATGCGATCTGGCGCGGACACCACGCGCAGATCATCCGTTACATGCGCGGTGCCCATGTGATCCCTTCGCTGATCGTCTACTGATTGTTCCCGACGGAAACCCAGGTTGCGATTCAGTGCGATCTAGCCAGGTTGGCGGCACAAGAGTTCGTCCGTTGTGCGTGTCGCCAGTTCAAACCTTGTCGACTTCGGCGACGAGGCGGCCATCTGCGGTGAGTGCGGTGTAACGGTGCGGTCTGAGGTTCACCTGGTATCGAAGCAGCGGAGTGAGCGGCCTTGCGGGAGAGCTTCGGCTTGGAGGTTGGCACCTATCCACTGCCGCACTAGGTCACTCCTGACGACTGCTTCGCCTGCGCTTGGTTCCAGCCGAATTTGCTCGGCCAGTTCAGACGACCACACAGACCTGAATACGACTGTCACCCCAAGGCAGCATATCGGGGAAAGAGCCCGTTCCGCAGCCATCGCAGAACGTGAGCGGATCTTTGATAACTGCCTGCCCAGCTCTCTGCCATCGAACGGCAATCAGGCCGGATAAGGCCTATAGGTTACTCTTCGGGGATACCTTTGTGCAGCTGTTGTTGCGGTGGCTCACGGGTTTCCATTGACCACGCAGCACGGAACTGAGTATTGAGGCGCCAGGCCAGCATGGTGCTGAGTGTGAATGCATTCTTTGCGCTGGTCAGCGTTTCAAAACTGCCGGGCCGGGCCGGCTGACCGGTGGCTTCGATGATCTGCTGATCGCTCATCCGCTCGCAAAACACCTCCTGCAGCGTGGCACAGTAGTAAGCGTAAGCGGCAAGCTCCAGCCTGAGGCCCGCGACGGCGGAGTCGGCTATCACGGGCTTAGCTAGGAGGTTGACCACGCCGAGGATCGGCTCGTCAGATGAAAGCTGACCTTCAATGTCATAGAGGAGGTCCTGGAAGCCAGTAGCCTCAAGCGATCCAACGCCGCTGGCAACATGGTTGATTGCCCGCAACTTGCGACGCAGTTCATCCCGAATGACCGTTTCGGCGATGGCGCCGATATTAAGGAACTGCGGAGCTGGCTTATCGCTGGCCAGTAGGTATTCCACTGGATTGTCACTGTCAATGGTGGCCCCGTCCGTTTCCGGTGGTTCGATCAAGCTGGCAGCGGTTCGCACAACATTTCGCGCGCTGCGGATGAGATCGCGCGCTAGGCCGCAGCGAGACAGTAACAAAACGCCACGTAAGGCTCACTGAGGCCGATCATTCGCCGGTACAGTAGCCTCCGTGATTCCGGATAAGTGAGTGGCCCAACCCGAATGATCTCGTCAAATGAGCTATCGAATGCGTCACGCAGCGGCAGCCCACGCCGCTCGAATGCCGTGAGAGCATCATCTGACACTGAAACAATAAAATAGAGATAAGGAATACCTCGACTTTCGCACTTTTGGGTTCGGCGGATCTGCCGGCCACGCTTGTATCGCCGCCGCCTTGCGCCAGCATGTCCGGCGGCCAGGCCGGTCCCTGCGAACGATCATGAACTGCTTAACGACTGTGCCGGGGCGCTGGGCGGGGAACTGGCGGCAGGCTCAAACAGTTCGACCACGTTGCCCGCCGGGTCTTCGATCAGGATCTGCTTCCCGCCGGGGCCGGTGATGATCTCGTTGCGGAAGCTCACGCCCTCGGAGCGCAGCCGGGCGACTTCCGCTGCGATGTCGGGCACGATGAAGTGGATGCGGTTCCAGCCGCCGGGCTCCGGCTTGCGGCCGTCGGGCATCGGCCGGCCGGCCGAGCTTTGCGGCCCGGCCAGCAGCAGCCGCAGGCTGCCGCGGGTCACGTCGGCGAACGCGGGCGCCGCGCTGAAGCGCAGCGTGAAGCCGAGGTGGCTGGTGTAGAAGTCGACGGCTGCCTGCACGTCATCGACCATATAGCGGACGTTGACCATGTCCTCTGGGCTGCTCATTCACGCCTCCTGGCTGCTCTTCACGCCTCCTGAAGGGATGCGGGCGCGGGTGCCACGCCGGCCGCCGCGAGCCAGAACCCGATCCGGGTCTCCAGTTCGGCCGCCATCTGCTCGAACGCCGGATAGGTGTCCTGATCGCTGCCGCCGGCGGCGGCCGGGTCGGGGATGCTCCAGTGCAGGTAACCGGGATGCCCGGGAAACTCCGGGCAGACCTCCCGGACCCGGTCACACAAGGTGATCACATAGTCGAAGCGCCGTCCGGCGAACACGCTCAGGTGCTTGGGCTGCTGCCCGGCCAGGTCGACGCCGCGCTCGGCCATGACCTTCACCGCGTTGGGGTGCAGCGGTCTGGGATGACTGCCCGCGCTGAAGGCCGGAACCCGGCCACCGGAACGGGCCCGGGCGAGTGCCTCAGCCGCCTGCGACCGGGCGCTGTTGCCCGTGCACAAGAACAAAGCCGTGCACGGATCCGGGCCGCGGACCGCAGGCGGCGCCGGCGGAGCGGGATCAAGGCGCAGGCCCGGGTGCAGCGCCGCCCCGGCCGAGGCCAGTGACTGCGCGCATCGCGCCAGGTCCAGGTGGTAGTAGGTGTCGCGGCCGTCGAAGCTGCTGCGCCGGGCCGCCACCAGCCCGCTGGCCCGCAGCTGGCCCAGATGGTAGGAAACCAGGTTCTGCGGCTGGCCGGCCAGCGCCACCAGTTCCCGCACCCGGCGGTCGCTGCGCGCCAGTTCCCGCAGCAGCCGCCAGCGCAGCGGATCCGCCGCCATCCGCGCGAACGGCGGCGGCGCTGGTCGCCTGCCCGGCCCCATGCCCGGGGACATTACATCAATCTAGTTTGATGTGTCTATCCTCTGGTCCGGCCCGGCAGCTGTCAGTGCCTCCATGGCCCGGTTGCAGGGCGCGGCCGCAGTAGCGCGGTCATCAACAGGCTTTGCCGGCCCCTGATCTGCCGGCGGCCCGGTAGCGCAGGCTGGGGGTTCGCCGATGGCCGTGAGTGCCTGACGGGGCTGGGCACGCCCGACACGCGGCGTGAGCTGCCGCAGCGCGGATACTGTCACTTGCCCGGGGTGATGGCGGGAGCATCGGCGGTGCTATTGACACCGCTGTGAGAACGGAATCCCGCCGATGCTCCCGGAGGGGACCCTACCTGCTTCGCTGCAGGTGCTGCTGGCAATGTTCCAGCCGTGCTTTACCGCCCCGTCGTTCCGCACGTTCTGTGCGCTGGCCTGCGGGTTCTGGGCGCAGACCGGCCGGCGGACGGTGTGCGGGATGCTGACCGGCGCGGGCCTGGCCGGGATCTGCCCGCACCACCGGGCGCATTATTTCCTCGCCCGCGCCCGCTGGCAGCCCGGTGACCTCGGCCTTGCCCTGGCCCGCCTGGTGGTGAAGCTGCTGATCCCAGCAGGGGCGCCAGTCACGGTCGCGATCGATGACACGCTGTTCCGCCGCCGCGGCCGCAAGGTCTGGGCGGCATCGTGGTTCCATGACGGGTCAGCGGCCGGGAAGGACAAGACCGGCTTCGGGAACAACTGGGTCATCGCCGGGATCATCGTTGCCCTGCCGATGGTCTCCCGGCCGGTGTGCCTGCCGGTGCTCGCGAAGCTCGTGGTCAAGGGCACGAACTCCGGATCCCGGCTGTGGCTGGCCCGCCGCATGACCGAGGACCTGGCCGCCGCCCTGCCCGGCCGCACCGTCTGCGTGGTGGCCGACGCCGCCTACGCCGGGAAGGAACTGCGGAACCTGCCCGCATGCGTGACCTGGACGACCAGGCTGCGCAAGGACGCCGCCCTGCACGAGCTGCCGCCGCCGCGCACCGGCCGCCGCGGCCGGCCCCGCGTCAAGGGCCCGCGGCTGCCCGCCCTGGGCGCAATCGCCGCTACCGCCGCCTTCGCGCCAGTCACCGTCACCCGCTACCGGAAGACCGCCACCGTGCAGGCCGCCGTGTTCACCTGCCTGTGGTACACGGTCTTCGGCACCCGGCCAGTCCAGGTCGTCCTGGTCCGCGACCGCGCCCCCGGCGGCTACGACATCGCCCTGGTCACCACCGACCTGGACGCCAGCCCCGCCCAGGTAATTGAGCGGTATGCGGCCAGATGGTCCATCGAGGTCGCGTTCGAGGACGCCCGGCAGGTCTTCGGCGCCGGGCAGGCCCGCAACCGCACCGCCCGCGCGGTCCGTGCCACCATCCCGTTCACCCTGGCCTGCCAGACCCTGGCCATCATCTGGTACGCCACCGCCGGCCACGATCCCGCCGACGTCGCCGAGCACCGGGCCCGCGCTCCGTGGTATGCCGCCAAGACCGAGCCATCCACCGCTGACATGGCCGCCAAGCTCCGCCGCGTCCTGATCGCCGCGAAATTTCGGCTGCCTCGCCCTGGCCAGCCGACACCCGCGGAAATCAGCGCCATCCGCCTGGCCTGGGAAACCCCAGCCGCATAAGTGAGAAAGTCGAGGGAATACCAAAGATTCCCTTAATTTCGTTGAGAAAGCGCTCCGCCTGTTCAGCGGAACCTATTTTGTCTAGTTCATCCACGCCAATGAAGACCCGGAAGCCGCGCTTATGAACGGTGCTGGCCACGCTGCGGGCAAAGCTGCGGAACTGGTCGACGATCTCGGGGTAACTGAGAGGCTGTTCGGCGCGCGAGATCCCGCGGGCCAGCTGACCCTGAGTACCACCAGGAAGATTAACGCCGCCCGAAAGACCCGAGGTGCGGGTCTGCAGGTAGCGGACCTTTGCTAGCTGCTTCTTAGCGCTCGCGATCAGGTCCCGCTCATCACCGTCGCGTTCCTCGCGCCCCAAATCCCAGCGCTCCACCAGGCGGACCATCGCCCGAACGAAATCCACCGCCCCAAGGCAAATCACCACGATGGCGGCGTACTTTACTATCCCCGCCTGGATTGACAAGTGGGCTGCGATCGAGCGTTGCCAGCGCCACAGGGCAGCCACCGCGCCACCAAAAATGATAACCCGCCACAACAAAGAATAGGCTATGCTGCTGACCAACTTCAGCCAGGAAAAAAGCTGAATCATGCGATCTTTGCGAGATCGCTCTGGACCATATTTTTGGATTACCGCCTGGCAGAATGTTGCAAACAGGTGCAGCACGAAGTCCTTGGCCGCATAGTCGACCGGCGCGGCCACCATGCACCGCAGGTTGCGAGAGGTATCTTGCCCTGAGCCTTGGTCGCCCGGCCAGTTTTTACTGATCCCGCCGAGATGCTCGTCAGCTACACCATTCTCCTCACAGTATTGGCGGATAAGCATCGACTTACCAGAACCGCGCGGGCCGGCTACCCCGATGCTGGCACCATCGAGCCGGGCCAGCAACTCCCGGAGTTCGGCGGCGCTCTCAGTAGGGACCCTATTAATGCTGTCGTAGACCTCGCTGAGGCCGGGACTTGTGGAGACCAGGTATTCGCGATCGAGCCGACCTTGCCGTGCGGCGTTGATATAGGCGTGCACCGCCGCCAGCAGTTCGTTCTGGCTGATCGCGGACACGAGACGATTGCGGGCGAGGGCAAGTTCAAGCCTGTCACCCGAATGGGCCGTACGCTCCAGCAGCATACGGCCATATTCAGTGGTAAGGGCCTTCCATGCTCCGAGAATCACAGCCGCGACAGCCAGCAGCGTCACCCCCGCCTCGATCAGCACCACGGCTGGCCGCCACAACCGCACACTCACCAGACCTGCAAGCAGCAGGATCGCACCGCCTCCGCCGGCGGCTCGCAGCTGCAGGACCGCCAGTCTGCTCGGAACCCGTCGCCACGCGTAATCGATCCGCCCGGGGTCACCGTCGGCCTCGTTGCGGGCACGAGCTTCCTCATATGCTGCAAATTCCGATGCCGCCGCTCGCAGCACAGAGGCAGCAGCGAGCATCATCTCGCCCCGCAGCCTCTCCGCGGATAGCCCGAACTCATCGATCGCCGTCGCGATTTCTGGCCTCGCGAGGACCGCATCCAAAGCGGTCAAGTACATGTCGAAGAGCACCGGATCACTGGCCAGCGGGTAGGACTGATCCAGCCTCGTGATCGGCTCGCCCTCGACGGTCACGCCCACTCCTTCTGACGCGCACAGGCTAGCCTTAAGCATGACTGATTCCAACACGAGGCGACCCCGTTTCAGGGCGCGACGGCAGGGCGTCCTCTGGGCGCCCTCTGGGCTGGCTACGGTCAGTTACCCTGTGATGGCCAGATGATCATGCCTACAGCGCCCTGATGAGGCGTCCCGTTCACCGTTACCCACTGATCGGGGATGCACAGCCGCTGGCCTTCTGATTAGAGTTAGTCATGACGTCCTGCACGCCGCCTGGGTTCTCAGATGACTAACCCCCCGTCAATACAAAGGTACCTGCTTCCTCATGAGCGGCTGATCACCAGCCATCGCATGCATCCAGTGATGCTGCTGTTCCCACTCGGGCTGCTCGTATCCAGCCTCATAGCCGCCGGGATACTGACCGCCAGCGACAATCAAAGTCTTGTCGTGAGCGTCACCTGGACCATCTGGGGAGTAATCCTGGCTTATTTCCTTCTGAAGGTACTTGAGTGGAAACACAGGTGGCTTGCGGTTACGACCCACAGGATTATGCAAGGCGGCGGAACCATCTTCCTAACGATCATGATGATTCCGTTTGCGCGTGCGACCAGCGTAAACATTGGCCGCTCGACGCTAGGGCAGATGCTTGGCTATGCGAGCATCAGGATTGAGACCAGCTCGCGGGATCTTACGATGGAAGTAGAACACCTGGTTTATCCAGCGCAGGTCTATCTGAGCATTCTCGCCCAGCAGTATCGCAATACGCCGAGCGTCGCTCCTGACGATCAAGCATCTCCCCAAATCAACTAAGCGGGGGTTCTCGTGGTAGAACAGATCCGGTTACCGGCGCCTCAAAGGATCAGCGCATCGTTGACAAACGTCCACTCATCGGCACCTCACACACTCGCTGCATCTCATTTCGAGGGGATGCCGTAGTAAAGCGGCTGCACTGCAGCACGAACACGCCAGCCCACGCCAGCAGAGACTGCACCGCGGTAGCCCCAATCCGCCGGGGCCTGGAACAATCCAGCACCATGCTGGTTAATGACACTGTTTAAGCGATCCACTTGCCAGACACCTACCAAGCGCATACTGCGATCTGCGTTCCCATCAATGACCTGCACGCACAGAACGGCCAGATCTGGATAGCTATCATCTTTGATCGCCACCGAGCCGACGTCCGCGCAGATCGGCGGGTCGGCGCGTGTTCTTCTTCAAGCTCTCCGTCACTGACGGTGATGTGGCGCTGGAGATGGTCAACGATCACCCGAGTCCATCCGGTGCGACTGGGCTCGTCTGCTGCATCAGCGTCCGCAGCCCTCGCGCGGGCTACGTTCCAGCATCTGGCCGCGCGGGGCAGGCCATCCCGATGGCACGCTCAACGCGGCATGAGCGCGCGGTGCTGTCCGCGGTGATGTCGCATGAGTATGCAGAGTCCTGCGACGATTTTGCCTGGGGAGGTGGGTTGACTACCGGCGGGCAGGAAACACGTAGCGCCACCAGTCGTTCTGGACTGTCTGACTACTGCCCGGTCCCCTCGGAAACCGCCCCATCCACCATATGAGAAAGCCCCGCTGGGTTCCGCCCCAGGTGCTGGCGTTAATAACTGTCTGGCGACCTGTGAGGTTCGGGAAGTTCGCCCAGTCGTCGGCGTCGGAGAGGACAGGATAGTCGCGGTCATACTGGTAGTGGCAATAGGCGTTGGGCGGGAAGTGAACATTGCCGGCATGGGCAGTGGCGGCGTCCACCTCAGGATGCCCGGCGTCAGGTTGGGCGGGGCACGCGAAGTCCTGGGCGTACCGGCCGCGTTGGCCGTCGAAGCGATCCCACAGGGCCAAGCCGATGCCCGCCTGAATCAGGGCCTCAGACCGGTGCCCCAGGTCATGCAGCATCTCCGCGACGGTGCGCTCGTAGTTGAAGCCCATCACGACAAATGGCCGGGAGACCTGGGGACAGCTCGTGTTCGCGGCAGCGGCGCGGTACTCCTGGTAGCCGAACCACGGTCCGCCCCACAGCCATACCTCGTCTATCCGCTTTTGCCGGAGGGCCTTACAGGCAGAACCAAACCGTGTGTCGTAGGGCGTGTTCAACACCCGCGGGTAGTCGATGAGAGCACCGCAGTAGCTGGGGCTGCTATCGACCAGGCAGCCGAGGTACTGGGCGTTCGTGAAGGTGAACCCGCCCGGCTTGGCGGGATAGGCCCGGACCACCGAAGTGCGGACGATTCGCTGGTCGATGATCCCGGCGCTGGCGGCGGCAACGTCGGACCGGTACTCCTCATCAAGCCCAAGAGGATCGTTCCAGCCACGCTCGGCTGACAGCGGCACCCCGTCGTCCATGAGCGGGTCGAAGTCGAGCACATAGACCCGGACCCGCAGGTGCTCGTGCGGCGCAGCTGAGACAGCATCCGGCTGCGCTGCCAACATTGCGGCCATCGCGGCGGCGATCAGGATTCGCACCCAGCCGGCACCTCCCGTCGGCCTGCCCTCACCCCTAGCTGGCTTGGTTGTCGCCGATGTCATCTCGGCCTCCGGCATCTCGGGAATCGCATGACCGCGGCCATAACTTTCCAGCAAAGGCCAGCCCCGTGTTGAACGGGTGCAAAGCTGGTGGAGACGGTGTGGAGAATTCCGCTTTCCCGGTCCGGGCCGCGCGGTTGTGCCGGCCTGGGCCGCATGGCTGTGTTTCTTGTTGGCGGCCCGCGATCTGCCCGGCCCGCCAGGCCCGCGACGCGATCACCGCCCGCCGCGGGAGCAGATCCGCCGGTCACCGATTCTTGCGCCGCCGGTGCCCGGTGCCCGGCGTGCACGCGCACCAGGCAGGCCCGGATCGGGCGGGCGTGGGCGGCTTGGCCGGGCTTCTTGGCCGTTCACCGGGTTCTCCGCCCGGTTCGGGACCTGCCGCGGCACTGGCCGCGGCGACGACAGGGCTGGCTGGCAGGCGCGGGCGAACCCCTGACCGACGCCCGCGAAAAGCGGCACGGCAACTCCGGTCCTGGCGTGCACCTGGGACAAACAAGCCCGGCAGCACCCGGCACGGCTCACCGCCGTGACGGCCGCCACGACCTGATGGCCGCCTGGCAGGCTCAGGCGAGAGCGGCTGCGTCGCCGCGGCGGATGGTTCCGCCGCGGCGACCGAGGCGCACACGCCGGCGTTCACCTCGCCCGCGAGGCCTGCACCTACCTGCGCGGCACCGCCAGCTAACCAGCTTCCGGGGCGCCCTGGCCGCTAATCGGCTGCCGCATCCATGCTGGCCTTCGAACGATACGCCGGCCGGCCCGGGCCCGCAGGCCTGCTGGACATGTGACCTGATAAGAGTCCTGGTATCCCGGTGAGGACGCCGCGCCGGCGCGAAAATTGTGGTGGGGTGCCCGCCAGCGCCGAGAGCATGCTGGTCCCTGAGGCCGTATAAGAGTCTGGCGCCAGGGCCTGTTCCCGGGTTCTGGGGGTGATGGCGGCCCGGCTGTCGGGCCGGGTGGCCGGGGTTTCCACGGGCCCGGTGGCTCCTTCCGTGATCGCGGGGACGGTTTCGTGCTGGTCATGGCGCCTGCGGCAGGGCTCTGATCCGTTGCCAGGCAGTCGCGATGTCAGCGGCCCAGGGCCAGCTGGCCTGGATCTTCAGGCGGCGCTGCCGGCCGCTGCGGGTCAGCCGGGCGGCGGCGTGCAGGATGCGGTAGCGCGGGGTCTTCGGCCCGGCCCTGGCGAGGGTGCCGTCCAGGGCGAGCAGGCGGAGCCAGGCCAGCAGGGTCGCGGCGGTCAGGGCTGCGGCTTGCCGGGCCTTGTTCATGGCCAGTGAGGTGGAGGGGTATTTGCCGATGCCGCAGTCTTTACCGGTGCGGATGGCGTCTTCGACCCGGGCGTGGACCCGGTGGGCGGCGTCGATGTAGGCCAGCTGGCCGCGCCAGCCGCGGACGTGGCGGGGCAGGTTGGTGACCCACAAGGTATACCGCCAGCCGTCTTCGGCCTCGAACAAGGTGAGCTGGGCGCCAGGATGGGGCCGCTCGCGGCGGGCGAAGATCCGCATCTTGGCGGGCCATCCTTTGAGGTGGTCCCTGGCGGGGTCGTCGCGCAGCAGGCCGGTCAGCTCGGTGACGTGCGCTTCTTCGATCCAGCAGCGGCGGTGCCCGCAGCTCAGGTCGCCGCACGCCTCATCGGCGCGCCGTTCGCGGACTTCGCCGCGGGCATCCACGGCGATCTGCCAGGCGCGGGCGGGGACGGCGGCGATCGCGGCTTTCTCCCGGGCGCCCAGTTCCCAGCCGACGGAGTAGATGACCTGGTGGCCGGGCCGGGCGGCCAGCTTATCCAGGCGGGTGATCAGGCCGTGGCTGGCACCCGCGCCGTCGCAGGTGATCATCAGCCGCCGCCGGAAGGCCGGCGGCAGCGCGGCGATCGCGGCCTCCAGCACCGCGAGGTGATCTGCGGCGGTGTTGCTGCCGGCCGAGCCGGGCCGCAGCATCCCGGCCAGCGGCTCGCCGGTGTTGTCGCCGTAGGCCAGCAGCGGGTGCAGGCCAAAGCCCTTGAAGTTCGGCTCCGCTCCCTCCTTGTCGCTGTGGCAGGTCACCACCGAGGCATCCAGCCGGATGCACGTCACCCCGGTAAGCATCTTGTCCGCGACGCGGATGCCGGGCAGGGCGCCGTGCCGGGCCGTGATGCCGGCCCAGGCCGCGCGCCGGGCGGCGTTCACCGCCGCGGTGATCCTGCCTGGCGCCTGCTCGTCCCGGGCGATCTCATCCAGCGTCCGCCACGCAGTGGGCACCGAGGCGACCAGCCCGAACAGTTCCTGCTGGTCACCGATCACCCGGAAGTCGCCGATCACTTCGGCGCCGTCGGCGATCGCGCAGGCCAGGTCGGACAGCACCCGGCCCCGGTCATGGACCAGCAGCCGGTCCGTCGCCAGCGCCTTCGACAGGCCCGCGGTCAGGCCGATGTTGTCCGCCAGCGCCCGGACCAGCGCCACCCCGGCATGCGACACGATCCCGGTCCCGTCCGCGGTGACCTGCAAGCCCTTTTGCCAGCCGGTAGCCTTCACCTTGTAAGTGCTCCTCGATCCGGGTTCCGATAGGACTTCGACACCCTTATCGTCCCAGGTCAGGAGCACTTTCTATTGTCGCCGCACCGGCCAGATCACATGGCAGCGTGAATTCTCAGGGCTAG
>WNGR01006238.1_pt1 | contig 14933 bp, 19 predicted proteins | sample 5407581 | NCBI WGS metagenome assembly WNGR01 (sample SAMN13153383, study PRJNA577476) | soil metagenome | isolation source: 80 cm soil or saprolite under Garry oak tree replicate 2 | place: USA:California | collected 2016-06-15
TGGTAGAGATCCCCGCTATATCTGGTTGAGCCTTGCTCCCACGATCTTGTTCATCATCGAACTGAAGTCCTGATACGACTTCACGCCCGAAACTACAACCCCGCGCACGTCGCACGATAACGCCGGCTGTGGCGTTACACGCCAAGATGGCAGCACGGGAAGCACTGCGCCAGTCAGTACACTGGCAATGCGCAGCCCGTGGAGCTGCACCACCAGTTGCATGAGTGAGGGGGAGCTCTACCCAGCTGAGCACCCATTTATACGCATCCTCACAGACACTGACAATCCTGAGGAGACCCCATACGCAGCCACCACGACAGGCTTCCCTTTGTACAAGGGAAGTTACCGCACCCAACGCAACACTATCCCACCGGGGTTTCAGCGGAACGATGGGGATCATTTCATCTCATTCCCCATCAAGGAGCCAAACGGCGACATCAAGCAAGTGGAGTATGTGCAGGTCATACTCCACCCAAACCCCATTGTCATCGGGCTACAGGACGACAGCAACAAGGTGTACACGCAACCCTTGTACGCTGCACCCGTCTTCCATTACAACGGGAAGCCTGTCTACAAGGCGCAGGAGTTGGAGGTGCTCAAGATGGAGGCTGAGGGGAAGGAGCAGATGGATCGTATGATCAGCCGTCTCCACAACCCTTCACTGACTGCGGAGGTCCACCACTTCTGCATGATGTCTCAAGAGCTGGGACGCCTTGAAGAGGCCATAGCTGAGAGCGAGGACTGATGGGGCAAGTTGGTGGCCATGCAATGCAAGACAATTTGGAGGTTGGAAATGGTGGACGTACTGGTGAGGATCAAGGATACTGACGAAGGACTTGTGGATGATATTCTGCGATTGGTGGGAGAGAATTCTCAACGTGGGTGTTGAGCCTGAAAAGGGGGTAATGTTACGTTTCCGCCCAAAGACACTTACCTAATGGTTATGACTACATGGGTAAGCGGTACTTAGTCATGGACTTATCATCAGTCAGTACGAGTATCACATGTACGATATTATGACTCAATCCTAGGATAGTGGTAGTAGGGTTCTGGTTCAAGAGGCGCTTCAAAGCCCTCATCTTGTAGTACTTAAGATGTCGTTGTAGAAGACCTAGCTCTCCAGCTTGGTCTTCTTGAATCACCACCATCTTCTCTATCTCTTCGCCTTGACACGCTCGAAGGGGCTTTCTGTATCAACTCGTGATTCACATTGTGACCAGTGTCTCGTGTCCAAGTGCCTTCGGACCTTGTGACCATCATATCATGTGACTAACAAGAGTCCGTGTATACTCATCGCAGCTAAGTTGTATTGCACACCAGTCCAGGAACCTACATCAAGGTTCACGTTCAGTGGTAACGTAACAGGTGCGATGTCGAACGTGGCCAGTATTCCCACTATGTTCGACCACATATTTGCACAAGCAAAGAAATGACCAGGACACTGCCGTGCGCCGAAACTGAATGCTTGGTTTGGGAAAGTGGGGGCCCCTGGGAAGAGCCAGTGTTTAGGGTAGAAGCAGTCTGGCTCCATGAAGACTGCAGGATCGTGCATCATTCCCCTAAGAATACATGATTGCGGTTGATGATTGGATGAAGGATTCTCTTGAGAGACATACCACACGTTTGGTATAATTGTTGAGCCCGTGGGGATGTAATACCCCTTGTAGATGTCGCTCTTCATGACCTTGTGTGGCACAGCTGGAAAAGTAGTCCTGTTAAGTTACTTTCACCTGGGCCGGTAATGATGTGTGGGTAGGAAGGAACACACCCAGTGGTGTGACTGGATGCCAGCGTAAAACCTCCTTGAGTACTGCTTGGACATAAGGAAGCATGTCTTGGTTCGAAAATTCAGGAAGTCGTGAATTTCCGACTATCTCATCGATCTTGGCTTGCACTTTGCACTGCACCTCTGGGTACAGTGTCATTGCAAGCACAAATGTCTCCAGTGCAGAGACCGTCTATGTGCAATATCTCAGCAAAAAAAGGGTGATCATGCATCCAGATAGTCAGCTTAAACGCACCATATCTGTTACATTGCCACTGAATGTCAGCCTTGGCTTAGGCTTGGTAGTGGGGCACAATGCGACTTAGCAATGGGGTCAATACACATGGATCCTGAGTCATGTGGTATGTGGGTCACAAGGTCCTAGTGACACTTGGACACAAGACAATGGTCAGTGAGGTTTGCAAATAGAAAGGGAGAGAGCCCTTAGTTCTCACAGAGTAAGAGAAGAATGCTAGTGGCGATTCAAGAAGACCAAGCTGGAGAGCTTGGTCTTTGATGACTACATCTTAAGTACTACAACAAGAGGGCTTTAAAGCACCTCATGAAACTTGAACCCTAGTACAACTATCCTAGGATCGAGTCATACTATCGTACATGTGATACTTTGGCTGACTGATGATGAGTCCATGACTAATTACCGCTCATCATCCTGCTCCTGTACCCTTTGTAGGGCATCGGCCATCTCCAACCTCCTAATCGTCTTGAGCTTCTTTGCGGCTAACTCCCCCCATTGGTCCTCATTGTTCACCATGGCTTCTTCTACCCAGTTGAGCTCCTGCGACACCATGCGAAAGTGGTGTATCTCCACTGTTAGCAACGAGTCATGGAGGCGACGGATCATACAATCGGTTTGCTCCCTTCCCTCCGTGTCTGCCTTAAGTACCTCCAACTCTTGCACGGTGTACACTGGCTTCCTGTCGTAGTGGTATATCGGGGAGGCGTACAATGGTTTGCTGTACACCTTGTCACTGTCGTCCCTCAACCCTACAACTATTGGGTTAGGGTGCATGATGGTCTGGATGTACTCTGCCTGTTTCATATTGCCATTGGGCTCCTTGATGGGGAACGGGATGAAATGATCTCCATCATTTCATTGAAATCCTGTTGGGACTGTGTTGGCATGGGTGCGGTAGCTCCCCTTGTAAAGAGGGAAGCCTGTGGTGGTGGCAGTGTATGGGGTTTCTTCTGGGTCATCAGAGTCTTTGAGCACTCAAATGAAGGGATGCTCAGCTGGATAAAGGTCTTCGGTGTCTATGCTCATGGTCCAACTCCACAGTCTGCGCACTGCTGATGAGCTTCCTGGTGCAGTGCTTCCTGGGCTGCAAGCTGCCCACTTCTCTTGGTGATGGCTCTTGCGAACTGCTCGTCCCTCCACTTCGAGCATACCTTCTTGAGGGTGTTTTGAGCACCGATTTGGGTCATGAAAGGGGACTGGAAGCGGGATCTTGCCTGCACTACTGTCTTTAAGTCCCCAAATGGTGGTATTGATTTCGTGGACTTCAGCCTGGTGGGTTGGGGTGGCTCCCATCCCATCAGGGTCTGACAGTTGTTGCACCATGGGTGATAGTGCATGCAGGGGCATTGGCTTCTGTTGAAGGTCTGGGAATTGAAGTTTGATTCGATCCAGCTCTTGCTCGGTAAGAGGAGCAGCCAGGGTGTCCTTGTTGGTGGTGTGGGGTCTGATATACTTCTTAGCGCAGAGTTCTTGCGCCTCTTGTTCGGTGATGAGTTCTGAGTCAAGCTCGGCCCCAAAGATTTGTTTGGGAGATCCGAGGTAGTATGCGTTGACATCGGTCATGAAGGAGGGAAGTTTGGGAGTGAGTGTAGTTGTTTGTGAAGAAGGGGGAATGAGTGACTCGCTTGAATGTCCTTGGTTTATATGTGTCCTGGATGCGGAGTTTTGATTTTCAAACTCCCTTATCGCTTCGTCTGCATGCACATTCTTCTTATCGACCCACTTGTTATCCAAGTCTGGGTACCCCTTCCATTTGACGAGGTACTGTAATTTTTGTCCTCTGCCAAACTGCCGAGAGTCTAGAATCTTTTCAATTTCATATTCTTCTTGGTCTTCGACCAGGTCTGGAGGAGGTCTAGAGTAGTTCAGGCCATGAAGCGTCATCTCATGATATGGTGTGAGAAGATTGATATGAAATATGTCATGAATGCTCCACTGCGTGGGGAGTTTTAGTCGATAATTGACAGGGGACATCACCTGAATGATGGGAAAGGGGCCATGTCGTTTGGGCGCAAGCTTTATTGCTGGTTGGTTTGTTCATAAGTGGCACCCTTCTAACCATACCAGGTCATTTTCCTTGTATTTGGGTGTATCTCGGTGTTTGACCCATGATTGTTGCACCTTGACCATCAGTGCCTGGGCCTTTTGTCTTGCCTCCTTGAACTGCTCCACTTGGAGCGCCACTTGCAGAATAGGGGACGGCTTATTGATCCAATCAGCACATGGATTGAACCCATATAGTATAAAGAAGGGGGACTCCCTTGTGGTTTCATTCGGCCAATTGTTGTGTGTGAACTCTGCCAGGGGGAGATAAGAGTGCCAATTGTCTTGTCGTTCATTGACCCAAAACCTTAGATACTGTTCCAGCCATTGATTGGTGTGCTCTGATTGTCCGTCTGTTCTGGGGTGATATGCTGTGGATATTTTCTGGGTTGTTCCTGTGCTTTTGCATAATCCTTGGATAAACCTTGATGCAAATTTGGGGTCCCTGTCGCTTATGAACCTCCTAGGTAGTCCGAACCTTGGGAACACGTGTTGGACTATTAACCCCGCTGTCTCTTCCGCCGTCATGGCCTCTCTGCATGGGATGAAGATTGCTGCTTTGCTGCAGTCGTGATCTGTTACAGTGAGTATTAAGTCATATCCCTGTGATACAGGTAGTTTAGTGATGAAGTTGAGGGCAACGGTTTCAAAAGGCATAGCTTTGGGTTGAGGGAATATAGGTTGTAATGGTGCTTTGGTGGGTCACATGTTTATTTTATTTCGTTGACATTTGGCACACCCCTTCATGTATTCCATCACATCTTGCCACATGTTCAGCCACCAGTATCTTCAACCAATCAGTTGGTTTGTTTTGTTGATTCCAGGGTGTCCATACACTGGCGAATCATGGTGAGCATGTATGAGAAGTTGGTGATGACTTGACCCTCCTGTCACTACACATCTTCCATCTTTATACCACGTTCCTTCTACTTTCTTCAACCGATGTGCATCAATCCATGGTTTAAAAAGGTCTTCCTGTTGTTGGTATACCAGGTCTTGTGGTTCCATCTCTTCTTGGGATATTACTCAGCGCATGGGTGGTGCTTTTTCTGTGTTCATAGCTCTAGCAAACACTCGCTCTGGCAATACTATGACGTTGTCGTTATCATTTTCTCCAGTGTTGTAGTCTGGTCATCATGATAGGGCATCCACTTGACTGTTCTGCTTTCCTGGAATATGCCTGATTTCAAAATTGTACTTGGATAATTCTAGTACTTCCCATGCGACTCTTCGGGATATTCGTTGGGGCATCTCCCAGTATTGTAAATTGAGGTGGTCAGAGTAGATGATGATTTTGTGGGGTGATCCTGCCAATAGTGGCCACCAGTTTTTGAGGGCCATTACGATCACAAGTAGTTCAGGGTCGTAGATGTCATAATTTCTTTGCGCCTCATTGAGTGTAGCTGAATAATATCCTATGGGGTGCTTTTTACCATCCTCTTTGTGTTGTAGTAGTACTGCACCTACCACATATCCTGATGCATCAACTTCTAGTTCAAATTGGTCTTTGAGGTTTGCGTGGGCTAGCACTGGGTCTGCGGTTACTAGTGCTTTTAGTTTGTCGAATGCATTTTGTTCGTCTTTGCCCCAACGCCATTCTTGATTCTTGCGTGTTAGTTGGTGTAGTGGATGCACGATGTGCACGAAACCTTTGATGAAGGGCCAATAAAAATTGAAAAAGCCTACTGCTCTTCATACTTCTGTGACGTTTTTGGGTATTGGCCACTTGTCTATGCCAGCAATTTTTACAGGGTCCATGCATGTCACCCCCTTTTCAAGGATTACCCCCAGGTAATCCATGGAGGGTGCATGGAAAAGGCACTTCTTCAGTTTGAAATACAGGTTGTGTGATTGGGCGACCTGGAGAACGTCACGTACAGCTGCGATATGATCTGTCAATGTGGTGCGTGTGGCAATCCCAATGTCATCCATGTATACACAAATTGTAGTTCCGCGTGTCTCATGTTTGAGGATTACGTCGTGGTAGATGTAGTTCATCATAGTTTGAAATGTCACTGGGGAGTTGGTGAGGCCAAAGTACATGACCGTTGGTTCAAATAGGCCATATTTGGTTTTGAACACCACTTTGTGTTCATCTCCCTCCCGAATACGTACGTTGTTATATTCCCATCGCACGTCCAGTTTAGTATAAATATGTGCATTGCTCAGATCGCATATGAGGTCGGAGATAAGGGGAAGTGGGTATTGGTTATGCATGGTGAGGGCGTTGATCTTGTGATAATCTTGTATGGGTCTCAGCTTGCCGTCCTTTTTTTGTATGAAGAAGAAAGGTGATGCATAGGGTGACTTGGACACTTGAATATACCCTTTGTCAAGTTCGCTTTTCACGAACTCCTGTACTGCTACATCTTCCGCTTGGTTTAATGGGTATACCTTGCAATCTATCACATCCAGGGATCCCTCTTTGAGTTCGATAGCATGATCCCATACTCGTCTTGGTGGGTATCGTTTTGATTCTTCTTTGCTGAATACCTTCTCATAGGCGTGGTATTTCTGTGGTACCATTGTTTTGGTGGTATATTGTTGTGTGGCTATTGCAAGGTCTGTTGCTGTGGTTGCTCTGATGGTATGTTGTTGCAACCTCCTTATGTATTTGGCTGGTCGCATTGTTGTGACAGCAATAATTGGGTCTTTTCTGGGGATTTGAGGGTTCACCAATCAGATTACTACTGGTAGGGCTTCTTCGTGGATTACTGCGTGGGTCCAATCAAATTGAGGTTCAAATGTGGAGAGCCAGGGGTATCCCAATACGATGTCTTCATGTCTGATGTTTGTGATGAGGAAGCACATGTCTCTAAAAATGCCTTTTGTCTGTACGTTTAGATTGACATAGTGTGTAATCAACCCATCTTTGTTTTCCATGTTGTCTATATTCCATATCTTCCTTGGTTTTTGTAGGGGTCGCATCCCCAACTTCATTCTCTTGACAAATGCTGGGCTTATGAAGCAATCGGTTGCTCCTGAGTTGACAAGTCCTTTCATGTCGGCCATTGCACAGCTAGTTCTGACAGAGATGGGAATTTGCATGGAGTGGAATTGCGTAGTTACTATTACAGAATTAAGCTGATGAATTGCCCTCACCCAGGCCGATGGGTTTAGGCTCCTTGAAAATCCTCCTGTCCTAGAAGATCCCTCATTATGAGGTCTCAGACTTCCTCTCGTTCGTTCGCAACTCCCCTTAGCTAGGCGTCGGCTGATTGTTGGGGGGTCTGCGTCAAAGTTCGGGCGGTGGTGGCATGTTCTTCATCTATTACACTTTGGTCATCCACCACTGCTTCTCTTCCTCGACTCCCATTCCATCTGTGTTTGGGGCAATTGCGACTAAAATATCCTTTCTGATGGCAAGTATAACACTCAACTTCGCACATATCTCACAGTCTTCCTCTTCCTCTTCCTCATTGCATAAACCCTCCTCAAGGTGCGTATCATTCTTGGTTTACATTGCTCCTCATGGTGCTGGGATTTACTTCTTCACTTCCAGCTATTCTTCCCCTGGTTCTTCCTGCCGAGGTATCCATGGCATTTGGGTTGGTGAGTTGCGAGGTTGGTGCCCATCCTCATTGCTGCTGTTTTGGCACGCTTCCTCAGTGTGTGCGTAGTCTTGCCTTCATGTGCATGTACATTTGTTGCCTATCAATGGCCGCTTGTTTCCATTGTTCATAGGATTGTGGCTGATCGAATTTGAGGACCTTTTGGTACAGTCCCACAGGTAGCCCTTCTGTGAAAGTTTCAATTGTTTGGGGTATGTCAAACCTATACCCAGCTGTTCGGACTGCCTCTTCAAATTCTGCAATGTAGGAATCAATGTCTTCTCCTTTCATCTTGATACCATCACGTAGGAGAGATTGGGCTTTCTCTTTGGCAAGGCTGTTGGCGAAGTGTCTAAGGAAAGACGCAGCCACTTTGTTCCAAAGCCTCTCATCTGTATTTGCAATTCCTCCTTGGAGTTGTCTTGTTAGCCAAACGTCCCAATCAGATATCTAAAAGAAGCTAGGTGGAGAACCATCGGAGGAAGTACAGGATACTACATAGACATCCCTACAAGACCCTCCAGATATTATCCAGTTGAGTTCAACTTCCCCCACTTCTGTTGGTGCGAAGTTACTTGGAGCGTATTCCATCAGCGCTGGAACATCACAAGGCCAGCTGGAGATGAATACTGGTGCGATATATTTGAAGACGAAGTAATCAACGACAGAGACCAAGGACCCATTGATGGACAAGAGGACAAAAATAGTATTCTCCTCGACCCAAGAACCCCGGCACCCTCTACCACAGACGGAAGTGAAAGAGACACATCAGAACAAGGATCAGCAACCACCGGAGAACCAGGAGATACAACAGAGGAAAGTCAACTAGTGGCGTTAGCTGAGTCTATTCATATTAATCCGCCAGCGGAAATGACCACAATGATGGAACTGGTCTGAGAACGAATTGCGCAAATAGAAAACCCCATCATCAACCCACACACCAGACATATACAAGGAATGGCCCAAGTTAACTTCGAAGATGAAGCCGCACTACGACGAGCCATAGGACCCGATCAACCCGACCCACCTAGTGGAACAGAGGGATATTTACACTGCGACCTACCTCCAGGTCCACCTGGAGGAGGAGGATTACCCAGAGGAGGAGGATTCCCCAGAGGAGGAGGACAACCAGGCGGAGGAGGAGGACCACCAGGCAGAGGAGGAGGACCTCCCAGAGGAGGAATACCACTGGGAGCTCTTGGACAACAACCACAACCAGCAAACAAATTCGTAGGAGACCCACCAATGATATTCGATGGGACAAGAAAGAATATGCAAATGTTCACCAACCAATGGGATTTGTACTGGGGCGTCAACAACGACAATGCCCTACTAGCAAACCCATATTGCAGAGCTATATTCTTCCTCACCTATATCAAAGGATTGCTGGTCAATGAATGGGTTGTAACCATCAGCAGGTGGCTCAACTGCCAACTACAGGGAGGAATCACAACCACAGATGAAAGATTGTGGGGAGAAGTGGTCCAATTGTTTACCCAAAGGTTTGCCAACAACATGGAGAAAGAAGACGCACAAGCTCAATTAAGGAAGGGAATAAAAATGAAAGAAGGGGACATCGACGTGTATGTAGCTCAATTTAAGGAACTGGCGCGAATGGCTGGCTATCGTCTAGATGAACCACAAACCATCGACACATTCACAGCGGGACTACCCCTCAACCTATACCTAAAAACCTTCAAGCTTGACCAACCAAGAACCTATCAACAGTGGAGAGAAGCAGTGGTAAAATGACAATAGCAATACATCCATGCCTGAGCCTGCATGGACGCCCACAAAAACAACAACCCAAAACCACGAATTGGAGGATGGGCACCTAGGGGACCACTATCCCATCCAGATGCCATGGATACATCCGCTGGAAGAACAAGAGGAAGACTCACCGGATCTGAAGAGATTAACTACCACACACCTCCATATGCACTGCAAGGAGGATTCATGCAAAGAGGAAGGGGAGGAGGAGGACATCCCCGATGAGACATGAGGGAAGTGGAATGTTACACATGCCACAAAAAGGGCCATTTTAGTCACAATTGCTCACAACATACTTGGAACCAAAGCAGAAGCCAAGGACAAGAAGCCATTGTAGATGACAGAAGTGAAGTGGACAAGAGTCCACCTCCTAGGGAAAACCCACAAGCCCGAGCCCAACATTGGCTGTGAAGTGTAGTGGAAGAAGGAGAAGACATAAAAGACCTAGTATTGTGAGACTTGCCAGGAAGGGAGGATTTTCAAAATGCCTGAACCCGGCAGCCTGGGTGAGGGCAATTCATCAGCGAAATTCTGTAATAGTAACTACGCGATTCCAATCCATGCGAATCCCCATTTCTATCAGAACCAGCTCAGCAATGGCCAATATCAAAGGATTAGTCAACTCCAGAGCCACCGACTGCTTTATGAGCCCTACAATCATCAAAGGAATGGGACTAGGAAAGCAACCTCTGGAAAAACCACGAAAGATATGGAATATCGATAACACCGAAAACAAAGATGGGTCTATCATGCACTTTGTCGACCTACAAGTACAAACGCAAGGAATTCATAGGACAATGAGATTCCTCATTACCAATATTGGAAATGAGGAAATAGTACTCGGATACCCCTGGTTGGTGGCATACGAACCAAAGTTCAATTGGAAGTACACCACCATAGACGAAACCATATTACCAGTGGTCCTTAGGTCTGTAAACCCCAATCAGCCATACCATGAATCGATTATTGTGCACACCCATAGTGAAAAAGAAGAAATCATACAAACACTAGAGCACCAGTGTAGGGCACGAACTACGGCTACAGAACTTGCCATACAAGCTCAACAATATACCACCAAGATGGAAGTGCCCAAAGAATATGAAGACTTCAAAAAAGTATTCAGCAAAGAAGAGTCAAAACGCTATCCTCCCAAATGGGCGTGGGACCACGCAATTGAATTCAAAAAGGATGCCCCCGACGCCATTGACTGTAAAATATACCCCCAGACACAAGAGGAAGATAAAGCACTACAAAAGTTCCTGACGGAAGAGGTAGAAAAGGGATATATAAGACCATCCAAGTCACCCTACGCATCCCCCTTCTTTTACATCAAGAAGAAGGATGGAAAGCTCTGACCAGTACAAGACTATCGAAAGATCAATGCCATAACCATATGCAATCAATATCCCCTACCTCTCATTTCAGACCTCATACGTGGCCTCAGCAATGCACACATCTACACCAAATTGGATGTCCAGTGGGGATACAACAATGTGCATATAAAAGACGGAGACAAAGGAAAAGTGGCCTTCAAAACATGGTACAGACTCTTCAAGCCTACAGTAATGTACTTTGGACTCACCAATTCACCGGTGACCTTCCAAACCATGATGAACTACATCTTCCGAGATGTCATTTTGAAGCATGAACTCCGGGGCACTACCATTCGCATCTACATGGATGACATTGGCATTGCAACCCACACAAACATGGATGGACATATAGCAGCAGTCCGCGATGTACTAATGGTAGCACTCGAACATGACCTATACTTCAAACTGGAGAAGTGTACCTTCCATGTGCCCTCCATGGATTACCTGGGGGTAATCCTTGAAAAGGGGGTGACACACATGGACCCGGTAAAAATTGCAGGCATAAACAACTGGCCAACACCGAAAAACCTCACCCAGCTACATTCAGGCCTCGGATTTTTCAATTTTTATCGACCCTTCATCAAGGGCTTTGCACAGATCGTGTGACTGTTAAACCGACTCACAAAGAAAGCACAGGAATGGCACTGGGGACAAGAAGAACAACTGGTCACAGAAGAACCCATCCTCACTCACCCAGACCTCACACAACAATTCGAGGTAGAAGTCGATGCGTCCAGTTATGCAGTAGGAGCCACACTACTACAATGAAAAGAAGATGGAAAGAAGCACCCTATCGGGTACTTCTCAGCCACTCTTAAAGAAGCGCAGAGGAACTATGACATCTATGACCTTGAACTACTGGCCATAGTATGTGCCTTCAGAAATTGGCGCCCCCTGCTAGCAGGATCTCCACACAAAGTAATCATGTATTCGGACCACCTTAACTTACAATACTGGAGATCACCACAGAAGATATCTTGCCGAGTGGCAAGGGAAGTGCTTGAACTGTCCAAATATGACTTTGAAATTTGCCACATTGCAGGGAAAATGAATGGTCGAGCAGATGCACTATCAAGAAGGCCAGACTACGACCAAGGAGAAGACGACAATCGTGATGTAGTGGTACTACTGGATCGGCTGTTCATCAGAGCCAACATGGTAGAACAAGCCCCCCAACTCATACAACTACTCACCAATGAAGACACAAATCCAGAAGACCCCATCTACAAACAGAACCAAGACGTCCTCAAACCATGGGTAGATGCACATCAACTAAAAAGACTAGAAGGAACTTGATACAAAGAAGGGAGATGGGTGGTCACCGGAGGACTACATGACAAACACACCATTATTGAAGTGCACCACAATTCTCCAGTATATGGACACCCAGGAATTAGACGAACCACACAGTTGGTTGCCCAACAATACTGGTGGCCTCAACTAGCCAGAGATGTTGTGGATTATGTCAAAGGATGTGCAGAATGTCAACGACACAAGGTCAACACTTGACCTACAAGAGTGCCTCTGCAACCCATATTTCCCACACCAGAAGCTATGCCCTTTGCAACTATCACCTTGGACTTTATCACTAAATTACCAGTGTCCCAGGGATACAACTCGATCCTCACAATAACGGATCATGACTGTTCCAAAGCGGTTATTCTCACCCCATGTCATGAAGAAATCACAGTGGAAGGAGTAGCTGGACTGCTAATCAAACACCTCTTCACCAGATTCAGATTACCAAGTAAAATGATAAGCGATCGAGACACCCAATTCGCTTCCAAACTCATGTGCAAAATGTGCAACATCGTGGGAGTGAAACAGAACATATCCACCGCTTATCACCCAAGAACAGATGGGCAATCAGAACGCTCTAATCAATGGGTGGAGCAATATCTTCAATTTTACATCAATGAGCGGCAAGATAACTGGTGTGCTTATCTACCAATGGCAGAATTCACACACAACTTGTGGCCTCATGAAATCACAAGGAAGTCCCCCTTTGAACTACTTATGGGGTACAACCCCCATGCTGATTGGATTGACAGGCCTTCACTGATACCCCAAGTGGCCTTAAGGCTCCAACAATTCAAAGAAGCAAGGGCACAGGCCCAGGAACTGATGGTCAAAGCTCAGAACCTATGGATTAAACACAAAGATACGCCCAAGTATCAGATAGGAGACCTCGTGTGGCTAGAAGGACGCCACTTAAGGACCAATCAACCCACGGCCAAACTAGCCCCTAGAAGACACGGCCCCTTTAAGATCATCCAGGTGATGTCCGCAATCAACTATTGCCTCAAACTTCCCATGCAGTGGAGCATACATTCAGTCTTCCACACTGATCTTCTCACACCTTATTGCGAGACCCTGACACATGGCCCAAACTATGAACGCCCACTACCGGATCTAGTAGACAGATCAGAAGAGTACGAAGTCGAGAAGATTCTAGACCTTCGGCACTTCAGCAGAGGGCATAAATCACAATACCTAGTGAAATGGAAGGGATATCCAGACTCAGACAATCAGTGGGTCAACAAAGAAGACATATTTGCAGAAGACATGATAAGGGAGTTCGAAAATTCCAACTCCACTACAACCACACATAAAAGGAGTGGACGCAGACGTCGAAACAACATTCCCCAGTCTTCCGCTAAGTCATCCTCCACTACTGTTCCCTCATTTCTTCACATGTCCAACTACTATCATGGCTCCCCCACCAGAATCTTTGCAGCTGAAATCGAAGAAGGCCTTGTCACTCCTGAACAGGCTAGGGCCATATGCGCAGCACAAGCAGCCGAAGGACCAATCACCAAAGACGAAAGGGTCACCTTGGTGGGAAGATTCCCAGACCCGATGGAGGATGCAGTGCCTGCTCATGCACTATCACCCACTATGTACAACTTGCAAGACCCTAATACTGGAATTCTGTACACTGGACGACCTATCAGTGGAGCAGAAGTCAATCAACTTCTTGACACTCTCCCAAGCAGTCAAGACACCAGCCCTGTCATGCCTGTGCCTCCAAGGATACAGGTTACAAATGGCAATAAAAACACGCAAGGAATGGACATCATGGAGGGACGAGCAGTTTGCACAGGCAGTAGAGGAATGACAGGAGAGACGACGAGTGAGGGAACAACTCAGGCAGGAGATCTGGGACCAGCGGACGAGGATGATGAACAGAGGGATTACTACCCAGCTGAGCACACCCACATCTCCTACAGACAAATTGCTAACGACACACCCCATGCACAAACCACTGAAGGCAACAACATGTATCGAGCTACAGTGCAAGTTGGACGGACCCACGGAACCCCAGTCAACTGGCACCTGAATGCGCCTCCCAGATTCCACCTCAATATGGGTCCATGATACATTCCCTGCCCTATCAGGATCAGAGGGGTGACGTGACAAGTGAAGTACATTCAGGTCATCCTGGGACCAAACCCCATGGTGCTCAGAGTCATTGACGAATCTGACCTTGTCTACCCCCAACCACTTTACACAACCCCATTCCTCACCTTTGCACAACGCCCCATTTACCCTCAAGAGGACTTGGATGTCCTTATGGCCGAACACACTGACCATGCCACAGTTGACAGATGTGCCAGGGATCTAGGTGACAAGTCGGTGATAGTGGAAATTCACCGCTTCTGAACCCTTACACAAGAAGGTGACCGCATTGAAGCACAAATCATCAAGCTTGAAAAAGCCTTCAGAGAGGTGCAAGCCCTCAAGCTGGGAAGTATCTGATGAATGGAGATGGGGGACGTGATGGCACGATTGGAAGAGCGACAAACCAGTATGTTGGATTACAGGGAGTTGTGGCTGGATGTGAGATGTGGGCATCCCACCTGAAAAGGGGGTGATGTTACGGATCAAACCAAGACTCTTACTCACCAGTTATGACTATGGCATAAGAGGTACTTAGTTATGGACACTCATATCAGTCAGCCATAGAAGATCATCGAAGGTTGTGGAAGGTGGCAAGTACATGTGATAGTTGTATGATAACTGATCCAGGAGGCGCTTCAAAGCCCTCCTCACTTGTATATAAACCACCAGTAGCAGACCAAGGCTCTTCAGCTTGGTCTTTCTGAATCATCTATTCTATCCTCAGAAAGCTCTCTCTCTCTCTCTCTCTCTCTCTCTCTCTCTCTCTCTCTCTC